>Ga0307511_10000518_pt1 | contig 41427 bp, 58 predicted proteins | sample 13_EM_MG_FD_200266 | JGI IMG/M metagenome (GOLD analysis project Ga0307511, IMG submission 200266) | Populus trichocarpa ectomycorrhiza microbial communities from riparian zone in the Pacific Northwest, United States - 13_EM | ecosystem: Host-associated > Plants > Roots > Unclassified | place... | reverse complement strand
AGCCCGGTGGGACCCGGAGTCGGGGCCGGTTGATGCCGCAATGCCGGGCTGCCAGGCTCCAACACGATCAATAGATAAACAACGAATTCTGTACAGAGGTGGTCTATCGAAACGCAAATAGCTGTAAGCTAGGGTCCCTCAGCCACAAATAAGTGCCCAAAAAGGGGCGAAAGTGATGGGCGTAATGCGAGAAAAGTCCGGGAAAAAGTGCGAAAAGTAAAAAGTGATCCGAACCTTTGCTGATGTGGCCGAGGTAGCACTGGCACCTTTCTTGAAGTGTGATTTACGGAGGGCGGAACTGGCGTCAGACGCCACGTGAAACGAGCCCGAGCCGCATATTGGGGAACTCGAGCAATGCCGTTACTGTATATGTTCGGTGCGCATTATGGAGAATGGTCAACTACAGCCATTCGCGTTTCGGTAGACCGCCTTTGTACAGAATTCGTCGTTTATTTATTGATCGTATTGGAGCTCGGCAGCTCGGCATTGCGGCATCAACCGGCTCCGACTCGAGGTACCAGCGGGCTGGTAACCTGGTCAGCCCATCCGCTCGCCAGCTTGCTAGGCCTCCCCAAACGTGTTTATGGTGGAGATGTACCCTCAGTTTTTACGAGCGATTTGAGATGGGGAGAAGTAAGCTATCGCACGAGGACGTGGTGGTCGTGACATCTTACCGGAGTGTCGAGCTCCAAATGTCGCTCGGTGTGTTGGCACACGACACCGTCGGTTGTCGTTGTGACCTCAGCGGGCTGGCAACCCGGTTTTGATGTCTGTCCTTTCGTTTGTAGGGTCGTCAGGAACCCGCGGTTTATAGGGTGGCGTATTGTTAAATGTTGTGGGTTGACACAACAGCAGGGACTGGTATTCGGAGGGTGGCTGGCTACAGCACCTTGCGCCATGCCGAGGTGGCGAGCTCCAACACAATCAAAGGGTAAACAACGAATTGCATGCAAAGGTGGTCTATCGACACGGAAATAGCTGTAAGGCGCTATAATATTGGGGGTCAGAGAAACCTTGCAAGCAAGGTAACCGTATATCCGAAGTTGCGTATCTCAACGAAACCGCTTCCGCACCATACACTCGTGGCATCGCCGTCCTTTTACTCAGTGTTCGCTTTTTATCCGCGTGCTGAGGTTTGTCTCGTTATTCTATCGATCTCCATATTCACAATCTAACCTACATTGGACAATATATGTTTCGCATGTTTAGACGAATCGCAAACGCCGGTTTTATTTAAGCTTTCCGGCCCATACCATCTGACATCGCATGCTCAGATTCATGCGCTAGGGCCCGAGGGAAGCACAGATAAGACTCAAAACCACCTTCGGTAAAATACGGGAGCCAGCAGGAGGGGGTGGAGCCGTTGGCCATCGAAATCGAAACGTGGCAGGTGCATTCGCCGACGATCGCAACGCACATAGTGGCTATGATTCGTGAGGTGCCTCCTCCACGCGCATTCGCTGAAAACCTGCTGGAGGATCGCATTTCGAACTCAACGCGCGCCATGTCATTTGTATTTAGATAGCTGAGAAGGGTTCGTCTCAGGGTTTATGATCTGGCTCGGGGATCTCGGAGATAGGAGAGAAAGAAGTCCGACGGTACATATCGTGCGCATAGACGCGCTGGCACACTGGTGAATATTCTCTTTGGTGTAGGACGAGTGGCGTATGAGTCACGCGTTCTTTGGGGTCGCCAAAAAGCGACGGTGGCCATCAACGATAGACTAAGACGGGGGAGCTCATTGGCCGCCAATCTCGATAAATTCGTTGCACTGCACGGGTGAACGCGCTTTCCGAAGCGACAGTCGTACACGCGGAGTCGCATATATCCACGTTCCGGGGAATCGGTCGAGTGAGCAGGCACGAGTTCGAGACACGCTCAGTCGAGGTGGATAACGAACAAACGAGTGGCGTTTGGATGTCCGAGGCACGGTGAGGGTGTAAACGTTGAAGAACTTGGTCAGGATTTCAGAGTATATCTAATAGCGTAATGTACGTGTGCACGGCCGATAACCAGACATTCAACGCGACCGAACCCACTTCAGATCGGTTCTCAAGCTTTATTAGCGAAATGATCGCGAAACCGGGGAGTGTGCTTGTCGCAGTAGATCTCCCACGACGGGGCGCTGGAGCAAGGCTGGCGGGTACATGTATCAAACCACCGGAAAACCCGAGGGGAAGAGCAGGGAACGTACCTTACGCGCCATCCTCCTCCAAACCACCGCATCATCCTCTGTTGACGGGTCCCAGTGCGTGAGGATGTCGACCGCAAATGCAAAATCCGAATCTTCGTCGGAGGGCTCCCTCGGACGCGTTTGGTCGGGTTTAGCGCGGCGGCCTGCAACCATTGCGCCTCCTTTACCTCTACGCTTGTTGACACGCGATGAAGACCGCGATTGGACTTTCTTCGGTTGACGGTACTGCGGCTTCCTCGGCCGCGTGGTCGGGTGGTATTCGCTGGGGTCTTTGAGACTTCCTTCGGCGTAGGATTCGAAGACAAACTCGGGAGTGACGATGGGCTTGCCGTGGCGTTGGGCGGAATACCATGCGTCGTCGAAAAAGATTGCTTCCCATTGGCCGAGGACGACGTAGTCTGCGTCTTCGACATCATCCGTAAATTGGCCTCCCGTAAGCTATGGAATACACTCGTGAGGCGGTCAACTGTTCGGTTGGGGTTGAGAGCTTACCCTGAAGATGCGGGCTAGTTGCCCGCGCGTCCTGAGGATGATTGGGACGTAGAACATCATCGGTTCGTTGATGTCGTGTTCGAAGAGCATGGTGTGCGTGCGTGACGAGATGGGGAGCGCGGACGGCTTGTGGGGTTTTGAGAGAGGGGGGGACAAGGATCGACGATGATGATGGACGCTCCGTCGACTTGGCGGTGCCAATCATCGATCGATCGTTCCTAAATAGGCCGCGGGATCAGTAACGGACTTCGGTCACGCGTGATTTGAAATCGAATTTTACGTATCGCGGGAGCTGGTGGCTTCCGCAATAGACCTAACGCAATACAAGTATCGAGAATGAGAAGGGAAGGGCGTTGAAGCACACAGAGACAACTCGCAGCGGGTGATAGCGCGACGCTTACGCAAGTCGAACGAACAGCCGCCGGGGCCGATGGGGGCTACGATCTGGGTGAAGACCGCGAAGCACACACGAACCTGGCAGGCGCACCGATCTTGAGAAGGTGCAGATTTTACGAAAAACGGAACGTTTGAGTTGCCTCTCACCCGCTGGAACGAGAGGGGGAAGGAAGGTATAAAGGCAGGGGGCATGAGGACTTCACGCTCGAGGAACTCGAAGCCGGATTGGATCGGCTTTAGCGGGGAGAGCATCCGACTTCGAGGCGTACCTCCGTTCGCGACGTTAAACACACAAGATGTTCAATTTCTTCGAGATTGGGCAAGGAGCCGCGTTGCAGCACGGCATGGCAGAGCAACGATGATTTATGATTAGGTCGAGTAACCTGGAAGGATGGGTACATTATGAGAGGCGCAAACGCGTAGAACAGTCGTGTACCGTGGCAAAACGGACCACCCTTCCATATGCCAGTTCAGCCACTTTCTGTCAACCTGGCGAAACCCGAAGGAACTGCGATCTGCCCGGCAGATTCGCCATCGAGCAACTGCTTCCAACACTACGGGGAACCCTCCGCCCCTCTTACAATAGATCCGATGCGACGAGTCTGTACCGGACAAGTGGTGAATGTTGAATCGTGTGTTCTGACTCGAAGGACGCCGTTGAGAGTGACTGTTCGAGGCGAGCGTCTCGAACCCACCACACGATGGTATCAACAGGAGTCCGTTTGAGTGATAAGCACACGGCCTTGCCCGTCGTGTTCTCACCGATGATCGACAGCGATCGTGAAGCAAAGTGTGTATTCAGCGATCAAAACATTGATGGCTCCCTTCATGTATGCGGAGCTTTTCGGACTGGACCTCTAATGACGGGGTTCCCCCCAGAACTCTAGAATCCACCAGAAGAGAAGTATATGGTTCCCTAACCTCGTCCGCGTGTCCACCCCTTTGAGCCAAGCAACGAAGACGTCGAGCGAATGCCATCGAAAGCTGACTTTGGCCGTGACATATTCTCTGAGATCATCGGGGCCTTTTTGCCAAAACGCGTAGAGTGCAGGCTTGATGAGGTGTGGGGTCGGGCATTGTGGCGCGAAGTGGTGTTTGGCTCCAGGATCTGTTTTTTCGTTCTGGCATGTCGTTAGTTGATGTTCACCGCGACGAGTAGGTGAACTCACTGTCGGCAGGTAGCAGTAGTAGCAGATGGAACGACCGCGATCGAATCTCATCCGCTGATTGAAATCGGACCATTCCGTTTCGCCGGCGCACAAATGCTCAGGGCAGTCCTTGCCGGAACGGTGATCGGGGGCCGTTGTCCCCGTAAGGACGTAGCACACCACGCAGTCCTGATCATTAGATGAGCGGGAAAGCTGTTGGAGAAACGCCCTGACTCTGTTGACGGCGGAGGTGGAGGTCAAACGGTCAGCCTCCGCGGACAGGGCATCTTGGTTCAGTCCACGTCCATCGGGTTTCGCCCTCTTCACTAGTGCTTCACGGATCCGACTGGGGTCGATTCCGGCTGGGCTCGGGCCGGGTGATGGGGAGCGTCTCCGTTTGGCAGGGAGTGCCCTATAAAAGAAGTGAAAGCGTAAAACAACCGACGTCAGTGTAGAGTCGAGGGTTAGGGGTGGAAGCAGAACTCACAGTCGCTCTGCGGAGTCTAGGTTCCGTTGGGTGGTTGCTGGGAACCTGGTCCCCACCGGGTTGGCGGCTGGGGGCGGACCGGGGGGCAGGAAGTTGATCCTGGAGTTTTCGGCGGTTAAGCCGGACTGGGGAGGTTGCCTGTACTGAGGCAACCGTCCGTCCTGAACGCTTGGCGCAGGCTGCGCATGAGGCTTCTGTCGAACGGGTCCAGGTGTGGCGGTGGTCGTCACCTCCTCATACGGCGGGGGTGGTGGTGCGTGTGGAGGCGCTCGTTGGGCTTGAACGCTTTTGGCGTGAGGGCTCAGCTGAGGTGGTGGGGGAGGAGGTACGGTTGAGGTCGATCTGCTGCTGGAGGGTTGAGTGAGTGGTGCGCCCCGAGGTGGATGTTGGAGTTGAACGCTGCGAGTGCGATGGTTAGGCAGAGGTGGACGAGGAGTGTCCGTGGTGGGTCGGAGGCGTGCCTCGTCGACCTTCCTCCGGCAGTTGTCACAAAGGTTCGGTCGTCGTAGCAGCGCACAGGAGGTGGGACAGCCGTCCAGGACTTTGCCCATTATGGTTCTCCTGCACTCGTCGGTCTGGGAGACCATTCGCCGAAGGTCACCCTCTGTGTAGTTGGAACTCGGGGCGTTGATGTCGTCGTTCCAGGTCAAGAGGTGGGAGAACGCGTCAGTTCCATCTCTGCCGGCGCGCCCAGTCTCCTGCACATAGTCGATGAGGTTCCAAGGCATCCCGAAATGCCAAACGTCGTGAACGCCAGGGATGTCGACCCCGACACCGACGATGGAGGAACAAACGAGTACTTTCCCGCGTCGACCCGACACAAAAGTCTTCCACGTGTCTTCGAGGCCTCCCGCCAGGCCTCTGTGGAACGGGGTGCACCCCAGTTTCGCTGCGAGGCGTTCGACGGTGTCTGTTCGTCTGACGAAGACCAAGGCCTTCTGGTGGGGGGCGTAGTCTTTTGTTGCGGTAGCCACATCTTGGAGGAGTGCAGACTCGGCCGCCTCTTCGTTCGGGTGGACGTGCACATTGTATGAGATTTCGGGCCTGGGTGTCGCGGCTCGGATGACTTGACAGTTCGTGACCTTTACGCTGTTGAGAACGTAGGTGAGGAGGTCTTCTGGGCACGTTGCGCTCGCAAACATCATGCGGCATCCTGAACGGTCATCGTCAGTATTGTCAGACTCGAGGGAGGGGGATTCCACACTCACCGATCCTAACGATGTTGTCGGAATGTTCGAAACACTCCCGGAACGGGGCGTGGGTCTTGATGAGGTGGACTTCGTCGTAGACGATGAGGTTGAGGAGTTCGTTGTGCATCAAATTCCTCGCCCACGACACGAACACGGGGAGGACGGCGTTTTCGGGGGAAACCATGACGATCGACGATCTTTCTTGGCGATCCTGCGTCCATTCTGTGCATGCGATGCCGTTGATGTGGCAGCGCATGGCAAAGTCCACCCGCAGTCCGGAGAGGGGGATAAGGACGATGGTCACCATGTGGGGTTTGAGCTTTGCTGGGATCAAGAAGACGCAAGACTTGCCCATGCCCGTTGGTCCGATGAGGAAAAAGTTGGTCTGCCCATGAAGCGCCAGCTCCAACGCGAGCGCTTGTTCCGGGCAGGTGAAGCTGGCGTTATCGTTGCTCGTGAAATTGCGGAGGAGGATCAGGTTCGAAGGATCGGGGAGTCGGAACGGATCGTGCGGTCGTGCTGAGTGTTGGACGATTCCAACGGGCGGTTGACTCGAGATGGGAGGGGGTGGAGCGGGTGGCAGTGCCTGGGCATCAGCCCAAGCCAGGAACCTCGCGTTGGCCTCTCTGTGCCTCTTCAACTCTATGATCAACTCTTGAACGGATCTGAGGATGGCTGCGGTCGAACCCCCTCCGTACATCAGACGCTCTTGGGCCGACAGGGGCGCAATCCCTGGTGGGTGCTGGGTGAGTCATACGATCTAGAGATGGGATGGGAGGCTCGTACCGGTCAAGTCCTGCCAGCAGCGGGACACCCCTAGCTGCGCCTCCATGGTTGACCAGGGAACTCCGACCGGGGCGCCCTCGATGTCGCTGTACTTGCGTCCAGTTTTCTCCCCGTGGCCACGTTGGTCGTAGTGCGAGACATCGCGGACCTGCGGTTGGTAATCGCCGAACTTCTCTGAAAAGGTCGTTTGGGCCTTCCTCCACTGCCTCATACCGATCTCATAGCCGAGGTATTTGAGGCAGGACGCTCCGAGAGCCTCGGTGAGCTGTTCGGTGTCGAGAGCACGGTACAATCCCGGGAAGATCCGGTAACGGATCTCATTTTTCGCATCATCGTCGAAACGGAGTGCACGTGCCATAGTCTCTTGCACTGGGCGAAGGAAGGCCAGTTCGAATATAAGGTGCTGCGCGATTGCATTAGGTGGGAAGCGGTAGATGAGCTTGCGGTGGTGTGTCTGGTTGCTGTCAGCAGGTGGCACCTCGGGGGGGGGGGGGATGAGAGAGGCACTCACTTGACTGTCGGTCTTATTGTAAGTTCCGACGATGCACAAATCGCCGTTGATGATCTGGAGGTTCCGAACGTTCCCACGGGGTGGGTTTCGGAACGTCTGCGAGGTGATTTCGGGCCCACGAGCGGGTCCGCCAGAACCGATGTGGACTGCGACCCACAGGAGGAGACGGAGGTAGGCACACTTCCGCATGAAGCTGTGACAGTTGGCGGGATTGATGGTGACATCCGAAGTCCCTTTCCTCTGGAAGTAGATGCCGTCGAAGTCGGGGTGATGGGTTAGCAGTTCGAGCATCGCGGTTTGGGAGCCCTCGAGGCCGTTTTCAGCCATGCTCGCGAACCAGAAGTTGACGTCGCGCTTGTTTGGCTTGTCTGTGAACGCAGTTGGGAGCCTTGGCCGAAGGGAGGGGTGTGAACCACGGTGGCCACGGGTGATCTCACGTTCTAGCTCCTCGATCTCTCCCAGCAGACATTGGAACATTCCCTTGATTCCGTCCAAGTCGACGACGACGTCGTCGATGACCACCGTACGCCCTATCAAGACCATGCTTGGTTCGCGCGCTTCGTCCTCCGCCTGAGTCTTGAGTTTGTTCCTGATGCTGTACATGTGGCTGAGGGGGTAGTCGGCCTCGAGGAGGACGTATTGCTTGTATTCAGCGAACACGCTGAGGTTGTGTGGTGAGTGACGTGTAACGACCTGTTTGGAAGACCACGCTTACTCGAAGAAGCCGACATTCTCCCGCGGGTTGACTTTTGCAACGACAGAGTTGTATATCGACGCACGGGCGAGGAAGACGAGTTTTGACGTCACACCGGTGATGTTGTTGGCGGCGTCGAGGTTTCCATCTTTCCGGAACGAGTATAACGCGAGAAAGCGATAGGAGGGGAGGCTTGGGCCGTCGCCGCATATCTTGTGGGTGAAGATCGAGAAGAGTAGAGCGTGGAGCAGGGCGTCTTCTTGGCCGGTACCTCGAGTGATGGCGTCTCCATATGCGAACGCGCGGGTTTTCTGCTGTTCAGGGGTGACACCCGCGATGCCTGGTGCCAGAGAGCCCAACGCGGCTGCGAGGATGAACGTGACGAAGTCGATCGCAACGTGTGTGTATCCTGTCAAGGAACCGTGCACAGTGAGCCGCCTGAACACGTCTGAGGTTTGCATGTCGCTGTGAGACACGTCAGAGGACGGAAGTGACGACAGGAGACTGTTAGACGAACCCGTGGTAGCTTCCGATCGCCGAACCCTCGTTGTCGCACCCGGAACTGCCTAACTTCGCGTTCACCTCCTCCATGTATCGTTTGACGGACGGGGTGACCGACTTCCTCAGGCCCTCGTTGTCTTTACGGACGGCGTTCCACACCTGTTCACCCGTAAGTCCCTCCACAATCTGCGGCCATGCCGACTTCGCTAAAAAAGGGTTGGTGTCGCGAACGTGCTGGGAGAGGGTGATAGGAGTCTGGCCTGCGACTGGGTCAGGGTACTTCTTTTTTAGGACGTTCATGAGGTTGAGACCGGGCTCCAGAGTCGGTGGTTCGCTGACGGTGACTGCAAAGAACCCTCCATGGTTTTCCTCAGGGAAGTAAGCTTGCGCGTACCCGAGCTGAGACTTGATTTTCCCGCAGGAGGTGTGCCTGTAGAACGAGCGATCGTTACGAACGGCGTAACCGCACTTCGGACAGTGGGGGAAGTTTCTGTACACAGGCAGGGTGGGGATGGCGAGGATGAACGGGCGCGGAATCTTTAGGTCTTTCTTGGCGATCAGTGAGAACCTGTTCCGAAGCCCGTCGCAGTTGACCTTGTTAACGACCTGTCGTGGAAGGTGTCGGGAGATATGCTTGCGGATTCCATCAGGGTCAATAACGCGTTTGCACGTGATGCAGGTGAGGATCTTGAGCTCCGGGTGAGCGACGATTCCGAGGGGGGACATATCCTCGTCTTGGACGGAGCGTTGATCCCAGACCATCGGAATGCCGAACGGAGCGTCGGTGTTTCCTTCGTCGTTGGAGCCGTCTCGTTCGAATTTGTCGAGAGTGGAAGGGGGCCGTGGGACTTCTGGAGGTTGTTCGACCGCCAGGACTCCTCCTGGGCATCCGGTGTCGTTGTGGCCGGTGGGGGAGAGCATCGAATCGCCGTTGAGGTTTGTCGGATCGTCATCAGCGTAGGGGGATGGCTTTTCATCATGGGAGAGTCTCGAGTCGGAGGGCTGTTCGTTGGCGTGTGAGACCCGCTGGTCAGCGTAGGAGGGCTCGTGGTCGGTGTAGGAGTGCGCATCATAGGAGAACGCGTCGTCGTAGGCGTCAGAGTGAGCGTCAGTGGCGTGCTCTTGGTCGACACCGTGGTTCAGATGCGCAGAGGAGCCGCTCGGACGGAAGGTCAGAGACCCTGGTTCGGTTGAGGGTTCCGCTTGTCGGGGTGCCTCATGACAGGCCAAGTGGTGGCTCTGTGGGTTACGTCGGTGAAGGCACTCGCAACACGCCCCAAAACACTTACGAGTCTGTCCGAATTCTTGTCAAAGGTGAGCTCGCAGTGGTTGCAGACGTAGGGCCCTGCAGATTTGCCTTTCCTGTATCGCAGCGCGTTCAGATCAACAGATCAGGCGGCTCAAACACACTCACGACTCCATCTGGTTGGGTTCTGGACCGCGATTTGGTAAAGGGACCGAAGAAGATCTAAAATCCGCTCGTGAGATGGACATTCGCCACACGGAGGATGTGCGTCGCTCACGGTCGTCGGGAATGGGGTCAGTGTCCTGTCGTCGACGTGTATCAGCTGGGTTGGCGGTGTGTAGCGTGTCCAAGGGGAGGGATTGCAAAACCGCGCATCGTTGGTATATTTGAGATATCGAGGGGCGAGGGGTTCGGTTCCGAGCGGCGGTTAGAGAGGGGTCCCCGTGATGCGCAGCCTTCGGAGGGGGATCGCCGGCGGATGGTGGGGAGGGGTTGTTCAATTCGACCACGGGAAAGCTGTCGTAACGAGGCGTAGGAGGACGAACGATCAGAGGTACCACCAAGCCTGCTTGGTGGTGTCGGTCAGTTCACCTGAAACCGACGTTCTTTCGGACACGTTCATATCGCCGTTGGGAGTGTTGGTGCGTCGTGCGGCAGGTTGGGAGACGGGGACGGATGCGGCTGGGTCGATCTACAGAGTGGATGACGAGAGCGGAAGAAAAACGTCTAACCGGATGTAAACGTCGCTAACGGGTTTGATGCCCGAAGCGGCCCGCGCTAGGGCGATCTGTTCCCGTTTGTTTTACTAGCTGCCGGCATTATTTTTTTATTTTTTTTATTTTTTTTCAATCTGCATCATCTATCCCGGAAGAGGTACCTTTTACGAATGGTGCAAGACGCGTTTGGCCGAAGCTCTTTTCTATGTTACACGTGGGGGGGTTCAAGTACAAGTATCTAGTGGTATGCCATCGAAGCCGGGGTTAAGAGGAGGGGGAGGTGGCGTTCGCGTTGCAAGCGAGATGGGCGGGTGGGAAACGAAAAAGAATAAAACGGAACGAATGTGTCTGGCGGTCCGCCTCTCGAGGTCGGGCTGAGAAGAGGGGTGTTAGCCTTGGATGCGAGATAGACCGGTGAAGAGAGGAACGGAATGGAACGAACGTGTCTAATGCGGTTTGTGGTCACGGGGTCTATTCGAGGAACGAAGAGCGGGGGGCGGAAGGGGTTGGCCCGTTTTAGTGAAATGCCGGACTTGCTCATGAACTGGATCAGTTATGCTGTTGGCATGAGAGTCGTAGATGTCACCAGGCGAGGCTTATTCTTCAATGTCCGTCGTGACGATGGAGCCCTTCTAGCTGTGCGTTGAATCAAACGGAAACGTAGGAGACAAGCTCGGCGGATGGCTCACAAGATATACGCGACAGTACGGTCTTGCGATTGGCACAGATCACGATCGCCTCGCGATCCACATTCGATTGGTCATCCAAGACGATTTGGCGTGGACCAACCCTACTGGCCCTCATTGACTTCCGTACGATCTGGGGGTCCATACGCGCACGAAATATGTGTCAGGCGAACGAGGAGAACATCCTAAGGTCCGCTTCCACAGTATGGAACCGAGCCACGTGGTGTGCGAAAGCATCGACTTCCTTGCATAGCATAACTTCGAGGTTATCGTCCTCTCGGCCAATGGGGGACCCCAGGATGACGTCGTCGAAAACTCCGAAACCGCCGTAAAGAAGAGATATCGGGGGCATGAAGCCATCTGCTTTGGGCCTGTCGTTTAAAATCGCTCTTTGGGCCGTAGTCGGATCGTCCTGTAATCCTCGGGTTTGGAGATTTGCGATGGTGCAACGGTGGCCACTCTCATTCGACGGAACTCATCCACTAAGGCGAGACCTGGATGGGACGGGGGATCTGAGAACAATACAAAGGTCAGGCGTGCAAAACGTGATCTATAAACACGCGACGGAACAGCTCACCAAAGATGATAATCAGAGGCTGGCCGCTTTTTCCGGGATGTACAAGTCAGCGCGAACGGTGTACTCAGTGACTTTATTCGAGCGAGGTTCAAAGTCCTGTTCATCGATTCGGCGCAGATCGTTGTATTATCGTACGCAGCGGGAAATGATTCCGTGGGCCACGGCACGTCAGCCATAGCCAAAACGCGAAATCTAACGATACCTTCCATACCCGGATGAGGTGTCCTGTGTTTTCTCTGTACGCGCGGTGTGATTTTATGTCGCGACAGACAACATACCAGATAGCTTGGGCTTACTGATCGGACGTTGCATTCACGGAAGCAGACAAAACGTTCTAAAAGAGCGCGGATATGTGCTCAAACAACGCAAAGTTGAACAGGAACTCGCGGCGCGTTGCTGCAACTCCGAAGAACTCAGCAACCTCCCCGGCGGTGGGAGAAACTAAACTCACCACACACGACGAAGAAATTCCTGTTTGAGATTTCCTCAAAGGGGTCTTCAGAGCTAAGTAGCGTAACAAGTCGACTTCTCCTTGCTAGCTCTCCACCGTTCAACACAAGGCCTTCGATCTTTTGAACCGTCTCACTACGCGCGGCCGCATACGAGGTGTTCGGCTGCGAGAGGTTGAGAATGGGCCAAGCAGGGACCGAGTTGCCGTACCTCGTATATGTTAACGTGGTCGAGACACAGTTCGAGTGTCGAATCCAACTCCGCTGATATCAATCTGTTCGCCTTCGCGCAGCAGCTTGTGCGAAGAGTTTGACGAGACCCTCAAGGGCTACTGCCACTTTGTTGGATCGAACGAGACTGCACCGGGAAGGACCTTTCTGGAATAAAATGTACCCGAACCGGAAGGCTTGGAAGACTCAATGATCACGCACCGAGCCAGAGGAAAAAAGGACAGACGCAATGAAGGTGACGATAAGATGTTCAGGGTTGATTGTCGTTTCGGAACGTGATGGGGCCGGAGCTGTGAACACTTTTTTTTGACATGCTCTTCATCGACGAGCTCACCGAGCGGTTGCATGTACCGTGGAGTCACGTCGTCTTAAAGGTTGAAGATGTCGTGGGGCTATGCGAGCCGAAGGGTGAGAGCTAACTGATCGGGAATCAAAATTGGCCGCACATTCGATGCATCCACGTCACCCTCGACCTTCCAGCTACGCTGGGTTTTGAGACGGCCCTGAGCAGCCAGTGTGAGAACATCCGGGATCTTCTCCGCACGCGCAGTAATCCTTTTGACCGTGAGAGACAGGAAGTTACTTGTTTGGAACGACGCGAAGCGAAGTCGAAGGTTTTCTACAAACCAAGTGAGCGCCTTCCGTCAAGAGTGACTGAAAAACACACGCACAAGAGGAACATAAGTCCGAACGGAGCCCCCGATGCTCCTAGATTTGTGTCCGGTGGAACGTTGCAACTGGGATCCAACTCGCCGTCGTTGGCGATCGTCAATAGCTTCTGGCGGTTCAGTTTCTGTGGGGCGTGGGACGGGTTGGCGTAGGAAATCCAAATCACGGTTGGGGGTTTGGATGAGGGTACGAGGTTGTTGTTACCTCACCTTACGTAGAACGGATGCGATGCTGTCAATTGGGCTGCAGAACTCCTGGAGGCGAGGAATGGCTTCTTCAAGTGATCCGAAGACCGCCGCAGGTGAATCGTGGGGGTTGAACTGAAAGCCTTCAATGTGCACAAGCATAAAACTGAGGCAAGAGCAGCGTTGTGCATGTCATTGAGATGTCATTCACTTGCGTAATTTAGCGAATTTCGAAGGTGACTCAAGTCATTGACTGAGTCATCGACTTCCCGCAGGCGTGGGAACTCGGGTGGCGGGCCGCCGTATAGTAATAATCAAGGGAAGGTGTCTACTGTAAGCCATCAAAATACCTCCGTCAACTCGTCGATTTCAACCACCGCATCATTTTCTGTCGGAGAATCGCGGGGTGGCTGATGTCTTCCATATATGGTATCCCCGAACAACCCGAGGGAAGGGAATCAAATTATATAAGCCACGTGACGGTGACTTGGTTCGAATGACCCAATAACTTCGTCGAACTCAATAACCGGTACAACGCTGGAAGATTATGCATCTCTTCCTCGAAACACCTTTTAATACGTCGGTTTGGCCTTAGTTCTTGTAGATACGGTGCTACTCTCAAAGAACTAGGTGTGATCCACCCATCACGGGTAATTGCTGGGGAGGAGCTAGTTTTTGTTTGATTCTTGTCACGCTTTTCAAACGGTTTGGCTGAGGAAACAGCGTGGGACGATGACGTCATCGGTCGAAAGTGCACGACGCCCAAACGACGACGCCAACCTTACAGAAGATCCAAATGATCTGCGTGACTGGAAGTCACACCCCGGGTCACGTCGGAGCGCCCCTGTCACTGAGGTTGAATAAACCAGCCACTTCTGCTCCCATAGCAAACAGGTCGTGACAAGGTGTGTTTTTTCGGCGTACTGAGTCTCGACGGATGAAATGAAACGCACGAGCGCGTGAGGATATGCCCACAAACGCAGCGTGATCAACAGTGACCACCACCCGACACACGAGCGCCACGAGCCGGTTCTTCGTCGATCAGCGTCGTCTAGCTTGATCCTCTTCCTCTTCCACGCAACTCCGTCAGAGTTGGAGACATTGGTCCAGGTGAACTGTCCAATTCCGCCAAGTAGTCTTGGTGGTTGTCCCCCGTTCGAACGTCATCAATGTCGCAGTCCGCCAACGCTGTCGAAGACTCCGCTGAGGATGGTGGTTGGGTGTGGGAGCTCACTTGCGGTGCACCTTTCGAACTGCCCGCAGGCTGGTCTGTTGCGAGCCGACCTGACGAAGGAGAAGGTGAGCGTTCACCCTCAGTGGGAGTCTTCCGTTTGTCACTGACTGGCCGCAGAGCACAGCCACCTCGACGGCCTGTCGTACTTCTGGTATGGTTACGGCCTCCACACCGTCAAAAGATGGCGGATCATGACGACCCCGAACGCGAGCTGGATCCCTCAACCTTGCTTCTTGTTCCGGGACGTGAACCTTCGCCAAGACGGCTTCCTGGGATACGAAGATCCGCTGCTTTGGCCACAGATGTACTGCGAAGAACTCCCTTATCTCGCCTGCATCCCATTGACATACCATCGAGGCTCTCACGCCGAGTTCCTCCGTCGTGGCGTTGTTCCAGAAGAGGTAGAGTTCACTGCACCCATCACCGCCTATCCGCGCAAATGCCAGCTGCCTCCCGCCCACGTCTCTCGTTGTCGTGAAATTTGGAAACACGGCAAGTCGACCTTCACCTCCTATCTCGCCAAACATGGTCCCCACAACCACAAACGCCTCGAGGTCATCACATCGCAGCTCGGACTGGCCTTGAGCTCCATCGCTCGATTCGAGGGGACGTTCCTCGAGCTACGCTTTCGTTTTGCCCTCCTGTGTCGGCTCTTCCTCGAGTTGGAGGGCTACTATGCCTACCACGCGCTTCGTGACTCGTACGAGTTTTCGATGACCTCCCGTCCGGCCGACGACTCGATGGTCGGCACGGTTACGACGGACGAGACGGTTTGTCACCGTTTTTATCGCATGGGAGTCCCGGTGTGGTTCGTCCGGCCTTTGGAGCCCAACTACGGCACACCCTGCCGTCTGTTCATGGAAAAGCTACCTCTCAACCCAGACTCTCGAGAAGTCCGGCCGCGCGGTTCGAAGATTGTCGTTTCGCGCATTCCAAACATCAGCCCGGTGTTCGAGGGCTCCTTCGATGATCCTACATATGTCGTGAGGATCTGCGATTGGGTTCGAGACTGCTTCCGAACCGATCTCGGATCCAAACATCCTCTGCACTCTTTCCTGTTCTCGTACCAACGCAAGCCTCGCCAGACATCTGCATCGGATATCGGAGGGTCCAAAAAACGCAAAGCCACGCGCATCGACGACGTCCTGTCCTCGAGGAAGTCCACGAAGCGTCAGGCTTTGGCGACGATCGGTGTGTGCACCGACAGCGAGGTCGTATTCCACGCGCTGACTCTTGTTTCTCAGCGTCCACGTCTTCAACAAACGGGCAAGGAAAAGGTGTGACGTTCTTTTCGGCCCGGTTGCGTTCTGGATTGCTGACAGACAGAAGATCTGGAGCTGCTTCTGGCCGCCGTTATACCGCAACCGACGGAGGCGTGGAGAACGGCTGATGGGGAGATCCCCCAGGAGGAGAGACCGTCCCTTCACTTGGTCCCGGCCCTTGACATCTTCACCTCCGTTGACAACGTCACGCAGCTCAAACGGTTCGTCTACACGTGGGTGAAGATCAGGAGCAGGTGGCTGCGGAAGGTCAGCGAAGAGTCCCAGGCGCCGGACTTCTCAACCCGTAGGGCCTGGAGGACGTTCATGAGGGGTAGCTTCGACCCTGCGCCAATAAACCCGGAGTCGGAGGCGGGAAAGAGCCGCCTCCGTTTCACGGCGTACCTGGGTCTACCGGAACCGCCAACCTATGACATCAACAGCACGACGTTCGGGTCTAACCCACCGAGCCACCTCGATCGTACCGTCGACTCTCGCACAGTGCAGGCTGTCCTGCGTGAAGTCAACCAGCTGAACTTCTTCCACGACGTGTTCGAGGTGGAGCTCAAGAGGACGTGGGACTTACCGTCCGCAATCCTGGAGAGGCTCCGACCGATCACTAAAGGGCGGCAGAATTACTTTGCGGAACCCAATCCGATGGCCTTGACCAAGCTCGAGGAACGTGCAAGCTGGCTCCTCGCTTTCCGAGAGGTCCTCACCTCGTGGCCGTGCTCTGTTCAAAAACCGTCTACCTTCGACCTCGCCCTTCGCAACACCAAGAGGGGGCTCAACGTGCAAGACGTCATCGCCCTGGAACTCGCCCTCGCGAGATTCTACTGTCATGCGGCGGCGGAGATCCTCGGGCGGCGGCCCACGATCCCCCTGTACAGATAACTCCACGATAACGCTTGCTCCGCACCCTTTTTTCGTAGGCTCGATCTGAAGTACGTACGTGAAGACTAATATTAATATACCCGTTTGCTCGAAATCGCGTGATCAACAGAGGAGTGCAAATAAACGTCTGACCTGATGGCTCTTCCGGCTGGAACCCACCATTGATCCCTCACACACCGCCATGCCTGCGTGCCCGTATTGCCTTGCGATGGTCACGGACCTGGGCGAACACGTCCTCCAACAGCACGAGCTCGAACTACACCCGCTCAGGTTGCACGGTGTTCTTCTTCGCCGGTTATGTCGCATCTGCATTCGGCCTGTGCGTAACCTCCATTCGCACCACTGCAACAAGCACATCCGGTCCGTCGCCATCGTTGTTGGCGGGCAGCCTGTGGTTTTGAACAGAGGCCCGCGTGGCCTGTTCAGTTGTCTGCGTTGCAATGCGCGGTTCAGGCAGCCTCTCCTTTTCAGAGTGAGTGGATCGACCACGGATGATCATCTCTGACCAACCTCACAGCCCCACGTCGACAATTGCCTCGGGTTGTGAATCGGCTCGCCGCCTGCCCTGGATCGCCGCTGGGCTCCGGAAACCGTTATTGTTCGCGATCGATCCTTTTCTCATTGTATTTCGTATTCCGTATTTTGCTTCGTTCATTCTCTTTTCCTGTTAACGCGTATCACCGTCGAGAATCTATCGGTTTAGGCTCCCGGGGAACCGCCCCTGGCCCGCGGCAGCCGACGTTTAACCTTATTCGGCGCAGCCCCTCGACAGAAACCTCAGCGGGCGGCCCCTCGCCCCTTACCACCGTACCTCTGGGTTTCTCGACCACACGCCGTCGTCAAGATGTCAGACCCCCCCATTTGCCCCAAATGTGGAAGCGACGATTACGACAGCCTCCACCATTACCTTATGAAGCACCCCGGTTCCCCCGTCCCACGAGAGATCGTGCTATGGTGGGTTGCAAAGGACCCCGGGAGGTGCTCCGACTGCCATCGACCGTTCAAGAACATGGCAGAGCACTGCCAGAGGTACCATGCTCCATACATCATCATCAGCGTCGGTGGCTACGATGTGCAGATCGACAGGCAGGACTGCGGCCGATTTATCTGTCCGTGGTGTATCAGCGTCTACCGTTTGGACAAGGAGTTCAAGGTATGCTCCCGTGGAAGGACAGGGCACTCTATCTGACGAGATTTTTCAAGGAACACGCGGTGTGGTGTGGTAACCACAATGCCAAGCGCTCAATTGCGAAGGAAACAATGTGGGAATATTGCACAGTGCTAGGGGAAACGACGGCCGACGACCACGTGGAGGGAGAGGCCTGAAACGGTGAAAGATCTCGCAGCAGGGAGACGAGGGGAGAGGAGGCTTGCTTCGACGGAAACCGGGTGCTGTAAACTAAATAATGCGCAACCCCATCTTCTCACGTCCAATCCACTCGGCCAACGGCGACGCCATGTCCGACCCAACCTGACCGACGACCGCACACCCTGCTTGGCCCGAGAGGGCGCTAGTGTCGTTTTCGATGATGCGGAAGCCGCGCACGCAAACGGAAGGTAAAATCTCCCGGGCCTGCACCCTCCGCTGCATCTCTCGGAACGTTGCAGAGTGTGAGTACAGGTGTCAAACCACCCACAGTTGAATGCGGGGTCCTTGCAGGGAGGAGGGATAGAGCTGTCCGCTTTGAAAGTCAAAACGCGTTACCCTCGGAACGCGGATCAACCGGCCCGGTGTCTTTATGTTTCACTTCCGTTTGGCGGCAGGAAAGTGGGGGGCAGTGGGCCGGACTCCTGATCTGAGATCTACACGTGGAGTTGCATTAAGGGAGCGTTGTGCTAAGGGGGACACCGTCGATACAAAATCACTATCCTACGTCGGTACGGAGGAGGGTGGGACCTTGGTGAACATGTGCTTTGGGTTAGACCACCAGTGTTGTGGCCTGATCCCACGAAGCTCTGCCAACCACTTGGGCATGAAGCCGTAAGCTATCCACCGGAAGAGCCCCGCGGAATTGTAGCTCGTTATCGACATTCGGGACTCGTCTGGCTGAATCGCCGTGTTGCTGTGCTCAACGATGGCCGAGGGGATGAAGATTGTCGAATGTGGAGGGAACTCGACCGCGATGTTGAGGTCCCACAGCACGAGGTGGCCACCTTTCGTGTGGTCGTATGAACCGAGGCTTGTCACGGCGCACCAGCCCCAGCTAAGGTTCTTGAGGTCTTTGTGTGGGACCGTGCAGACTTGAGGGCCGAAGTTGAACGTCGTCGAGCCAAACGGGCTGTTCTTGAACGGGCGTCGAAGGTGGGGGCTGTCGGTTTCAATCAATTTGAGCGTTGTGGTGCAGAACGTGTAGAGGCTCAGCGCGTTGCATTGCAATGCTTCTGTTGGGACGTTAGGTTGGGTCAGGATCGGGGCCGGCAGACCCACTGCTGATGTACCCCGAGAGGGCCTTGAACGGTTTGCAACGCAGCAGACTGTCCACCGCATTTCTCTTACTGTTGGATCTGGGCGCGAGTTTCCCAGGAGCCTGCGGAGGTTTCAGAAAAGCATAAAGGTTCAAAGAAAGAGCGTACCTTCGCACCGCCTCCGTATGAAATCCCGGTGTTTACCGAGGCGTACGAGCCTCTCCTGTGCGTAGCGTCCACGTCGTCGAAACACATGGCGTCCCTTGTTAGGTCCATGGCCCTAGCGAGCTCACCCATGGAGGTATCCCAGCTTGAGCCGTCGGGGCGCCCTGCGAGCAGGGCGATAATGTATCCTGACGGTGTCGTAATGGGCACCGTTTCGCTGGAGAAGAATTTCATCAGTCTTGTGGGGATGAGAGGTGAAAGGTTCAATTACCGGCCGTTCCAGGGGATGGTGCGAACGCGGAGCGCTTCGAGTTCCTCGAGGTGATAAACGCGGGGTTCGTGTGCGACTTTGAGAGAGGGTCGGAATTGGGCTGGCTCGAAGGGGACCGGGGAGACGCCCTTCAGCACCTTCATACAGCGAGCGCTCTCCTTCCTCGTCTTCCTGCTCTTTTCCCCGGATTTCAGCTTCATGAACTTCTGCATTCGGTCTTTCTGGTGCTTGTGTTTTATCTCAGCGTCCGCCGCCTCGATATCGATGGCGACCTTCTTGCGTTTCTTCTGACGTCTGCGGGGTTTCTTCATCGGCATCTGAGGGTCGCCCATTGGGTGATCGACGGGGTCGATCGCAGCCGAGCTCGATGCGGAGAGAGGTTCCATGACGGCGCTGGAAGGCCTCGCGCTGCTCAAGCTTGCTTCAGTCGAGCCACCAGGTACGTTTGGGATGGGCTTGAGGACGGTGGGAGGTGGGATTGAGGGTTCGATCCACGATGCGTTCTGCTCGAAGTCTTCGGAGTCGCACGACGAGAGTTCCGACAACGACGAGCACATCGAAGATATCGACATCCTTCTCGTCTCTGCGCGGTCGAGGAACGCATTCTGATCATCGACGGAGTGTTGGATAGAGGCGTTGAGGCAGTGCACTTCCTGCGATGTTACGGAGGTCAGCGTAGGTTGGAGCACAGGCGCTCTAAGGTACTTACCCAGAGCTCGACAGCCTCGAGCTGCTGAGGTTCCATCATCGGTTTCCGTCGATGAAGAGGTACCCTGAAATGTTAGAGGGTTAGTACACAAGCGTGGATGGAGCGCGAGCACGGCACGGGCTTTCTGTCCCGGAGGAGCCGATCAGAGTCTCAACCTACGCCGGAGAGCGGCTGTGTGCATAGGCACGGGTCAGTCGAGTCGAAGGTGGCCGACTCCAGCCGAGAAGAAAGCCGGACTGTGCTTGAAGTGCGCAGGGGGTGTGAGGAAAGTTGCTACTGACCTGCTGGGGCTGATCAACGGCAGGCTTTGCGTTGACCGAGGCTCGCGGTGCGGAGGTCGCCGAGCAGCGTGTCGGCGTAGAATGGAGACGAAATGAGTGTGATTTCGCCGCTGTAGGAAAACATTGTCAGCAGAGAGGGGGGTGTTACGATGGTGGGAGGACTCACGAAGGGCGGGGTTTGGAAAGAACGTGGGAGGTGGTGAACGGAGAGAGAGAGAGAGAGAGAGGGGGGTGGTGGACTGTTGACATCCGTGTGCCGATTACGTCGAGATGTCACGGACAAGCGTTCCTTCCGCCGCGGATCGTTGTTTGCAGGCCGAGATCGAGCACCTTCCCGGCGACCAAATTTTCCAATTTTGGCAACATCGTCCACCCTCGTGAACCAACCGACGATCTCGGGAAGCGGTAGTGTTCTGCGCAACCTTCTGGGTTGGCGTTAGCCTACCCGGCAGCTACAATGGGCGGGACGGCTTAGCTTCCGGTGAAAGGTTCGCCGTCGCTTCAAGGAACGGAGGGAGAACGTGGTAACGAGGAAAGGTCCGATCATCACATGATCATCAGCCGGCGACTTCACCAATCCTCTATCGCCGCCCGCGGCCGGAAGAACGGCGGGATTGACGGTTGGCCGTCGTAAAGCAAACCAGATCGTAGACGAATAACCACCTGAGTTTTAAATACTATCATGTATGCCGAAGAGGTAACAAAATCGATCACCGTAGAAAAAAACGCCCGAGAGCAACGGATCTCATTTTACCATCGAAAAAAATACCACGAGAAACCTACGGTCTTGTACTTTGCTCTCAAAACGTTTGACGGTCAGCGGCCAAATATTGTGGTCCCACTCGGGGAGTCTTTCTGCTTGCGGAAGGGGCAACGGATTCAAACCATCCGACATGAGGGTATGTGGCCTCTTTATACGGTCATAAACAGCTTCGCCGTTGAATGATGACCGCGGAATTGACCCGCAGTGTCACCCATGGCAATGCAACGTCGTGAACGAGTTTCATGTCTATCCTGACTAGGGATAGTTGACGCGGGCCAAATTATGGCTGAAATGAGCATTTTCCGACATAAACGAGAGGTTGCCCTCGGTCTGCGAACACAATAAACAAACCTGAACTGGGGAATACACCTGAATCACGCTGTGCCACTAGTCGCCTGACTTTCCTGCGGGTCGCCGGAGAAGGTTTATGGGTGGAAACGAGCGATTACATCTTCTCATGTGATTACGTCATCCGCCTACATGATAGTATTGAGTAGAAGGGGGGGCGGGTCGTTATCTGCTGTTCAGGTAAATGTCTTCTCTCGGTTGACCTTTGTCAGTCTACACGACATCGACTGTTCCCGCGGTATTCTTTCACATTCTCTATCGATGGAAGACTACCGTACGTATAAGCTGTAGGGTAGGCAGGAGGTAAACTCGGGACCGCATCTGCGTGTAAAGGTAAAGGGTGATTGCTGTAAGGAGTCAGATTTCCGATTGGGAAGCCATGTTCAGTGATGAGCAACACCTGCGGTCGGCTTTCAGAAGGGAGCGTGCGGATTGTAGGAAAACTTGAGCAGAGAGATTGGTTTTTGTCAGACCGGGCCTTTACGGAACACGAACGTCCGTGATGGTCGTGGACGGAGGTCATGTCGAGTCAAATCTGGACCTACGTCGCGCAAGTTCGGAGGCGCGTGCAGAAGACCAGGTTCGGTTATTGTTGAAAGACCACCTCGGCACAGGTCGTCAGAGATTTGCGATTCTGAGGATGATGAGATGGGTAGAGTGCCCGAAATCATAAAATCGGTGGGCGCAGTCAATTGCCGATTTGAACGGGGTTTGAAATGACAAACACAGGGAGCGACGTACCGTGATCGATTCGTGAGGGCGACGGGGAAACAGAGGATGAGGTGGATGCAGGCCTGGGGAACGTTACGGATGCTAGGGGGTGAACTTTCGGGTTTCGGATTGGGGTTGAGGAGGGGTGGGTTGAAGAGGGGGGTGTGCGGCCAGGCGCGCGGGGTGGCGCGATAACCTCGGTTTGCGTAGGCGGAGGTGTGCTCTGCGTGAGCGGGACGGGGGTCTGGGAGGTGCAGGAGGCCATGGATGGGACTCTTGGGCTCCTTCTGTTCTCCCTTCTGTTTATCTTTGGCTAGTCGGTGGCTTAAGGAGAACGACCGTTCCGTCGTCGGTGCAGGTCAAGAACCGGTGTTCGGAGATGTATGGACTTGAACGTAGTTTTCCCCGCTGACACGGGATGCAGTTGAAGGGAGATGGTCGAGCCTGCGTTAGAGGCGTCGTGATGGGGGTGAACGAACTTGGCTCGCAACGGTGTCCGTTCACTTTCGTATCTTCCAAACCGAAGGAGGCGTCGTCAAAAAAGAAAGCAAGGGCACGACCCAGTCGCTGCGCACCTGAGGAGAACGGGCAAGCGAGAAACCGGCGAAGGTTTCGGGACGATCGGACTCCGAGCCTTTTAAACGTTTCAGCCATGCGGCTTTCCTCAGGCAGCGACACCTGGTGGTGGACAACTTGCGGAGAGTTGTCGGAGGAGGGGTACGGGTGGGTGGGAGAGAAGATCGGTGGTTTCCCTCGGATAGTCGAATGAGGAGGAGTGCGTGTCATGGGACCCGTGGAGGGAGTCGAAGAACGAGTGACCGAGGCCCTACTGGTGAAGTAAGACACCGCATAGGAGGAATAGACGGAGACGGCAGAGGAGGGAGGTCGAGATGCCGAATTAGATATTCTTCGTCGCTTGCTCAGCAGGAAATCGGCAACTTCGTCAGTGTGATCGTCGCTCAAGAAGGTGGAGGCTCTGCTGGTGTGAGGGTAAATCTGGAAGACAATCGTCGCCCAAAGTTACAGCTGGGGATAGAGGTAGTGTTTGATTCGCGTCCATGGCGCGGTACAAAGACATCGTTTTCCGTATATGGTAGCCAAGACTCGCGGCCGCCTGATCGGGTCTGGACCGTCACGTGGTTCGGTTGACTTGTCACTTACGTCGCTCCCCTCGACCCACGCCGATAGAGAAAGTCTTCGGCCCTCCCGAACATCTGGACCGCAGATTCAGGGGTCGGTGGGTATGTCTCGACTGTTATCGAGGTAGGTACAGCTTCAGGGCGTCTGACCACGTGGAACGAAAGGTCGATTGTGGTGATATGCAAGAGTGGTTCGACGTCCTTAGAGGGCTTTTACCCTACTGCTGACGCACGATTTCCCTCAGCCGACCCTTCGACGTGCCATCCACCGTTCACATCCACGCCACGTGCTTTCCGACCATGGCCACGCAAGTACGAGGGGGAGCGTCGAGCTCGCTACCGTCTCCGTGTTATTTGTCAGGGTGGTCCTGAGGACACCGGCTCCAGGTAAACTGGCCGATACCGCTAAGCAGGCTTGGTGGTCACCCTGGGATCGAAGATGCACTTCATCATCACTGCCCTCCCACCCGCCTGGTTGGCAAGGTCGAGTCGAGTCATGTTGATTCCTTGGTCCCAACGGTGTGTCCTTGGTCCCCCTCTAGCACGTTGACACGTCTGAACCCCTTTTCGTCGATTTGCAAGGCGTATGAGAGCCCAAGTGACACAACGCGTGCAATCCCTCCTCACGGTCTACCCGACGTCGCGTGTTTCTGATCACCCCCGCGAGCGAAGATGACTACGTGTCTGTTGGCGACTCGATGGGCGCGGTCGAAGTGGTCCGTCGTGGCAATCCTATTATACGTCGATTTTCTATAGCGTACGTACGATCTGCCGGCGTGTAGTATGGCGACTTCCAATAGACCTCACGTGTCTTACGACGCCCGGGACGAATTCAAAACCCTTCGTCATCGCCTTCCCTCCGAGCGTTTTCGTATAAGAGACCGTCTTCGACCTCTTCTTCCGAGTTGACAATCTCTTTCGCATCTGACGATGGGGAGTCGTCGCGGCGCGTAAGGGGTCGTATGGAAGAAGTCGAGGCTTCCGGATGATCGGGAGATGCAGGTGGTTGCTGATGAGCGCCAGGTAAGCTCCTACCGCTATCGCAGGTGATGACGTGGTGCTAACCGTTGCCTTTAGTTGTCGTCGCGGAACACGGAGGGAGTGAGTTCACCTTGACTAATCTGGCGTCCCTGAACTCGCTGAGGAGGCACACCGGGCACCGGAAGAACCCCGTGCCCATCCTCTCCAACGTGACCCACGCGTTGTCAGCGATTGGTACGGCGATTGTATTGACGTGGTACGAGAGCTGGTGGGTCTTCATGTCGCTGGTCTCTACGTTGCATTGTCTGCAGAGTTTTCTTCGCAGGTGGGTCAGGGGTGCCATCGAGGAGAGCAACAGTTCACGGACCTCCCGGGACGATCTCCGGTCCCTTTCATCGTCGTGCTCATCGATTAGGTGATCGTGATGGTGGTGGAAGTGAGAGTTTTTTTTCTTTTCTTTTCTTTTCTTTTTTCTATTACGTTCAGGGGTGCTACGAACAGGAGGCGGCTGGCACATCCGGCCACCCGAATGCGCCCCGCCGCTAAACTTCAGGGCTGCTGGGGGCTGCCTTCGTCTCGTACGCATAGACTAGTCCGACCCTCGAGTGGAAACATCGTTCCACGTGCCGCTACGGTGGATATGAGCGGCGGGTTGGGTTGCAGGTGGGATCGTAGTCGAGGCGTACCTCAAAAGTGTCTGACATGCAGAATTTCTCAGTGCATAACGGGCACGTGAACAAGCCGTCTTCGCCCCTTTCAACCATCTCGTCGTAATCAAAGTGGAGGCGAACCGACTTGACGTGTTCGGTGTCGAAGTGCAGAGAGACGTCGTCACAGGGGACGTAGCATACTGGGCAACGCAGGGAGGAGTGTTCGATCCAGTCGAGGACGATCCTCAACGGCACTGCGTCTTCTGGGTGGTTTAACAAGAAGTGGCTGATTGCGTCGCGGAATCGACCCCGACAGATGGGGCAATAGCCATTCACGTTGTTGGGCATAGCTTCAGTGAGTGTTCGAGGAGGAGGTGGGCAGATGGTGATCGGGAGGGGTTGACGCGTCGTCACACACCTGATCTGCGACCGCTTGTGTTGGGTCGAACGTTGCACCCGCCGAAGCTTCTCTCGAGGTCGAAAGTGGATCGTACCGCCTATCTGGTGAACCTCGTTCCGTTGAACCCGCTGTGCCCATGGCCCGACGGAATAAGTCTTCAGGGTCGTCGTCGTCGAACAATTCGAAGCCCTTGGGCAGTACGGGTCAGCCAATGAAGCAGTCGACGCTCGACAGCTATTACTTCCCTCTTTCGTGGAGCCCAACAGGGGGCAAAAACATGGCGGTGACGCTGAACGATGAACAGAGAAAGGTGTTGCGGATGGTCGTCGAGGGGGGGAAGAACGTGTTTTTCACGGGAGCCGCAGGTGTGTCGTGCGCTCACGTATTGGCCCATTCGTCGCTCACGTTCGTACTTGGCGGCCGGGACCCATCGTCGGCCAGGAACCGGCAAATCGTTGCTGCTTCGTGCCATCATCGCTGCCCTCAAGCGGAAACATGCGAAGGATTCGGCTGCCGTCTCTGTGACTGCCAGCACGGGGATGGCGGCTTCAAACGTTGGCGGTGAGTTCTTATCCCCAGCCCGCCAGAAACCGTAATACCCGAGCGACCAACCATCGCGATAATTTGGGACGACCCCTCCTGACTCGTCGACGGCAGGTATGACCATCCACTCTTGGGGAGCGATCAAGCCAGGCCAAAAAGATTTTAAGAAGCAAATTGCATCCGTGCGGTCCTGCGAGCCCGCGCTTCGCCGGTGGAGAACGACGAAGGTGTTGATTATGGACGAGGGTGAGTGCCCTACGCCTCTAGCCCACCTGTTGGTGTGAGAGTAAACTGGGTCCAGTCTCCATGGTTGACGCCCACTTGTTCGGCCTCCTGTCGAAGATTGCGGCGAAACTGCGGAAGGAGAGGTCTAGGCCATTTGGCGGTATACAGGCGCGTCCCCATTGCCGTCGAACCCGTGGTATGCGCTGAACGTACAGATTCCACAGTTGGTTGTCACGGGTGATTTCTTCCAACTGCCTCCAGTGACCGAGCCCGGCGTCGATCCTGTCTTCGCCTTCGAAAGCAGGGCGTGGAAGGCGTGTATCGACCGGACGGTCTATCTCACGAAGGTATTTCGGCAGACAGAGAATAGTTCGTCACTCGTCGTCGCTGACCTGGTTCGGGATCCTGACGCACCTTCGTAGCCTTCGTTGACATACTCAATTCCCTGAGACTTGGCCGCGTCACGGTGGCCGCGGTTGAGACGTTCAGGCGGTTGAGCCGAGAACTCAAGCCAATCGACGGAATCGTGCCAACCGAACTCTTTCCGCGCAAGCAGCAGGTTCACGACGCGAACAAGATCAGGCTGGACGCGATACAGGCGGAGTCACATGTATATGATTCTCAGGACGTCGTGGACGAGAACAAGGGTGGGGCAGCGACGATTTTGAACGCTGTTCTTGCGGAAGAAAGCCTCGAACTCAAATCCGGCGCCCAGGTCATGCTCATCAAGAACCTGGACGGATGTCTGGTCAACGGATCCGTCGGCCGGGTGTTAGGTTTCTACGTGGGTTCCAAGGTCTCTGGTGAGGGGAGCATTTCTGCCCGCGGCAGCGGGGTGATCAGGGGTGCGGTCCTCATGGACGATGCGGAAACGACGGTTGAGAATGCGATGGAGGACGAGGAAGGCGTCGATCCCCTACCGAAACGTAAGGGCAGCCCTTGCGAGCGCGTGTACCCCCTGGTGGAGTTTCCGACGCTGTCGGGTAAGGAGGCTGTGCTCGTGGGCCGTCTCAACTTCAAGGTTGAGGACGCAGAAGGAACCGTTGTCGCCAGACGTGTGCAGGTGGGTCTAGCACCCGGGCCTGACCTCTGGGTTCCTGATAACAGCCCTCAGATCCCGTTGGTTCTCGCATGGGCGATGTCCATACACAAGAGTCAAGGGCAGACGCTCAAGTACGTCAAAGTGGACCTTTCTGGAGTTTTCGAAAAAGGTGCGATTTCCTTTCCTGACTCACGTTTCGGCAGTGCTCAGAATCGTCGATTGCAAGGGCAAAGCTACGTCGCGCTGTCCCGCGCGTCCTCGTTGGAAGGTTTGCAGGTCGTCCATTTTGATCCGTTGAAGGTGAGCCTTCGTTTGCTCGGAGGGGGTGCACGGTGCCTATGATACGAATTCGCCAGGTACAAGCACACCCGACAGTTACGGATTGGCATCATACGTTAGAAATGCAGGCGGAATTGGACGCTGAAGGCCCTTAGGATGCCACGTCAACAGTGTTGTTATTCTTCCGAATCTGTTGCAGATCGAAGTTTCTTAGCTCGCAGCAAGCCCGCCGTACGAGTTAGGGCCGGATCTGAAACACGCTCGTGCGGGGAATTTTTAAGTGCCGTTTGTTTGTTTGTTTGTTTGTTTGTTTGTTTGTTTGTTTGTTTGTTTGTTTGTTTGTTTTTTTATCGCCGAGGGAAATGGGGCGAAAAGAGGTCAGGAGCTGACGAGAGGGCAGCTCGTCCCGCCAGCTAGCAGAGTCGTACCGGGAGGCGACTGCGAGAGCGTGGCCACGCTTTCCACACGGCCACTCGATTTTATCCTTTAGGATGTGGTGTCGGCGGCATCTCACCGATCGTCATGATCCCTCGATGGGCGTCATTAGTAATGGCGCTCTTACGACGGGTCCCGTATCTCGTGGATATCTCTTGCGTGACGTTCAACTCTTACAACTGAAAAGGAGGCGCCGTGACGTGTACCTTCAGTCGTGTGCCGAGCAAAACTTGAAGATTCGGGGAATGGTGTTGGCGGATCAGTTGCCTGAAATGGGAAGTGATCGCCTGGCAGGCCGATTGCAGATCACCCGAGAACGTGGATATGGCTGAGTTTGCCTTAGGCGAGCGTCAGGAGACGAAGGGGTTCACTGCAACGTCTCGTTGGGACTCGCGAAAAAAAAATACAACCCTGGTCGCGTTTCCAAATCGGGGCAAGTGATCGCTATAAAGTCTCGAACGCGAGCGCGTGGGCATCCGTTCGATCGTTTCCGTTTCCCACCATGAACACCGTGGGCAGCTGGGTCCCCCATCTTCGTGGACAGGTCCTAAACTCCTCGTTCGTGAACCCGTTCGCTGATTGCGTTCCCTCTGGAGACGATCCGTTGGAGGAGCCCTGGTCGCGTCCCTCCGTCATGAAGCAGCTGGACGACAAGCCCGACAGCACCAAGGACGCCGTATACGATGCGGTTCTCGCCGTCTGGAGGCTGAAGAAGTGTGAGGAGTCCGGAAATAACGGCGGCGATTGGTTGGACTTAACGGAGGCATGGCTGGTGAGCTGGCTGTTCAATCTTCGAGGTTGCGGATTGCGCTGACGTAAGACAGGATCGTTGTCGTGAATTGTTCGGTGGTCTGGGTGCCCCAATTCTTGAAGAGATCGCCGCCTATCACGACAAGCGTTTCCTGAGCAAGCCGCCTCTGGGGGGTATTCAGGCGAGGAGGACTCCTCCGTCTCCGGAAGAAGAGCTCGTGGGGGGCATCCAGGCAAGGATCTCCCTGTCTCCGGACGAAGAGTTCGCGGGGAACATCGAGGTGAGAACTCCTCGGTCTCCGGGTGAAACCGCAGGCGTGCCAGCAAAGGGGAACAAGGGAAAGGAGAGGGCCGTCAATGGTGAAGGTACGTTGAGATTTTCGTCGCATATCTTTGACCGCCTAACGAATCTAAAGGTGGATCGCCAACTCGGAGTTCGAAACGTCCCGTGAAGGAGGTCTTCGCTGGGGTATACGTGACCCCCAGGCCGAAACGTGCGAAGGCAGGTCCGTCCCTTCCGGGATCAAACGACGAAACGGAAGACAAGGGAGAGACGGAGCCTCCCATCGACCTCTCGATGCGGGTGTATAGACAAGACAGCATCGTCGACGGCAAACTTGTTCCAGGAGTCTTAGGCCAGGTAAACTCTCGTATGTTTGTGCGCTGGACATCCTCTAACCGCGTGAACAGGTCTGCACCAGATGCGAGGGAAAAGATGGTACTGGGTGCGCCGTGATGTGGCACAAGAACTGTAACACCGGAAACGTGACGTTTAGGTGCACTTTGTGCCGGACTCAACGCCAGGGGTGTTCCTTCAGGTTTCAGAATTGGGGAATCAGCAAATTCCCTACGATCATCGTTGGCGCGGTGAACACGGGGACGACCAAGGACACAAGCCACTCGAAGTCCAAGGCGAGACGCAAGAGTCCCGCAACTCCAGGTGTTTCGACGAGGGTTCGTTTGAGACGGTCTGCGGCCTCGACCGTGGACCCACCGACTTCGATATCCGGGCGGTCGTCTGGTGAATCGACTGGCGGCGTTTTCACGCTCGATCCCTTCCCGTTCATTGATCGCGCGCTTGTTGACCCGAATCGTACCCCAACCTCGCTGGCTAGCGCGACAATCGAACTTCAAAGCATCTTGCGCCGCGACGAGGGTGAGGCCGCCACTCTTGCTTATGTTGTGGCCGCGCGGAAGGCGCTAATCGAGAAAGTCTTGGAGAAGCTGGAGAAGGAGTGTCGTCGCCTTGAAGGAGCTCACGACAACCTCGACAGAATGGTCGAGGACGAAGTGGAGGAGGAGCAGACGCCAGTCGCAAGTGGGTCTGGCTCCCAACATCAGTAAACAGGTCGGTCACTTATATTTCGTTATCCTGATCCTCGACGCTTATTGCGGATTCGTGTCCGACAGCTGCGAAACATATTATGCGTGCTCGATGAGCGATTGTCTGTAAGGCTTGGAATGTCTCTATCTGTTGTACAAGGGTGTCGCTAACCGAGGTTTATACTTCAATATCCGCTGCCCTCGACGTAGTGTAGTTCGATGAAATTGAGAGCTGAAGCGTTGAGATGGCGCTGGAATTTGGTGCGCTTGAAGGGGGTGGGGTTGCGGTCCTCCTTAGGTACTATAATTTCAGCAGTTGACTGGGTTTCGAACGAAATGGTCCCAGCTTCGCGATTTCAGATGCGCGGCTTGGAGCACATAACCGCGACTCGGCACAGCGGATGGGGCTTCGAGAGTTACTCTATAAGGGGATGAATACTCGTGTGTACATATTGTAGCCTCACGGACAGTCACTTAACGGCATGAATGGGTGACCATCCGTAGGATGTACAACACGTGGAAACGAAACCAGATGAATATCGAACCCTTATAAGGGAACTGACAGGAGGCCACCCGTTGTGTTGGGCCATCGCGAGAGCCAATCCCGGCCACTGGCACCCTTCTACGATATTATGTGGTGTTACGGATAGCTAACCAATTGAGAGGACATAAGGTGAAACATAAGATAGAGCAATTGAGATATAATCCCATGCAGAACGAAGTACGGTAGTCGGTGAATTTACTAACATGGGAGGCACCAAGCGAGCCCAACGCGAGTGAGAATGTAATTCGCGGCGGAATAAGAGAAGGGCCCCGGAGAATTGGTAAAAGATATACAGCCTGAACGACGGAGTCTACGTGGGTAATGGAGATCAACCCGGGATTCATCGGTGTTGGGGTTGGGTGGTTTTGGAGAGGAGTTTGATGATATTCACGGCCGCCTGATCCGACGAAATTGATCGAGAGTCGACGACCTGGCCAAGGGAGACCAGAGGAACCAAGAGCGGTTCTCAGCGAACCTGAGCCAAGCCGTGAGCGTTTGGAGTGGCAGCTTCGATTGGTGTCCGCGTTGTGCTCAGGAACCATTGCGCCATTCCGGTTGGGAAAGGTGGGATTCGGGCAGGGACGTATTGTGGCGCGCTGTGGGATCGAGAAGGGTGGGGGAGGGAGCACAGTCGTCTCTGGGCCTTTCGTTGTCGACCGTCAGAGAGAGGTGTCGTTGGGTCATCCCCCAGGAACCCTCAAGGCCGAACTCATCGCCGCCGTCGTTCGACCGGAGCGGAGGAGAACGAACTTCTCGATGTGGATGTGAACGCGAATGAGTGTGTCAGTATTTTGTTCCAAACGCGCCTCATAGACGACCGACCGATTTGTTGCTGAGCAACACGGGAAGGCAGCAGATGGGCAATTGTTCGAGAGGGTGGTAGTTGAAACCGAGAAAAACGAAAGAAAAGATAAAGTAGCCCGAAACCCACGTTCACAACTCGTCCCTTTTGCACTCACAAGGTAGTCAGGTCGCGTTTCGAAGGATTTCGTGGTGACGGCGTATCGAAATGGGAAGGCACTGCCCAGGGTTGATCGAGGTGTGGTCAAAACGCGTGGCGAAACTAGGGAAACTTCAAAGAAAGGAAGGGCGGTGGGGTCGGAGGAACTGTTAATGGAAACCACCAAGCCTGCTCGGTGATGCCAGCCAGTTTACCTGGAGTCGGCGCGGGCGGACATCTCTCGGCTGGATCGCGGGGTCCGAGTCCACGAGCCTGAGGATGAGAGGTGAGATCGGGGAAAGCCGGTCGGTGGATCACGTGCGTCGCCTCTACCTTTTCTCTTTCCTCTTCTATTTCTCGCATTCGCGTCCGGACCGACCTCCCTCTCCGGTCGCATCAAAGTCAAGATCATCCCTTCCGTTCGACCCCGTTATGCCTCTTGAAGACATTGGTGCAGGTCAACTGCCCAATTCCGTCAAGTAGTTCTTGGCGGTTCTCTCCCTCTTTACAAACGGGCGTCCGTGGATGGCATCACCGAAGAGCCCGCCCACGTCTGGGCTTTCGTTCAGGTTACACCCGGACTGCCTTGCGTTGGCCTTCCGTGAGAGGTTTGAACGGGGAAAAAGGTTCGTAGGTTGATTTCCAGCCGGTGCCAGGGCTGAACCACACACAGTGCGCAACCACATCGGTCTATCCCATCTATCCCTGGCACGGTCACATTTTACTCCACCGAGATGCAAGCCCGCGACAAGACCGAGGGCCCGTCGTTCCAGCCCCGGTCGTGTTCCGAATAGCCCTCGTACGTCACGAACGGTTTTCATTTTCAAACCTCTCCGGACGGTCCCTGTTCGCAAGGAGTCCGAAGCCAGGACGGGTACTCGGTCCCGGCCTTCAACTGGGTTTAGGTGCATGTGTATTACCCGTTTCATGGAAGGTCGACGTTCCTGATGCGGGCAGAAATTACGGGAGACCGCTGTGGAACGAATTTCACGTCACCGTCGATTGCGTGCGGTCTGATGAGGCATTCGACGTACACGTTCATGAGTATGTCGAAGCTCTGTCGATTATGACTGTGTTCCAGCCCCTCGAAGACAAATTTTCGTCCGTCCCGCACGCCGAGTGCACCAACGAACGGCTGAGGTAAGCAACACAACCGTTGCTGAGGCATCACGCCTATATTTTTTACGTGTAGCATCTGGGAGCAAACGTGATCGAACGGGTCGCCGTCGAGCAAACCGACGCACCACCCGGACCAAACCCCGGGGCAACAGGCGAGCCGGAGACTGGATCTTGAGGCGCAGAGAGGCAGAGGGTGACGGGTGGCGGGGCCACTCCCCACGGCTCTCCAAGGTCGCGTCCTAGACAAGCACAGATCATAATCGAGAACGTCCGTGAGGTTGAATGGGTGGAAGTCGAAGACGATGAGGATGAGGATGACGACCAGGGCGGAGAGGATGAGCAGTGAAGCATGGAAGCGAAAGAAGCGGATGTTACGTACGAGGAAGATGCACGTGGGGAGGATGCGTAGTGTTTGGCGCTACTCAGTGTACTTACGCCGGTTCGGTCGAGGTCCCAGCTGAGAGGATGAGAACGAGAGGATCGTCTGCACCATAGGTTCAGCGGAATGCGGAATGTCTTGATTAGTCAATGTCCTAATAACAGGACGTGGCGAATCATGGAGGCACGCTACCCTACGGGGCGGGTAGCACGCCGTTGAACGGTTCACGACCTCCGCCGAACAAACACTGTGCAGGTAAAATCGGTAAAGTATCTGGGGGTTTCTGGAAAGCTTTGTTTCGTAATAGTTATTAGAACTTATCTAGCTGTTGGATAAGTTCGTCAAGATCCCAATTACTCTAACCTATTTCGTACAGGTATAGGGAGTAGACGTTTGCTGCGTTGGTAAAGACTTATCGAACAAGTCCCAAGAAATCGAACCTTTACCAAAAACCGCCGAATCTTTTACCTATTTCTATTCGACAGTGTTAAACGGAACACGGCCACCGCACGTTTCGCCAATTATCGTAAGACCGTCGACTCGCAATTCCCTCACATCGTGACCATGAGTGCTAAAATTAGGGGGTGTTCCCGCAGGTCCCCTAACCCGACCGTCTGGTCGCTTTTGCTAACGACCAGCATCTCCAGTGGGCTGAACCTTCGAAAGTTCCGCAGACCTATCAAAATGTCAGGGGGGAGAAAGTTGAAGAAAGCGAGGAGGGTCGTCAGGGAGGCACGGGACGCAAGCAGGTGCCCCACATATTCACCTCACCCCACCCCGAGCTTGACGCGTCTCGTAGCGTGACTCGCATGCACCGCAACACCAGTAGTGGGACAACGGACGTGGAGGGCCAACTCGACCTCAGTCACGTAAACCAAGTCACCGTCGAATTATGGGGTGGGGAGTCGCTGACCGTAACCCGGCGGGATGGGCTTTTCCGTTGTCCGTGGTGCGTTGGTAAGACAGGGCTGGAAGGCAAGACGAAGTTCGGCAGTGCTCGAGCGATCCAGGCGAGTCGTCCAGTTTTATTCACCCTGCTCGGGTCTGAGTCTCGGAATGCAGCACCACCTCAGAACCTGTAGCACGCATCGGCCGTGTTTAGCTGAGGCCCAGGATGTCCTGGCCACAGAGGCGAGCCGTCATCCGGCGTGTTCGACTGCACCCACCCGGAACTCGGACACGGGCCCTCAGAGTCCACCATCGCTGTCTCAAATACTCCCTCCAGAGCCGAGGAGGGAGGTGGTTTTCTCGACGGAGGTCACCATCTTATCGGCCGACGCAGATCAGTCCATGTCTACAGGAGTTATCCGTTCCTCACCCACCATGGCGTCCCTCGTGGCGGAGCTCTCGAAGGATGAGGGGGTTAACGCGCTCGATGAGGAACCCTGAGGTTAGTGTGCGCTCTTCAAAGCGTTCGGCATCCTTCTCTTGCCAACCCTCATGACGCCACAGGTCCCAAGGGTCATCGAGAAACCCTGAACCATGGGCGTCGTTTGACGGGTGGATGATACGTAGACCGGCAGTAGTACAACCATGTGCGGAGGGTTGACTTAACAAATCCTCCGTTGAGCAAAAGGGTGTGACGCTCACACCCGTGCAAAGCGAAAGCAAACTCGGTCGACCCTTGCCCTTACGGAGCGTGTGGTCCACCCGACATCGTCTTCGTGAAACCCCACTGGGTTTACGATGCGGGTGTAGGTTGCTGAACATGGCGTTTTAAATCCCCGTTCGGTCGATCTCCGAGATCTGTCGGGAAGAAAAAGCCTCGGCTTGGACGGCCTGTGCGGGACCGCTGGACTTTGGTGCGGAGGCAGTCATACGCGATTTAGTGTTTACGATGAGCCACCCCCCAGCTTCGGCCACAATTCACGGTTCACGTGATGCCTCTGCATCCTGGCCCTGGCGATCGATCGACGGCCTTGCACCGAACTTCCACAGCATGGACGAGATGCGGCAACTCGGGCTCCGGTGCGATTGGGCTGGTTGCCCTGAGAAACTACTGGATGAGGAACGATGGTTGGCTCACGTGGAGGTACACGTGTTCTCCTTAAAGCGAGGGGTCCGTCAAACCTGGCTTGGATCCCCGGATTTAGAGCCGAATCGCCAGCACACCAACGGTACGTTTTGTTTTGGTAGAACCTCGCGAGACCCACAGCTAACTCAGAGGCACACGTACCGTTCTGCAGGCGACCAGACCGTCTCCCGAGTAACTACGTCCCCGCCAGCGAACGGGTCTTCACGAGCTCAATCTTCCCCCACAATTCATGATAGCTCTGCATACCGTCCCCCGCAATCGATCAATGGATTTCCGCCAAGTACCATGAACGAGACACCGCAACCGGGGCTCAGGTGTGGTTGGGCTGGCCGCGCTGAGATGTTACTGGACGAGGGACGATGGTTGGCTCACGTGAAGGTAGACGTGTTCGCCCTAAAAGCAGGGGTCCGTCAAGCTCGGCCTGGGCCCCCGGAGTTAGATCCGAAGCAGCGGCACACCAACGGTACTTTTTGTTTTTGTAGAACCTCATGAGACCCACAGCTAAACGTAGAGGCACACGTATCGTTCTGCAGGCGACCAGGCTGTCTCCCGAGCAACTACGTCTCTGCTAGCGAACGGGTCTTCACGAGGTCGTTCCTCAGTCACGATTTACGATAGATCAGCATACCGTTCCCCGCGATCTATCGGTGGATTTGCGTCACGTAGCACGAACAAGACGCCGCCACCTGGTCTCCTGTGTGGTTGGGACGGTTGCCCTGAGATGTTATCGGATGAAGAAGGACGGTTGGCCCACGTGAAGGCACACGTGTTCTGCCCAAAACCAAGGGAGACTCTTGGCTGGCCTAGGCCCCCGGATTCAGACCTGAACCGCGCACACACGTACGGTAAGTTTTTTTCTTTTTCTTTTTGCAGACCCCGTGTGATGCACGGCTAAACACAGCGGCACTTGTATCGTAAACCAGAACGCGCGTTGTCACAAACTTCGGTGGACAAAGTGGAAGTTGACCTCGTTGTGACGTCCCCTGTTGAACTGTAATTCACAAAACTCGAAACATCTCCGTTCGCTCCCCTACAGACCACACACACACACCGAGCCTCAGTTACCCCAAGTCGAGTGACGATGCCGCTTGCCGTAATGAGAGGCGGGGGTCGTCACGAGGCGCCGCGGCAATGAGAAAGAGTTACACACGAGGGACCCAGTGGGCGTGTATTTACAGAAACGTACAGAAGATCTTCACCACTGCACGAGCTGAACGAGGATTGTGAGCAAGTGGCGATACTGGCGAGCGGAGAGCGAGGAGGGCCCCGGTGGCGTCAAAGTCATCTGAAAAAAATCGGCTCGCTCACAAAGCAGCATATTCCGCCGAAATCGATTCAAACCCACCGAAAGGGTTGTAGGGACCGCGCAATCCGGGCCGCGCCTTACCGGGGAGCACCAAGGTGTAAAAAACTCGCGGGAGCCCGTCATCCCCGTAGCCCCGCAGCACGTCATTGACCATCGTCGGCTATGTATCCGGCTACAAAACCACACACACTCGGGTGAGATGCGTGAGGCATTTCTGGCGGTTGTGATCTTACTAGACCGCTAAGGTAGGGCTCGATCAGCCTCGGTGATCGCGGGTCACCTAAAAAAATCAATGACTCATTTGTAGAGCAGTCTCATAGTAAACGTCTGGTGTAGCCGCTTAGAAAGACGTATCAAAGGTTTGTTCAAGTCGGATTCTCACCGGCTGTGTCACACGCCAAGATTCTCAGACGGGAGTGCCACGTGGAATCCATCGAAGCTGATTGAACCCTACCTCATGAGACTTCATGACGTTAAAAAAACCCCGTCGATCGTCATACGATCCCGACGGAGTCCCAGACGCGAAGAAACCCCACACGATATACCTTTCGGAACAGCACCACCGCATCCCGGTGCGCCGAACAAGGCCGGTATCGCTCGCTGCAGCTGTCCAGAAACACCCTGATGACCCGGTGAGGAAGGCTTCTTGTATTTCTCCTCAGTGACAAGTCTTGTTAACAATCGGTGCAGGGGTTCATCCCGAAGCTTCAGGTCAACTGTTGAACTGACTCTTCGGGAGAGACTTTGATGGCGGCTCTTCTGATACGTTTAACGATGAAGAAAGAAACGCGGTCTGGATCTCAAACAGTCGACCAGTCCAGACCGTCGGTCAACTGACGTTCGACGGGCTTGGTACACCATCAACGCGCGAGATCACAGTTTCGTGATGGATCGTTCCTCTGAATGTCACGACACGCTTGCCAACCGATGGTTGGCTTCTTCGACGAACTCTCGCCGCAATGTGACAGCGCGAGGTTGGGCCAGGGACCTTCGAAGAGGTCGAAGACGCCGGCTCGTGCAACGGTTCGAACTACGTAGTGAGTGACCGTTTGGCCCATTCAGCCACCAACCTCACCAAGCTTTAGCTCTCGCGAGAATTGCATTCAAGCAAGAACGCCGTGCTTCGTTCTCCGTTCGGGTCGACCAGCCACCTGCGTCGGGTGCTGATCCGGAAGGAAGAAATGCAGCACCGATGGCGGTATAAGGGGGTTGATCACCTGCAGGTAGTTGCAAAACGTCGACGACGTCGACACCGGGGTTTCGACCACCGGTGATGTCCAGGGGCTGGAGCCAGACAATCCTAGGGTCTGAACTTGTCTTAACTGACCATAATGGGAAGCGTTCTGTAAAGCATGGACGAGAGGTTGAAATACATGGAATGGGTCTTCCGGGTTCGACTGTCGGTTGACGTGGGGGCCAGGGTGAGAGAAGAAGGTGGAGGGATGGACGAGGGGAGGGGGATGTCGGAAATAGGGTGCGTCTCCAACGACGACTACGTGGACGAGCCAGAGAACCAGGACGAGGACGAGGAGTAGGAACGCATGCCGAACGCGGTTCCTGGGCCTGGTCTACCTTGGCCTGTTTTTTTCTTCTTTTTTTCGTGTGATGCGCTGCAGCGAGTCTGTTTCCCTTTTGCCACCGTACTCACTTTCATGTCGCGCCAGTGTCCCGTCTCATCCTCTCGCACACAGAAAGGAAGGAGGAGAGAGCTACCTGCCTCTCGCGCGTCGTCGTAAAACTCAAAGTAAAAATGTGCACGCAGAGCTAAATTACGTTTGTGGCATGTTCTAACCCACGGGCTGCGACCCTTCCCAAATCAAAACAACGACCTAAATGAGACAAAGGAGGCGAAAACCTGAGGGGTGTCTTCAGGGACGGTTAGGGACGGAAAAAAGCGGAACTGGGCGATCGTCGATCCGACTTGCAAACGGCTTCGGGGATGTAGACTGGACCGACCGACCGCGCAGAAACTGGTCGAGACAAAAAACTGGTCGAGACAAAGCGAAAGAGTGAAGAAGGGGCGTGTAAGTGAGGGAGGGAGAGGTGGTAAAAAGCGCGTGTGGAGGGTGAAACGCTTGCGGTGAACACGCCAAAATGCGCGGGATCTGCGGGGGGTACACGCCTATAGAGAATGCGAGTCTACTCGCACAAAGGGAAGCCGGTGGGGACGACCTGGAAGCGGATTTGTCCACCAAAGGTAGACGACCCTGCAGGAGTGTGCTCAGCAGCGCCGGTAACTTTTGGGAGGCGTAAAGTGGTGCGTTTAACGCACTAACTCGACCATGGAACATAAAATCGGACGTACCTCGCAGGGGAGTCACTAGACTGCAACGGCCAAGGGTGTGTAATAATCCTGAGATGGAAAACGCGGGCAGAGCAGTGGGGGAAGGAAGAAATACCCTCACCAATACACATCAGAATAAGTGCCTCGGTGGGCGCGGAACGGGCCCGGATTGGTTCCATTACTTTCGCTCGCATCGGTAAAATAGATACACAGATTGTGGAAAAGATTGCTCACCTACAACGTCTCGAAACGAAGATGGTTAGTGGCGATCGGCAATGATGCTCAACGTCCGCGCCCCGCAAACGCCCTGGCTTACAACGTGGGCGCGACTTATCACCGTCGTCGCGATGTTTCGTGTGCGCCCCACGCACACGCCATGAAGGTTAGGGGTACATAACTTTGAGTGCACGGAAAGAAAAATATTCGGATTCACTCGGTAGTGCTGCACATTTGGTATTACTGCTAGGGCAATCCGACACCCGTGGCTTGGCAGACAAGACACGGCGAGATGGGGGTACAAGGGGTGAGACTACCGCATCTTCGTGGCCTTGCCCGCACGTCTTCCTCTCACCAAGGGGTCGTCAACGTCCATAGTATCGAGGGCTTTTCTCTTTCCCGCGTTCCTTCTCACGGGGACGCTCAATGGTGCTCCCTTGGCCTGCTGCTGCTTCCGAGGCCTCAGGTGATGAGCACTATGTTTGGAGCACTCCTGCGTGAATGTTTAACCGGATCCCAAAGCGGGGGGTGGCCACCAAAACATACCCTGAGGTTGTCGCCACTCGTTTCCCCTCCCTTCTCCTCACTGTGTCGTTCAGCGAACCTGGTGGTCTTCTTGACGGCCTTTGATGACTCGGGGTCGCTGTTTGGTGGAGTTCTTCTCCCAACGTCCCCTGTTGGGATATGCTGAACATTATCGTTGTGTTCGGACCCCTGGGAGTCTTGCTGGGTCGTCGGTCCTTCGAGCCTGGCTAGCAAGAGGAGGCGTTCCTGCTCGGCATGTATGAGCTCCTGTTTCAACGGCTGACGCGATCCGTCGACGTGAGCGTAATGTTTCTTCCACAGGGCATTTATTTGTTGTAGGCGAGCGATTATATCTGCTTGGTGTTCAATCGTAGCGGCTTGGAGTTCAATCTAGAGCCTCTTGAATGAACCAAAGGAGATGGTCATTTTGAGTGGAGGCGCTTACCTTGAACTCCATGTCTGACAGGGTCTAGCGATCAGGTGGGGATCAACCAAACGATCAGCTGAGCCGGGAGGTTATCAGATTCGCAACTCACCTTCTGTGCATCCTGCTGCTCTTCGGTAACAACTTCACTCTTGAACGAGTTCAGAGCCTCGTCTCCCTGATCCTCAGCCTGTCGCATCTTGGGTGACGCATGCGGGGGGTCACTCTGAGCTGCCGCCTCTGATCTCGAGAGCTGCGTAACGAAGCAATCAGCCGCCGTTACCCGAGAGCTGCCGGTTAATCACCCTACCGTTGCGGTGACCGTATGGGTGAAATGTTCAATTGCATCGGACATTGTTGAGGTGGGTGTTGCCAGCGTGGACGCAGCGGGAGGTAGGGCCCGTGATTATGCATCACATGCTCTCCTTCTGGGGCCGATCGAAGATCGGGGTTTGACGCGTGGTCCGGATCAACACTTCAAGCTCCGCCTGGCTTCTCCAGGGCGAATAGCGGTTGCAAGTCAACTCGATGGATAAGGATGATTAATAGTGTGATTGTTATGGTATTGATACCCGGTGGGAGGTGGGTCTGCGCCGCCAGGCAAACGAACACCGCCTTCCACGAAGCGGTGTGAGATCAACCGGACCGTGCCAACGAAAAATATAGACGGATGGGAAATCACTATCCTCTTGCAACGGAGTAGCAGTTATTTCACCTCACGTATCACAATAGGACCGATTCTTTCCTATGGGAAGACCCTAAAAAATCTGGCTGGGCCAAAGGTACCTCCGCAAAATGAAATTCGAATGAAGTATACCACAACCGAACTCGGTCGGTACTTCTTATGTCGACGTCCGGCATCGGCAATGGGCGATGATCTAATGTTTCATGCTTGTTCGGTTGATGTTTCCAGAACGGCAGTTTCCCCGTGGCGAATGCGCAATCTCGACCAACCATAGCAATGATCAATCGGGCTTAAACCTTATATTGGGGCACCGGTAACCGATCGGCTCCAAACAAAGTTGGAGTTGCAAACGTGGGAATTCGCCAGATGTTCGGCATCGTTCGCTGCGAGGGAACTTGCGCGGAGGAGAGGCCTATTCCACTGGAATTATTTAAAGTATATACCACCATGCCAATTTTGTTGGCATCACAGGCACGGGGATTTCTCCCTCCAGCGATTTTACCCAATGTCGACTAACCACAACAATCTGTCGGGCTCAAACCTTACGCGTTTACACGTTATGCCCCGAGGGACGCCAACCGACTTACGGGGATGCTCCGGTCTCAGTGCGAGGTCATAACCGTCCCCCGAGGACCCATTTTATCGTAATAATGGCGTGGTAGTAATACACAGAAAAACATAATGGCGGGAACAGTGGAGGCCGAAGGGTGACCGAGCCGAGGTGACGTCGTCGACGTCAACGTCAATGGAAAGGGTGATTGTCCCCTCGACGATAGAGGCAAGAGCGGACTCGAGGGCAGCACAGGTCGATCGGGCAGAGTCGGTCCGGACCATTCAGATACCGTACGTAGGAGGGACAGGATGGTAAGCCCGGGGGCAGTCGTCCTTATGATATTAGTAAAACTCTTGAGGAGTTTGTCTTAGGTAAGAGGAAAAGTAACTCCTACCGTAGTGTAAAACTATTTTTTCTTTCCTCCCCTGCGCTGGGGGGGGGTTTTACCCTT
>Ga0307511_10000517_pt1 | contig 41618 bp, 55 predicted proteins | sample 13_EM_MG_FD_200266 | JGI IMG/M metagenome (GOLD analysis project Ga0307511, IMG submission 200266) | Populus trichocarpa ectomycorrhiza microbial communities from riparian zone in the Pacific Northwest, United States - 13_EM | ecosystem: Host-associated > Plants > Roots > Unclassified | place... | reverse complement strand
GTTTGGATGGTCGTCCTATCGTCGCTCGCCCCGACGGTGACACGCCACTCGCTGTCATTTCCCACCGCGGCACTTACACGGTCACTGGCTATCAGGGAATCGGTACCATCACTATCACCAACCTCCTTTCGCAAAACCCTCCTCAGTTGGTGGACACGGATATGAAGATATGGACGTTGGCCATCACTGGCAACATCCTCGTGGTGACCGACTTGAGATCAATTGTAGCCTGGCGGCTTACGGAAGAGGGGACAGTGGATGGCTTTCCTGTCGGCAGAAGGGTGGGCCGCGACAACAACATCTGGGCTGTACCGGTAACCCAGAGCCCGATATTCATTATCAAAGGCCAATCCGTGACCATCGACATGGGAAAAGGCACCCACGCCTATCACACTGGAACCGGGGAGGTAGTCGAGTCGGCTCTGACGCGTTTTGATCACCACAGGTATAGTTTCGGGGCCATGTATTATGGTCAACACTACCCTCGCTATCGCAGAGCAAACGAGCAGGGCGTCCTGCCTGACAATTGGCCGGTGGTTGCCTCACGAGCGGTGTGGGTGAAGGACCCCGAAGGGAGACACCGGCTATGGTTACCCATCGAATGGAGGACGCGCAACGCGGGTTGGCTCTATGATGTTACGACCCTGTGGTTCAACCATCAAGACGGACCTGTCATCATCCAGTTCTAGTTTGAGCCCCTTCTCCCCTCCGGGTCCAATCCAGGCACAGCGTCACCGACACAGGCACTGTCGGCTGGCGCAGTCGACCCTACGCCATGCTTTCGTTGTAATGTAGTCTCATAGCTCCACATGGTGTGACAGTTTGCGGGACCCTTTCGTTTATGTCTATGATATTTAGAAGGTATGATAAATTTAACCAGAGAGCATCGGGAGGAGACGAGTCGTTCGGGTTGGTGAGAGAGAGAAGGGAGTTCAGATGTTTGAGATCGTAATCCTGACGAGAATCTGCGCATTGCTTTGTCACTTCCCTTCCCACCTGAGGGAAAATCGAAGGAGGCTGATTCACAATTTACTCAATCGCGCTCTTGGCAAGTTCCCGTACTGGGCAATCCGTGTCGACGTTGAATTGTAGCGAACCGTTCCGGGTTGTGCCGGACGATTGCGACCCTGCGACTCCATTGACGGAGATGACGGTGGGTCATCGTGGTCCTTACAAAGACTGTCACTCTAACTTACCACGAGCCCACTTGTGGTCATATGACCCTTGGTCCCACCTCGTCGATGTACAGGTATTTAATGCGATGCTACTGGATATGGTTTTGCAGGATCGACAACTATCACACCTCCGATGTCACTCTCACCACCACAGGTCCCAGCTACTTGCAAAGTTCTTGTTGAAGAGGTTTGTTCGCTGCCAGCCCGTATCCTCCACCTTCACAGGACTGACGATCAAAATTCCAGGGCAAAACCCTCGTTCTCAGGGACGTTCCCACCCCAGAACTGGACGAGAACGAAGTATTGATCAAGGTCAAAGCCATCGGAATAAACCCTGGCGATGTAAGAAGTAAGTTGGTCCCTGAATTACCAGGAAACCTGTGAGAGCTATAACTGACACCGCTGTTTAGCTCTGGAGAATTCACCAGTAGAGGGCGCATTTGTTGGATCAGATTTATCCGGAGAAGTCGTCAAGCTTGGTCCAAACCTTCAAAAGGACATCAAGATAGGGGACGTGGTTGGCGCGTCCGTCGTGGGAAGTACGTTCTCATCTCCGAATCCTTTTGTGATCCGGCTCCGAAAACTGATTACCGTCGATGTTCACACTGGTCTGTAGGTATGACGAGCGGACGGGGCGCTTTCGCCGAATACGCGAAAGCGTATTCTGACATTATTTGGAAGGTTCCCGAAGGAACGTACTCCTTCGAGGAGGTAGCTGCGACCGGGATACCGTAAGCCATACTATTACTTGACCAGTTAATCCCAGCTCTCACACTGACATACTTAGACTGAACACCGCATTCCAAGCCCTGTTCGGATCTCGGGCTCTCAAGTTGGCCCAACCATTCGACCCTAATCCACAAGGCGAAGGTTGGGTTTTCGTTTACGGAGGGAGCACTTCCGTTGCGTTGTATGCGATTCAACTCGCCAAGCTTTCTGGGTACAAGGTCGCTACGGTGGCTTCCCCTCGGAACCACGAACTCGTCAAGACCTATGGAGCAGACGTCGTTTTCGATGTAAGCCACCCGCCCTCCACCCCCACTCCCACGTTAGGGCGGCTGACACATGCTCTGTTACAGTACAGGGACCCCGATATGATCCAGAAGATCAAAGCTGCAACAGGTGACAAGATCCACATCGCGCTCGACACCATCTCCGAGAAAGAAACCCAATTCACTACCCTAAAGACCCTGGCGGAAGATGTACCAGGAAAACTCCTAGTCATCCTTCCGCCGGTCGAAGGTCTCCGTGACGTCAGGAAGGACGTAGAAATCGGATGTTCGTCCACATTCTACTCCCTCTCACCGAAACAGCGATAAACCACCTCTTCACAGTTACGATTATATTCGACGCCTACGGCTTCGAGTTCCAATCCTACGGTATCAGTGACGACGACAGACGAGAACTCTCCGTGTTCTTGCAGAAAGTCCCAAGTTTGATCAGGGACGGAAAACTCAAGCCAACCCCGATCAAGAAGTTCGGGGGTGGATTGGATAAGGTTTACAGTGACGGGTTTAAGTACTTCTCGGAAGGCAAGGTGAGCGCGGAGAGGGTTGTGTTTGCGTTGTGAGAGAGTACTTCTCCGCTGAGGTCTGTAATGAACTCCCGGTTGAAAGTAATCAAATTGACCGTTGAACGTATGGTTACTTAGCGGTAGCCTAAAAGTACCAGGAGTCGATATCTAATGTAGGAACAGAGCGATTAATAACCGGAGGACAGTTGGGAGCGGTGGGGGATCACGTATGGAGAGACTCTCCGTACTGAAGAGTGGCGTTTGCCGGGCGTCGGCTTTCGAAAGAGATTGGACGCGTTTTCTTCAAGTTTTCATTGGTATGCGGGAACCCTGGTGGATGAGCGCTTGGTACTTCGCGCACGAGCTTTATCCGCTTCGCCTGAACCCGGTGTATGCAGAGGGTCCCAACGATTCCACGAACCTCCGAAATGTTTACACGGCACCCTCATCGTTTAAAGCGCTTACTATGCCCTGACAAAGACTCTACCGTGGCCCCAGTTGCGCGGGTCAAGGCTGCAGCAGGTAACAACGCACTCGGCGCCATTTCCTTCGCCGGTCGAAGGTACCTTCGACATCAGAAACGACGCAGAAGTCGGACGTTGTTCGTCCCGAAACGAAACCCAGTGCTGAACCACCCCACCACAGTTACAGATACATTCGCCGCTTACGGCTTCAAGTTCAAACCTTTCTGTCTCAACTACGAAGGCACACAAGCGCTCCCTGCGTTTTTGCACTTGCAGAAAGTCCCAGGTTTTGTCAGTGACGGAAAGCTCAAGCCGATCTCGATCAAAAAGTTCGGGGTGGTCTGGATAGGAATATAGTCATGGGTATAACGACAAGTGAACAAAGGTAATTAATATCTGGAGGGCCTAAACGACTATCTACACTGGAGGCCGGTGAATCGTGAAACCGGCAAGTACTGAGGCTACTGGATCACAGGAACGAGAATACAAGGTGGAAGAGGGTTGAAGATTTAACAGGTCTAGTGATCATCTTTCTGTATGCTATCGCAACATGGCGATCGGAATCTGAATCGGGAACAACGCAATGCCTACATGACAAGAAACCTGGTACAAAGTGAATGTTCAATGAGAATAAATATAACAGACCTGGGGCGGTGAACGCCCTCCATAGTGTGGTAAGGGGAGTAGAAAGTGGAATCGTAACCGAAAACACATACGTGCCGGGGTCACCAGTGGCACATTGAGACGCAAGGCTAGGAGCGGAGCCGATAGCATTCAACGCATTGTGCCCGAAGAGAAGCGCGTCTAGCGCGAGTCCTCTCCGTCAGCAGGGACCAACCTCTCCCTCTCTTCGTCATCGAGGGCCTCATCCTCTGCCACAACGACCAGCTCGACAGCCCCACTGTTTGGAAGCCTGATAAAGAGAGTACACACTAGGGCAAGCGCAACGGCCGAAGCCCCGACGACGAACATCGCCTGAGGGAAGGTCGCAACCGTCCTAGAGTACGTGAACCCGAAAAGCATCGGAGAGATGATCGAGCCGCTGCAACACCGAGTGAACACACGTATTTGGAACGGATGAAAAGTAGAGCATACCCTAAGGCCTGTACCACGCTCAAAGCTCCAAACAACTTTCCAGTTTCCTCTCCTCCCCTCCCAGCATAGATTCCCAGCGCCAAGCTCTGGACAGCAGGCGTGAAACCAGCCGCAAGACTGCCCAAGGCGGTGTACGCTGTAAATAAGGTTCCGGTCTTCGCGGTCGCCATCATCGCATACGCGGTCAATTCCATGACTAAGGATACCCGAGCCGTGTTGAGGTCCAGGCGGGGTGAGGAGGGATCCTTGTTCTCGTTCATCGCCATGGGGTTTTTCCCAGAAGCGTCGGAGGCGTTGGATCGGGCCGAATGGTGCGTACGGGCGGAACGGTTCGTCTGAGAGGTTGCGGTACTTTGCGATGAGAGGTCCCTGGTGATGGATTCCGCTACTGCAGGCCCTCGGGTGGGTGAAGCTACCATGGCTGGTTGCATTGAAAGATCATGGGGAGCCTCTGGATCTTCGTCGACTTCCGCCACGGGAGGAAGGGGTGTGGTACGAGTTGATGGACTGGAGAGTTGGATCGGCGGAGACGCCTTCCTCCTGAACAAAGAGATTATTGCTGGTAAACGGTGTCAGTGCCGATCATTGGGAATAGAAAAGGATCAGGTTACCTGGGATGATGAAAGCAAGAGCAATCGCACGAGTGAAGCCTGCGACACTCATCCAGTATCCGAGCTACGAGAAGGATGTTGAGGAGGGATTTACGACGAGACCAGGTCAGCCGCTTACCATCTCAGTGCTCCAACCAAATGTCGACGCAGCTGTGATAGGTCTGTTAGTGGGATGCCAAACCCAGGACATCAGAGCAAATTACCATATTGGAGTTTGAATGAGTATGCCCCCTACAATCGGATGAAATTAACATCCAAAGCCCGCCCACAGCGTCTTCGAAGAAGTCACTTACCATCAGCATAATCACAAATCCATGTGCCGCCGCCAAGAGGGTCAAATTCCAGTCCTTCCTCCTCTTCAAAGGGTTATCACCTCTCGCAACCGAGACGGGGACGAACAACTTGAGAGGGGACAGGAGCGACACAAGTGTTACCGAGAGACCACGGATCCCTCCCCTAGCTTGAGCGATGCTCTTATAATACGCAGCTTTGGCCCTGGAGAGCTGAGTTGGGGCGAGGGATTCAGGAACGACAAACCAGACCATGCACGCGAAGAGCAGATGATTCGAAAAGGCGTAGTAGAAGACCGTCAGGAGATCGCCCGACTGCCGGATCAAGAGACCACCGAAGGCGGGTCCTACGGCCATGCCAATATACACCAACCCCAGATAAATCGAGAAAACCCTGGACCGACGCGCGGGATCAGTGCAATCCGCGACATAGGCGTGGATGTTTGCCGATGCGGCGCTCAGGCCTACAGTGAACTTGAGCAGGGACGCAGAAACTACCAAAGAGAGCTTGACGTACCCCCGAGCGAGCCTTCAAAGACGGGAGCGATCAGGAGGAACCAGTAGGCACCTTTGTGATCCCTTAGGAAGGAATACACAAACATGTAAGTGAGGTCCGTGATAAGATTTCCGAAGAGACAAATCCTCATGGTGTTGATGCGGCCCTTGCGATCCGAGCGCTGGAAGCCGGCACAACCACGATCGTTGCGTTCAAGTCAGATGCTGTGGGAAAGGGAGTGGGTGAGCTTACTGATCCCCAGTAGGCGGTGGTCAAGCAGCTCAGAATACCAGTTGCGGTCGTCATTACTTCCGGAATTGAGAGGGTTGAATTCAGCTACTTTGACAAGGGTGTCTTGTGGGACGCTTACACGTAAGAAACTCGGTAGAAGCTGCCCGCACGGCTGAATCGGCATTACAGAGTTTGGTCTCTTCATCGTCGGATGCGGAGAAGAATGGGATCGTGGGTCCTGGCCCAGACTGGTCTGTATACTCCGGCCGGAGAGTCTTGCACACGAGGTGGGTGATCACTTGGATCTTGGGAGCGGCTGTCGTGGTGGAAGCCGCTAAGACGAAGGGAACCATGCTCAGAAACCTACGTAAAATAGAGTGGTCAGGACCGTCACAAGCGACCGCGAATTGCGTAAAGTCGTAAAGGGGAGGGCGTATTGAGAACGTACCAGAGGGCCGAGGGTCGCCTCCACCAGACACGACTTTGCATTTCCTCGAGCTCTTTCGCAATTATAGACGCATCGCTACCAGTTTCGTCGAGTTCCTCCTCTGTCGCGAGTAGATCCTCTTCCGAACGGTGGTGGTGAGGGTGGATGAACTCGTGGATGAGTCCAGCCGCCCGTTCGCTTACGGGACTGTCGGGGTTGATGGGGACGTCAGAGGGCTGAGGGAGATAAGGAACGCGTGAGCGAGTTCGTCTCGTGGTGGAATTGGCTGAAGTCGATCTGCTGGTTCGGTCGTTGGGTGGGCGAGACATTTCCTGGCCGCCGTTTCTGTCCGGGTCGTCGGTATCGTTAGGGGTGTTGCGAGAGGGGGAGATGGGGGTTAGGGGATACGCTGACGAAACTCTGTGTGGTATTGCATGCGGACTCGTGCTTACTCGCCCCGTCGGCATCGCGTTAATCTCCAAATATCTTTCCCGTGGGTGGGGCAGCGGTGTAGAGTGGGTCAGGCGAAAAACTTCAAGTTGATTCTTTTTTTTTCTTTTTTTTCACTTCACGTTTTTTATTTCATTTCACGCTGAACAACAACCACACGAGCCGAAGGTGGTTGACATTCCTCTGCGGCATCGCCGTTGACTATCATGACCATGGCCAGAGACTGAGTCCGATTGCCGTCCCGACCATTTCGGTCTAGCCGACAAACGCTTAGCGAGGAGCCGCTGTCACTCAGTCAGCCTGTCGAACGGAGCACGTGGACGCTACCCCGGTGGTCCGCTGAACAGCCGTGGGGGGAAGTTCCTCTTCCTCACCTCTGCTGTTGCCCTACCACATCGGGATGTCGAACCCCGTACCCCTCCGAGCATTCGTCGGGGGTGTAGGCATTGCTCTGGCCAGCCATAACCTCCTCCTCCTCAACGGTTCCGTCTTCGGAGTCTCTGGATTCATTCATAACTGCTACCGCGGCTTCGTTGAGCCCGCCTTCTCAGTTGCAGGGCTCATCCTTGGAGGTGTCGCTGTCGGCGCATTACGATCGACCCTGCCTCCATCGATCCTACCCGACGTCGATAGTTTGCCCATCGTCGCAGCCTCTGGCTTTCTGGTGGGGTTAGGAACCAAGGTTGGTCGGGCATCACGCAAGATGTCACCAGTCATATAATCGCTGACGCAATTGCTTCCTTCCAGCTCTCCAACGGCTGCACCTCTGGGTGAGTGCTCACTGCTAACGGATTTATAATTTGGAATTCACAACACACACTCAGACATATGGTGTGCGGCCTGTCGCGCCTTTCCCTAAGGTAAACGGTTCTACAGATGTGACGAACCATTCCCCACGTCAGGACCTAAGCGCCCTTTACGCAGGTCTGTAGCCGCGACGTTGACCTTCACACTGACCGGTGCAATTACGGCCGCCATTATCCACGGAGAGTCCGTATCTCCACCTGGTGCATTGGATTGGTCACCGGGTGAATTTTCCAGCACTTTTGCTGTCGCTCAGGCTTCGTTGTTCCTCACATCCTTATACCTCTACAAGGCTGTGAGTGCGTTGTATGTAATATATGATCACCCGAGGCTCAACTGTAGATGCAGACACCAAAGCCTCGAGCAAATTCCGAGGGCGAGCTTGAATATTTGCCAACATACAGGAGCTTCGCATCACTTTTGACGGCGTTACAGTTTGGACTCGGGCTCCACTTGACCTCCCTCACTGTTCCCAGTCGGATTGTTCAGTTCCTCATCACGCCGTTCCATCGCGGGTTCGACCCAACCCTCGCCTTCCTTGCTTTGGGAGCGTTGCCGGTCGCCATCATTTCTTACTACTATGGGAGGGGTGAGGAGAAGCCGCGACTGGGTGGAAAATGGACTATACCGAAGGGTGGCGTGGTCGACAGACGGTTGCTTGTCGGGGCTGCGATCTTCGGGATTGGATGGGGTATCCAGGGTCTCTGCCGTACGTCTTTCACCTCCCAAGTTCCGGGCGAGATCATGCTTTAACTCCTGCACATGCAGCCGGACCTGCACTCGTGAATTTAGGAATTGCCGCAGTTCAGAGAGATCCCACGTTTTGGCCGTTGGTCGGGTGGTTGATTCCGTTTGTCCTCGGTGGCATTTTGGCGAACAATGTCCCACTCTGATGGCGTCTTTCCGGTGGCGTCCCTGCGCAATGAAGGATATCTGAAAACCTCTGCCTCGGGCGGAGGGCGGAGGGCCGTCGATGTATTGCGCATTGGATATTTTGTACATTCTTGAGTTCCGCCTCAATACGGCAACCCTCCCCATTAAACTTCGATCCGTTTAAGGACCTATACACGAATATTCTATGTATATATATAATTTCTTATCACCGCTCCCGTACCACACCTGCTGGTTCCGTACCGTGGACTGATGCTGAGAATGTCTCACGTGATCAACGCTGACTAAGGCGATCGACCGCTTCTGCAGGCTTCTGCCACAAACAGTGACAAACGCTCACTTCCATCCTCCCACTACTTCCTAATCCTCAGCTTCGGTCCGACGCCCAAAATGCCTCCAAAATCCGATATCAACAAGGCCGGGTGGGAACAGAGCGAGTTCCCCATCTTATGTGAAACGTGTACGTCGTGTTCTTACTCCATCTCTCAAAGAATTTGTTTGGGGCTGACATAACCGTTGTAGGTCTTGGAGATAACCCATTTATCCGGATGGTACGCATCTAACAACCACTCATACCCAGTATACACGAGCTAACCTCACCACGCGTGCAGTCCAAACAAGAATTCGGACGCGAATGTGGGACGTGTGCCCGACCGTTCACGATCTTTCGCTGGAACCCCGGGAACGGCATGCGCTTCAAGACGACTGTGATCTGTCAAACCTGCGCAAAGATCAAGAACGTTTGCCAAACGTGTTTGCTCGACTTGGAGTACGGACTACCTACGCAAGTGCGAGACACGGCCTTGGCGCTGCAAAATGAAGCACCCACGAGTGACGTGAATAGGGAGTACTACGCGCAGAATATGGAGGGCAAGGTGTGTCGCGCTTTGAAATCCGAGGGAATCGGCAACTAACCACCTTAACTCTTCGTTCTAGTTGGAGGCTAATAGATCGGGGCTGGATTCAGCACGGGCGAGCTCGGCGGCGAAAGATATGCTGAAGCAGCTGGCGCGAACAGATCCATATTACAAGCGAAATAGGCCACACATTTGTTCGTTCTTTGTGAAAGGGGAGTGTAATCGGGGAACCCAGTGTCCATTCAGGTGAGTACTTCACACTCGTCCGTGGCTGAGTAAGCTAACGCGGTCATCAGGCACGAGAAACCTACAGACAGTGCTCTTGCGAAACAAAACATCCAGGACCGGTACCATGGTCATAACGATCCCGTTGCACACAAGATTATGGCCAAGCACGCAGAAAACCAGGGTCTCAAACCTCCTGAGGATACCTCAATCGTATGTGACTACCCGATTGAACGTATCGGTGCACCAACTCACGACGCCGCATAGATGTCTCTGTTCCTGTCGCTGTTACCTGCCGAAGTTACCGAACAGTCATTACGCACCATGGTTATCAAGTCGCTGCCTTCCATGAACCCAGAGAAGCTCAAGTCGGTCGTACATGTCGCGAAGTCAAAGTGAGTACTTGCAGGTGCAGAAAGGTTGGGACTCCAAGAAACTAACATCATTTCAGATGCGCGTTTGTTAACTTCAAGGATCGTGATTCAGCCGAACGCGCGGCGGAAGCCTGGGCGAATGGAATCGATATTGACGGTCAGAGAGTTAGTGTTAAGTGGGGGAGGGGGAGGAGCTCGGGACCTAAACCTACAGCCACCCCCATTCCCGTTGCCTCGACGAGCGCATAATATCACCCACACATTCCTACTACCCTCGTCGACTACTTACGGACCATTTGTGTAATTGCCGTATGTTTGAGATTGTACTTTATTGCGAGATACTATAATTCCTCCGGACCTGCGAGTTCTGGTCTATACATCGTGGAATTAAAACCCTCCAACCCGCTTCTGACGCTTCTTCTGACCCGTCTTCCGATCCCCAAATTTCCCCGGTTCGACCTGTGTACTCACCGCCATTACATCCTGCGAAGATCCTTGGACTTGTAACGGGTCATCTTGAGTGAATCCGCCTCCAACGGGTGGTTTCTCCCTCTCCTTGACTGCGGTCTTCGAAGGAGCGACGAGAGGGGGAACGCGAGCTGCCACGACCGTCGGAGGGTTTAACTGAAAGGTCAACTCCATCGGTTGGCTTTGAGCATTCCGGCCTGGAACTGATTCCTTCCCAGCTATACGTTCCGGTTCCGCAAGGCTTGACGTGTCGTCGTTATATGGGTCGAGGTACTTGTAATTCTTGGGATCCTCGCCGACCTTCCATTCGTCCATCAACGATCGGACCCCCAGAGGTACCAGCTCCGCCTCACCGGTTTGGGGGGTACGAGGCCCCTCTGGCCCGACGCTTGGGCTACGATCCATACGCCCAGCAGCAACCGGTGTGAGGAACCCAAAGTGGACAGGGGGAGGTCCGGAAACGTTAATGGAAAGTGCCCCAGCTGCCAGTGACATATTTGCCACCACGTCCTCGAAAGTCTGCGCCCAGTCGAGTGGTGCGGGGTCCGGTTTCGAAAAGGATTTGGAGGTGTAAACGTGTGACGCCATGCCGAGGTCCAACGCCAGCTGTTCACAGGCGTCATTTTCGAGTTTTAACGACGCCTTCGTTCGGTTATCTCCGAGCAGGAGATTGTGAGACTGAAGTCCGCCCATAACCGCGTCAACGTCATCTGAAAAGTCGGGTGTAGAGGACTTGAGAATCCCCATAAGATCGAAATCCCAGGTGGAACCGCGAGATAGATCCTGAGGGTTAATTCGACCTTGTTTCCATGCCCGATAACCTCGTTTACCAGTGATTGGGTTGGGCGTGAGGAAATCTGCCCTGCTTGCGTCTGGCGGATCGTCTCCCAACCGACAAGCAATATCGTTTCTAGAAGAAGTGATGTTAGAGAATGGATCATTTCGCTGTTTGAGGACTAACATGGTCATGACGTGATCTACAGGGGCGTCGAGGGTTTGCCAAAAGGAGGGGAGACGATCCAGAGAGTCATATGTAGCGTCCCCGTTATCATCCTCTTCGGTGGTAGGGATGAAAAGGTCTTTGGAGTGCGTGAGCAAAGATCGTACCAAGCATAATGGATGATGGAAACCAACCTTGATATGCAGGCCCGAGATTCACCGTGGAACTCTCGCGGGCAGTGAGCCGATCTGAACCTGTCCCATCCAGATTGGCACCTGCCAATTCCTTCATGTCGTCATTCCACACATAACCCTGGTTCTTATCGGAGGCGGACGGTCCAAGATCGTCATCCGAGTGAAGTTGACCGTGTAGACGGGTGATGCCACCCGTTGATGAGAGGTGGAGTACGTCTATATGTGAGGGGTCCATGAGAGGATGTTGAAATAGATCCCAACCGGTGATGGGGAGATGGCCATGCGGTGTGATGCATGAAAGGGAACGAGGTGGGGCATTCATGTGAACAAGGCCGCCCTCTCCACACGAGACATCGTAAACGGATACCAGGCCCGTTCTCCTCGAAGTTAAGAAGGTAACAGGCTGAATATCCACATTAGCGCCACTCCGAAGCAAGGCGGTACGAGCCTCCAAAGTCCTGTCAAAGTCCCGGTAGTGCTTGATTCCGAGGACAGGTTTTCCAGGGCGGCGCTCATCGAACCAGTATATTCCATCCGTAGTGACAGCATTGGAGAGCTGCCCGGTCAGAGCCAGCTCCGCAGAAGTGATCACGGTTCGCCCTGCAGTGGGGAGCGACCACAAGGGTTGGGTAGCACTGTGTGTCTTAACGTGCTGTTAGGGTGGTCCCAAGAATACACCTACGGGCACGTACCCTAAGGTCTAGCCGTTGGATTTGGTTTGGAGACACGATGTAACAGGTCGGGGATGTGGCCCCGACCACTAATCTCCGGAATCTTTCTATCGGCGACCCCTTTGCCTCGGCAGGCTGGTGGATAGGATATCTATCGGTTCCTTGAGAATGAGCGATCATCCTCGCGACACCAACTTACATCGTTTGAGTATTAGACATCACACTCGACTGAAAGACTGTTCCTTCATCGTTGATGACGAGAGCTGCGGGGCCGGATATCGTGTCAAATATCCGCACGTCGACGATCGGCCTTCCCCCGGTTTCCGTGTGATGGATTCGGGCGACCTCCTTGGCCGTGATATTGGGAAGGGAATCCAGTCCCAACCTGTATCGCAGACTGGATATTGAAGCGTAACCCATCGTCCGTGCGGCTAACAAAGACCCTGGGAAGGGCTCAGTGATTGGAACTACAATCCCTTGGAATGGGTGCCTACCCGAAACATCAGGATGGGCCGAGCTTTTCAAAGAATCGAGCTGCAAGATCGGAGTGGGAAACTCGCACAAGGGCTTGGATGTGGGTCTGAAGATAGGAAGGTTGTCTTTCTTGGAATAAGAAAACGCAGATACGTCTGTGCCAGAACGTCAGATTCCAACGATAATGTCATGATGGAGAACACTAACTCAACTGTCGCCCAGAATCCCCCATCGGAAATGCAAGACACGTAAAACACCTCCTTGGGCCCAATTCTCGATACAGGACCTCGAGGACGTTCCCAGCAAGGGGGTCAAACATCCGTCGTCCGTTCAGGAGTTGGGTGTCTTCTGCGGTCTCCGATGCAAGGAGATTAGCCGTGATGTCTACATCTGGATATGCTTTCCGTAGAAAGTTTGCCTAGGAACAGTGAGTGCGAATGCAACACGGTTACTCCCATTCCTCACACTTGCTTCCGGAGATTTCGCGGGTGACTTTTTCCATGTCCACGGATCGGGGCTCTTCGTAGCAGGGAAGATCTGAGTGCTCTTCCCTCTCGGGTGTATCCTTAACCCTTGGGAAAAAGCTGTTGTTGGAGAACTCATCCACAATTAAAACGAACTGACCTTTGTTTTGCAGTACATGTGTCCACTCGAACTTTCCGTCCTTGTTTACCAACGTGGTCGCCGTTATAGACCCTTCCGTGACGTACGGGTACTCCCATCGCGTTTGCTTGACTTTCTTCTTTAAGGGGTTCGAGTGTACTGGGACGTCCTCGCGTGAATCAGCTGGCCAAAAGGCCATTCCATCGAGGCTGAGGGAGACTTGCAGTGGCGGTGGCGGATCACTCGAGTCGATCGTTTGCCCACGCGCCCTGCACGCGAAGTGCTTTGAATCCTCTCCTCCACCTACTCCCCCCCCCTCGGGGCTACTCGTCTGTTCACTGCCATGCAAGAGGATCTGATTGTCGTCGATGACAACGAGCCGTCTGGATCTGGTCTCAATGCTGCCACAAACCCTAATTCTTTCTACGGAGGCCCTCCAACACCCGCAACTCCAATGTCTACCGTATCTACCTCTGGGCGACCGCGTAGGGCAGCATCAATGGCCCAGACACCCATTATTTCCGACTCCTCAGATAGGTTACGCGCCCCGCAGAAGGCAAAGTTGCAGCCCAAGCTGAAGCTGAAGCTGAGTGAGAAGGCTGCCGCTCAAGCACCTGGGATGTCATTCCTAGGGCCATACGATCGTGAACTTGACTCGGATGACGATGAAGACTTAGTGTTCGAGGAGCAGTTTATTCTGAGGCTTCCACCAGGGGAGGACTGTGAGCGGCTGAGGAAGATTGCTTCGTCAAGGGAGGTTTCAGATGACGTCTGGTTCAAATTCAAAGGTGCGTGCACTATACCTAGGCCGTCCCCCTAACCTCAAGCTCCAATGTGGTGTTAGACTCGCGTCGCGGCATCTTTCACATCGGAAACTCGACTTACTCGTCAAAACTCGTCGACCTTCCGTGCGTGATCGAATCACAAAAGACTTTGGACAATAAGCAGTTGTTCAAAGTTGCGGATATCTGTCAGGTTTCGTGTGGTTAGTTTGGGCTCGCTAGAAACCTCACTTACCTGCGAAATTGTAGATGTTGGTGGTCGAAGACCGGATAGTTGATGAGCACCATCAACCTGAACGAAAGTTCGAGATTGATGAGTTTCTGTGGCCGCACGGGGTCACGCCCCCACTACATTGGGTCAGGAAACGACGATTTCGTAAACGAATAAACAAAAGGGTGCGTTCGCTCGTTTGACCGGATGAGTCGTGCGTAATAGGGCACTCTCAGACGATCGAGAGCGTAGAAGAAGCCGTTGAACGGCTGCTAGAAGCTGATGCACAAGCGTTGGAGGTAAAGTACGGTACGTGAGCTCTGCCCCTCAAACACCACTCCGGCTGACACCTCTCCAAAGAGATACTCGAAAACGTCAACCCAGACCTATCAGACTCGGAGTTGGTAGATCGTGATCCCATGGCCAACCCCATCACTCCTGGTGCACCCTCGGATGCAGGCGATCACGCGACTCCAGCTGATTTGGGCGAAGACGAGGGCGGTCATGGAGACAAGAGTGACGAAGAACAGGACGGCGATATCGACGAGGAGCTTGCTGCAGAATTGGATATGGTCTTGGGTGACGAAGGCCAAGAGGGAGACGAGGATGATGAAGATGACGAAGACGATGAGGACGATAGTGATGAAGAGGAGGAGGATGAAGATGACGAAACTTCGCAGTCGATGAAGCTGTTGAACGAGGAGATTCGGGACCTGACAGCAGCCGTGGCGAAGAAAGAGCACGAAATCGCCAGTTCTTCGAATCCTCTCATCAAAGTACATATCCCTTTTCACTTACTCACCGTGACTTTCTCACACTGTTTGCAGCGTCGTTTCGAGGACGCCTTGAGAAAGCTCAAGGCCGACTTGGAGATGAAGGTGGCCCAGCGCGACGAAGCCAAGGAGAGACAGCGCTTGCAAAGGGAAGGCATCTCCCCGGAAGATGTTGAGCGGGGTCCAAGTGCGGACCAAGAAGACAACGAAGACGATTTATTCGGCGATGAGGGTCAAGATGATATGATGGAAATCGGTTAAATCGGTACCTTCACCCCTTTGACTGAGAACGCTATGGTATTGTATATATTGTACACTATGACCGGTTGGTTAATGAAGAGACGATGACTGCTTGCCATACGATGGGAACGTAAATTATGCAGATAAACGGAGCAAAGTACCCGCCCAAGAACTCCCAATCACATACCGCCTGGTTCATCACGTTCCACGCTGGGGTAAACCAGAAGACTGCCAGAAGCATATAAGCAAGTCTTAAGGTCACGGAAGTCAGGATACTGTCCGTGGGTCCAGAAAACGATAAGGGAATTCCAAGGAGGACAGCCAGAACAGCTGCGAGGGAAAAGTTGAGGACGGATGTGGCGGATATGACAGTCGATGCGAAACAAAGGTTGAATGATCTCAAGAGCATCCAGAGCGGGGCAGTCTTTCTCGTATCCGAATCGATCTTGTCGATAAACAGTGGAACCAACAGCACCGGAAACGACAGGCAGGCAAGACCGAGCTGAGGGACTGGGTTAAAGGTTGGATAGACGGAACGAAGGACGCACGTACCAATCTGGGGAAGATTGACCATGACGAAATGAAGTATAGGGGTGCACCCCAGGCGTGCGTGGCAAGGATAACAAGCACGGCTTGCGACGATGGGCGGCTTCTGTGTTCCCATTTCATAGTCTGACCAGCTTTACCGCCCGGAACCGGCACCTCGGCCCAGCCGGCTTGTACCCAGGACCGCAGGCCAGTGAACAACATCACAGTGCTGATGATCACCGCACTTGGGAGGTAGTTGCCAATCTTGCTGAAGGATCCTGGGTCGGGAAGCAGGTAGAAGAAGAAAGACGCGTGGAGTCTCTCTAAAAGGTTGTTGCACGTTCGTAGTGTCGATTCGACGATCCTAGGCGAAGCTGAGCGAGCGTTTAGCGGGATGGCGGATCTGTTTACCTTCCGATTGCATGGAAACCGTGTGGGCCAGTCGCTGGAACGGCAAATATCGTGAGAGCGTCGATGTGGAATCTAGGGAGAGTAAGTTAAGGGTGCTCCAAGGGAAAGTGGTCTCACGCACTGGTGCAACAACCCGTGTATACCGCTCGGATGGCCGCGGGCCTGATAACTGACGTGACGGAGTAGATTTCGAGCGCGATAAGTGTAGTCTTTGACCCTCTGATTATTCCTCAGGGCACTTGGGAGCCATGATACCAATAGCGAGTCTTGCCAGTCGCTGTCATCGGGACCAGGATTGTCGTACAATAGAACTGGCACGCCGCCGGTGTTCCTTGAAACAATGTGGAACGAGTTCAAGAGATCCTGGTTCGGGAGGCGTCCATTTAGGCCCTCTGCACGAGTTTCTCAACCGAAGGTACATCCACGTTGCAACAATTTACTCACCCCAGAAAACCCCCAGATGAGAGAAAGAGTGACCAGGGTAGTCGATGTTAAGTGCCGTCCAGATTACGCCCGATGTTAATTGTAAGGGCTCGGCGTCCATGTCTGGGTGTAAAATGTTCAGCATGGTAGCAGGGGCACTACCTTCGGCGTACTTGATTGTGAATGCGCGTGGTATGCACTAGCCCAGGCTTGCATGCCCTCCATATAGCCATCAGAGATCACGAATATCAGATCTTTCGACCAGAATGAATACTCTGAGAGAAAATCAGTTGGATGTGCGAATGGGGGGGGATGAAACTGACGATTGAGAAATGCAGCTAGTGAAAGCACAGTGGCTACGCCTCGAAGGTTGAGGGTACCATCTCCGTCCCCCGTCCTACTCAACCACGACGCGCTTATGACGGCCGCTTCTGCTCCCGAGTATCTCGGCGAAGATAGGATGGCGAAGGCATTGCTTCCGGAGATAGGCTGGCGTGAGTTGCAGACCCAGTTTTTGTGACTAAAGGAGGTAAGAACGTACGCCACTTCTTGTGTGGAAGGTGTAATTTTGGATAGAAGCAGGTATCCGTAGTTTTTGGAACTGGAGGCTGATATATTCTGCACGTCTGGGGACGATGAGTTGTCACAGTCGCCTTGAAATAGCCACCACTCACTCAGCGCTAGTTGCATTGTCGTCGCGCAATTTCTCCAGTTCACTGAGGTATGTATCTGCCCGATGCACGTCTCCCCAATTCCAGTACGTGTTCACCTGGTTTACACGCAGGTTAGAAACGATCGCGGACAAAGCGAGTTAACAATACGGACCCCTCCAGGCTGCAGCGCATTCTCGTCCATGTATATCCCTCTGCTCAGATCTTTCAGAGGCAGACAAAGCATCCACGCATATCCGACGACCAACAACAGTATCTTGAGTGTGGGGAAGTGTGTCCACGCCGCATTATCCAGAGCCTTGCGACGCTTCAGTTTCGAACCTCCGGTACGGTTTCGCAGTCGACTCAGGATCTCGCGAAGATTTGGGGCCATGTTGTTAGCGAACCAGGGGACCTTTGACCCCGTCACGCTCGGCTACGTTGTCGGTCGAGGAGACGTTCTGAACGTGGGAATCTGATTCAGCTCGGATTGAACTTCGGCAAGTTGACGCCGAGGGGTATTGCCAACACGGACATCTTTGCCACCAACCCCCATCCGGAGCCATGACCATGAAGCGGAAACGACGGACGGCTGCTCAGCCAAACGGGCTTGCTCCTGGTGAAACTTTGGACCGCGCTCAACTTCCTGGCAGGGAAGAACTTTGTTGGGGCTGGATCTCTTCCGTTCCGGACGCGACGAGTATCTCGGGCGATAATTTCTTGAGGACTTGCGGTTTCTCTCCTCACTCTCAACCCCGATTTTGTTGCAACAAATACGCTAGATCATGCACCGCGGGTTCCGAGCCGCCCCCGGTGACTGATTCGGATGGTGACCTCATCGTTGTGTCAGACGACGAGGGCCCGGTCTGCGACAAAAAGTCTTGCCAAAGTAACCCTTACTGCTTGAACTACCTTGGCCAGCATATGTGGGAGGACGAAGGTGTGCTCCCAGGGGACTTACGCCATGCCTCGAGTTTAAATTATCTAGGGTCCTCCAAGAAATCCTACTTGAAGCTCGTAAAGCTCGGTTCCGATCCGATCACAAGAGTTCGTGAACCTGGCCAACCAGTCGGCTTGAAGGTATTAGTTCGTTTGCTGGTCCAAACCACTTCCGTCATGATCTAATCGCTGGCGTAGAATTTGGGTGCGACGTGTTACGCAAATGCCTTCCTTCAGGTTTGGCGAATCACACCACCTATTCTTTGACGCTAAACCGGAACCCCGATAGGTCTGGTTCCAGGATCTGGACTTCAGAAATGGAGTTTACGACTGCCAACCGACAGATTCCAATGACAAATTTGAGGTGACTCGTTCGGCAGCACACGTGGGACAGCCAGTAACGCTCGCAAAACAGGAGACACCGATCTTTCAATTGCAGGCGACTTTTGCAGCTTTGCAAGAAAGTTCTGAAAGCGTCTTCAACCCCGTCAAGCTTGTGGAAAGCTTGAAGCTTCGTACTACGGAACAACAAGACGCTCAAGAGTGAGAAACCACCTGATCACGCTCATAGTTGGCCTAAGAATTTTGTAGATTCTCAAAACTTTTCATCTCCCACTTGGACGAAGCCTTTCAGAAACAATCTCAGCCTGGGCTGAGAACCTTGGTGGCAGACAAGGTTGAGGAACCCTACTCATACACCTGACGACAGCGCTAAACCCCGGACAGTTCCAAGGCGAACAGGTTTATCGCACGATTTGCGGGAGATGTAATAACCAATCAGATCGCACAAGCGACTATCTTGAAATTGAGGTCAACATTGAGGTATTTCGCATCCGTTCGCTACCATCCTACGACTTATGCTATATGCAGAAAAATGGCGCCACACTGGAAGATAGGTTGACCGTCTCCTTGAAGGCAGAAATTCTCAGCGGAGACAATGCGTAAGGTCCAAAATTTGTTCCCGGTCCTGGATTTACGGTGCCGTACAGGTACTTTTGCTCCAAGTGCGAGAGCTTGGTAGACGCAAGTCGCTGCACTACGTACAACACATTCCCGCCTGTCTTGCACTTTTCGATCCTTCGATTCGTTTACGACCTTTCATCCATGGAGCGGAAGAAATCCAAGCATACTATAAACTTCCCGCTTAGTCTCGACATGAACCAGTTCCTCGCAGTTGAACGACAAACCGCAGATCCGCTCATGTACGACCTCCGCGGTGTGCTGCTCCATAAGGGAGCTAGCGCGTACCACGGCCACTACGAAGCCCAGGTTTTTGATGTGCTGTGCGTGCTGTTTGTGCTCGGTAGCTAGGGCTAACCTCGGCGTCCAGAAATCAGTCGTGGTATCAATTCAACGATGAAGTCGTCACACACATAGGGACCTTAGGTGCCAAGGTGAAACCTACCGATGTGATTGACATCACCGAGGAAGGAATTGTGAAGTGAGGGCCTGCTCCCTTGAGAGTGTTTGTTGTTCAACCTCACCTCCCCCCAGAAAACAAACGACAGGCCGAGGGAAGAAGAAACGTAGGATTGAATCCGACGACGAAGACGAGTATGTGTTGACTATATCCGGTTCACCCATTCTAATCCTAACTCACATACAGTCCGACTATCCCAAGGTCCGTGGGAGCGCGTTGTCCAGATTTTGCGGCTAACTCTCGCTTAGGCGTGTTTCTTCCAAGGACGCCTACATGCTGGTCTATGTCCGCCGCTCAGATGTGAATGCAGACGCTGCCCCAACTGAACCCGCCGCTCGCATGCCTCCGTGCCACGTTATGACAGCCGTCGACGAATTGAATGAACGTTATCACAGAAAATGCGAGGAATACAACACAAGGTTGTCGGGGGAACCCTGATGTTTATGAAATCCTAACATGTCTCACAGGAAAAAGGTCCAGCTGGAGCGGTTCTCCCAGATTCGAGAACAGGTCATGGGTATTTACCGCTCGTGGGAAGCGTCATCCCCCGCAAAGGTCCGAAACTCCCTCGACCCCCTATCCACCCCCTGACTGAGCCCCAGGCTATCGTGGCGAGCAAGCAGAGTTTGGAGGAATGGCTCGCTCGCAACCAAACCCACCTCCCACAACCCAGCGAGGAGGAAGGGGAGGCCCCGGAAGAAATAACTATCTCTGATATTCTTTGTGAGCACGATGCTCTCGATCCGTCCAAAGCCAGTCGCATGAAGTGCATAAATGAGGTAAGCGCAGAGTCCGCTGCCGCGACCAGAAAACTAGATCGCAAGGTTAGGGAGCCTACGAGAGGATTTCTGCCACCGGATGCAAGATCACACCGTTGCTCTACACAAGCGACATCTGTCCTGTTTGCGTCACAAAAAAATACCAAGGTCCGTAGCCCACGACCAGTCGAGAGATACCTGGATACCGAATTCCCGCAATGCATAGAAAAGCGATACCAGCAAGAGCATCCCCGCTTGGTCTCCACTTTTAGTGAAGTTTGTGAGGTGGCCTTGGATGAGCCTGGGTTCTGGATATCGAAACCGTGGCTGAAAGGTAAACAGTCCTCTAGAAACCAACCTTCGAAATATATTCACCCAAATGCTATCAGACTGGAGGCTTGCAAAACCAAAGATGCACGTTCCCTACCAAGACGATCCGGCTCCGGACTGCCCTGAATATAATGTCCATGTACGGTGCGAACATGGGGGCTTGTGTCCCAATATTGCGTACCGTAGGCGGGTATCTGAAGAAGGCGCTCAAATAATCCGCACTTTGTACCCATCCTGGAATCCACCATCCACCGATGTTGGGGTGTGTTCCTTGTGCCAGGCTTCTGTGTCCAAATGGCACGAGAGTAACCGCGGTCTTCGGAAGCAAGCGGAGGGTGAGAAGGTGACCTAAACCCCTATTACTTGTTCTGTCCTAACACTCCTCGATGCAGAATCGCTTGAGGCGCATGTATGACAACGACTTCTCGAGCCAAACCTCACTCCTCGAAGACACCCCGCTATGTGTCATCCCCGAAGCGTTCTTACAGGACTGGAAACAATGGCTCTTCCGGCCAACCGAATTTCCCCGGCCGGCCTCTGTTGATACTGCGGCCCTGTTTTGTGAGCATAACCTCTTGCTCGTTGACCCGAACTCCCCCGGGGATATGGACTCTCTATCCGTGATCGCTATAGCGGACTGGGAGATCCTCAGGGGACTGTACGAGACGGGTCCTGTGGTGGCTATTGAGCGACTCATGGTTGAGGGGGCACATTCTGGTTTCGCACACGGAATCGATGTTTGCCAAGATTGCCGAACTCGAAGGTGTGCTGTCACAAGTCCCTTACTTGGGGGAGCTCGATTGACTGGTTTGATAACAGGCTTACAGATTACGAAGAGGCGGAAATCATGATCCGCATCCACGCTCCTGGAGAGCCCGTTCCAGCCCAGACATCCAAAGGTGGCGGACCGAAGCTCGATGTCGCTCAGTACAGGAGCGCGGACGGTATCATCACCTACCGCAAGTCGAGGCGGTTGAGGAATGGCAAATCCCGCGTTCAGAGACGACGGTTCGTGATCAGGAAGGGCACGACGGTGAAGGAAATCAAGATGATGGTCGGTCTACTTTGCCCTACCCACAACCACGACTCATTGCCTTGCCAAGATCTACGAAGAGATTGACATCTCGCCAGCGTACCAAACCCTCTTCCTGAACGGTCAAGAGCTCGCGGACAGCTCCGCAACCGTAGCAGAGATCGGGCTTTTGCTCAACGACACACTGGACCTTCGCCAAGATCAAGAAACAGACCAGACGAGCGACATCGAAGATATCCAGAAACCCCAAGCTAATGAGGTTGAAGGGTTTGGGGGGACATTGTTGGGTGGGTTTACCACCGGCACTGAAGGTTCAGATGCGGATGAATTAGCTCCCTCGCCGGGCGGGTTCAAGATGAATGGGGACGGAAACGAACACCCCCCGAGCTCCAGTCCTACCCACTATACAGGTACAAAGGCGTGCCCGGCCTGCACGTTCGATAACCCGTCTCAGGATAAGAACTGCCAGATTTGCCTCAATTCACTCGTAGATTGACTGCTTCTTCCCGCTCTTGCTCGACGCCGCTGACCCCCAAGGCGTAGTCTACGACACACACTTGTCTTGGGGGCGCAGATTGCCAATACAAGTTGTACATTACCAACCACCCTCCACCGCCGAACAGGCAGGCAAACATCAGGGAACAATGCGAGAATGATATTGAAACATGGCATGATTGACTTCTTTTGGGGAATACTCTTACACAAGAACAGGGGAGGGGAAGAATGAAATGAAGAAATGGGTGGGACCGAAGAAAGAGGAGATCATATGCGAAGGGGGAAATGGTAGCGGACAGAGGGCGAACAAGTCACCTGCAATCCGCGTCTATGGAAGGGGGTGATGTTGAAGAGGGGAAGAAACAATGGGGAGCGGAAGGGATAAAGCTATCGTCGAGTGGTGGGAAGTGTGAAGGTGCCTGAATATACTGAAACAGTTGAACGGTGAATGACTCTTGTCGTTCTTGAGGCTGGGTTGCATGCGTGCACGCGTTGTGTGGAGAAACTGAGACCCAAGAGGAAGGAAACGAACGTGAACGACGAGAATGAGTGGGAGTGCAGTGTGGATGTGTGAAGATGTGACAGAAGAGAGTAGAAATGAAATAATTAAGCGTCATTTAGCAAATTCAACAAGCAAACTCAGCAATGCGACGAAGTAGTATGCAACAACATGTACCCCTTTGACAAAAACATGCAAGGAAGGATGGTGGTGACACGAAGCCCTGATCAGAAACGCAGCCGAACAAAAATGGGGGAGGGTGGGGGGTAAGCATAAAGGGGAAAACCCGAACGATGAAAGGTGAAAGGATGGATGCGTGGTGGATGGGTACGAACAATAAGATGTGATGTAGAGGGATATGCACCGAGATGCACGGCGCACTTTGCGCCCGCATCATTAAGTAAACAACGAGGTCCGAATAGTCCAAATCGCGACAGGAACACCATGAGAGGAGAGGAAACCCAAGAATTATTGTGATGCCATAAGGTTAGCATTAATGCTGCATCTCAACGGGGGCACCTGGCAAAGGCCCCGACATTGAAACATTACCGGGCGCAGGGGAAACTATCGATGCTTGGTGGGACAACAGGGAACTCGCAGTCATCATCACATCCACCTCACTGGACAGCGGTCCGACGAGATCGACTGCCTGAGCAACGGCCGATAAGGTCGCAGCTGAGACGTCCTGAACTGATAACTGGGTCGTGGTAACCGGCAACGATTGGATCACAGAATTTGTCGTCGCGACCTGTACGGCGGCTTTATAGACAACCTGGTGCGCAGCAGCAACGAGGACATTGGCAGCCGATGAAGATCCAGCCGGGTTTGCTCCTTTGCTGTCGAGCGCCTGAGCCGAAACGCTCAAGACGTGTTGTTGTTTTGCCTAAGAGAGCGATCAAAACGCCAAACGTCGTGCCGAGTGAATAACGCAAAATAAGGCACGAGATTGGGATCACGTACCAACGCTTGGAGCTCTGGACTATGCTCAACGGGGTGCCTGGAGGCGACGACTTGCTCTTGGACAGCTTGGGAAACCTGCTCAACAGCCGTGTTCAAAACTTGGACGATTTGTGCGTTCGGCGTCACATGTGGAGCGGGGGCAGAAGATCGTTGTCCCATCCTTCAGGGAATCACAAGGGTTAGCGCCGGACTCTTAAATCTGTCACGAGCAAGCGTACCAAGTCTGGTTAGAAGGACCGGATTGTTGCACCACGGAGTCGCTCTGAACTCTCCTCGCGTCTGCAGCACCGATCAAGGAAGGGCGCCGTGAAGTAGAAAGGGTCGAGTCGATCGCTGTCATGGGTGCGATGGTGATCTGGATGGTCTGTGACAGAAGTTCATCCTGACCATCAACGTTGAACTGCGGGACGAAGTGAGTTAAAGTCTCGATGTGAGAGGAAATACCTACCTCCGCGGTTACCGTAACCTCACAGCTTTGTGCATCCGGCGGGGGTATCCCGGATAACACATCATCTTTCCACGAGAGCCAAGCTGGCAACGAGGGCGAGGCATACCTGACTATACCACTGAACTTGGCTCCCTGCGGATCCCACACGCGTGGTTGCCACGACCATCGTAGACCGACATATGCGACAGTTGGGGGAGATCCAGCCAACCTCCGATGGAATGGCCTGAATTTCCAGCTCCCGTCCTGGCCCTTTTTGGCATCAATATGCCAGATGTGGTTCCCCTTGGATTTAGTTTTCTTCCCCTCCTCGTTGAACCGTGAGATATAGGGTTGGTTCCACAGGTAGTTCCGGATCTTTTTCATGGGGATCTTATCGTCGGACAAGTTCTGTCTGGCAAGCTGTGAAAGTAGTGTGGTCGGTAATGGATTGCCCAGCGGCTGCTGCTCGACCTACCTCCTCGAGGAAGGCGTTGGTGAAGGCCTGAATCCTGAACTTAAAGGGCCGGAAATCCGGCGACTCGTCAAGTCGCTGCATCTTTTTAGCCATCAAGGTCTGATGGATCGCCTCGCCTTTGGCATCCGTGGAGTCCACTAGGTGAAAGGGGGGAAGCTCATCTGTTAGCGTACACACGTGTAGTGTTGCGAGGAAAGTACCCACGGTTCGAGCAGATGTTACCCAAAAACTCGAAGAATATCCTATCCACTTCTGCCTTGTACTCTGTGGGTATCTCATTCGCATCTGTCGTCGACGTTCTCCTTCCGTTCTTCGGTCGGGATCCCGAGGAAGGCCCAGCATCATCAGGGCGAGCCCTCTTGTTCTTTCCGTACGTCGTCAACGGGGGGGATTGGCTGTGGTCCTCACCATCAGAATCATCACATTCGTCCTCTGGAGAAGAAGCGATCGGAGTCTGTGGTGTTGAAGCCGCCGTGATCACCCCGGAATGAACATCGTATGAGGGGAGATACACGTTCGATAAGGATGACGAACGAGATGGTCGGACGGCATGAACCGGACGCGTAGGCGACGGAACCTGTGCCATGGACGTCGACATCACAGGAAGTGTGTGGAGAGGAGGAGGATGGGAGGAGGGAGGCAACGCCGACGAGAAGCCGTTCCCGATCTGTGGGTAACTGAGAGCCGGGGGATCTGAGATAGGGATCATAGAGTGGATAGAACTCCCAGAATGCGAATGCTGGTGGTGAGGACGACCCGGGAAAGGTGCTCGAGTATCGGCCCAGGCGACACCTGGGACGGGTGGGGAGGAGAACGGAGCTGGTGGGATTTGAGACGGGAGCCCGCTGCCCCCTCGTTGATTGAGCACGAGCGGTGGGGGGATGTGGCCGGCCGTGGTGAGGGTAGGATGGCCGCTGTCGGCGCTTGGGGGGCGGGAGGCTGGTTGAGAAGGTGGGTGGGAGGGCGCAGGAGGTGGAACCGGGTCAGGGAGCGGATGAGAGAGGCCAAAGGGGAAGGCGGGTCCGGGATTTAAAGCCGGGATAGTGGAATTTATGACGGTCGGGAGTGGATGGGGTGGAGCGACCCCAATTGATGGCTGGATAGAGTGTAGTGGATCATCGAGGGGTTCTAACTTGGGTGCTTTTATTACACGCTCCAGCCCAAGTGAAGAAGCACACCGTTTACGAGATGGATCGGCAATTTGGTCTAGAACATTATGATCATACTCCATTGATTCATTCGTACCAGGTGGAGGGTGGTCTGGGGGTGAATACCCTGTTGCGGTCCTGTTCGCGTTCGGTGACGGAACAGGACCGTCTACGATATGGGTTGACGCAATAAGGTCGGCGACAGCCTGCACCGTCCTTACAAGTTCCTCAACGCGTATGTTCGCCTCCATTGGTTGTCCCATGGAACACGCCTCTCGTGCGGAGAATACTGACTGTTGAACCCTAAAATTGAAAATTGTCGATCAGGAACGCGTGCATACGTATTGAATGACACATCCCACCTTCGAAGCATGTTGTCCACCGCTTGAAGTGGAGCAACTTTTGTGGGCGCACCCCCAGTCGAAGACGCCTCAATTCCGAGAGCCGACCTGACCATCTCCGCAGAAAGGGTGATGACCGCCTCTGGGATAAGTGGTTCAATCTGCGTCGAGCCAGGGAAACGAGGCGGTGAAGCAGAGGAATTCGTGCGAGTCCTATTGACGACCAGGTCGTCAAGCGCTGAGGCTAAGGACGATGTGCCGGGAACGAATCCAGGAGGCATACTGTTGACGGGGGAAGATGAGACATGGGAGGTGTTGCTGACCGCGCTAGTAGAAGACGATGAACGCGTCGAAAGAGAGGCAGCTGTTTCGAGTATATCGATTGGATCAGAAGCAGAGAAGGTTAAATTGGCTGGGGGCGGCGGAAAATCCGAAATCGAACCTGGCGGAGGAGCCTGGCCAGAGGTATCCATTGGGGATGTGGTTTCTATCGTCGGAGGGGTGCCTTGGATAGACACTAGGGTATCGAGGTCTGCGGTTAACATCTGAGGGAGGAGAGGCACAGATCCATCGTGTACTATTGCGGTGGAGAAGGGACTAATCTGAGACGCGGGCTCGATGAGCTGCGGATCTGTCAGAGTATCCATGTGGATATCAAGAAGGTCGAAAGAGTGTTTGAGCTCGAATGCTCAGGGTGACCGGATCTTCAGGGCAGAAGGCGACGGAGATCGGTTGTTTTATGCACGACTGGGAACGAAAGTGGAGGAAATCGTCAGCAAGGGGACAAAATCGGCCGCACAGCGGAAGCGAGCACTGGCTGACCGTAATCGAAGGCGAGAAGAGGATAGTTTAGTTGGCAAAAGGAAGCAAAAATTGCGGACAGAGGCAAAGGGAGAGGCTAAACGTGAGAGGCGCCGTTCGACGCGCCGGTCTTCTAGTCGCAAGACAGGCCTGCGTCTATGGGGGAAGTTGGGTCGCTCGGGGATGACTTGGAAGGTGAGAGAGAGGTCGGATGGAGGTGAGGGAGACCTACAACGACGACGGCGGTGAGGCGAGTCGATTGGGACGAGTTACCGGCTTTAATTATTTGGGAAAATGAGGGAGGAGAACGTCACGCGCGTGACAGGCCATCACGATTTTCGGATGCGAGCCTAGACCGTTCGACAGATTTTAGATTTAATTTTACCCAAAAATAAATAAAAAGTTTAATATATTAAATTTGGAAGAACCGCCCCCGAGGTTAATTGAGGCTCAGCGCACGCGCATCGTGGAGGGCAAGGAGGACGGGGCGGAGGGACGGCGAAGTAACCTCACACTATCTAGATAATGGGCTCACGTACATCGGCTGATAGACCCTGTCCCCCTCACTAAAAACCCTAACTTCCCCCCGCTGTCATCTAGCGGTGAGCATTCTGATCCACATGCCACTTGCAATTAGGCAGGTGCGACCCCGCAACACCTCTCAAGTCCATCCACCCTGGCAACCCACTGTAAACCAGGACAAATTTAACCTCCGTGCCCACCAATGAAACAGTACCCTCCTGCTCGCCATCATTCCCACCAACGGCCTCCTGCACAGGCGGTGATAACCACAACTCGTTCTTCATACCGTCCAAGCTGACATACAAATCCAGTGTGCCCGTACCAGCCCCCCCACACGGAACATACATACAGCGAGTACTTAATAAGCCCATACCACCTCGTCCCGATACCTGCACATGGTGCCGGAGACCACTCCTTCTCACAGCACTCCCAAATGTTTCAGTACCGCCTCTTCGGGGAACGGGACCTTTCCCTCCGGCGGTCGCTAAAATATTGAGTTTGTGAGACCAAAATCCTTATCTTGGCCGATGAACGTCATGTTACTTACTCGTAGCGCGAGCTGTGATATCCTCTATCCCGTTCCCGGTAATCGTCTCGCGACGATCGATGGTCTCGGTCAGACCCATATCGTCCCGGTGGCCCGCCTCCGGGACCATCAGGGCCAGATGACATCGTCTGAGGGGGAGGAGGCGCGTTCTTCGCCTTCTCTCGTTCCTCTTTAAACTTCTGCAACATGTTCCGTAGCTCGTGATAACCCAGGTGCATCTAAAAATAATTAATCAATCCACCACGTCAAAAAACGTTCTTTGTCGTTTTGCTCAAGCAGATTATGGTGCGATCTGTAGCTATCTGAACTCACTTTGCCTCCGAAATGATCTGCCAGCCGTCGATCCGAATCCAACACTGACAGATATGCGCCGCAGATATCGCATACACGTAATTTTTGGTGGCCAGAGGCGCCAGACGTATCTGTCAGCTGTTGCAGTTCTCGCTGTACGAGAGAATGGTATCAATAACCACAGTCCATTGGTCTATCAGAAGTGTCAACCAATGGAACTGACCTCCTTGTCGGCTTTTTCGTTCTTCAGAGCTTCAATCGCTTGCATTTCCCGCATGGATTCATCCACCTTGCCTTGTTCGCCTGCGGAACCGGGTCAATTCAGCAAACCTCCTACAAGCATGACGGCGTTTCCCTTGCTGAAACGTCGAAAGGGAGCAGGACGGACCATAGACCTCGATCTTCTCTGTTCCTCCCTGAATTGCCAATTCGATTTCCGCAATCTCGCGCATCTAGAGGTTGTACGGCAACCAGGTCAGCATTCTGTTTACATGACAACTCCCAAAACGTAAATGCGAGTGAATTTGAGGCAAGAAGGAAAAGCAACAACGAAGAAGGTTTGTGATGTGGTTAGGACGTGTTGTTTAGCCGCCTGATGTAGGCCATCCCCGACCATCACTTTCGAATCCCATGTCTGTCTGGTGACCAGTCCCAGGAATCTGTACTCACCAAGTTCGTCGTCTTAGCATTCTCCTCTGGCGTCTTCTCCAACCTTCTATGCGCAGCACGAATGCGCCTATCGCACTCGTCGACGAACTGGAAGATGTTCGCCTCGTACTCCTTTTGGAATCGACCGAACGTCGGGTCACCGGGATTGGCCGCCTTGGCCGCCAGGTACTCGGTCTTTAGCCGCTCGGTGTGAGATTTCGGGCAGGCGCCAAGGTCCATTTTCTGCACGAGACATTGGAACCACAGGCAGCACGGGTTGCGTAACGGTCAAGTTCCGGCCCCGAATGAATGGACCAGGTCGGCGACATCAAGTACGGGCGTGATTAAAGCAGGAAGTTTCCCAAGGGGCAATTCACGACATGCAGGAGAAGGTGAAGATATCGGGGAACGAGGCAATCATTGATGAAATTAACAAAGAGGATAAGTCAGCAAGTGTAATAGTGCACGATGCCAAGGAAACGTACTGTGTTCGTGAAGAGTGTATGGGGACATGTCCCACACAAGAAGTTCCTACAAACCTTCTCATCGGACCAATGAAGGTTCGCGTTTGCGGTGCCCATCGCTTCTGGGCCCATCATTTGCTACGAAGGATGAATGACCAGGGTTAGCTACGAGCTGAAACAACACCACAACCCCGCCAGGCAACAACGAGGCTTTCGTTGTCGGGTGTCTGGTGCCACAACGAGAACCGATTACGCACCTCCAAGAGCCTCCTCTGCATTTCCGCAAGACGGCCCATGCTGTGTAATTAGGATTTCTTCCCGCTCCTTTGGTGGGAATATACCGCCGCGTTGGGTGAGAATAACAGCCGCCGGAACGGGTTGACGGTGGATGGGAGGTGAGGGTAAATAGGCGCCAATTTGTTCGTGTTTACCCCCGAGCTCCAATTGGCCTGGACTGGTCAGGTGACCTCGCCACTCGTGCGTCCCGAATCCGATTGCAAGTTTCTGGTGCCGTTGCAACGGTTGGCTGGCAAAAAACAGAAGAGCTATGTGCTGGAAGGTACAAAAGGACCCTACATGAAAACGAAGCTGATAATGCGGTAACAAACGTCGAAGGTCGAGCTGAAGAGTGGCTATGTACAAATGCTGGGCTTATGATGCTACGTACAAGTCCGGTGGTATGGTTGGGGAGGAGGATCAAACCCTATCAATCTTGCGGTCATTAAGACCCACCGCGGCCACGACCACGACCACGCTCCCGCCCCCGCCCACGACCTCGACCTCGACCACCGCGCGCGTTTTGTGACGCCTCAGGCCGAGTCTCGGAGGGAGGTTGGTCATTAGCGCTCCGTTTCGGCGTTCGCTGATTAAACTGTTCGGGTCGAGAGCTGGAAGATGAAGTCGCAGGAGGTTCATGGGGAGGAATCGAGTCAGACGAATTTACTGGCTCATTAACTCCCAGCGTCGGGGGACGTGTGAATCCACCAAAACTCGCGATGAGGCTGATAACCTCGTCAAAAACCTCCTTCTTCTTGGCCGCGCTTTTCACGTTCTTCCGCTCGATGCCTTTAATAAAGGTGGCAGTTCCTGCGGGTGATGAAAGGTTTTTCCAGACATCAACAATTTCCTTTCTTTGGAAAAGTTTGTTGTCAAGGATCACCCAGACGGCCTCCGGGACGCAAGATTCGACCGCAAGGCCGAGAAGTGAGGAAGACCCAGGGAGGGTGTAGATGCCGTCCGTATCTTCGTCATTCGTAGGATACGTTTCGAAGAAGTACTTGAGCACCGGGATATGGCCATGGTTCAACGCGACGTGAAATGCAGTGTGATCCTCGGAAGTCCGCTCTTCCATATCACCACCTAATATCGCGTATGAGCAATCGGAAGTGACCGACAACGGGAGAAGGGAAACAGACTATGTGACCCGAGCCATTCGACAAGGACCTTGTCGCCACGTCGGGATGCAATGTGTAACAGCGTTTCGCGGGGATCTGCGGGTTTCTGACGGACCAGATGGTCGCAACCTGGTTTGATCTCCCCACCAGACGGATCGACATCTTGTTCCCAAACCCCTTTCTTCACGGCGTCCGCATCCCCGTTCCTAGCAGCAGCGAACACCTTCGAGCGAAGGGCCTGCATCTTTTCCCGCTGAGAGGCGAGAACTTTCGAAGCCGACTGACGATCCTGCTTTGCCTTCTCTCTTTTCCGTTCTGCCTTTTCCTTCTGGCGAGTCGCGGCATCTTTCATTTCTGGTGGCGTCCGTTGGTAATAGATCCCTCAACAAATGCTCACCGAGAACATACCGTTCTCTCTCTGCTGTTTCATGCGCTCTTTGGCACGCGCAGTTTCCTCTGCACGGCGGGCTGCTGCCTGTTCCGGTGTTTCCCTTGGGAAGCTACTAGTGTCGCGGCTGTAGTCTGGCTTGAAGGGGGCCTCTCCATTGGAGCCCTGAGAACGACGAGACTTGGGGACGTAGTTCCGGTGATCACGGTTACCGCCAAAATTCGGGAAGAATGCTGTGGCTGGTAAATCAGCTGTTGGGAATGAACCACGGGGAGGGCATTACGGTTTCTCATCCGAAAGTTCCTGCGACCCCCGCCTAACATCTGCTCATACATAAACCTAGGCAGAGATGAATAAGCACTTCCCGGAAAAAAGAGGCGAGACAAACTACCCACAAGTAGAATTGGAGCTCCTCGAGGTCGTAAAAGATGAAACCTCCGTCATCGTCGTCATCGTCGTCGTCGTAGTCCTCATCATCATCGTATGGGTCGGCATATTCGTGTCTGTGAGCTGACTTGTCGAGATATGTTGCCAAGACGTGATATGCTTCACTGATTTGTTGGAACTGTTGAGTGGCTTCTTCGTTATCGGGGTTCTTATCGGGATGGGTTGTGAGCGCAAGCTACGAGGGTTCACGAAACTTCAGCAACCGTGCAGCAATCAAACTTGTAACCAGCCACTTACCCGTTTGTATGCACTCCTGACCGCTTCCAGGGGTTCCCCCTAAACAACAAACGAGAATACGGAGCAGTCAGAATCGAATCGTATCTCACGCCACACCCGAACACAGACATTCGGGACACCTAGGACTCGATAAGCCTCAGCCACGGATACCGGGGGTTGTCTGTATGCCATCGACGCAGATGGAGCGGCGAGTGGGACGGAGGTGCGTCGCGACGCGCGGGTAATTATGTGCACGTGACGATGGGAACCTCCAACTGATTCTGGAGACCTCGGTAAAGGCTATTCTCAATCAGGCGAAGGTGGTACGAAGGTGGGTTTCTTGAAATCCCAATTACAAACCCTTCCACCCCAGGCAGAAGATAAACACAGACCGAGTAAAGGTCCAAAGTTAAATACGTGGGTCCGTTATACATCGTAAGCATCGTAAGTACGGCACCTGAGGCGGCTTCCCTCAAAAGCCCGGCATATCGAAAGAGGCCAAGTGTTAAACTTTGGAACGTTCGTCAGGAATATGTTGCGGTTGACAGCTACAAAACCCACCATGCTCCTTCGGTTTCCTAGTGAGGTCCGACCTCGAGCCAATGCTCGCAATTTCATTAAAGGGAGCGATGTCAGGTTTCAGGCGCCGCCCAGGGTGGAGATCGTTGAGGCAGATCATCGCAGCGATGGTCATGGAACCATCCATGATGTTGAAGTACAATTCGTTCCTGCTGATATGCCCATTCCAACTGTCGGCAAGCTCAATGGTCCTATAAACCGACCTAAATTGGAGGATCAACACGATCGCATGGAAATCAGGTTAACTTCGTCAGACGCACCTGACGTACAACGCGAGGGAACTAAAAGCAGCCCCAAGCAACATTAGCTTCGTGCCGTGGTCCATGTAGCGGTCGGATGTGGGAACGTTGTCACGACCCTTGAAGGGTTTGTTACGCCAGAACCGGCAGACGAACTCAATCCCCAATGTCACACACATCAAGATGGTGAACGATTGGAAAACTGCACCACCCAACATGATCCTTATACCATTCTCCGGATTTTTGCCCTTCTTGGCCGCGATCGACGCGAGAATTCCGCCCACACCCTGGAGAGTTAAACATACGAGACCAGCAGTCACGAACACGGCCGTATCTGTGAACGAGTGTTAACTCCGGTCTGCTCATCCCTCGAGCAGTTTCAAACGTGACGCACAAAGTCTTGGCTTCAAGCGACTGTAGCATGGCCCAAGGCGTCTGATGATCTCCGCTAGGATCATAAAATATGCAAGAATCAATAAGGTTGGACCATTGATGGTGGCGACGGTTCTACAAATGGGGTGAGGGGGGGTTATTCCCGGGGTCTGGTGGAAACTAACTGGACAAGATATGGTGTGAGCTTGTCGGGATGAAAATGGGAGTACAGGCGGGAACCCCATCCGGTCACTTCAAACAGTCCACAGGCCACTGCAGTGAACAGCATGTACCAAATCCTGTAGCGGATAGCCTGTCCGAGATGAATGACTGTAAAATGCAGGTAAGCTGGGAAGAGTGAGCCCCAGGGGAGCTGCGCGTACTGGTGGATAGGGAGAACACGGTCACTGTCACCGCCGCCACTGGAAGAGAGGGAACATATCCGTAATAAGGAGAAATTTCGTCGGTAATCGGACCAGCCGAATCTACTTGGGTTGAGCAGGTGTCCCTCGGGTCGGTGTGCAGAATGTACTCACGAGAAGAATTCATGATGGCAAAGGGGAAGGGTATTGGGAGAAGGGGAGGCAGAACCTGGGAAGCGAAAGCAAGTGACCAAGTATTTATCTGGGTTGCTCCCGCATCTCTCTCGCTTGCGAACGGTATAGAACACTGATGATATCGAACGATCTCGCGTTCGGACCTCCACTGGATGGTGACCGCTGGAGTCACCCAGGTGCTTCATCACAAAGGAAGGTGATTGAAACACGAGTGCGAAGCGGTTGCCCCTGATAAAATGTACACGGGACAGACCCCAATGCTGTCGACGTTCGCCCCAACAGATGATCGATGATGAACATGTGTAAGCGCGAGGTGAAGCGGAGGCCCGATGGAGGTGGCGCCAGTAACAATTGATCGAGACCAAGATGGAAGCATGGGATGTTTCGGCTTGGCATGGTCACCGAGAGGCGACTGTCCATTTTGACACTTGTGCAATCGTCGACGTCCACCATAATCAAGTGCACTCAAGCTCGTCCACAGGACAACACACTGTTGCTACAAATATGACAGCCAGTCGCGATGTATAACTGTGTGCTCGGGATTATCTGGCATCGAAAGCTGGTTTGGTCGAGAACCCCGGCGAGCGCGGGCCCAATGGGATTTCCAAAATGGCATCTGGCGTGATTCTACACCGCATTCATTTTCCCTCTCAGGGCGGCTTCGACAAGGTCTAGGCAAACTACATCCATCCTATGGGATAGGCACCGGGATTAAATATACCAGGCACCGCGGGGGATGCAAAGTCTTCCCAAACAGAGAGCACGCGACACCTCCGCTCTGCCAGTGCCAGCTGTATCATTCTTGGCTGATGCAACTGGAAAATTGAAAAGACGGGAGAAAACGCTTCCCCGCCTTCCCGACCGCCTGGCGGCGCACAAATCGTATGAACAGTCAATGTAAGCCTAGATTGCTAGGGGCTTATGCAAGAAACAGCGAGGCGGGAGGATCTTCGACCCCGACCACGTTCTCGACTGCTTGCCCATCCCGCATCTGTTTCATCCATCGGAATCACGACCCGTACTCTTGTCCGTTCCCCGCCGAGCTTGCCTCACGGACGTCCACGATGTGAGATCCAAGGATCGGCGATCATCAAGAAAAACAGCTAGGCCAGCCCACTAACGCTGAGCTTCCAAAGGGGTGTGTAAACTCTGGGTTGAACGGAGCACAACACCCTCGAATCAGGCTCGCGCCAACCCCGCTTTCGCGGGGGCAGCCTAATCGCCCACACATTCGGTGTTTTGTATGGCCGAGATAGGAGAAACCCCGAACCTTCTGCCAGCACGTTGGTGGCCGGGATCTCGGTAGGCCCTGCACCCCTCCGACCTATACCGCAATTGTAGTTCGGTTCCAGAATCTGTCGTGCATCAAACGCTGCGACACGGGCCAGGAAACACATTCGAGGTCTAACAATCTGGAACACCGCAATCGCATTATCTCTATGCTTCTGAATCTAGAAGCGGCTGAGGAACTTAGTGACCCTGGGCGTGTCCCTCTTCCCATAAACCACGTCAGGCGTCAGGTCGAGAAGTTGACAAGTTCACCATCTATATGGGGATAAAAAACGTAGCCCCGATTCGTCATGTCGTCCGCGGAATGCTGAGGATGATGTCCAGGTGTGGGTGGGGCTTCGCTGTTTTATCGGATCAGGCGTTCGAACGTTCAGCGCTCAGCTTCAGGCGCGGCGTGATGCAATGGAGTCGAAAAACAAACTCAAGGGTTACAGTACAAGCCAGCGGCGAACGAGTTCTTCTGATTGGCGGCTCCGACCATTGATGAGGACCAGTAAACCGATTTACGAGCGCTTAAAAACGCTCAACAGTGAATCCACAACGCTCGCGCAAGGCGAATACCAGTGCGCGAGCTTGTGACTCAGGCGAGGATAAGACGTGATGGGTGTCAACCCAACTATGCTCGCCTTTCGTTCGAGGTTTGGGCCTTGGAGGTAGACGCCCAACCCGGGCCGGATGTGGACTGCGCCCGACGTCGGAAGATGCCGGAGTTGGGCTGTACAGTGGGACCAGCCACTGGACGGTAAGGTTAGGGTTTCCCAGTCCCACCGATAACCGACAACTCCATCCCTCAAGACCCAGACAACGATGAAGTTCAACGCCGGTCAGCCCCAGCTTCAGAAACATTTCACATATGTCCTCTTAATGACCCTGTACATGGCGCAGACACTTCCTCCGCCAGGCGCAAGTCGCGCAAGGCTCACTTCTCTGCTCCATCCTCCGTGCGGAGGAAGATCATGTCGTCTTCCCTTTCGAAGGAGCTGAGGGGAAAACACAACGTCCGTACCGTCCTCTGGAATTTTTCTCAATCTTGGCGGTGGTTTTGACTGGGCATTCTACTTTCGTCCAGACACGATCAATACCCGTTCGCAAGGATGACGAAGTCAGGATCGTCCGTGGAAAGTACAAGGGTCGTGAGGGAAAGGTGACCCAGGTCTACCGTAAAAAGTGGGTTATCCACATCGACCGTGTCCAGAGGGACAAGTCGAACGGCTCTTCGGTCCCCATTGGCGTTCACCCAAGCAACGTCGTCATCACCTCTCTCAAGCTTGACAAGGATAGGCGGGCGATCCTTGAACGAAAAGACCGCAAGAAGTCTACTACTGTGGATGAGGCTGCAGAGGTCAGTTATTTTTGTCATCCGTTCTCTGATCCGCTCTTACACCTCGCTACAGTAAACGCCTTATTTCATACGTCTGTGACCTCACGCAACGCGATAATATACATGTATTACTCGAGCATCGTATGCAATTTTTTTCCTGGAGGACCCTGTCGGAACGGGGGGTAAGGGTATAAAGGACCATCGTTTTGAGAAAGTAGGCTAGAAAATGATGTCCTCATCCCTCTCGTTCAGCAGGTCGCCTTTCGTTTCTGCCGTTGATAGAGCTTCCTTCGTCTCGACTTCACCACCAGTCTCACCAGCAGCGCTTTCCGTTATCCTCTTCGCAGCCTCCGCCTTTTCTGCATCTCGCTTCTTCTTTCCCTGGACTTTCTTAAGCCTACACGGTGGTTGAGTACAGTCCCTTGTGATCAACAAGGTTTGGTTCGAACCTGAAGAATTCCTCTCGATCCATCTCGTCAAGTTCGCTGATGATGTATTTGACGGTGTTCTCAAGGCGGGGTATTACGACATGCTCAATAGCGTTTACACGTCGATTTGTGGCCCGGATAACTTCATCCAGAATTGTGAAGGCGGTTTGGAGCGATGCGAGCTCCACTAGCGTTTCAACCGCTTTCGCATAGACCTCCTTGGATCGTAAGACCTGTTGTCCACCACGTCCAAGGCCGGTAAGGTTGAAATCTGCAGGACAAAAAATGCCGATAAGCGAACGCCAACCTTAAGTACTCGGATCCCGAGCCCTTACCACTTCCAGCAACGCGATCTACGTCGAAAGCAGGCAACATGACACCAGATACGTTCTCCTGCTTTGCCTTTACCCTGAACGACGCAGTCTTGGCTTGCTCTTGAACGAGATACGAAATATCTCCCGTAGCGTAGGTTACCTCCGCCAGTGAGAACGAAGCGAGTTGCATAACTCGTCCCATCTTTCGTTTAGCCTACAAGCTGACAAACGTCAACTTGGCCCCTACGTCCTCGAATCTTAAACCCCAAATCCGATGCATCCGAGAGATGCGAAGAGGTTTGGGGTGATCCAGACCGCGAACAATCCAGGGAACAAAAGGACGCACCTCGTCCACTTTTCTAAGAATCGCCCGGAACCTATTGGTGAGGGCGTCTCGCTTCTTGGCGAGGAGTGAGTGTCCAGTTTGAGCTCCCTTCAGCCTCGACTTTGTGTTCGTTAACGCCATCCGAGTCGGAAAGAGGCTTTCTCTTGGGCCGGTTCCAGACATGTTTGCTCAAGTACCTTCACCAGTCGTGCGTGAAAACAGAAAGGTGTGGATCCGAGGGGAGGATAATGAAAGGAGGGATCAGCGAAACCCAGATCACGGAGCAGCGGTCGGATGGACTGATAACCCCCGTTTAGGCAAACTATTCTCACATTTGCTCATCCGCGATGTATGGAAAACGCAGGTGTGTGACTCTCCCAACAAGTGCAGAAATCTACGGTACATCAACTTGCATATGGAACAAAAGGGTCTACCGGGCTTGGACATAGTCATCGATCTTCAACAGTAAGCAAATCGTCTCGGTGGAGAGTTCTATCGCACTTGTGGAGACGAGTAGTGGTTGGACGACATCTTCGTCCAAGATGTTCGAGATCAGACCCTGCAAAATTACGGTCGTTTGTAAGAGTGGTAAATCCGACCCAGGGTGCGGAACGTACGGTTCGGACGTTGATTCCAGCGTTCCTCTCACCGAGGGCATGTCGATTCCGAAGCTCGGTAACGATGGCTATAGGGTTAAGACCGGCGTTCTCAGCAAGAGTCGTTGGGATAACCTCAAGTGCATCCGCGTAAGCCTGGAAACAGTACGCTTCCATGCCCTTCAGCGAATGTGCGTAGTCCGCCAACAGCCGCGAAACGTGGATTTCAGGTGATCCTCCGCCAGCAATCAGCGCACTGGGACGGTCCGATTTCAACAATTGCTCTAGCGACAGCAAACGGTGGGCTTACCGCTTCTTAACCAGGCACCTCACAACACACAAAGCATCGTGTAAACTCCTCTCGCATTCCTCCAACACCAAATTGTTGCTTCCCATTGCCAGGATACTCACCGTTTTTCCTTTGTGTTTGACGCCAGTAATCCTGACCACCTTTGGACCCGAGTCACTCGTCTCCTCGATCAGCTCGGCGTAACCCAGCTTATCCTCGGTGAAAGCCTCGATATCTGCGACCGCTTTGCACCCCAGACTCTTCGACAGGAACTCGATCTCGTCCCGCTCTACATCCTTCACGACAAGGATGTTAAGTTTCTTCAGGAAACTCAGGGCGGTCTCGTCAACTGCGTCTCGGAGAATTGATTTTTGGATCAACAAGACGTTGCAACCAGTCTTCTTAATCTTCTTGAAAATGTTCAGAAGGTACTGCCGACCCTCCTTGATGACCTTGTCCATCTGTCTATAATCGTTGATGATCACGGTATTGTCCATCTGCGGGGAGTGTGAGACAATCACTCAAATCCACATACCACCAACACCCACATCCGGTTTGGGAGCGCTCAGTTGGAATTGAATGAGACCAATCTTGGCCTTTTCTACCCGTGTTGGACCCCCAGCGGAGACGACAACGTTTTGGTTCAGGACGACACCCTCCACGAGTTCAGTGTCTTCAATGGTACCGCCGACCTTTTTAACGATACGGATATCTCGCAAATCGACATTCGAGGAGGTTTGGGTGACGAGGCGGCGGACGGCTTGGACGGCGATTGGGGCAAGGGTGGAAGAATATTGTGAGACAATCTGTGCGTCCCGTTAGCGTGAATAAATAACGGTTGGACGGTATGGGGTTTCACCTTTGAGTTGAGTGAGGTGGTAGCCGCTCGCAGCAGAGCTGCGTTGTCATCCAAGTTAATTGGGACCGAGATCTCCGTGAGGTATTCCACGGCCTTCGCAGAAGCTTTCAAGAATGATTCCGCGATGATGGTTGGGTGGATGCCTTTATTAAGCATCTTTTCCGCTGCGCCTAACAGGCTTCCGGCCAATACAACGACAGAAGTAGTGCCATCGCCAGCTTCAACGTCTTGTGCGGCAGATAGGTCGACGAGCTGCCGAAAGTGCGCGCTCTCGTTGACTTCTGGCAGGGTTGGCATAGACTTTTGTCGGACGTACCATTTTGGCAGCGGGATGAAGCGCCTGGATACTCCGTAAAATGGTAGCTCCATCGTTAGTGACGATGACCTCTCCCTTGGAGGTTTGGATCTTGGCAAGAACGCGTTTAGAAAGCAGGATGTACAGTGGGTGACTGATGGATCACCATTTTGTCCATTCCCCTTGGACCAAGTGAGGTTCTGACGGCATCGCTGATCGCTACATTACAACGACGCCCAGGGCACGGTCAGGATTCAGCCAGAAAAGTTCGTCGGGTATTCCAACACACCCTTAGCAGCAATCATGTTCGATAACCTCACTTCCATCGGTTTGCCCTAGTTCCACAATTGCAGGTCAATCGCCATTTCTCTCGGGTTTTCGTGCGAGATCAGACCTTGTCATTGAAGGCGGCATTCGATCCAGACCTTACAGGAGCCGGTGTCAGTGCTGCTGTCCGCGTAGCCATGGTGAACAGCTGCCGATTTTTGAGAAAGAGGATGGGGAGAAGAGGAAGATCGCGATTGGTCTCACGTGGCCTCCACAGAACGCTTGCGTACTTGCCTCCAATCCACCACGTCAGGTCCCAACCACAATCGTCTGCGGCCACTGTTTCATTCCCAAGACACGACTTAGGGCATTCTAGACGCTATGGATTTTGTACGCGCGCCCGAGTCTACGTTGCTCAAGACTCTGAGACCTGATCATGCATGTTCTCATAGTTCGGACAGAATATGGGGCCGAATCTGTTTGCCCAGCTGGCGAAGTGCGTGGTGGCATTTCGTACTGCGGTCTCTGGGGAACTTCTCTGATGACGATACCTTGCTTTTAGTGGAATAGGAAACCTCCACGCCAACCCACGGCTGTTCGACCAATACCTCAAAGCATATAGTGTGGCTATGCTCCCCGGGAAAGAACGAGATAATGTTAGTTATGGTGGAAAAAGTGCGTCCCACTTCCCAGATTTCTCCACGCACATCCGTACTCATTCGCCCCTCCCCCTAGTAATTATGCCGCCCTCGTCCTTGGCACATCTGACATCGTTGGATCTGCAATCGCCGTGGAAGTTTATATTACGCAATCCGGCAAACTCTGCTGCTTCTACCCATGCTGGTGTGCTCGAGTTCATCGCACAGGAGGGTGTTGTGCACCTCCCGTACTGGATGATGAAGACCCTCCGACTTAACGAGGGCGATCCAATCCGGATCACTGGGGCCGAGTTACCAAAAGGAAAGATGGTCAAGTTGCAAGCACAATCCGTGCATTTCCTGGAGGTTTCTGATCCAAAGGCTGTGTACGTTTCCAAACGGACGTTCACCCTCGCCCAGTACCATGTTAACTGAATTTCTCACAGGCTTGAACAGGCTCTCCGTCATTTTTCATGTCTTACCCAAGGTGACATCATCGAAATCATCTACAATTCGATAGTCTTTGGTTTCTTGATTATGGAAACGAACCCCGGGGGCGAAGGTATCGATGTCCTGGATACGGACCTCGAAGTGGACTTCGCCGCACCTAAGGGTTATGTCGAACCCGAACGCCCGAAGGCCGCGCCTCCTACTACGATGGCATCTAAGCTCAAGATCGATTTGAATCAACAAACTCCGGGATCTTCGCGGCCATCGTCTTCCCAGAGCGGGATGTTTGCCGGTCCCTCAAGAACTGGGGGCACGACATTAAGTAAGGACGGAGACACTTGGGAGACCTTTAAAGGAAAAGGCCAGACCTTGGAAGGAAGGAAGACAAAGGGCCGGGGTATCAGTCACCGAAAGGTAGAGGAGGTCGCCGCTGACAGTCGGATCATCCGCACCGAGTTTGTCACTCTATCCTTAGCTTTCCACGGGAGTACTTATTTGTTTTTCTCTCCCGACAGCAAACACCGAATCGTCACAAACAGCTCATTAGAAGGTGACAGTCAAGCGCCCGCCCCTCTCAACCTCCCCTTTGGGAAGCTATTCTTTGGCTACCGATACGTGGAATACGTTTCACCCGATTCGGAAAAGAAGGGGAAGTCCAAAGCTCGAGAATCGCAAGACGGAGTGAAGAGCAAAGACTGGGGTGGGGGCCAGAAACTCGGTAAGGGTGCCTGGAAACCCTCAGGGATCACAGGAGCTGGGGGTGCCAGCGTTCCGATGCCGCCCAGCCGGAGCGGGAAAGACACGACCGACCAAGTGGGGGAGGGAGGGAAGAATCGGAGTCCATCCCCAGATTGGGGTGTAGATGACGATGAGATGATCGATTATGACAGTGATTAAACGGACACCCTTTGATCCAGGAACGCGGGCGACTCTAGGGTCCAGGACGCTCAGAAGCAGAGGTCGTGTTCAAGGGGGGGGGGGCGAA
>Ga0307511_10000516_pt1 | contig 41695 bp, 37 predicted proteins | sample 13_EM_MG_FD_200266 | JGI IMG/M metagenome (GOLD analysis project Ga0307511, IMG submission 200266) | Populus trichocarpa ectomycorrhiza microbial communities from riparian zone in the Pacific Northwest, United States - 13_EM | ecosystem: Host-associated > Plants > Roots > Unclassified | place... | reverse complement strand
AACTGAAGCGGCGATGCAGGCCCCGGTTCCACCGCCGGCGGTGGAGCCGGCCGCAGTGCCGCCGCCGGAGCCAATGCAGCCGGGTGTTGCGCAGGCCGTGAGCGCTGCCGTGCCGCCGTTTGTGCAGGGCGCGCCGCAACGGCCGCCGCAGGCCGTGCCGGTGGCGCCGCCCATGCCGTTGATCACGCGCACGCCGGTGTGCCAGCCTGCGCCGATGCCCGCATCACCGCACCCCGCGTTCCGTCCGCCCGCGCGCCAGCAGCCGCCATTCCAGCCCGCACCCCTGGCCACGCAGGTACGGCGCACCGTTGAAGCGCCCTATGTGCCGCCGTGGGACCGCAAGCCCGAGGTGACGCAGCTGGTGGTGGCGTAAAAGCACTGTGGTTTGCTGTGGCCGCCGGCCGGCGGCGAGCCCTGAAAAGAAAGGCATTGACCTAAGTATAAAGGCGGCATATAGTTAGGCATATGCCTAATCAATCAATGCAGCTCGACCGCATGTTCCAGGCCCTGGCGGACCCGACGCGCCGTGCCGTATTGGAGCGCCTGGGGCGCGGCCCCTGCGCGATGAGCGAGCTGGCGCAGCCTTTCCGCATGGCGCTGCCCTCGTTCTCGCAGCACCTGGACGTGCTGGAGAACAGCGGCCTGGTGCGCTCGCGCAAGCAGGGGCGGGTGCGCACCTACCGCCTGGCGCCCAAGCCGATGGCGGTGGTGGAACACTGGCTGGACAAGCAGCGGCGCCGATGGGAAACGCGCCTGGATCAACTGGACAACTATCTCGACGAGATGAAGGAGTAGCGATGCCTCTCTACACTCCCAACCCGAAGCTGGACCTGGTGCTGGAACGCACCGTGGCCGCGCCTCCCGCCAAGGTGTGGGCGGCGTGGACCAAACCGGAGCACGTGGTCAAGTGGTTCACGCCCGCGCCGTGGGTGACGACCAAATGCGAAATCGACCTGCGGCCGGGCGGGAAATTCCTCACCCACGGCAAGGGGCCGGATACGCCCGAGGGACCGCATGTGACGGCCTGCTACCTGGAGATCATCGAGCACCGGAAACTGGTGTGGACCACGGCGCTGCTGCCGGGGTTTCGTCCTGGAGAGGTGGGCATCGAGATGCCGGCGATCACGGCGGTGATCCTGTTCGAGGCGGCGGGCAGCGGGACGAAATACACCGCGATTGCGATGCACCGGGATGAGGGCGACAACCGCAAGCATGAGGAGATGGGGTTCTTCGACGGCTGGGGGACGGTGACGACCCAGCTCGAAGAGTTGGCGAAGGGGTTGTGAGGCTGTGGTTTGCTGTGGTCGTGAATCGTTGCGTTCAAAAATCTCACTTCGCAAAACGGGATTGGGGTCAGAGCACAATTTCGCAAACGGCCGCGAAATTATGATCCGACCCCAATGCCTGCCGCGAGCTTCGCGCGGCTGGTGTTCACCGCGCCGGCCGCACCGGTGCCTCCTGCATCAGCGAGAGTTGCTCGCGCAATTCAAGAATCCGGTCCTGCCAGTATTTCTGGGTATTGAACCAGGGAAAGGCCGCCGGAAACGCGGGGTCGGCCCAGCGGCGCGCCAGCCAGTAAGCGTAGTGGATCAGGCGCAGGGTGCGCAGGGCTTCGACCAGGTGCAGTTCGTTGTCGTCGAAGTCGCGGAACTGTTCGTAGCCGGCGAGCAGGTGTTTCCAGGCCTGGGCAATCGCCGCCGGGTCGCCGGGCAGGAGCATCCACAGGTCCTGCACCGCCGGGCCCGTGCGGGCGTCGTCGAAGTCGACAAAATGCGGGCCGTCGTCGGTCCACAGCACGTTGCCGGAGTGGCAGTCGCCGTGCAGGCGCAGGAGCGCCACCTCGCCGGCGGCGTCGTAGCAGCGCGAGACGGCGTCCAGCGCGTGATCGACGGTGGAACTCCACGCTTCCATCAGGTCGTTCGGAATGAAGCCGTGGGCCAGCAGCCAGTCGCGCGGCTCGTGGCCGAAGGTGAGGGCGTCGAGCGCCGGGCGCTCTTCGAAAGACTGCGTGGCGCCGACGGCGTGGATGCGGCCGAGAAAGCGGCCCATCCATTCGAGCACGGCCGGGTCCTCCAGCTCGGGGGCGCGGCCGCCGCGGCGCGGGAACAGGGCGAAGCCGAAACCCTGGAAGTTGAGCAGGGTTCGGCCGCCGAAGGCGGTGGGGGCGACGACGGGGATTTCGGCGTCCAGCAATTGCTGCGAAAAGCTGTGTTCCTCGAGGATCTGCGCCTCGCTCCAGCGCGCGGGGCGGTAGAACTTGGCGATCACCGGTGTGCTGTCTTCGATGCCGACCTGGTAGACGCGGTTTTCGTAGGAGTTCAGCGTCAGCAGGCGGCCGTCGCAGATCAGGCCGGCGCTTTCCACCGCGTCGAGCACGGTGTCGGGTGTGAGGCCGGCGTAGGGCGCGGAGCTAGACGCTGACCCGGGCGTCGACCCCGGCGTTGTCACCGGCGTGGTATCTGGGTTGGGTTGGTTGCTCATGTGGCCTCCGGCGCGGGGTGACTGGCGGCGGCGCGCGGGGCGCCGGACGGCTCTGCTTGAAGCGCATGCAGCCGCGCGCGCACGTAGTCGACGTGCTGGCGCAGGGTGTAGAGGCGGTCGGCGAAATCGAGAGGCAGGTTCATGTCGCGTACGGCGGTCTCGATGTCTTCGAGGCGGCGCAGGTGCCGCGCCAGTTCCTCGCGGGTCTGCGCGCGGGCGGCCAGTTCAAGCTCGAGGAATTTCAGTTCCCCGTACCAGCGGTTGATGCGCTGGCGGCGTCGCCAGGTGACGATGCCGGGCACGAACTTCACCACCGGTACCACCACGCCGATGATGGGGATGAGGAACACGATCATGCGCTGCACGAGATTGGCGAGCCAGTAGGGCAGGTAGCGCTGCAGGAAGGGGCGGCCGTCCTTGTAGAAGCGCTGTGCCTCGTCGGCGAGGGGAAAATCGGCGCCGGCGGGCGCGGGGAAGGTGCCGGCGCCGTGGAACAGGCCGGGGCCGGCGTGCACTTCGGCGGCGGCCTGCAGGAGCAGGTAGGTCAGCGCCGGGTGCAGGTCGTCGCGGATCACCAGGTTGGCGCGGGTGGCGACCAGCTCCACGTCCTGCGCGGGCAGCTCAGCGTTCAGGTCGAAGACACCGCGTACCAGCGTGACGGCGGTGAGGTAGGGGAAGCGCCGCGAGATCGCCTGCGCGTTGGCGAAGCTCATGGCCTTCAGGCCAGGCGTGGCGGCGAGGTCGCGCACCGACGGGGCTTCGGGCGACGCAATGAGGAACACGGCATCGAGCTGGCCGGCCTTCAGGGCATCGATGGCGGCGCGGCCGGAGAGGGGCGAGAAGCCGGGGTTCCCGGCCGGCACGCCGTGGGCGGCGAACAGGTCGAGCGCGACCTTGCGGGTGCCGCTGCCGGGCGGGCCGATCGCCACCTTGAGGGATTGCAGTTCGGTCAGGCGCGTGTATTCCTTCTTGCCGCGGGTGAACACCCAGACGGCTTCGAAGGAGAGGTTGCCCAATGAGCGCAGCTGGGTTTCCTCGCCGGGCTGCGGGGTGCCGGTGCTGACCGGGCCCAGGCCGCCCTGGACGAAGGCGGCGTCGACATTGGCGGCATCGTCTTTCAGGCGCGCCAGGTTTTCGACCGAGCCGCTGGAGGGTTTGAGTTCGAGACGCACGCCGTCGCGTGCGAGAATGTCCCGGTACTTGAGGGCGTACTGGTGATAGGCACCGTCGGGCGCGCCGGTGCTGATGGCGAGAAAGTCGGGCGGGGCGGGCTTGACGAAGTGATAGGTGAGCCAGAACGCGCCGCCGACCAGCAGCAGGGTGGGCAGCCAGATCAAGCACAACTCACGCAGCGAGGGGCGGTGGCGAAAGGCTTCGAGACGGCGCTTGCGCTGCGCGGCAGCCGCGGGGGGCGGATCGGACGGGGTACTCATGGGGTGCATTTAACCATGATGGTTTGAAACGCATCTTCGGTCCGGTGTCGCGGCGGTTTGCGCCGCGATGAATGGTTGACGATGCCGGAAAGGCAAATCGGTAAGGAAGCGGATGCAGGTCTGGGATATTTTTTGCCGGGTGGTGGACAACTACGGCGACGCCGGGGTGTGCTGGCGCCTGGCGCGGCAACTGGCGGCCGGGCATGGGGTGCGGCCGCGTTTGTGGATCGACGAGCCGCGGGCGCTCGCGATGATGCGCACGGGCGTCGAGGTTGGGATGGCGGTGCAGACGGTACAGGGCGTGGAGGTGCACCGGTGGCCGGCGGGGGAAAAGCAGAAGGAAGGGGAAGGCGAAGGCGAGGGCAGCGCGGATGGCGCGATCGCCGACGTGGTGATCGAGGCGTTCGCCTGCGAGTTGCCGGAGGCTTACGTGCGGGGCATGGCGGCGCGGGAGAAACCGCCGGTGTGGCTGAACCTGGAGTACCTGAGCGCGGAGGCCTGGGTGGAAGGCACGCACGGGCTGGCTTCACCGCGGACGGTGGAGACTGCGCAGGGCAAGGTGGTGCTGAACAAGGTTTTCTTCTTCCCCGGCTTCACCGGCAAAACCGGCGGCCTGCTGCGCGAGCGCGGCTTGCTGGAGGAGCGCGCGGCATTCCAGGCGGATGCGGGAGCGCAGGAGGGTTTCTGGGCGGGCCTGGGCGTGCCGGGGCGCGCGATGTCGCCTGACGGTGAGGCGCGCATCTCGCTGTTCGCCTACGAGAACCCGGCGCTGGCGGGGTTGCTGGCGGCCTGGGCCGCGGGGCCGGTACCGGTGCGCGTGCTGGTGCCGGAGGGGCGGGCGCTGCCTCAGGTGATGCAGTTCTTCAGCGGGGCCGGGGCGGGAACTGCGCGCGCAGGCGCGGGCTTGCAGTGGAGCCGCGGCGCGCTCGCGGCGCACGTGCTGCCCTTCACCGATCAGCCCGGCTATGACCGGCTGCTCTGGGCCTGCGACTGGAATTTTGTGCGCGGCGAGGATTCCTTTGTACGCGCGCAGTGGGCGGGGCGGCCTTTTGTGTGGCAGATCTATCCGCAGGCGGAGGCGGCGCACCAGGTGAAGCTGTCGGCGTTCTGGCGGCTGTATGCGGCGGGCGCGGGAGGGCTGGATCCGGCGGCGTCGGCGGGTATCGAGATGGCCTGGGCCGGCTGGAACGGCATGGCGGCCCTCGGCCCGCCGGCGCCGGACTGGCAGGCGGTGTGGGCGCAAATGCTGGCGCGCCGGCCGATGCTGCAGGCGCACGCGGGCGCCTGGGCGAAGGAACTGGCGGGGCAGGCCGATTTGGCGGCCCAACTGGTTGAATTTGCTGCAAAAGTGGTCAAATAAGGCTATAATAAGTGGCTTTGTTGCGCGGGCGCCCCGGGGGTACGATAGCCTTTCTACCCTTTCAGGAATGGTTGGCTTGCCTGCCGCCGCTAGATTCCTCCCTGTTGCTTAAGCCGTGCAGGCTCCCAGGGTTAACGGCTCCACCCAGTTACGAAGGTTCTATACATGAAGATCGCTCAAGAAGTCCGCGTGGGCAACGTAGTCATGGTCGGCAGCGACGCCATGGTCGTGCTCAAGGCTGAATACAACAAGTCCGGCCGCAACTCCGCCGTGGTGAAGATGAAGCTGAAGAATCTGCTCACCGGCTCCGGCACCGAGTCCGTCTACAAGGCCGACGACAAGTTCGACGTCGTGCAACTGGAAAAGAAGGACGTGACCTACTCCTACTTCGCCGATCCGCTGTACGTGTTCATGGACGGCGAGTTCAACCAGTTCGAAGTCGAGAAGGAAAGCATGGGCGACGCGCTCAACTACCTCGAAGACGGCATGCCGTGCGAACTGACCATCTATAACGAGCGCCCGATCTCGGTGGAACTGCCGACTTCGCTGGTGCGCGAGATCATCTACACCGAGCCGGCCGTGCGCGGCGACACTTCGGGCAAGGTGCTCAAGCCGGCCAAGCTGTCCTCCGGTTTTGAGATTGGCGTGCCGCTGTTCGTGGCGCAGGGCGACAAGATCGAAATCGACACCCGCACCGCCGAATACCGCCGCCGCGTTTAAGGGCGGACCAAGGGCAGACCAAGCGGGGGGGCAAGCGGGAACCCAGGCGCGGGATGATCGATACGTGAACGTTGCGGGGCGCCTGCCCGGCAACAGTTGCGGCAAAGCAACGGCCACCCTGGGGTGGCCGTTTTGCTTCTGTCCGGACAGGTGGCGCCTGAGTCCTTGAATATGCTGGGGAATCTTCGGCCCTGTCATCGCTCCAAGGGTTGGATGCGTTAAGGAGATACTGATTAAGTGGGCTACGCCCCCTTAACATCCCCCGATTTCAGGGCGAAGATGGCGTGGTATCGCACGGCTGTTGGGACTTGATCAGCGTGCCTTTAGGTATCCGGTATCGCTTCGCGACCGTTCGGAGTAATTTGACGCCATGAAAATCATCGACTGGTCCCTGCATTTCTATACGCTGCCCTACGAGCGCGAAATCGTCTGGGCCAACGCGGTGGAGAAGGCCGGCATCTTCGCCCTGCTGCAGATCAAGGGCGACAACGGCGCTACCGGCATCGCCGAAGGCACCATCAAGCCGACCTGGTCGGGCGTGTCCGTGCGCTCCCTGCGGGCGACGCTGGAAGACTTCATCATGCCGCGCCTGCTCACGGTGGATGTCGCCGAGCCGGACGCGGTGCGCCTGGCGCTCGCCGGCATCCCGGAAAACCGTCTCGCCAAGGGCATGGCCGACACCGCCTGCTGGACCATGCGGGCGATGACGGCCGATGCGCCGCTGTGGCGCCAGCTGGGCGGCACGGCGCAGGTGGACCTGACTTGGGCGGTGACGCGGCAGACGCCGGCGCTGATGGCGCGCGAGGCGGCGCAGATGTGCGAGCGCCACGGTTTCAGGACGCTGAAGGTGAAGGGCGGACAGGGCGCGGAGGTCGATATCGCGGCATTGCGCGAGATTCGCGCGGCGGTCGGGCCGGAGGTGGTGCTGTACGTGGATGCGAACAGCGCCTATCCGGGCACGGAAGCGCTCTCGTATGTGCGCGCGCTCGGCCGTGCCGGCGCGGTGGTGGCCGAGGATCCGTGCCCCCTGCAGCCGGACCAGGGTTTCGAGGCGCTGCAGGCCGAAGGCGGGCTGCCGATCCTGGTGGACCGCTATTGCACCTCGGCGGACGACGCGAAGCGCTTTCTCGAGCGCGGTGCGCAGGCGCTCTCGACCAAGCCGGGGCGCATCGGCATTTCCGAAGCGCGCGAGATCACCCGCCTGTGCGCCAAGCATGGCGCCAAGGTGGCGATCGGCCTGTACGCGGAGAGCGAGCTGGGCACCTTGCTGTCGCTGCAGCAGGCCGCGGCGGTGCCGAATGAATTGCGCCTGGTGGCGGCGGAGCAGACTTTCTATCTGACCATGACCGAGCAGGTGATCACCAAACCGCTGCCCCTGAGCGAAGGCCGCGTCACCCTGCCGGAAACGGCGGACCTGAGCGCGCTGGTCGATTGGGACAAGGTCAAGCGTTACGCATTGACCTGAAGGCCCCGGGAACCGGCCGCGGCGCGGCCAGCGGGCGCGCTTGCCCGAGGACCGCTATTCGATAAAGAACGGCGTCTCGTCCTCGCCCTGCAGCACGATATCCAGGCGGTAGCCTGCCGCATCGGCCGGTGCGCCTTCCAGCGTTGCAGGTTGCAGCAGCAGGCGGGCCCGTGCTGCCGGGTCGGCGACCGCCGCGTAGACCGGGTCGGCTGCGTTGCCTGCCTGATCGGGAAAGAACAGCGTCGTAGTCAGGCGGCGCATCAGGCCCGAGCCCATCAGCGAGAGGTTGATGTGCGGCGCGCGCATCTTGCCGGTGAGCGGGTCGAGGTAGGCGCCGGGCACGATGGTGACGAAGTCGTAGAACCCGTCATTGCGGGTCCAGCGCCGGCCCCAGCCCATGAAGTGCGGGTCCGCTTCTTTCGCGCGCGGGTCGTTGGGGTGATTGAAGCGGCCGCCGGCATCGGCCTGCCAGAGTTCCATGATCACGTTCCAGCGCGGCACGCGGTTCGCCTCGTAGACATGGCCGGCGATGTGGATTCTACGGCCCCGCGCGCGTTTGGCGGGGTCATCGATGTAGGTGAGGTCGTGGTCGCCCTCGCCGAAGTAGTGTGGCGGAAAGAAGGGGCCGACGGTGGCGCTGGGGGTGGGGACGAGTCTGGCCATGCTACTTTTCAACAGGAGTCTGGCGCTCGCCGCGCACCACGATGTCGTGCTCGAAGCCGACCATGTGGGTATTTGGCATGTCCATCATCGCCATCTGCCGCGCCACCATGCGCGCGCGGCCTCGGGCATCGGGCACGGCATTGAGAATCAGGTCGATCTCGTTGAGCGGGTCGCCGGGAAAGAACATCTGCGTCACCAGGCGGCTCATGAAACCTTCGCCGAACACCGAGAGGTGGATGTGCGGCGGGCGCCACCAGCGCTGCGGGTGGTTCGGCACCGGGTAGGCCCCGGGCTTGACGGTGATGAACTCGTAACGGCCTTCGTCGTCCGTCAGCATGCGGCCCGAGCCGGGGAAATTGTCGTCCAGCGGCGCCGGGCTGCCCGCGTCCATCGGATGCATGTAGCGCCCCGAGGCGTTGGCGTGCCACAGCTCGATCACCGAGCGGCGCACCGGCAGCCCGTCTTCATCGAGCAGGCGGCCGCGCACCAGGATGAGCTGGCCCAGCGCCCGCGGACCATCCGGGCCGCGGCGCGACAGGTCGTGCATGCCGGTGGGCAGCTTGCGCGCCAATAGCGTCGGGCCGGTGATCTCGCTTAGCGTGGCGGGGCGCGCGATCAGCGGGCGGCCCGGGTTGCGGGTCAGCGTTTCCTTGTAGCCGGGCACCAGCGGGGTGGGCTGGGTGGCCTCGTCGTAGGGGCTGAAATGCGTGGGAGGATGGTGCGGCATGTCTCCGCCGGAATGTTTTTTGCGCCTGCATCGTAGCGCATACGCTTAGGTGGCGCCGCGTTGTCCCGTCCTTGGTGCGGGCGATTGGTTGACAATGTAAACCAACTAGTTGATACTGTCAACCAAATGAGGCGCAACGACTTTCCCATGCGATCCACCGCCGCGCAGGCCGCGAAGCCGGCCAGGGCCGCCGGCGGCGCGACCATCCGCGAGCTGCTGTCGTTCCGCCTGCACGTGGTGGCGAACCTGCTCTCGCGCGGCGCGGCGCTGCGCTACAAGCGCGAATTTGGCGTCAGCCTGATGGAGTGGCGCACCCTGGCCCTCCTCGGTGGCGGCGCGCCGATGTCGCTCAATGAACTTGCCAAGCTGGCCGGGCTGGACAAGAGCCAGATGAGCCGCGTGGTGGCCGGGCTGACCGCGCGCTCGCTGATCCTGCGCGAAGTTGACGAGAGCGACGCGCGCGGCGTGCAGCTTTCGCTCTCGGCGGCGGGAAGAAAAATCTACGCCGGGTTGATCGAGGCCGCGAACCAGCGCAACGACGCCTTTCTCGCCGCGCTCGATAAAGACGAGCAGCGCGTGCTGGCAAGCGTGTTCGACAAGCTGGCCGGCGCGGCGCGCGAGTTCATCCATGCCGAGAATGCGGCCGGCAAGGGCGCTTCGAAGCGCGCGGGCGGCGCAGTCAGGAATACGAAAGTGCGAGCCGAGGCGGGCGCATCCGGCGGGAACACAGGCAGCACCAAAACCAAGAGGAGCGGAAGTTGAAGATTTGCATATTCGGCGCGGGCGCGATCGGCGGCATGCTCGCCGTGCGCCTGGCGCAGGTGGGACAGGAAGTCAGCGTGGTGGCGCGCGGCGCGCAACTGGCCGCGATCCGCGAGAAGGGCTTGACCCTGCTCTCGGGCGCGGGGGCAAGTGAAAAACGTGACACGGTGCGCGTCAACGCCAGCGACAAGCCGGCCGAGCTGGGTCCGCAGGACCACGTGATCCTCTGCGTCAAGGGCTATGGCCTGGCCGCCGCGGTGCAGACCATCGCGCCGCTGCTGGGTGACAAGACCAGCGTGGTGCCGGCGGTGAACGGCATCCCCTGGTGGTTCTTTCATCAGTGGGGCGGCGCGCTGGAGGGCATGCAACTGGATTCCTGCGACCCGGACGGCGGCATTGCCCGCGCGGTGGCGCCGGAGCGCATTATCGGCGCCGTGGTGTTCCAGTCCGGCGCCAACGTCGAGCCCGGCGTGGTGCGCCACAACTCCGGCTCGCGCATGGTGTTCGGCGAGCCGAACAACGTAAAGAGCGAGCGCGCCGAAGGGCTCGCCAAGGCCTTCGCAGACGGCGGCTTCGATGCCTCCTGCACCGACAACATCCGCCTGGAGATCTGGCTGAAACTGTTCGGCAACGTCAGCTTCAACCCGGTCAGCGTACTCGCCGGCGTGTCGACCGACCGGATGATCGACGACCCCGGCGTGCGCGGCCTGTTCGCGCAGATGATGGGCGAGACGGCCGCGATCGGCCGCGCCATCAATCTCGAAGTCGGCATGGCCCCCGAGGCGCGCATCGCCATGACCCGCAAGCTCGGCCGCATCAAGACCTCGATGCTGCAGGACGTCGAAAGCAGCCGCCCGCTGGAGATCGAGGCCATCATCGGCGCGACGGTGGAAGTCGGCCGCAAGCTCGGCATCGCCATGCCCGCGCTCGAAGCCGTCTACGGCCTCACGCGCCTGCGCGGCGAGGCGCTGGGGCTTTATCAACCCGTCAAGCCGGCGGCATGACCATGCGCACCCGTATCACCGAACTGCTGGGCATCGAACTGCCCATCATCCAGGCCGGCATGAGCTGGGCCTCCTCCTGCGCCGCGCTGCCGCTGGCGGTCTCCAGGGCCGGCGGCCTGGGCGTGCTGGCCGCCGGCCCGATGTACCCGGACGCACTGCGCGCCGCCATCCGCGAGATCAAGGCGGGCACCGACAAGCCCTTCGCGCTCAACGTGCCGCTGTACAACAAGAACTCGGCGATCCATCTCGACATCGCCGAGGAGGAAGAGGTGCGCATCCTGGTGGCCTCGCAAGGCGGGCCGAAGGCGCACCTGAAGCGTTTCCATGACCGAGGCGTCAAGTGGGTCCACGTGGTCGCTTCGCCCGCGCATGCGCAAAAGGCCGAGGAGGCCGGCGTGGATGCGGTGATCGCGGTCGGCGGCGATGCCGGCGGCCACCCGGCGCCGGATGAAGTCAGCGCGATGGTGATGGTGCGCGCGGTGGTCAAGGCAGTGAAGCTGCCGGTGATCGCGGCAGGTGGCGTCGCCGATGGCGCCGGTGTCGCTGCCATGCTCGCGCTCGGCGCGGAAGCGGTGCAGCTGGGCACGCGCTTTCTCATGACGCCGGAAGCGAATGTGCACGCCGCTTACAAGGAAGCCGCGCTGGCCGCCGGCATCTCCGACACCACCCTGATCGGGCGCGGCAGGTTGCCGGTCCGCGGGCTCAAGAATGCATTTTCCGCCGAGGTGGATGCGGCTGAACGCGCCGGCATGGGCGAGGACGAGTTGAAGGCGCTGATAGCGCGCAGCAACCTGAAGATGGCCGCGCTCGACGGCGACATGGCCCAGGGCAAGGTCGAGGTCGGCCAGAGCGTGGGCCTGATCGGCGACATCGTGCCGGCCGGCGAGGTGGTGGCGAACCTGATGCGGGAGTTGTACGAGGCGCGCGCGCGCCTGGTTGCGCTGAACTGAACACAGAGAAGGATGACGGAGACAAATGACTGAACTGCTGATCGAAAACATTGGTGCGGTACGCGTGCTGACCATGAACCGCCCGGACAAGCTCAACGCCCTCAACTTCGCGCTGACCCGCGCGATCGTCGAAGGCCTGCAGGCGGCGGACGCCGACGAGTCGGTCGCCTGCGTGATCCTCACCGGCGCGGGCCGCGGCTTTTGCGCGGGCGCCGACACCTCCGAGTTCAAGGACCTGACCCCGGAGAACCAGAAGCTGGTGGAAGAGCGCGCGCAACTGACCATGTCGATGCACCGCCTGTTCTCGCAGATGAGCAAGCCGGTGATCAGCGCGATCAACGGCTTCGCGATGGGCGGCGGCGCCGGCGTGGCGCTGGCCTGCGACATGGCGCTCGCCGGCAGCAGCGCGAAGATCGGCTACCCGGAAGTCAAGCATGGCATTGTCGCGGCGATCGTCATGCCCAATCTGGTGAGGCAGCTGGGGCGCAAGGCCGCCTTTGAGCTGCTCGCCACCGGGCAGACCATCAGCCCCGAACGCGCGGTGGAACTGGGCATGATCAACCGCGTCGTCCCCGATGACAAGCTGATGGAAGAAGCCCTGGCGCTGGCGCAGCTTGTGGCCGGCTTCGGCCGCCAGGCAATGGCCACCACCAAGGCGCTGTTCCACGAAGTGGTGGATCTGCCGCTGATGGCCGCCCTGGAACGCGGACGTGAGACCAACGCGAAAATGCGCGCCTTCCGCAAGCCGTAGATCGCGCGGGAACCCATAGGAAATACCAGGCATGAAACCTCTCGCCGGCCTTACCATCCTCGACCTGTCGCGGGTGCTCGCCTGCCCCTTCGCCGGCATGATCCTGGCCGAGCTGGGGGCGAACGTCATCAAGGTCGAGCAGCCGGGCGAGGGTGACGAGACGCGCGGTTTCGAACCGTTCGTGGAAAAGAACGGCGCCAGCGAGTCGGCCTATTACATGGCCTTCAACCGCAGCAAGCAGTCGATCACCGTGAACCTGCGTTCGCCCGAAGGCCAGCAGATCATTCGTGACCTCGCCGCGAAATCCGACGTCTTCGTCGAGAATTTCCCCCTCGGCACGATGAAGCGCTACGGCCTGGACTACGCGGCCATCAAGGGCGTGAACGGGAAGATCGTCTATATGTCCTGCACCGGTTTCGGCCAGACCGGACCCTACGCCAAGCGCAAGGGGTACGACACCGTGTTCCAGGCGATGGCGGGCCTGATGAGCCTGACCGGCGAGCGCGGCGGCGGACCGGTCAAGCCCGGGCTGCCGGTGGCCGACCTCACCTCCGGCCTGTGGATCGCGATCGCCATCCTCTCCGCCCTGCAGGGGCGTGCAAGCACGGGGCAGGGCAGCTATGTGGACTTCTCCATGCTCGACGGCCAGGTGGGCCTGCTCAGCCTTGCCGCCGCGCGCTATTTCGCGCTCGGCGAGGTGCCGCCGCGCCTGGGTACCGAGCATCCTGGCCGTGTGCCCTCGGCGAGTTTCAAGTGCTTTGATGACAAGTGGCTGCACATCACCTGCAGCGATCAGCACTGGCTGCCGCTGGTGAAGCTGTTGAAAATCGGGGAGTGGGGCAGCGAACCCGCCCTGCAGGACAACTCGGTGCGCGTCGCGCGCCGCGAGGAAGTGATGGGCAAACTCACGCAGGCGATCTCGCGATGGCAGCGCGACGACCTGGGCCGCGCCTGCGACGAAGCCGGTGTGCCCGCCGGCCCGATCAACAGCGTGGACGAAGTATTTGCCGACCCGCATGTGCTGGCGCGCGGCATGCGCAGCGAGTTTACCCATCCGACCCTGGGCAGTTTCGATGCCGTGCCGCTGCCTTTCAAATTCGACGGCTGGGACAACCCGGTCGCCGGCACGCCGCCCCTGCTCGGCGAACATACGGAAACCCTGCTCGAGGGCATCGGCTACAGCCCCGAGCGCATCGCGCAACTGCGCGCCGCCAAAGCCATCTGAGACCCATACCATGAGTGATGAATCTCCGGTGCTGTACGCCGTCGCCGACGGCGTCGCCACCATCACCCTGAACCGGCCCAACGCGCGCAACGCGCTGAACAGCGCCATGTGCGCGGCGCTGTACGCCGCGACCCGCGCCGCCGGCGAAGACCAGTCCGTGCGCCTGGTGCTGATCCGCGCCAATGGGCCGGTGTTCTGCGCCGGCGCCGATCTGAAGGAGCGCCAGGGCATGGACGAGGACCAGGTGCGCGCGCGGCGCATCCGCGCCTTTGCCGCCTACGATTCGATCGAGAGCCTGCCGATGCCGGCGATTGCCGTGCTCGAAGGCCCGGCGGTGGGCTCGGGCTGCGAGATCGCCGCGGCCTGCGACTTCGTGATCGCCACTCCCAAGGCCAGCTTTCGCACCCCCGAAGCGCTGTGGGGCACGGTGGGCGCGACCCAGCGCCTGCCGCGCGTGCTCGGCAAGCGCCTGGCGAAAGACATGATGTTCACCGGCCGGACGCTGACCGCCGAAGAGGCGCGTGAGGCCGGGCTGGTGGCCCGGATAGTGGCCGAGGATCTGCTGGCCGCGCATTTGAGTGAACTGAGCGCCACCCTGGTGAAGGCGCCGCCCGGCGCGATGGTTCTCGCCAAGCAATGCGTCGATCGCGGTATGGAGCTTGATCCGCGCGGGGCGCTGGCCACCGAGATTCTCGCCATCGAAGAGAACCTGGCGCGCAACAACTGGCGCGCCGGCATCTCCGGTTTCGGCAACGACGGCAAGCAGGAACAGAAATGATAGAAACGAACAACCCCACCTTTAGCGTCGCGTCCACCGCCTACGCCCCGCCTTCCGCCTGGCAGCCGCGCGTGCTGCGCGAAGTGCTGGACGCCACCACCGAGGCGCGCGGTGGCGCGGATGCGCTCGTTACCGACCGCAAGCGCTTCAACTACGAGCAGATACGCGGCGCTGCCTGGGCGCGCGCCCGCTCGCTGCATGCGCTCGGCATCCGCAAGGGCGACCACGTCGGCATCCTGATGGGCAATAACGCCGCCTGGGTCAGCCTGTTCTGGGGCGCCGCGCTGATCGGCGCGGTGACGGTGCCGGTGAACACCCGCTTCAAGTCGGCCGAGCTGGGGTTTTGCCTCAAGCAGGCGGACGTGAAGGCCCTGTTCCTCGAGGACCGGTTCCTCGGCATCGACTTCGTCTCCTTCCTGCGCGAGGCCGAGCCGGCGGTGGGCGACAAGCTGCCGGGCGCGAACCTGCCGCTGCTTAAGCACGTGGTGGTGATGGGTAACGACGTGCCCAAGGGAGCGCTGCACTGGAAGAGCCAGTTCAAGCCGCTGGAGAAACAGGTGGACGAGGCGCAGTTCCAGGCCGCCGTGCAGGCGGTGACGCCGGACGACCTGCTGCTGATCCAGTTCACCTCCGGCACCACCGCCTATCCCAAGGGCGTGATGCTCACGCACACCAACATGCTGCGCAATGCCTGGGCGGCGGGCCAGCGCCTGGGCGTGGTGGCGGAAGACCGTTACTTCAACTGCCGGCCCTTTTATCACGTCGCCGGCACCACCCTGTCCCTGCTGGTTGCGCTGACCTACGGCTGCGCGCTGGTGACCTTGCCGACCTTCGAGGCTGGCGCGGCGCTGAAACTCATGGATGAGGAGCGCTGCACACTGACCTCGGGCAACGACACGCTGTTTCAGCTCATGATGAGCCACGAGACCTTCGATCCGGAGAAGGTCCATCTGCGTGGCGGCTGGGTCGCGGCGGGTCCGCAGACGGTGCGTAGAATCATCGACCTGATGGGCGCGAAGGCGATCTGCGTGGCCTACGGGCTCTCCGAGGCCTCGCCCAACGTGGTGCTGAGCGACTGGCGCGAGCCGGAGGAGTTGCGGGTGGGCGGCCTGCCGCTCCCGCATCCCGGCGTCGAGGTGCGCATCGCGGACGAAGCATGCAGGGCGCTGCCCGCCAATGTTCAGGGCGAGATTCAGGTGCGCGGCTGGAACGTCATGAAGGGCTACTACAACAACCCGGAAGCCACCGCCAAGACCTTCACCGCCGATGGCTGGCTGCGCACCGGCGACCTCGGCACGCTCAACGAGGAAGGCCGCCTGGCGATGATCGGGCGCCTGAAGGACGTGTTCCGCGTCGGCGGCGAGAACGTGGCGCCGGCCGAAGTCGAGGAGGTGTTGCTGGCGCATCCGGCGGTGGCGACTTCGCAGGTGATCGGCGTGCCGGACGCGCGCTTGGGCGAGGTACCCGCTGCCTACGTGACGCTCAAGGCCGGCGAGGCCGCGCAGCCGGACGAACTGATCGCCTGGTGCAAGGCGCGTTGCGCCAACTTCCGCGTGCCGCGCTATCTGCGGGTGGTCGAGAGTTTCGAGGCCATCGGCATGACCGGCAGCGGCAAGGTGCAGAAGAACAAGCTGCGCGAATACGCGCTCGGCGACTTTGGCCTGAAAGCCTGACAGTTTGTTAAAAGGGGGCAAGCCCCCTTCGGAACCCCCGATATTGGAGGCTGTTGCCACGAGGTTGCAATGCATCAATCAACATTCTTCAGCGACCTTGATCGAATTTCAGCAGCCTGCCAGGAGACAAGCATGACCCAGCCCGATGTGACCCTGTGCGAATGCTTCGCCCGCGATGGCCTGCAGCATGAGCCCGATTTCATCCCCACCGAAACCAAGCGCGAGCTGGTCCAGCGCTTCGCCGCCCTCGGGTTCAAGCGGGTGGAAGCGACTTCCTATTCCAACCCCAAGGTGGTGCCGCAGTTCGCGGATGCCAGCGCGTTGCTGGAGTCGCTGCCGCGCCGCGAAGGCGTGCACTACAAGGCCACCTGCGCCAATCTGCGCGCGGTCGAGCGGGCGATTGCCGATGCGCAAGCCGGCTTCGGGGTCAACGAGATCAGCCTGCTGGTTTCGGCAAGTGAAGCGCATACGCAAAAGAATCTGAAGCGCACGCGCGACGAACAATGGCAGAACGTCGCCGAAATGGCGGCGGCCGCCAAGGGGCGCTTTCGCCTGATCGGCACCGTATCGGTGGCCTTCGGTTGCCCCTTCGAAGGCTGGGTCGACCCCAAGGTCGTCGCCGCCGACGTGGCGCGTTTTGCCGGCCTGGGGGTGGAGCACGTGGCCCTCGGCGACACCACCGGGATGGCGACGCCGAAGACCGTGCGCGAGATGTTCACCGGCCTGATGCGTAATCTGCCCAAGGTCACCCTGGTGGCGCATTTCCATGACACCCGCAGCACCGGCATCGCCAATTACGTGGCCGCCTATGAAGCCGGGGTGCGCTACTTCGACAGCGCCTTTGGCGGCGTCGGCGGCCACCCGGCCAAGGTGAAGTACGGCGGCGGCTTCACCGGGAATGTCTGTACCGAAGACCTGGTCAACCTGTTCGAATCGATGGGCATCTCCACCGGCATCGACCTGGCCGGGCTGATCGAGACCGCTGCCTTCTGCGAGCAGGTACTGGGCCGCGAATTGCACGGACGCATCGTGCGCAGCGGGCTCAATCCGCTCCTCGTCCGGTCCGCCGTCGCCTCTGTCGTCACCTCGGCCGCCACGCCTGCCTGAACGGCAGGCAGGGGCGGACCGGGAGGCCCGTCCCTGCAATCAGCAAATGCTGCGCTGCAACTTTCCAGCGCCAAAAATCCCATGTAGAATTCTTTTTAAGTAAGTACTTAATAAATTCCAGACCCGGAATCATATGGGAGTCTAGGCTCTCGTTTTATCGAGTACTGCGGAAAGCGGTTTGCGGCGCTGCGTGATTGAGTTTGTCACGGAAATCAGCCAAGCTTAGGGCCAGGTGTCGCGCGAATCGCAAAAGAGCCGGTGAACGGGCGACCCCCGCCGCCGGCATTTTTTCGTCAAGACTGACAAGCCTCATGAGGGGACAAAGCATGGCCGCAGTACTGAATTTCCCAGCAGCAAACCTCGCGCCCGCGACAGGAGACAGCGACGCCCAGGAAACCCAGGAATGGGTCGATGCCCTGGAGGCGGTACTCTCCCGCGAAGGCCCGGAGCGTGCCCACTTCATCCTCGAAAAGCTGGTCGACAAGGCGCGCCGCTCGGGCGCCTACCTGCCGTACAGCGCGAACACCGCGTACATCAACACCATCCCCACCCATCTGGAAGCCAAGAGTCCGGGTGACCACGCGCTGGAAGAGCGCATCCGCTCGCTGATCCGCTGGAACGCGATGGCGATGGTGGCCAAGGCCAACAAGTCCGAAGGCGACCTGGGCGGCCACATCGCTTCCTACGCTTCCGTTTCCACCCTGATGGAAGTGGGCTTCAACCACTTCTGGCACGCCCCCACCGCCGACCACGGCGGCGACCTGATCTACATCCAGGGCCACTCGGCTCCCGGCATCTACGGCCGCGCCTACATGGAAGGGCGCCTGACCGAAGACCAGTTGAAGAATTTCCGCCGCGAGGTGGACGGCAAGGGCGTCTCCTCCTACCCGCACCCCTGGCTGATGCCGGAATTCTGGCAGTTCCCCACCGTATCGATGGGCCTGGGCCCGCTGCAGGCGATCTACCAGGCGCGCTTCCTGAAGTACCTGCACGCGCGCGGCATCGCCGACACCAGCAATCGCAAGGTCTGGGTGTTCTGCGGCGACGGCGAGATGGATGAGCCGGAGTCGCTGGGCGCGATCGGCATGGCGGTGCGTGAAAAGCTCGACAACCTGATTTTTGTCGTCAACTGCAACCTGCAGCGCCTCGATGGTCCGGTGCGCGGCAACGGCAAGATCATCCAGGAACTGGAAGCCGATTTCCGCGGTACCGGCTGGAATGTGATCAAGCTGATCTGGGGCGCCTACTGGGACCCGCTGTTCGCGCGCGACACCGGTGGCAAGCTGCTGCAGCGGATGGAAGAGGCGGTCGACGGCGAGTATCAAAACTTTAAAGCGAATGATGGCGCCTACGTGCGCGAACATTTCTTCGGCAAGTACCCGGAGACCCTCGAGATGGTCTCGCGCATGAGCGATGACGACATCTGGCGCCTGAACCGCGGCGGCCACGATCCGCACAAGATCTACGCGGCCTACCACTCGGCGGTGAACCACAAGGGCCAGCCGACGGTGATCCTGGCCAAGACCATCAAGGGCTACGGCCTGGGCAAGGCCGGCCAGGCGAAGAACCCGACCCACCAGCTCAAGAAGCTGGAACTGGACACCATCCGCGAATTCCGCGACCGCTTCAACATCCCGGTCTCGGACGCCGACCTGCCGAACCTGCCGCTGTTCAAGCCGGACCCCAAGGACGCGATCCACGATTACCTGCACGAGCGCCGCAAGGCGCTGGGCGGCTACCTGCCGCAGCGCCGCCGCAAGGCGATTGCTTCCTTCGAGGCGCCAGCGCTGGAAACCTTCGAGGCGCAGCTCAAGGGCAGCGGCGAAGGCCGCGAGATCTCGACCACGATGGCGTTCGTGCGCATCCTCACGCAACTGGTGCGCGACAAGAACATCGGCAAATATATTGTTCCTATCGTTCCTGACGAGGCGCGTACCTTCGGCATGGAAGGGATGTTCCGCCAACTCGGCATCTACTCCGCCGAAGGCCAGAAATACACCCCGGTGGACAAAGAGCAGGTGATGTACTACCGCGAGGACAAGGCGGGCCAGGTATTGGAAGAGGGCATCAACGAGGCGGGCGCGTTCTGCTCCTGGATCTCGGCGGCCACGAGCTACACCAATACCAACCAGATCATGATCCCGTTCTACATCTACTATTCGATGTTCGGGTTCCAGCGCATTGGCGACCTGGCCTGGGCCGCGGGCGACCTGCGCGCGCGCGGCTTCCTGTTGGGGGGCACCGCCGGGCGCACCACGCTGAACGGTGAAGGCCTGCAGCACGAGGACGGCCATTCGCACCTGATGTCGGCGACCATCCCCAACTGCGTCTCGTACGATCCGACCTGGTCGTACGAGCTTGCCGTGATCATCCAGCATGGCCTGAAGCGCATGGTGCAGGACCAGGAGGATGTGTACTACTACCTCACGGTGATGAACGAGAATTACGAGCATCCCGAAATGCCCAAGGGCGCCGAGGAAGGCATCATCAAGGGCATGTATTCGTTCAGCAAGTCCGCCTCCAAGGCCAAGGCGCGCGTGCAACTGCTGGGCGCCGGCGTGATCCTGCGTGAAGCGATCGCCGCCGCCGAACTGCTGGAGAAGGACTGGAAGGTGGCCGCCGACGTGTGGAGCTGCCCTAGCTTTACCGAGCTGCGCCGCGAGGGCCTGGCGGTGGATCGCCAGAACCTGCTGAACCCGACGGCCGAGCGCAAGAAGTCCTACGTCGAGCAGTGCCTGGAGAAGTCCAGCGGCCCGGTGATCGCCACCACCGACTACATGAAGGCCTGGGCCGACGGCATCCGCGAGTTCATGCCGAAGGGCAGGGCGTACAAGGTCCTCGGGACCGACGGTTTTGGCCGCTCCGACACCCGCGCCCAGCTGCGCCACTTCTTTGAAGTGAACCGCTACTGGGTGGTGATCTCGGCGCTGCGGGCGCTGGCCGAGGAAGGCACCATCCCCGCGCAGACGGTGGCGGACGCGATCAAGAAGTATGAAATCGACGTCAACAAGCCCGACCCCACGACGGTTTAAACTCCACCCACACATAAACAGACAAAGACCATCATGGGCGTAAGAGATGTAGTGGTACCCGACATCGGCGACTTCAAGGATGTGCCGGTGATCGAGATTCTGGTCAAGGTGGGCGACACGGTGAAGGCGGAAGACTCGCTGCTCACCGTGGAGTCGGACAAGGCCACGATGGAAATCCCCTCCCCAAGCGCGGGGGTGATCAAGGAACTGAAGGTCAAGATCGGCGACGTGGTCAACTCGGGCAGCCTGATCGCGGTGATGGAAGAGGGCGCAGCGGTTGCACCGGCGCAAGCGCCCAAGACCGAGGCGCCGAAGGCGGCGCCTGCTCCCGCGCCGGCGGCAGCTCCCGCTGCTGCCCCTGCTCCGGCACCGGCGCGGCAGCCGGCCGAACCCGCCGCGCCTGCGTCCGCGCCGGCCGCCTCCGGCGACAAGCCGCATGCCTCGCCTTCGGTGCGCAAGTTCGCGCGCGAACTGGGTGTGGACCTGGGCCGTGTTACCGGCGCGGGACCGAAGGGCCGCATCCTGCATGAGGATGTGCAGAACTTCGTCAAGCAGGCGCTGGCGGGCGGCGGCGGCGCGCCGGCAGCCGCTGGTGGTGGTGGGGCGGGGCTGAACCTGCTGCCCTGGCCGAAGGTGGACTTCACCAAGTTCGGCGAGATCGAAGCGGTGCCGCTGTCGCGCATCAAGAAAATCTCCGGCGCCAATCTGCACCGCAACTGGGTGATGATCCCGCACGTCACGCAGTTCGAGGATGCCGACGTCACCGAGCTGGAGGACTTCCGCAAGTCGACCAACGAGTCCCTCGCCAAGTCCGGCGTCAAGCTCACCATGCTGGCCTTCATCATCAAGGCGAGCATTGCGGCGCTGAAGAAGTACCCGGACTTCAACTCTTCGCTTGAGGGCGACAATCTGGTGCTGAAGAAGTACTACAACATCGGTTTCGCGGCGGATACGCCGAACGGGCTGATGGTGCCGGTGGTCAAGAACGCCGACAGGAAGGGCGTGATCGAGATCGCCCACGAGCTGGGCGATTTGTCCGCCCAGGCGCGTGACGGCAAGCTCAAGCCGGCCGACATGCAGGGCGCGAGCTTCACCATTTCCTCGCTGGGCGGCATCGGCGGCACCTTGTTCACGCCGATCATCAACGCGCCGGAAGTGGCGATCCTCGGGGTGTCGAAGTCGCAGATGAAGCCGGTGTGGGACGGCAAGCAGTTCGCGCCGCGCCTGATCCTGCCGCTGTCGCTGTCGTACGACCACCGCGTGATCGACGGGGCGGCCGGGGCGCGCTTCGCGGCGCTCCTGGCGCAGTTGCTGGGCGACATGCGCCGGACCCTGCTCTAGGCCGGGACTGAAGTCGGGGAAGTCGAAGTCGGGGATAATTGGAGCTTCGGGCCGGATCATGAATTCGGCCCGGCTTCGACCTCATCCCCACAAGACTTCAATCCGGACCGTATCCACAGCAATGACCACCATCACCGTCGTCAAAAAAGGCAACCAGGTTGCGATCGCCGCCGACCGTCTCACCACGTTCGGCGACACCCGCCTGACCTCGCGCTACGAGCCGAACGCGAAAATCTTCAAGGTGAAGGACACCTTCATCGGCATCGCCGGTTCCAGCGCGCATCACCACGTGGTGGAAAACGCGCTGAAGAAGCTCGACACGCCGCGCTTCGGCAGCAAGGAGGAGGTGTTCGCCACCATGGTGGCCCTGCATCCCCTGCTCAAGGAATTCTTCTACCTCAACCCGAAGGAAGAAGACGACGATCCCTATGAGTCCTCGCACTACATCATGGTGATGGCCAATGCGACCGGCATCTACGGCGTGTATTCCTACCGCGAAGTGTTCGCCTTCGACCGCTTCTGGGCCATCGGCTCGGGGCGCGCGTTCGCGCTGGGCGCGATGTACGCGGCCTATGACAAGGCCAAGACCGCGCGCGAAGTGGCGGAAGTGGGCGTGAGCGCCGGCTGCGAGTTCGACAAGAACTCCGCCGGGCCGATCGCCATGCATGTGATGAAAACCAGATGAACCTATCGACCGCGCGGCCGCTGCCGCGTGTACCCAAGCAAGCCAGGGAGTAGCGATGAGCGCAATCGAAGTAAAAGTCCCCGACATCGGCGATTTCAAGGACGTGCCGGTGATTGAAATCCTGGTCAAGGCCGGAGACACCGTCGCCAAGGAGCAGTCGCTGATCACGGTGGAGTCCGACAAGTCCACCATGGAGATTCCCGCGCCGGACGCCGGCGTGGTCAAAGAGATCAAGGTCAAGATCGGCGATGTGGTCAACCAGGGCAGCCTGATCCTGGTGCTGGAAGCAGCCGGCGCCGCTGCTCCCGCCGAAGCGCCCAAGGTCGCCGCGCCTGCCGCGGCACCTGCAAAGGCGGCCGCCCCGGCGGCTGCGCCCGCTCCGGCTGCTTCTCCTGTTTCCGCTTCCGCTCCTGCCGGCGGCCCGGTGCCGCAAGGCGACTTCCATGCTGAAGTGCTGGTGCTCGGCTCCGGCCCGGGCGGCTACACCGCCGCCTTCCGCGCCGCCGACCTGGGCAAGAAGGTCGTGCTGGTCGAGCGTTACGCGGCCCTGGGAGGCGTGTGCCTGAACGTCGGCTGCATCCCCTCCAAGGCATTGCTGCACGCCGCCAAGGTGATCACCGAAGCCGAGGAGATGGAGCACAACGGCATCACCTTCGGCAAGCCGCAGGTCGACATCGCCAAGCTGCGCGGCTGGAAGGAGAACGTGGTCGGCAAGCTCAGCAAGGGCGTGGGCGGCATGGCGAAGGGCCGCAAGGTGACGGTGGTCGAGGGTGTGGGCAAGTTTGCCTCGCCCAACATGCTCGTGGTGGCGACCAAGGACGGCGAGAAGAAGGTGTCGTTCGACAACTGCATCATCGCCGCCGGCTCGCAAGTCGCCAAGATCCCCGGATTTCCCTATGAAGACAAGCGCCTGATCGATTCGACCGGCGCGCTCGAACTGCCGGACGTGCCCAAGCGCCTGCTGGTGATCGGCGGCGGCATCATCGGCCTGGAGATGGCCTGCGTGTACGACGCGCTCGGCTCCAAGGTAACGGTGGTTGAATTCGCCGATGGCCTGATCCCGGCCGCCGACCGCGACCTGGTCAAGCCCCTGCAAAAGCGCATCGAGAAGCGCTACGAAGCCATTTATCTCAAGGCCAAGGTGACCAGGATCGAAGCCAAGTCCGAGGGCCTTCTCGCCACTTTCGAAGGCGCGGAACCGGGCGCCGGGCCCCAGCCCGCCCAGCAGATGTTCGACCGCGTGCTGCTCGCCGTCGGCCGCCGCCCGAACGGCAAGGAGATCGCCGCCGAAGCCGCCGGCGTGTCGGTGAACGAGCGTGGCTACATCCCGGTGGACCAGCAGCAGCGCACCAACGTGCCGCACATCTACGCCATCGGTGACATCTGCGGCGAGCCGATGCTGGCGCACAAGGCGACGCACGAAGCCAAGGTGGCCGCCGAGACCATCGCCGGGCACAAGGTCGCGTTCGATGCGATGACCATTCCCTCGGTGGCCTACACCGACCCCGAGGTGGCGTGGATGGGCCTGACCGAGACGCAGGCGAAGAAGGACGGTACCGAATACGCCGTCGCCGCCTTCCCCTGGGCCGCTTCCGGCCGCGCCATTTCGATCGATCGCACCGAGGGCCTGACCAAGCTGCTGTACGAACCGAAGAGCCAGCGCATTCTCGGCGCCGGCATCGTCGGCCCGAACGCGGGCGAATTGATCGCCGAACTGGTATTGGCCCTGGAGATGGGGGCGGACCTGGAAGATCTGGCGCTGACCATCCACCCGCACCCCACCTTGTCGGAGACGCCGTTTTTCACCGCCGAAGTGGCGCTGGGCACGATTACCGACCTGCCGCCGCAGAAAAAGGCCGCTGCTCCCTCGGGACATTGAGCGGAACACTCGGCGGCACTCTGGACAGAAAAGCGGGACGATGCCATGGACCGCCGGCGCTTTTGCGAAAGTATCGCGCTCGGTGGTTTCACTCTGGCGAGCGGCGGTGTAAGCTTGCCCGCCATGAGTGCCGAACCCCTGAATGAACGAGCGATTCCCGCCGGCGGCGAAAAGCTGCCGGTGGTGGGCCTGGGTACCTGGCAGGTGTTCGACGTCGCCGCCGACAAGGAGCTTGCCGAGACGCGCGCCACCTTGCAGGCGCTGGCCGAGGGCGGCGCCAGGGTAGTCGATTCCTCGCCCATGTACGGCCGCTCGGAGAGCGTCGCCGGCGACCTGATGCAGGACCTGAAGTTGCGCGACAAGCTGTTCGTCGCCACCAAGGTCTGGACCCGCGGCCGCGAGGCCGGCATTGAGCAGATGAACACCTCGATGCAGCGCTTGAAGGTCGAGACCTGCGACCTGATGCAGGTGCACAACCTGGTCGATACCGACATCCACCTCGCCACCCTGGCGAAATGGAAAGAGCAAAAGCGCATCCGCTATCGCGGCATCACCCACTACCACGCCGGCGCGCATGCCGACCTGGAACGCGCGCTGAAAAAGCACCGCGTCGAGTTTGTGCAGGTGAACTACTCCCTGGCCGAGCCGGAGGCCGACAAGCGTCTGCTCGATGTGTGCCGCGAGCAGGGCGCCGCCGTGCTGATCAACCGGCCATTCGCGGAAGGCGCGCTGTTCACGCGGGTGCGCGGCAAGGGCGTGCCCGAATGGGCGGCGCAGGAATTGGGCATCGCCAGCTGGGGCCAGTTCTTTCTGAAGTGGATCATCGGCCACCCGGCCGTGACCTGCGCGATCCCCGGCACCCGCAACCCGCGCCACCTGGTGGACAACCTGGGCGCGGCGCGCGGCGCCTTGCCGACGGCCGCGCAGCGCGAGCGCATGCGGCGCGAGTTCGCGGCCCTTTGATTTTTCGCGGCAGACGCGCGGCACGGGGCGTGCCGCTGGGCCAGCCCCTCTTATAATCCGCTCATGAAGCTCAAAAGCATCACCTCGCGCGACAACCCGCGTTACAAGCTGCTCGCACGCCTGGCCGATTCCTCGCAGGCGCGCAAGCGCGAAGGACTGAGCCTGCTCGATGGCGTGCACCTGGTATCGGCCTATCTTGAGCAGGTCGGTGTGCCCGATACCTTGGCGGTCAGCGACAGCGGCCTGGCGCATGCGGAAATCGACACGCTGCTGCAAGCTTACGAGGGTGAGGTGCTGCAACTGCCCGACAGCCTGTTCGATTCGATCAGCCAGGTCGAGCACGGCACCGGCATCCTCGCGGCCGCCGCCACGCCGCGTCCCGAACTTCCGGAGGTCATCGAGGGCGACTGCCTGCTGATCGAGAATCTGCAGGATCCCGGCAATCTGGGCAGCCTGTTGCGCAGTGCCGCGGCGGCCGGCGTCGGCAGCGTGCTGCTCTCCTCCGGCAGCGTGTATGCGTGGTCTCCCAAGGTACTGCGCTCGGGGCAGGGCGCCCATTTCCGCCTGCGTATCCACGAAGGGCTGGACCTGGCTGAAGTATTGCCGCGCGTGCGCGCGCCGCTGCTCGCCACTTCCTCGCACGCCGACCGGACCCTCTATGATGCCGACTTGCGCGGCCCGGTGGCCTGGCTGCTCGGCAATGAGGGCGCCGGGGTGTCCGGGCAGATGCTGGCGGCTGCCGCATTGCGGGTATCGATTCCAATGGCCGCCGGTGTCGAATCGCTCAATGTCGCGGCGGCCGGCGCGATCTGCATGTTCGAGACCTTGCGCCAGCGCGGCAATCCGCGCGGTGACGGGGCACGCAAATAAAAGGGGAGACTGAAATTGACCAGGCAACGATTTGAGCAGGCCAGCCATATTGTCGCGGCGCTGGCTTGCGCGGCGCTGATCGGCGCGGGCGCGGGCAGCTTGTCCGGTTGCGCCGCCGGCATGGTGCAGGCCGCCGCACTGGTGAGCAGCCCGGAAATGTTCGCCAGCATGTTCGGCCAGTTCGAGACGCGCTCGGAATTCCGCGAATCCGTGCCCTACGTCCGCAGCAAGGACTGGCTCGGCCTGACCGTGCTGGCGCGGCAAAAACTGGATGCGCAGCCCACTCGCGGCGAGTGGTGGCAGATCGCCGGCTACGGCCACATGCAGATGGGCGAGTTGCGCGAGGCGCGCGACTGTTTCGCGCGTACCGTCAAGCTGCTCCCCGAGGAAGTGGGGGCCTGGAACCTGTACGCCTACAGCCTGAAAAGCCTGGGCGACAAGAACGGTGCGGTGGCAGCGGTGGAAAAGGCGATCCAGACCGACCCTTCCTCCAATACCTCCTTCGTCATCCTGGGCGAACTGCACCGCGAGGCCGGCCGCCTCAAGCCGGCGCTGCAGGCCTACGAACGCGCCATCGACATCGACAAGAGCGACATCTTCGCCTGGTACGGCCTGGGACTGCTGGGCAAGCAGTACAACGACAAGACCACCTACGAGCGCGCCCGCAAAACCCTGAAGGAACTTTACCCGCCGATGGCCGAGCAGCTCGAAAAGGCCAAGGTGTGAACACGCAGGCCGGCGCGCGCGACCTGCGCGCGCTGCTTGTCGTTTGGGCGCTTGGGCTGGTCTGGTCCGGCTACGCGCCCTACGACCGCGCCACCTGGGTGATGGAAGTGGCGCCCGCGTTCATCGCCGCGATCTTCCTCTGGACCACGCGCGGCCGCTTCACCCCGACCACGCTGATGATGGGGCTGATCCTGCTGCACGGCCTGATCCTGATGGTCGGCGGCAAATACACCTACGCGCGCGTGCCGCTCGGCTTCTGGATGCAGGACTGGTTCGGCTTCACCCGCAACGACTACGACAGGATCGGCCATTTCGCGCAAGGCTTCGTGCCCGCGATCGTCGCGCGCGAACTCCTGATCCGCGTGTTCCGCCTCGAATCGAAAAGGCTGGTCGCGTTCCTCGCCGTATCGATCTGCCTGGCCATCTCCGCCGCCTACGAACTGATCGAATGGGCTGCTGCCCTCGCCATGGGCCAGGGCGCCGACGAATTCCTCGGTACGCAAGGCGACCCGTGGGATACGCAGGAGGACATGTTCACCTGCCTGCTCGGGGCTCTCGTCGCGCTGCCCCTGCTGTCGCACTGGCACGATCGCCAGATCGCCGCGATCGCCGCGATTGAAAAGGCGACCGCGACCTCCGCGGCGTCAAGCTGACGCACCCCTTCGCCACAGTTCCGCGGAAAATCGACGGTCGCTACCAACCAGCGGCCGGTGACTTTCCGCAAGCAGGAATCACGCAAAAACAGGTTTTCTTTTGCGTGATCCTAAAATACCCGTCGTTCCAGCTTGATCTCATCCAGGATGGTGGTGGCGATCTCCTCGATCGACTTGGTGGTCGTCGAGAGCCAGCGGATGCCCTCGCGGCGCATCAGTGCCTCGGCTTCGGCCACTTCGTAGCGGCAATTCTCGATCGACGCGTATTTGCTGTTGGCGCGGCGCTCGTTGCGGATCTCGGTCAGGCGCTCCGGCAGGATGGTCAGGCCGAACAGCTTGCTGCGGTAGGGCACCAGTGAGTTGGGCAGGGTCTGGCGCTCGAAATCGTCGGGGATCAGCGGGTAGTTCGCTGCCTTCAGGCCGAAGGTCAGGGCCAGGTAGAGCGAGGTGGGGGTCTTGCCGCTGCGCGAGACGCCGACCAGGATGACGTCGGACTCGGCCAGGTTCTTGTCGGTCTGGCCGTCGTCGTGCGCCAGGGTGAAGTTGATCGCCTCGATGCGGTTGTTGTATTCGACCTGATTCTTGGTGGCGCTGTGCGAGCGGCCGATGGTGTGGGTCGACTGCAGACCGAGTTCGCGCTCCAGCGGGCCGATGAAGGTCTCGAACAGGTCCAGCACCAGCGCGTCGGCGCCGTGGATCACGCTGGAGGTTTCGGCGTTCACCAGGGTGTTGAACACGATCGGCCGCACGCCGTCGTCGCGATGCGCCTGGTTGATGCGCGAGACCGCCGCGTGCGCCTTGTCCACCGCATCGATGAAGGGCATGCGCGCCTGGCGTACCGGCAGGCCCTCGAACTGGGTGAGCAGCGCATAGCCCAGGGTTTCGGCGGTGATGCCGGTGCCGTCGGAAATGAAAAAGACGCTGCGGCGCGGCGCCTGGCTGTTGATGACGGCGGGGGGCGTGGACATGAGGAAAAGGGAAAGAGGATAAGGAGGCGGGATCAGTTTTTCAGTTTGCGCGAGCCGTCTTCGAAAAATTCCTCGTCGGCGGTGAGCTTGCCGCGCTCGTCAAAAGTCTTGCGCGCTTTCAGGGTGCCGCGATCATCGTAAACCGCTTCTTCGCGCAGGGTGCCGGCCTCATCGTAGCGCTCGGCCTTGCCGACATTGCGGTTGGCGCGCGTGGTCTCGCGGCCGCGCAGCTTGCCGGTATCGAAAAAGTATTCGCTGCGCACGAGTGCTTCGCGGCCGCTGCCTTCGGAGGCCCGCTTCTGCTTGAGGTTGCCGTTCATATACCACTCGGAAGCACCGGTCTCGGCGCCGGCGGCGTAACGGCGCTCGCTGATCATCTGGCCGTTGTTGGCCCATTCGCGCTCGACGCCTTCGCGCCCGCGCCCGCCGGTGTCCTTGGTGAAGGCGCGTTCGCGGCGCGGCTTGCCGTCGGGGAAGAAGTCGCGGGTGGTCTCGACGCCGTCCTTAAGTACCAGGCTGCTGCCGGGCTTGCCGTCCTCGGTATAGATCACGCGTTCCACCATCACGCCCTCGCGGAAGCTGCGCTTCTCGTCCAGGCGCGCGCCGCCGCGGCTGCCGCGGAACAGTTCGACCTGGCCGGTCGCACCGTTGAAGCCGCAAGGGACCCGGTCTTCCGGCATCAGCGAGCGCGTGCCGCATTGCACGCCGCGCAGCTTGCCGTCTTCCAGGTACTCGAGGGTGGCGCCGCGTTCGTAATTGGCGCCGCTGCCGCTGGCGGCAAAGCTCAGGCGCTCGATCTGGCCGCTTTCGTAGTAGCGCTTCATCACGCCGATGCGCTCGCCGTTGCTGTAGCGGGAGTCTTCCCTGAGCTTGCCACTGGGGTAGAACTCGCGCACCACGCCGTCCAGGTTGCCCTTTTCGTTGACGTTCTGTTCCTTGCGGCCGTCGTGGGTGTAGTACACCCGCTTGCCCATGAACTTGCCGTTCTGGATTTCTTCCTCGCGCTGCAGGTTGCCATCCGAAGTGCGGCAGCGCATCAGGCCGGTTTTGCCGGCGGTGGCGGCGCCGTTGGAGGGGTTGACCGATTCGCCGTTCATTTCGCAGCGCAGCGGCTGGGCGAGGGTGGGCGCCGCGGTGCAAAGGGCCAGGGCTGGAACCAAGGCGGGAAGAAGGGATCGAAAAAGGGATCGGAAGGGCGAGGGCATGTTTTGTTCTTGTCCGGCGCGTCGTAAAGGTAGGTCCGGGGCAACTATTATGCTGCTCTGCAGCAGCGGGGGCAAGCGGGTAAAATGACGCCCGCACTGCAATCCTATTCCACTTCAGCAGGGGAAGTTCATGGCGGGTAAAGAGTACGTCATCGCATTCGAGCAATTGCGCAACAGCGATGTCGGCCGGGTCGGCGGCAAGAATGCCAGCCTGGGTGAGATGATCAGCCAACTGGCCAACACCGGCGTACGCGTGCCGGGGGGCTTTGCCACCACCGCGCTGGCCTATCGCGACTTTCTCGAGCACAAGGGCCTGGCGGACAAGATCGCCAATCGCCTCAAGACCTTGAACGTCGAGGACGTGCGCGCCCTCGCCGAGGCGGGGAAAGAGATTCGCCAGTGGATCATCGAGACGCCGTTCCCGCCGGAACTGGAAGCGCAGATCCGCACCGCTTTTGAAAAGATGAGCGGCGGCAGCGAGATTTCGGTGGCGGTGCGTTCCTCGGCCACGGCTGAAGACCTGCCGGATGCCTCGTTTGCCGGGCAGCAGGAAACGTTCCTCAACATCGTCGGCGTCGACAATGTGTTCCACGCCATGAAGGAAGTGTTCGCGTCGCTGTATAACGACCGCGCCATTTCCTACCGCGTGCACAAGGGTTTCACCCACGCCGAAGTGGCACTGTCTGCCGGCGTACAGCGCATGGTGCGTTCCGACAAGGGCGCGGCCGGCGTGATGTTCACCCTGGACACCGAGTCGGGCTTCCGCGACGTCGTGTTCATTACTTCCAGCTATGGCCTGGGCGAATCGGTGGTGCAGGGCGCGGTGAACCCGGACGAGTTCTACGTCCACAAGCCGATGCTGGCCAAGGGCAAGCCGGCGGTGATCCGCCGCTCGATCGGCTCCAAACTGACCAAGATGATCTTTGGTACCGAGGCGCGCGCCGGCAAGTCCACCGTCACGGTGGACAATGCGGAAGCCGAGCGCGACCGCTTCTCGATTTCCGACGCCGACGTGCTGGAACTGGCGAAGTATGCCGTGATCATCGAAAAGCACTATGGCCGCCCGATGGACATCGAGTGGGGCAAGGACGGCGGCGACGGCAAGATGTACATCCTGCAGGCGCGTCCCGAGACGGTCAAATCCCAGGACAACAACGACGTGCAGCAGCGCTTCGTGCTCAAGGGCAAGGGTGAAGTGCTGGTCACCGGCCGCGCCATCGGCCAGAAGATCGGCACCGGCCGCGTGCGCGTGGTGCTCGATGCCAGCGACATGGACAAGGTGCAGGAAGGCGACGTCTTGGTGGCCGACATGACCGACCCGAACTGGGAGCCGGTGATGCAGCGTGCCGCGGCGATCGTCACCAATCGTGGCGGGCGTACCTGCCACGCGGCGATCATCGCGCGCGAGCTGGGCGTGCCGGCGGTGGTCGGCTGCGGTGATGCGACCGACAAGCTTGCCGATGGCATGGAAGTGACCGTCTCCTGCGCCGAAGGCGACACCGGCAACATCTACGCCGGCAAGCTGGAAACCGAGATCACCGAATCGCGCCGTGGCGAGATGCCGAAGATCCCGGTGAAGATCGGCATGATCGTCGGCAACCCGCAACTGGCCTTCGATTTCTGCCAGCTGCCGAACGACGGCGTCGCCCTGGCGCGCCTCGAGTTCATCATCAACAGCTACATCGCAGCCCACCCGCGCGCCATCCTCGACTACCCGAACGTGCCGGACGATTTGCGCCGCGCCATCGAGTCGCTGACGCGCGGCTACAAGACCCCGCGCGAGTTTTTTGTCGAGAAGCTGACCGAGGGGGTGTCGACGATCGCCGCCGCCTTCTGGCCCAAGCCGGTGATCGTGCGCCTGTCCGACTTCAAGTCGAACGAGTACAAGAAGCTGATCGGCGGGGCGCTCTACGAGCCGGACGAAGAGAATCCGATGCTCGGCTTCCGCGGCGCGGCGCGCTACATCTCGCCGGACTTCGCCGAGTGCTTCGCGATGGAATGCGAGGCGATGAAGCGGGTGCGCGATGACCTGGGCTTCACCAACGTGGAGATCATGATCCCGTTCGTGCGCACCCTCACCGAGTGCAGGAAGACCATCGAACTGCTGGCCTCGCACGGCCTGAAGCGCGGCACCAACGAGTTGCGCATGATCATGATGTGCGAACTGCCGACCAACGTGATCCTGGCCGAGCAGTACCTGGAGTATTTCGACGGCTTCTCGATCGGCTCCAACGACCTGACCCAGCTGACCCTGGGCCTGGACCGCGACTCCGGCCTGGTGGCGGGCTCTTTTGATGAGCGCGACCCGGCGGTCAAGGCCATGCTGCACATGGCTATCAAGGCCTGCCGCGCGCAGGGCAAATACGTCGGCATCTGCGGACAGGGGCCTTCGGACTATCCGGACCTGGCGTTGTGGCTGCGCGACGAAGGCATCATCGCCCTGGGCCTGAACCCGGACACGGTGGTCGATACCTGGCGCAAGCTGGCGGGCGCGGCCTAATCAGCTTTACCCGAAGCGAAAACGCCGGCGCAAGCCGGCGTTTTTTATTTCAGCGAAGATGCCTACGCTGATTCGCGCATGCCCTTTTGCACGCCGTGCCGGGCCCCGATTTCGTCCCGCCAGCGCAGCAGGTTGCGCAGGCCGGCTTCCTCGGCCAGGGCCCTGCGCTGGTCGATCACCGGGAACAGCGCATAGTCGGCAAGCGATATTTCTCCGGCGAGATAGGCGGTCTTGCCCAGTTGCGCGTTCGCCTCGCCGAACCAGCGCAGCAGGCGTTGTTTGCCATACTCGATGTTGGCTTCGACCCGCGCCGGCATCATTTGCGTCGAATGGAAATACACGCTGGCCCACGGCGTCGCATCCGTGGCGGCGAACATCAGCCATTGCAGCGCCGCGACCTTGCCGGCATCGCCGGAGGGCCACAGCCGCCCGGACTTGCCCGCCACGTAGATCATGATCGCGATCGATTGCGACAGCTCGATACGCCCGCCCGGCCCTTCGGTATCGACCAGCGCGGGAATGCGCCCGGCCGGGTTGATCTCGAGATAATCGGCCTGGCGCTGCTCGCCGGCCGACAGGTCGATCTTGCGCACCGTGTAGTCCAGCCCCGACTCAGCCAGGGCGATGTTGGCGCGGATGCCGTTATGCGTACCTGCCGTATGGAGTTCCAGCATGGAGTTCCGGTGGGGATGATGACCGGATCATTGTGCCGCAGCCGCTCGTTTTTGGCGATGCCGCTCCTCCTCCGCCAGTCGCAATACACGCCGCTGCACCTTGCCGGTGGTGGTCATCGGCAGGCCCTCGACGAACTCGATCTCCTTCGGATATTCGTAGGGCGCAAGCTTGCCGCGCACGAAATCCTGCAGGCTGCTGATCAAATCGGAGGAAGGCTGCATCCCCTCGATCAACACCACGTAGGCCTTGACGATGGCCCCGCGGTCCTCGTCCGGCTTGGGCACCACCGCGCAGTTGGCCACCGCGGTGTGCTTGACCAGGCAGTTCTCCACCTCGGAAGGCCCGATGCGGTAGCCGGCGGATTTGAACATGTCGTCGGCGCGGCCCTGGTACCAGAGATAGCCTTCCTCATCCATGATGGCTTCGTCGCCGGTGCGGCACCAGTCGCCGCTGTACTTGTTGCGGGTGGCCGTGTCGTTCTGCCAGTAGCCGAGGAAAAACACCGGGTCGGGGTCGCCATGCATGTCGAAACGGTTCACCGCCATTTCACCGGGTGTGCCGGGCTTGACCTCGCGGCCCTCGGCGTTGATCACCGCGACGCGGTGGCCGGGGTAGGGCCGGCCGATCGAGCCGGGCTTGGCGGGCCACTTCTCGCAGGAATTGCCGACCACGTAGTTGATCTCGGTCTGCCCGCACATCTCGTTGATGGTCACGCCGAGTTCGCGCTGCGCCCAGCTGAACACGGTTTCGCCGACGCTCTCGCCGGCGCTCATGATGGCGCGCAGTTTCAGGTCGTACTTCTCGCGCGGCTTGTCGATCGCCTTCATCATCATCTTCAGCGCGGTGGGGAAGATGAAGGCGTTGGTGACGCCGTAGCGCTCCATCAGCGCATAGGCCTTGAGCGGGTCGAAGCGCTCGCGCTTGTTTGCCACGGATTTGGCCATGCCCGCCACGATCGGCTGGCCGAAATAGAGGGTGGGCAGGAGGGCGTCCATCAACCCGCCGGTCCAGGCCCAGTCGGCCGGCGACCAGAACACGTCGGCCGGCTTGGGGAACCAGTTCTGGGAAGCGACAAACCCGGAAAGATTGCCGATCAAGACCCTGTGCGGTTTGAGCGCGCCCTTGGGCGGGCCGGTGGTGCCGCTGGTATAGATCAGCAGCGCCGGGTCTTCGGCCAGGGTCTTGACCGGCACAAAGTCACGCGAGTGCCGCGCCAGCAGTTGCGCGTAGCCATGGGTGTCGGGGGCGCTTTTATCGCCGACCACCAGCACGTGTTTGAGCAGCGGGCAGTTGTCCCGCACCGGCGACAGGTTGCCCAGGTAATTGCCGTCGATGATGATCGCCGCCGCGGCGCTGTTGTGCAGGCGGTATTCGAGTGCATCGGGGCCGAACAGGATGGACAGGGGCATCGCCACCGCGCCCATCTGGTAGATCGCGACGTGCGCGACGATGGTCTCGGGCCGCTGCGGCAGGACGATGGCAACACGGTCGCCGCGCCGCACACCCATTGCGGTCAAGGCATTGGAGAGCCGGTTGGCTTCCTGCTGCAGGTCCCAGTAGGTGAATTTCTCGACGCGGCCTCCGCTTTTATCGTCGCCCTCGTCTTCGTGATAGAGGGCGAATCTCGCCCGGTCTTCGGCCCAGCGGCCGCAGCATTCCCAGCCGATGTTGAAATACTGCGGGACGTGCCAGCGGAAGTTGGTATACAGTTCCCGATACAGATCGTCTTTTGCCAATTTGTCTCCTTCAACTGCTGTTTTGACTGCTTTTGCAAACATGATACGCCGAGTTGCCCATGCCTTGAATGCGCGCCGCGCCCGCTTGCTGGCCTTGTTATTGGGGGTTTGCGTGACGTCCGGCTGTGTATCGGTTCGTATTTCCAACGGCGCGGCAGCCGCCATCTTCCTGGTGCCGATCTACCTGGACGATGACCGTGGCCGCATGAACTCCGGCAGCACCTATTCGGATCCGCGCTGGTTTTCCGATCCGGACAGCCACCCGGCGGTGCGCCCCAAACCGGTCGCCAAGACACCGCCGCCGGCTGGTTCCTGATCCCACTTGCCGCTCGCCGGGGACAGGGCACCTTCCGGCGGCGGGCAATCGCCTCGGCCCGGCAATGCTGATATCATGATCTCGTAGCGGCTGCGCACCGCTTTCATCTTTATATCGGTCCGCAGCCGGTTTCGAACCCCTTTTGGCGTTTGCCGGGTATCGTGATGCGGCGAATTGGACAATTCTTGTTGCTGGGCATGGTGCTGGCCTGCGGCCAGGCCGGTGCACAGCAGTTGAATTGTCCCTACGCCTGGATGAGCGGCAGCAACGCACTTGGCGGTTGCCCCTCTCCCGCGCCCAAACTGGCGCCGGCCGCTTCTTCCAATACACCTGCCGGCGTGCCGCTAAGCGAGAACACGACTGTCGGCGCCAGCATCGGCAGCGGCCGTGCGGCAGCCGGCTCGATGGGCTACCTGCCCTATGGCCGTGAAGGCCTGGAACGCAACTACGCCGGGGCCCACCTGAACAATTCCTACTGGTTCGGGCGTTCACAGTTTTCCACCCGCTTTTCGGTCCTGCAAGGCGAGGAAAAACTCGGCGGGTCGGGCCTTGGGGCCGGTTACTCGCCCGATTACCGCAATACCTGGAGCCAGGCATCGGCCACGGCCCGCTATGGCTACTATTTCGAGGGTTTTGTGCCCTATGCGTCGGTCACGCTGGCTTCCGACCTGACCCGCTCCGGCCTGCTGCCGGGGATGGGCCGGCAAGCCTGGATTCCGCGCGTCGGCGTGGACTTTTTCGCCCGCCGCGGCCTGACCGGCGGGATCGCCTATTCGGCCGAGCAGGGCAGCGCGGTGAAAAACGAGGTCTGGTCGGCCAACCTGAACTACAAGTTCTAGGGGCCGTGCGGGGCCGGCGGCCCGGGGCTCCGGCCCGGGCGTATAATGCTGCATTGCACTGATCAAGCGCCCCTTGCTTCGGGGCGTTTTCATTTTTTGCACATGCGCGAGAGCCGCTCCGAAATCCTCCCCGTTCGCGGGCTGAAATACCACGTGCGCCTGTGGGGGAACCCGGCCGCGCCCAAGCTGTTCATGGTGCACGGCTGGATGGATGTCTCAGCCTCGTTCCAGTTCCTGGTCGATGCGCTCAAAGGCAACTGGTGCGTGATCGCGCCGGACTGGCGCGGCTATGGGCATACCGAGAACGCGCATGCCGACAGCTACTGGTTTGCGGATTACCTGGCCGACCTGGACGCGCTACTGACCCATTATTCGCCCGATGCCCCGGTCCATCTGCTGGGTCACAGCCTGGGCGGCAACGTGGCGACGCTTTATTCCGGCATCCGCCCGGAGCGGGTCGCGCGCCTGATCAATCTCGAAGGCTTCGGCATGCGCCGCACCAGGCCGGAGGAGGCGCCCAAGCGCTACGCCAAGTTCCTGGCCGAGATCGCCGATCCGCCGCGCCTCAAACCCTATGCCAATTTCGCCGAATTGGCGGCGCGCCTGAAAAAGAACGACCCTTACCTGACTGACGAGCGGGCCGATTTCCTGGCGCACCACTGGGGCGAGGAGAAGGACGGGCAGATCGTGCTGCTGGCCGATCCGGCGCACAAGATCGTCAACGCGACTCTGTACAATATCGACGAGGCAAAAGCCTGTTGGAATGCGATTACCGCCCCCATGTTGGTGGTGGCGGCGAACCAGTCGGAAATGCTGACACGCTGGATCAAGGAAGATGACTACAGCGACCGCCTGACCCATTTCCGCAATCTGACCCAGGCCCGTATCGATCAGGCGGGCCACATGATGCACCACGATCAGCCCGAACAGCTGGCCGCGCTGATCGAGGAATTCCTCGCCCGGCCGTAAATTTCCGGCGCGATCTCCCAAGCCATGAACGTCGACCTCCACTCCCACTCCATCGCCTCCGACGGCCTCTTGACCTCGGAAGAGGTGGCCGCGCGCGCCCACGCCGGCGGGGTGGACGCCTGGGCCCTCACCGACCACGACGAGGTCAAGGGCCTGGCGGACGCGCGCGTGGCCGCCGAGGCGCTGGGCATGCGCTTTATCGACGGGGTGGAAATCTCGGTCACCTGGCGCCCGGACGGCGATACGGACAAGCGTCACAAGAGCACCACCATCCACGTCGTGGGCCTGCGCATCGACCCCGCCAACCCGACCCTGCTTGCCGGCTTGAAGAAAATCCGTGCCGGCCGCGACGAGCGCGCCGAGCGCATGGCTCGCGACCTGGAAATCGCCGGCATTCCCGGCGCCCTGGAAGGGGCGAAGAAATTCGCCGTCAATCCGGAACTGCTGTCGCGCAGCCACTTTGCACGCTTCCTAGTCGAGGCCGGCAAGGCGCGCAACACCCATCATGCCTTCCAGCATTTCCTCACCGAAGGCAAACCCGGTTACGTGGTGCATCAATGGGCCACGCTGCCCGAGGCGCTGGAGTGGATCGGCGCGGCGGGCGGCGTGCCGGTGGTCGCCCACCCGGGGCGCTACAAGCTCTCGGCGCCGCAACTCGCGCAGTTCTTCGACGAGTTCAAGGCGTTGGGCGGCGGCGCCATCGAAGTCATGACCGGCAGCCACACCCTTGAGCAGTACAACCATTTCGCCGAAGTGGCGCGCTGCTACGGCTTCATGGCTTCGCGCGGGTCCGACTATCACGGCCCCGGCGAAAGCCGCGTCGATCCCGGGCAGCTTCCTCCCTTGCCCGCGGACCTCAAGCCGGTCTGGCACGACTGGTTCTGACCGCGGTCAAACAAAAACAACCCTGACTGCGCGGGCCAAGGCCCGTGACGGACCCATGTCCCAATTTTTCGCCATCCATTCCGAGAACCCCCAGGCGCGCCTGATCCGCCAGGCGGCGGAGATCGTGCGCAAGGGCGGGGTGATCGTGTACCCGACCGACTCTTGCTACGCCCTGGGCTGCCACATCGGCGACAAGGACGCGGCCGAGCGCCTGCGGCGCATCCGCCAGGTGGACGACACCCACCACTTCACCCTGGTGTGCCGCGACCTCTCCGAGATCGCCAACTTCGCCAAGGTGGACAACGCGCAATACCGCCTGCTGAAAAGCGCGACCCCCGGTCCCTACACCTTCCTGCTCGAGGCCTCGCGCGAAGTGCCGCGCCGCCTGGCCCACCCGCGCCGGCGCACCATCGGCCTGCGCGTGCCCGAGCACGTGGTGGCGCAATGCCTGCTGGAAGAACTGGGCGAGCCGATGCTCTCGACCACGCTGCTTTTGCCGGATCTGGAAGAGCCGCTGAACGACGCCGAGGAGATCCGCGCGCGTCTGGAACGGCAGGTCGACCTGATCATCGACGGCGGCGCCTGCGGGCTGGTGCCGACCACCGTGGTCGATCTCACCGGCGCCGCCCCGGTGCTGATCCGCGCCGGCGCCGGCGATCCGGCGCCCTTGGGGCTTGCGCTGGCGGATTGACTCCCGGCCGACCGGGAATCGGCCAAATCGGCCCGATTCCCGCGCAAAGCGGGGCCGTGCGCGGGTGATTTGGTAGAATGGCGGCCTTCTCTGTTTAACAAGATGAGCGGCACGCGCAAGCGGGTAGCGACGCGCCGCCGTTTTTGCTTTTTCCGGAACCGCGACTAGGGCGGTCATAACCAATATCATGTTCGCCGAACGCGTACTCTCCGGCATGCGCCCCACCGGCGCCCTGCATCTGGGCCACTATCACGGGGTGCTGAAAAACTGGGTCAAGCTGCAAAGCGAATTCCCCTGCCTGTTTTTCGTGGCTGACTGGCACGCCCTCACCACGCATTACGACGACGTGCAGGGCATCGCCGGCAATTCGCACGAGATGGTGATCGACTGGCTGGCCTCGGGCGTGGACCCCTCGCAAGCCGTCCTGTTCGTGCAAAGCCGGGTGCCGCAGCATGCCGAGTTGCACCTGCTGCTCTCGATGATGGCGCCGCTCTCCTGGCTGGAGCGTGTGCCCACCTACAAGGACCAGCAGGAAAAGCTCTCCGAGAAGGACCTGACGACCTACGGTTTTCTCGGCTATCCGCTGCTGCAGGCCGCCGACATCCTGATCTACCGCGCCGAGCACGTGCCGGTGGGCGAGGACCAGGTGCCGCACGTCGAATTCACCCGCGAAGTGGCGCGCCGCTTCAACCACCTGTTCGGCAAGGAGCCGGGCTACGAGCAGAAGGCGCAGGACGCCGTCAAGAAGCTGGGCAGCAAGCGCGCCAAGGTCTACACCGAGCTGCGCACCAAATACCAGGAGCAGGGCACCGCCGACGCGCTGGAAGCCGGCCGCGCGCTGATCTCCGAGGCGCAGAACATGAGCCTGGGCGACCGCGAACGTTTGTTCGGATACCTGGAAGGCGGCGGCAAGATCATCCTCGCCGAGCCGAAGGCGCTGCTCACCGAAGCCTCGCGCATGCCGGGCCTGGACGGGCAGAAGATGTCGAAGTCCTACGGCAACACCATCGCCCTGCGCGAAGACCCGAAGAGCGTGGAGAAGAAGATCCGCACCATGCCGACCGACCCGGCGCGGATTCGCCGCACCGACCCGGGCAATCCCGACAAGTGCCCGGTCTGGCCATTGCACCAGGTGTACTCCGACGACGCCACCCGCAAGTGGGCGCGCGAAGGCTGCACCACCGCCGGCATCGGCTGCATCGAGTGCAAGCAGCCGGTGATCGAGGGCGTGATCCGCGAGCAGGCGCCGATGTTCGAGCGTGCGCAGAAGTACATCGACGACCCCACCCTGGTGAAAAACATCCTCGAGGACGGCCGCGAAAAAGCCGCCAAGCTGGCCGAGGAGACCATGCGCGACGTGCGCGCCGCGATGGGTCTTGGGGAGGTTTGACCCATGGCAGGGCGACATTGAAGTGCGGGTCGCCAGCCGGGATAAACGCCAATGTCATGCACCGTTTGGGCACAGGCGCGATTCGCGCCCGTGGGGCGCGCGGCGTGCACGCGACACGCCGCCTGCTTTTGCCTTTTTTTGATTGATTAGTCGCCGCATTAGCGGCAGGATGACAACGCAAGCAGCATCTCTTGCGTTAACAGCATCGATGCCACCGACCATACGCCCCTCCAAAGCCGCCGACGTTGCGGCCATCGCCGAGATTTACGGCTACCACGTGCTCAACGGGCTGGCTTCGTTCGAGCTTCTCGCCCCCTCCGCGGACGAGATCGCCAAGCGCCGCGCCGATGTGATCGGTAAAAGTTTCCCGTACCTGGTGGCCGAGCTGGACGGCAAGGTGGTGGGCTACGCCTACGCCAGCCTGTACCGCGCCCGCCCGGCCTATCGGCATACCCTGGAAAACTCGGTGTACGTCCACAAGGATTACAATCGCCGTGGCATCGGCAAATTGCTGATCGAGGCGCTGATCGAGGCTTGTGAAAAGACCGGAGGCCGCCAAATGGTGGCGGTGATCGGCGATTCCGGCAACCTGTCCTCGATCCAGTTGCATGCCTCCTGTGGTTTCGAGCAGATCGGCGTGATGAAGGCGGTCGGTTTCAAGTTCGGCCGCTGGGTCGACAGCGTGTACATGCAGCGTGCCATCGGCGACGGCGAAAGCACCCTGCCGCCGGAGCGCGAGATCAGCGGCAGCCGCGGCTAGCCAGGCCGCGCAGGCAGTCCGGTACCCGTCCACACGGGTGCGTCATTGATTCGGGCACTGGACCGGTTCCAGTGCCCCATCGTTTTTTTAGGATTTGAGCAAGCAATGCTTTCCACCGCCAATATCAGCATCCAGTTCGGCGCCAAGCCGCTGTTCGAAAACGTCAACGTCAAGTTCGCCGACGGCAACCGCTATGGCCTGATCGGGGCCAACGGCTGCGGCAAGTCGACCCTGATGAAAATCCTCGGCGGCGACCTCGAAGCTTCCGGCGGCGAGGTGATGCTCGTGCCCGGCCTGCGCCTGGGGAAACTGAACCAGAACCAGTTCGCCTATGAAGACGAGCGCGTGTTGGATGTGGTGATGCAGGGCCACACCGAGATGTGGCGGGCGATGAAGGAGCGCGACGCGATCTACGCCAACCCCGACGCCACCGACGACGACTACATGAAGGCCGCCGACCTGGAGGCTAAATACGCCGAGTACGGCGGCTACGACGCCGAAGCGCGCGCCGGCGCGCTGCTGATGGGCGCGGGCGTGGAAGAAAAACTGCACAACGGCCCGATGCGCGAAGTCGCGCCCGGCTGGAAGCTGCGCGTGCTGCTGGCCCAGGCCCTGTTCTCCAAGCCCGATGTGCTGCTGCTGGACGAGCCGACCAACAACCTGGACATCAATTCGATCCGCTGGCTGGAAGACGTGCTGAACGGCTACAACAGCACCATGATCATCATCAGCCACGACCGCCACTTTCTCAACCAGGTGTGCACCCACATGGCCGACCTGGACTACGGCAAGGTCACCGTCTATCCCGGCAACTACGACGACTACATGCTGGCCTCGACCCAGGCGCGCGCGCTCGTATCCGCGGCCAACGCCAAGGCCAAGGAGCGCATCGCCGACCTGCAGGATTTCGTGCGCCGCTTCTCGGCCAACAAGTCCAAGGCCCGCCAGGCCACCTCGCGCGCCAAGCAGATCGAGAAGATCAAGGTCGAGGACATGAAACCTTCGTCGCGGCAGAATCCCTACATCCGCTTCGAGGAAGAGAAAAAGCTGTACCGCCTGGCGATGGAGGTCACCGACCTCAGCTTCGCCTACCCGGGTACCTCCGCGACTATCGTCGACAAGCTCAGCTTCAACATCGAAGCCGGCGAACGCGTCGCCATCATCGGCGCCAACGGCATCGGCAAGACCACGCTGATGCGCCTGATGGCCGGTGACCTGGAGCCTTCCCGCGGCCGCATCAAGTGGGCCGAGAACGCCAAGGTCGGCTACATGCCGCAGGACCCGCAGGCCGAATTCGCCAAGGACCTGGACCTGGCCACCTGGATGAGCTACTGGAAGGCCGCCAGCGACGACGACCAGATCGTGCGCTCCACTCTCGGGCGCCTGCTGTTCTCCGGCGATGACCTGAAAAAGACCGTCAAGGTCCTCTCCGGCGGTGAGAAGGGCCGCATGCTGTACGGCAAGCTGATGCTGTCCCGTTCCAACGTGCTGCTGATGGACGAGCCGACCAACC
>Ga0307511_10000515_pt1 | contig 41696 bp, 51 predicted proteins | sample 13_EM_MG_FD_200266 | JGI IMG/M metagenome (GOLD analysis project Ga0307511, IMG submission 200266) | Populus trichocarpa ectomycorrhiza microbial communities from riparian zone in the Pacific Northwest, United States - 13_EM | ecosystem: Host-associated > Plants > Roots > Unclassified | place... | reverse complement strand
GGACAGCGAACCCGCCGGCCCTATCGATGCCCTCTCCACTGTCCGCATATGCATTCAACAAACTGGGAGGGTTATCGCTAAACGTGACAAGAGTCCTATCGTCCATAGAACTACCTTGGGATGAGACGCCGTTCCTGGTAACGAAAAAAACAGGAGAGAAACACACTGGATCTTATACCCAGGTGCCTCGAGCACGGGGTATACTAGGCGTGGATCACGGAATCTGAAAATAAGGTGTCAGGAGTCGTGTGGTGGCAAGGCGAATACAAGGAAGTGATCAGCATAAGCGATTTCGTCAAGCGGTGAAGTCGGACAATGTAGATAAGTTATGAAAACAAACATCATGCGAGATACGGGCCCTTGGTGGAGGTAACTCACGAGTTGCGGTTTGTGGGGCACCAAAGGTTCAACGCTCACCGATGGAGACCCCAGTAACGACCTCACAGCTACTCCCGTTCAAATCAAGTAACATTCGAAGGTTGTCATCGCGTGAGGTCGGTTTCTCCAACAATTCCGGGCGGAAGCCAGGTAATTCTGAGTACGGTGTGGAAGACAGTGTGGGTGGGGGGTGGGTGAGAACGACGGTATCAGCTTGAACAGTCGTCGTCAAGATGCTTGGATACTGTTTAGGATGCTTTTTGCACCACACCTGCGACGACCAGATCGGGAGGGTCATCTGGATCTTGTTCCTGACCAAGAGGCGATTCTCAGAGATTTCGACACGAGATGATTGAGCACCATACCACCAGGCGTCGATAAACCTCTACCGCCTTGAAGTTGGCGGTCGCAACTGGATATTCGTGAAGGTCTTCGAACTGCGACAGAGGGAGATTTTCCTCAAAGGTCGAGGGGATGATCTCTGGGTCCAACCCCTGTCGGGCGAGTTTGAGAGGTGTGAGTGTGATGGAGAGGTGAGGTCGTACAAAGATTGCCAGGATTTCCCTTCTCCTTGGGCTTGCAGATGCGAGAACGAGCCGCTTTCCCTTGAGGATCTGGACCCATGGGACGTTGAGAGCGTGACTCTGTAGACACTCGGATTTTTTCTTCGACATGGGGGTGACCGCGTGGTGATGGAAGGAATCAAGCCACCACCCAGTTCATCCGCTCCCTTGACCCGAGTTCCACGTCGTCCATTCGTTTCCTTCTGTTTTCTTTTCCATCTCATTCCCCTCTACCTCAAGCTGCCATGGCGTCCCAGTCCGAGCCAGGGACAATTATCGAAACGCTCGAGGCCGTCGTTCCGGAGCACCTCACACGATTCGATGCGTTCCCAAAGCTACCCTCCACGTACAAAGCAAGAACCGATTCTCGCGGTTTCCTCACCCTCTTCGTCTCTCTCCTCGCCGCCCTCCTCATTCTCAATGACGTCGGCGAATACATCTGGGGCTGGCCCGACTACGAATTCAGTATTGATGCTGAAAATTCATCCACCATGGACGTTAACGTCGACATGGTTGTTAACATGCCCTGCGGATGTCAGTCTGAGCGTTTCCCTCTCTCTCTATCTCCTGCATGAGCATTAAACTCCTAAACAGATCTGAGCGTCGACTTGAGAGATGCTGTTGGCGACCGACTGTATCTCAGCAATGGTTTCAGGAGGGACGGGGTACTTCTATTTCATCCGTTCCCTGGACTCTCTACTCACGGTTCCTCAGACTCTATTCGATGTCGGCCAAGCAACGCTCCTCCAAGAGCACACACAAGCCCTTTCTGCCCGTCAAGCCGTTTCTCAGTCCCGGAAATCTCGTGGTCTTTTGGACACCATCCTTCGCCGTGACCCCCCTGCGTTCAAGCCGACCTACAATTACCGCCCTGATGGGAGTGCCTGCCGCATATTCGGGACTGTTACCGTGAAGAAAGTTACAGGTAAACGATCCCATCCTGTAGTAATAACCTATTCGCTCACCCTGTCCGTTACCAGCGAACTTGCACGTTACAACTCTTGGCCATGGTTATACTAGCCATCAGCATGTTGACCACAGCCGTTAGTCAGACCTCTGTACTTGGCGAGAAGAGAGATCTGACCGATTTTGCAGTGATGAATCTCTCGCACGTAATCACAGAATTCTCCTTTGGCCCATACTTCCCAGACATTGCCCAACCGTTGGATAATTCCTTCGAACTTACTCATGAGCGTAAGCTTACCAAGTGTCGGTTGTTGGTCATAACGTTAACTTGGATGCCAGCTTTCATTGCCTATCAATACTTCCTTCACGTCGTTCCTACGACATACGTCGCACCTCGGAGCCAACCATTGCGAACGAACCAGTACAGTGTCACCCATTACACTCGGCAAGTCGACCATGGTCGGGGCACTCCAGGAATCTTCTTCAAATTCGAGCTCGATCCGTTGAACATCGCAATCCATCAAAGGACAACTACTTTTGGCCAGTTCTTCATCAGGTTGCTCCCTTTTTCTGATGTGCGATTCATCACTTACCCACTTTCGCCTCAGGTGTATCGGTGTTGTAGGGGGGATCTTCGTCTGCGTGTCCTACGCTGTTCGTGTGGGTGCGAAAGCCATTGACGTGGTTACAGGGGCCGACCAGGCTTCTGGCCTTGTTCCCCCCACTCCAACGAAGGTCAGCGGTACTAGGGCTAAGTGGGCGGGTGGAGACATACGGGCGAGAGGCAAGGGGTCTGAATCGACTCGGGTCATCCAGCAGGGCAATGGTTGGGTTGTGGAGAAAGACTCCCCATATGGCTCCCCGTACGACTCCCCGTACTTGGGAACGTCGAACAGCCCTTTACCTTCTCCATACCTTGCAACTAGCCCCGCTACGCCGTCATTTGGCCCACCACCTTCGGTCACCCGGTCCTCGTTTGGACCGATTTCGCCCGTGCCCCCATCGCCTGGAACACTTTCGCCATCCACCAATACGTTACCACCGTACAGCCCTCGGATCCCTTACACCCCATCTCTACTGTCTCGTTCGACGTCATTAAACCACGACACAGTACCGGGCACTCCTTCCTATAGCCACTTTCCCCCCACTCCTGGTCCAACCGATAGTTTCGGCGATGCGAAAAAGTCTGACTGACCCGACACTGTATTGTGCGCTCCCGGGCATGTAAACACTCCTCCGTTCTGTAAGTAGACACGTACTGGTAGCATTTTACTTGGGATTGAATTGATCGATCGGACTGGCATTACCTTCCTCTTCACACACTCATGTCTGGGTCCCAGGTCCTTGACGGTCATCCTGACCATGAAGTTGTTGAACTACCAGACTTAGATCTTCATCAAAGGGGAGACGATCCAGCCGACGTTGCGGTACTAGCGCCAGAAACGGGCGGACAAGGGGCCAAAAAACGCGCAAAAGGCTCGATGGGGATCGAGGACGAAGCTGACACGGAGACTGGTCGCTCTCCCAAACGGCCAAGGCTTGAACTCGAGAACTCTGACGATGAGAATAAAGACAGCTCGCGTGACCCTCTGTCAGAGAAGGCTAGAGGGAAACGCCCGGCTCGTTCCCCAGAGCTCGAGGAGGTTTTGCCGACGCCAGAACTGGATGATGTGCAAGAGTCCCAGTCTAGTGAACCCCCCCAGACCCAGTTTGATGGCAGGGAACAGTCGCCAACGGTCGAACCGTTTACCGCGTATACTTGTCCTATCTGTTTCGGCGTGGTGACCAACGCCACGATGACACCATGGTGAACGTATATCGGAATTAGGCCGTTACGACTGCTTACACATTTACAGTGGACATGTGTGTTGTGGAGAGTGTCTATTCAGCGCGGTAGAAGCATCTATTGGCCGTGCACGATTCTCTCACGACGCGGAGGGCGCAGAAGCAAGGTTTGGGCACCGAAGTCAACCCCAATTATCATGCTGACGCATAGATCCCAGGTGCCCTGTGTGCCGTGCCAAGATCCCAGGCTGGGATGGAGTGGGCGGAGGTGTAATCGGACTCATACCCAAGACAGTGATAGCATTATGAAACTCGAGCGTATAGGTACAGAGGTAAATGAGCTTATTTAGCAACGAGCTCCTTAAGCTCGCCATTATCGACCATCTCCTGGACGACATCGAGCCCACCCACGAATTCTCCCTTGACGATGAGCTGCGGGAACGTCGGCCAGTCATTGTAGACCTTCAGGCCTATTGTTGTAGAAGGTCAGGTATGGAGGGCACAATCTGATCAGGGTTCGCAATACCTGAGCGGACACTTTCGTCCGAGAGAATGTCAAACGAAGAATATTTCACATCTTGATCTCCAAGGAGCTTCACGATCTTCCTTGAGAAGCCGCACCGAGGAGCATCCGGGGTACCCTTCATGAAGAGTACGACCGTGTCCTGATCCATGAGTGCCCTCAGACGAGTATTCAAATCTTGCTTCTCCTCGGCGTTGTCCGCAGGTGCTTTTTAAGACTTGAGCATTTCCCTTGGAAATTTAGCGTATCCACCTACCCGCTGGACGGTTTTCCGTCGATGAGAGCGGATGTACCGATGGTGTGGGCTTTACAAACTTTGCCATTGAATCCGTGAGTTGCTTGGCGTCTGCACCATTTATCCGAGCTAGTAACGTGTGGCCCTGAAAACCGTGCAAGATATCAGAAGAGCCAACGAAACGCAACCGACGTACTCAACCTGGAGGATGAGGAAACTGGGGACGGCCTCGATCTCGAAGGATTCAGCGATGTCTGGTTGTTCCTCGGCTTCTACCTGAAGTCCAAGGAATATATCGCATGAGGATCTTCTCAAAATTTCGAGTAACGCACCTGCAGCACCAGTGCCTGAGGATATTTCTTCGACAGCTCCAGTACAACGGCGTTCATCTGGACACACGGAGTAGCCCATTGTGCCCAGAAGTTAATCAGAGACACTCGGGTGAGGTCCTCAGAGAGCAGAGTCTTGAAGTGGTCGGGAGATTTGACAATGTGGACGGTAGACATGAGTGGACGAACGAGAGCCCTGCGACTGCAAAGTCGTCGATGTCGCAATTATAAAGCACAGATGAACTCACTCAATTTCAAATCACAATTTTATCAGATAACGAAACGCAACTCCGGCTGATCCTCACCAGGAGAGAATGGGCGGGTTTTCGACTACGGATTACGCAGGTCACTGCTGTATTAGAATAACCACTCGGTTACGCGTACAATTGCTATGTAGACAACATTGCAGTGGGGATCCACAGGATGCCTCCAACCGCCTCCGCACCCCGGTCGGCCGTCGCGTCAACGTTCACCCACAGAAGTGGTGGGCGGTCTATATAGACCAAAGTAAGTTACAGAACTAACGCGTCAGGAGCGCAATTCCAATGACCTGGCTCGAATTGTGGGTGCTCAGCTCGTGTGATTAGGCAAACGGTGACAATTCTCTCGCGTCCTACACCTGTGCAGGGTCCGGAGAATCATTCTTCAGGCGTCTCAAGACGGCCAACGGGGAGTCGCGCATCGAGGGGTGATCGTCGAAGGCGCTTATGGACGGCAGTGTGACCGTCCCATTAGCCAAGGATGAACGCAAAGGGGGTAATATCTCCGGCAAGGAACCCCTTCGGGCATTTTGGGGTGTATATCTGTGCTCTTCTTGGGTGTTAGGGTTTTGGTACATCATACCGTGGACCGGCGGTTGGACAGCCCGTGATGAGGCCGAGGGACGTTCGTTAAACGACGGTCGAACAGCGAGATCAAACGAGGACATAAACGCCATATGGTTTGAGTCAGAGACCATATAATGAGGCATTGCACTTCTCCTCCTGCGGCTTTCGGCTGGGATGATCTCTCCAAAACCAGGGGCGTTCGGGGCGAGGCAAGAATCCGGAAATGCGGGTCTGGAGAGCAGGTCAGCTTGCGTAGGCCGGGGGTGGGGGTATTCCTTACCCAAAAAAAGGTACAAGTTCATATCGGATATCCCAAGCAACCCTGATGAACGCAGAGTGTAAGAACTTTAGCGCAGTCAACCTTCCAGTGGCGTGACCTACCGACGGGACAGTCGCTCAGCGACCTAACGGGGTGTAAGCGGGGGTATGGGAGGAGTGACCGGCAGTACACACTTCGAATGGCATCCACGTCCCTTGAATCTTCAGGTACCCGCCCCGGATCCGACGGATGAGCGGGGCAACTTCTGGTTCAGATTCTAGAAACTTCACGATGTCGGCTGGCAACAGATGGTGTCATCGAGTGTTTGCTTTACGTGGCTCGTTCAGCCAACCTTTCGAATGACCGAGCGCTGATTTGGAGATGGTTTGAGATATGACCGGGAACGTTGAGCCACCCTCACTAACCCTTCCATATACCTGTCCACAGTATGTATCCGTCATCCATGTCCATCATGATCCACTGTCCTCTGAGCGGGTACTCATAGACGGGGCTTGCAAAGTTCCAGGCAAGGTCAGATGGCGAAAGGGCTGATGGATGGGAAAACGGACATGTATCCTCGAGGATCGTTGCTTGTGATATACCGCCCTTTGGTGACGGCAATATCGGATCGAGGATCTGGAGGGAAGGGGCGTCTGAGACGGATCTGGGAGGTGCTTTAGGGGGGCGGTTGAGCGTGGGCTGGGTGTGGGCTCTCACCGAAGGCGAAGGTATCATGATTCACCTATCGAAGGTTGGGGGGCTACCGTCCGACAATGTGATGGTGCCGTATATAAATAAGGCATACAAACAGGCACCGGTCGCAACGCGTGATACGCTGTCGATTCTGGGCCACGGATCACGACAAAGGAAAAAGCACTTGGGTGACGCTGGGGACAGGGTCGTGTTGTAGACCAAGACGGCACTGGAGAGCGAGATCTGGAGATGTGGGCTTCAACGGTACGACACGCCGTGCCTACATGGCTCTGGGGCAAAAATGCAAATTCGGAGACAGACAAGCTTCTAGTGACCATGGCCAGCGCGTTGGCAACAACTCGGCCGATCAAAATTCATCGGCGCCGCGCCTGTTGGCCCTGACGCTAAAGCAATCACCCGAGGTGGGTCGTGGTGAAGCGCGGCTCTTCGGGGGACAACGTGAGGCCAGAGGCGCATTACCCTGCCGACCGAAGAGACAATTGGCACGATAAGTTCGCCCCTGTGGATCGCATAGGGAGGAAGAGGAGGTGTCGTGGAGTGACCGCCTTCGATTGCCATCGTTACGCATGTGTTGGGCAAACTGCCCGTCCACCGACGGAGGTTCTGATCTGCTTTGATCGACGGCGATCGAGTAAAACTTGCTTGACAAGATCAATTCGTGTCGTGTTTTCATTCCGCCGCAGGAACCAGTCGTGTTTGGTAAACAGACGTTCCAAAACCGTGGAACGTGTCCATAAGCATCGATCCAATTTACAAGTGCTACAGACTCCTTAACGCCTTCCTCACTTCGTTCGCAACACGCCCGCTACCTCTCGTGTAAATCACGTTACTGACCTCGAAGCCGTTGAACTGGCTCGCTGCGCAGATGGTATACGCTCCCATATTGTCAAAGGCGAGCCAATCTCCGACGCGGAGCGCATCCGGCAACTGGGTCACGGGACATACACAATCCATGGAGTCACAAGTTGGCCCCCAGACACTGCAGGTTGCCAGGGGCTCAGAGGAAAGCACGTGGAACGACCCGTTCATCGACAACACATAGGGGCGAGGGTGTTGGTGATCAAAAAGGATGCAGTTGAATGCGCCATATACCCCATCGTTAATGTAAACTAGGGTAACGTAAGCATAGGGGTGGTTGGGGGTGGGATGAACATACATCTGACACTCGGAGCGTCCGAGTTCTCCTGTTTCTCCACTTCGTCCTCAGCGGAAGTGGGGGTCCGACGAGCAATAACATTAGTTGCCAAACTGAAGGCCTTGGATACGAAATAGCGACCAGGTTCCGCAATGATTCGCAAGCCTGTCTCCCTTCGATCGGGAAAGTGGGCATCGATTGCACTGGAGATTGTAAGCGCAGTCGCGTCAAAGGTCGCATCCTCGAAGCCGCCGCCAATATCAAGCATCGAAAATTCGTATCCCGCATCCTTTCCCATGTCGAAAGCGGTTCTGCTGCGTTGGATGGCGTCCGCAAATGCAGAGGGGTCGAAACATCCACTCCCAACGTGGAAACTGACTCCAATGACATCCAGGTCAAGCTCTTTTGCTTTAGCAAGCAAGCTGGGTACCGCGACCAACGACGCGCCAAACTTGAGGTTGAGACGACACAAAGCCTTGGTGTCGTCTGTGTGGATGCGAATGACGAGTTTGGCTGTGGGGAAGGATCGTGCAATTTTGCAAAGCTCGTCCGAATTGTCGAATGTCATCATCTCGACATTGGTTTTCGCGGCGTGACGGATGAACGAAGTTGCTTTGCACGGGTTTGCGAAGATAATTCGAGAGGGGGAAACGCCCAGCCCTAGCACATTTGTGATCTCCCCACTGGATGCACAGTCGAAACCTGCGCCCAGAGAGGCGAGTAAACGTAGGACGTAGGGGTCGGGGTTGGATTTTATAGCTAGGTGGGGGTGAGGTAAGTTGAGAGCGTGGTACTTTGATGGAACTGAGACGTGCCAAAGAAGGGTTCGATTTCAGGGAGGCAACGCTTCCAGCGCTGGAACTGGAGGTAAACTTGGCTGAGGTCTGCCACGAAGAAAGCGCGCTCCACGTCTGGTTCACCATCCACCGCAAGGGACAAGGCCCTCATGACACCATTTCTCAGGTGAAATTTTGGGTGGCCGTACTGGAGGGGGGGGAGGTTGGGGAAGGAGGCATCGGGACCTTCGTCGGTAGCCGGTGCCTCGATTGGATTGGTTTCGGGGTGCCATCGGATCGAAAATGTATCACCCAGTTTGGAAGGGCTGAAGTTCAACTCAGCGCGAGACTGAACGGGGAGGACTTCGACTTGTGACATTTGGACTGTGGTGTAGTCGGTGTCAGGGGAAGGTAAATCCGGTGATGAAAACTGGTGATGTGTTTTCCACTGTGGGAAAGGTTAGTACCGTTACATCTCTCGTACTGACGATCAGTACTAGCCTTTCCCACAGTATTAGAGTTCAGGTGGGCGGATTTTTGGAGAGGCAGCTTGCGCAGTTTGTGGTTGGAGGCACCTAAGGTTACCGAGCCTGAACCGCCGCGTGGGGGTAGGACGGTAAACTCTTTGGTTCAAAGCAGTCGGGGGTGGGCCTCGCCCGTTGCGAGGCTATTGAATAATAGTAACAGTTGGTTGTATGCGTGTCAAGGGGGTTCTCCTGGAAAACGCATGAGAAACCAGGTGGGACAGGCAGCTAAGCGATCGTAATCACCTCGAACGGATGACCACCTGGAACCGATGCGGCCGAAGCTGAATGAGATATTGGTATTCGTGAATTGGGGAACTCGTGGACTCACGGTCGGGTCAACAGACGGAGATCTCTATTCCTTTCGGCAGAAATGACGGATGGCTCGCGCTCTGAGGTCGAAGCGACGACAGAGACTTGCTATCTCTAAAAAATAGAAATATATCTAACCAAGAAATTGAGTAGGATGTTCGTTTGGGAACGGGGGTGGGGGGAGGAGGGAGACGTTGGAGAGATCCTTGATGATCCAAATTTTTGTGCGCCAATTTTTTTTCTGAAACGGCAGTTGCCGAGGGAAGTACACCGCCCGGATAGATCGGATGATCCGACGGCGGTCATCTCATTGGAGGTTACAACTAAACTGGCTTATCGTACTCGTCGGGAAAGTGCACCAAGCCCCGCTCGACTCTGCGTGACTCCTGGAGGCTCCAACGTGGCCGTCGTCTTCACCCCCTGACGGGGATCACGGTCCGCGCTCGGCTCCCACTCCATGAGCCCACCCAAAGGGATATGCTGGACGACCACACGCTTCCCAAGTACTTCAGCCTTAGTTTCTGTCAGCCACCCACTGCGATAAGAGAGTTGCGCGCCCTTACTTGGTACATCTTGAAGAGGCCAGAATTTACTTTGCTCCAGTTTGGCACGCCAACCGCAACGGAATGGAGCTGTGAAGAATGTTCGTGAAAAGGGCCGTGTTTGAACTCATGGATCCGCATGATCTGCATGAAGTACAGATTGGTGGGAGGGAGCGGGGGGTGTAGTATCGCCGATACTGGTATCTCTGTTTGATCTGTATGATGGATTTCAGTTGCACCGGGGTAAGCTCAGGCGAAAAATGCACACCGTGAAGCTGGCCACTGCCGAAGATATAGCCCAGAAATGAGTAGTCATCCAGCCCCCATACCCCGTGACTTCCTGCGGGCTCTAGATTGTACACATCCTGGAGTCGCCAACAAAGTCTGAGGTATCGGACGAAGAGGAGCAAAACGATTTGTTGTTCTTCATCCTGCTCGGATGTGAAAAATCTGAGGAGTGATAGACACAGGAGAAATATGGCGAAAGATGTTTCGTGCCCAGATCCATAATCCATGCGCAGGAAAGAACCGAAGGATGTTAAGAGGTAAGGGGAAAGATAAGGGATCGCAGGTTGGAGCTGGGCGGGAAGTGCAGTCGAGAGAAGTTGGTCAACATTCTGGGGATTGAGGTCAAGAAAGAAGACCACTTTTAGCTAAACGCCAAGGGCGTACATCATCCAGCCTCTTCCCCCACGTCCTGAAAGCAAGGTTTCCGAACCGTTGGGGAGTTTGTAACGGCGGGGTTTCATCAATCCACACGTCTAACTCATCTAAAACTGCAATAAGGGCAGCCACATACTAGGGGTCAAGGATCAGTTGACATATTGAGGGTAGTAGACTCCAAGTGACTGACCTGGCTGGGAGACAGCGGCGTGAATGGTAGATAATGACCGATCACGGCTTGATTCAGCCTCTGTAGAAACAAACCAAGGTCACTATAGCTCCTAGTTGCTTTCCATATTTCCACGTCCTCCTCAGTTTTTATCTTTGGGATGGGTGGGGGCTTGGTGAGGAGATCTGAGAGCGGGATTTCTCTCAATGCGGGCAGTTGGTGAGCCATTGACCAGATCCCGTGACCTGTCGCGATCGCAAGTCACGTCAAGTCACGTCCACTTTCGGCGATCATCGATAATCTTAACCCGCGTCCCCCTGTTCGACATGGCATATGAAGACTGGAACGAGATCGAGGGCGAGGATCAAGATGAGTTGCAGGACGCCTCTGTAGGCTCGCGCGTCGCACGATTTACCCATGCGCTTATTCATTTATCATTCAGTGGTTCGAGGGTAAACGTGATGTGATTTTGTTCTGCATCGATTGTTCGGAATCCATGCAGGAACCGCGCGATGACCCCGTGTACGAAGGGGTGGAGACCTCTCACCTGTTAGCAGCCCTCGATGCTGCTATGCGGATTCAGAAAAGGAAGGTCATCGTCGGTCCCGCGGACTCTGTCGGAATTCTCCTATTCAACACCGTACGTGGGAAGGCACCTTACGGAACACCTCTCATAACCTCTCGAGATAGACCAAAGCACGCGACAAGCTAGACTCTGGTCCCGAAATGAAACCAAACACTTGCTTGTTGCAGCCGATCGAAATCATCAATGCACCAAGTATTAAGGAGATCGTCCACATTCTCGAAGGTAGTTTGTCTTCCTCTTATGCTTATGCTACAGCCAGGTTTATGGCCGCTACAGACGCACGCTCCGACCCCAAGTACCTCAGGACTCAATTCCCTCCTCTGAAAGGGCAGGTACCGTTGGGCGACGTATTCACGAGTTGTAACTGGGTCATCCGGGATGGGTGAGTTTGTTTCATGGGAGGGGGGGACTGTAATGAATTGATTGTGATAACCAAGGGCGCCAAAGGCTGCAATAAAGCGGGTATTCCTCATCACGGATCAAGATGATCCACATCCCGGAGAGGATGGCACTCAATTGTCCATCTCTGCCCAGACAACTTTAGTTGTTTGTGTATGCCTTTTGTCATCCAGTGGATGCTCACTTTTCACTAGGATTTGTTGCAAGCTGGGGTCACTGTTGAACCCTTCTTCATTGCCTCTGAGAACCAGCCATTCAATGTGTCAAAATTCTACTCAGTAATGGTCAAGTTCCCATCTTCCTCTCTTGGGATTCTAATTGGGAAACAGTCAGTTTTGCCAGCAGATACCTTTACAGAGGATGAGAACAACACTGCACTTCTTCCACAGTCAATTTCTATTACTAAAATTGAGGAACTCCTGGAGCAGATGAGGATTAAAGAAGTTCCTAAGCGCACTCTCTTCAGCATTCCATTCCACCTTTCTGGAGGGTTCACCATTGGTGTGAAGGGGTATGTAACACTCTAACATGCCAGGAAACACACTCACAACATGCTCTACAGGTATGGACTTGTTACTGAGCAGAAGAAAGGAACATATAGGCTCTTTTATGATGCAGGAGACCAGCTTGAACCTGTATCAGTGAAGGCAATGTATGTTGATGAGGTAGGCCATGCAGATAGATGCTTGTTGTCAGACTGACAATTATATTCACAGGAAAAGCAGGTTGTGGCAAAGAAGTCTGAGGTAATGTTTGGTATGTTAGGAGGTTCTACCACAAGGGGGAATGAAGAGGATGAAGGGGTGGAACTGGATGAGTTGGGCACAAGACTGGTAGAACATGGGGAACGTGTGAGTGTGATGGCCATCCCTAGTTTGATGCTGGCTTAACCCTACAAGCCATTTTATACTAATGAGGAAGTAAGGGGCTTCAGGTCCTTTGGACTTGAAACAGGTATGATTCCAAGTCCTGTTCCTCCCATACCTCTGACATTCCCAAAGGGATACAGCTCCTTGGGTTCAAAGATCACTCAGAACTACTATTTGAAGACAATATCAAACACTCAACCTTCATTTTCCCAGATGAGGATGTGAGTCCCAGTTATGTAGAGAGGTGCCACCAACTTAAGGTCATTAGGCATACTCTGGCAGTAGGCGCACATTTAGTGCACTCCTGAAGTCCATGGTAGAGAAGAGGAAGATTGGGCTTGTTCTAACTCTCTTCCGGAGAAATTCAACACCATCATTCTGTGCAATGATCCCCCAGGTACTACATACCAATAAGTCACCACTTTTGTTAAATGATCCCATTCACAGGAAGAAAACCTTGAAGAGAATGAACCTGGTGGCTTTCACCTCATTCCACTCCCATTTGCTGATGACATCAGGAGTGCACCAGTTGAAGAGGCTGCCAAAGGTTTGCATGCTCCATCACTTGTTTTCCTTAAAACCTAAATCCCATAAAGCATCCAACCAGCTCATGGAAGCAGCTGAATCCTGGATCTCCAAACTATCACTAAAGAAAGACAGTGGGTATCCAGTTGACTCAAACCCAAACCCAGGTAACACATCTCTACCCATCCCTTCCCATATCTCAAACTACCCCAATTCAGCTTTGGAGTACCACAATCTGCAACTGGAAGCAGCAGCATTCAGAGAAGAGTTTGACCCAGAAACATTTGAGGACCTCACACTTCCAAATTATAAAGCAATGCATAAGGTAGTTTTAACCATGCTGGTTGCTGGTGTCAATTAACCTTAACTTAACTAGCGTGCTGGTGCTCTCCTCCAGACATGGAGAGATCTTGTGGATTCTGATGAATCCTCACACACAATGATAGCAACAGTTGGTTCCAAGAGGAAGATGGTTGGTCAAGTATTTTCACTTATCCATGGCCTAGCACAGCTGAATTCTGGTAAAAGGAAATTGGGGTTGATGAAACAGAAATTAGGAGCATGTATGACTCTGGGAAATTGTCCAAGGTGTGTGCATGACAATTCTCATTGACAGCCCTCTCTAAATCAAGGATGCATAGCTTGTTGTTGAACAACTCAAGGTAAATCACACCCAATTTCCGTAGACCCATGAGCTGGGTGACTAATTTCCCTCAGGCATTCTTGAGGTTCAAAGGTGAAAGTGTCAGCGGGAAAAAGAGTGACCTTATAGAAAGGGTTGTCAAGTGGCTGGACGAACATCCAGAATAAGTGCAAGCGTCTAATTGTTCTCAAGTACACCACCATGGCAGAATGAAATAGTGAAACAGCTCTCGATCATAGCCAGCGAGCGTTGGTACGCGAACGGCGATATACATCCTACGTCTCTGGTTGAGCAAAATGGAATCAGCCCCGGTACCAGTAGAAGAGAGGGTGCCTTACTTGGTCCGAGTCCCTTAAAGAATTTCCCAAGCTTCTTTTGGGCCTCGGTGGTATTCAGTCCGGGGGTTTTGGACTTCACCCTCTCCGATAACTTTGAAGACCCGGTAGAATTTGACTCTAGCGTTCGCCCACCACGTAATTGCAACCTATCGTCCAGCTCATTCGTACTCGGTGGTAGAGGGAGGTCAACCGCAGCGGCTAAGACGGAAGGAATGATGGGGGCCTGAATGTTGTTGTCTACAAACAGAACTGAGCGGGACGATGGATTGCTTAGACGATGGCTCACGGTTTAACGATTCGTCAAAGAACTTGACGTGCAGCACTGCCGTCGGGACAAGTTCCAGCTGGAGAAGGGAAAGATCTCGAACTTTTGGGTCCGAGACCTTCAACTCCCGCGGTGGGGGAGTCTGATCTAGACGGGAGATGTAGATATCAGTACCTGCTGAAGAGAGCGTAAACAGCTCCACACACATAGGACAAACTTGATGGGTTTCACATCTTCGCGCAACAGGCTCCTCACGAATGCATATACCGATCTGATCCTGTTTGCGGAGGGAAATACCCTTTCCAGCTGTGTCCTATCTGAAAACTTGACCCTAATCGTAGACTCCGAACACCTTTGAGCCAACAGCTATCGCACTGGCGACGGGCTACTCACCGTTGGGTACTTTTCCGCCTTTGCTTTCTCAGCAGCCTCCCTCATCTCCCTGGTTCTAAATGGTGCGTTGACCAACGCCTCCGTACGGGCATGCAGTGACTTCTGTGCAGCTTTTACGTCCGCTGTGGTTGCCTCGAAATATACAGCTGGAACGGAGGTGATCTCTTCCTGGATCCGTCAGTGAACCCGCATCCGCAACTGGAAACCGTGGACTAACGCTTGGAGGATGTCGAGTCTAAAACGTTGCGCGGTCGATAGACCTTGTAAGTAGAGGGGTCCGGCAGTTCTGTCATTGCGAGCGGCGCGGGGGCGGCGGGCACGCCAGCCCCAGGCGATCCTTCTTGCTGGGTAGGGTCGATCAATGTGGTGGACATGACCAAGCGGAAACACTTTTCGATTGTTTGTTCCCCCGAAGTATACGTAAGCTGCACTGTAATTTCCTATGATTATATCGATAGCAAACACAACATGATAGAGATACACAGGGAGATAAGGAAACTGCCAGTAAGAGAAGAGTAGCTAAAGGTGGAAGATCCTGGGATAGCACGTGCGACAAGTGGGGGGCGAGTTATAAAAGGGTGTACAGATATGAAGCAAGAATCGTTAGGGATCAGGGGGGGTGAGAAAAAGTGAGGGAGGTAATCTCGAATCGGAAATAGTTATGGACGAGCCAATAGAGAGTGCGGGGGAAAGAAAGTTGTAATATGGCAGAAGAATATACGCACGATCCTTGCGAAGGATCCACCAGAACAAACAACCGGTCTAAAGTGTTGTCGTCGTGGAGATGGCCCAGGCGGGATCCATGGTCGGCATTTGGCCGCCCCACTTCCAGTTGTCCTGTTGGTACAACACGCCTTCACCACCATCTATCTCGCTCCAAAACCCCAGCTTTCTGATGTCGGAACCACCATTGAGGCCCTCATCGCTAAAGCCGGTATCAACCGCGAGGGGCGTGTGAGCGGGTCCATCGGAAGCGGACTCTGGGCTGGTGTTCGTCGAAGAAGTCGGAACCAAGTCTGGGGTGGTCGCCTTTGAAAACGTGTCATACGACGAAAAATCGAAGAAATCTCCAAATTCGTCCGAAATAGCCAGAACATCGTTCGATGACGTTGAGGTGTTGTTTGGACGATGGTCAACATGGGACGCATCAGACATATCCCCGACAGAAGGCAAGTCGCTACCAGCTGTGTATGACTTCAGAATCTGATCCAAAGTGTCGGAGATATCCGATGCCATCGACGCCTGTCCGTCCACGGTTTGAGCTTGAGCGATTAGCCCGACAACTTCCTCCAACAACTTCGATGCTTCTTCGTCTGTTTTGACATTCTCAACCTCCTCGCTACGTTTGAGAGCAGCCTCATTAGCGCGAGGTTCCCACTCGGTCTTGACCCTCTTCGGCGACGGTGCGTTCTGAGATTGTGGAGGTTCCTCTTCTTCACGTCGCCTCTTCGTGCTCCCGTCGGACCCGGGGGTCTGCACAGAGGTAACGGGAGTGGGAGGAGCGGGTGTACTGATCACCATCGGCTGTTCAGGTGCTGGGGATGGCAAGTTTCCAGCCTCCTGAGCAACCCCCTTCGTGGAGGCCTTGCGTTTCGTCGCCTTGGGCCGAGGTTTTGATTTGGGAGATTTAGTGGTCGTCGGCGAAGCAGCGTCGATGATACTGGTAGTAGCAGGTGTGGGAATGGACTGCGGCGGGCTCGCCGATGGCATGGCGGGGGTGCTGTCTGAGGATGCTGGCGTTTGCTTGTTGGTCACGCGATTGGGGGTGGCATGCGACAACGAAGGGGTCCTGTTGACTGCGGCGGGCGGAGTGCGAGGTTTGGTTGATCCCGGGCTGGGGCCATTCGGAAGACTGGGAACCCTAGAATGTAAACTTGGGGGTATCACCTGACTGTGAGGGGACGATTCGGACGGTGGGGCAATATGTTGTTGGACCGAAGGGTGTGGAGGTTGAGGTAATGGGTGAGGGGTCGTTTGTGGTAGCTGCTGAGGGACTTGCTGAGGTTGGTGTTGCCGGATCTGTGGTTGTTGCTGAGGTTGTTGTGGATGGTGTTGTGGCAGGTTACCGCCGTTCATTGCAGCCAAAGCTCGATTGAAGAGGACGATACATTCTTGTACTTGGCCGGTCATCATCTTCAAAGCTGGAAGTTCCAGGAGGTACTTCGGAGGGTTTGAAGAGAGCAATGACCGTTGTTGTTGACAGGTCAAAACCTGGATTGTATGTCAGAAATGTGTGTGGCAGCAGCGCATCGTGACCTTACCATTGCAATCAACCTCCTCACGAGGTCTTCCGGCAGTAGCACGGCGTACATCGTCATCTTCGGGTCAACCTCGATAACGAACCTCCAAAGGTTATCGAAGACGGTAGAGTACTCCTGTCGCTGGTCTTCTGGAACGTTGGTGAATCTCATGCCGGCTATACCTGGAGCATTAGCAAAAGACACGACCGATAAAAGACACGACCGATAAGCTCGCCGGACACGGCGAAGAACAATAACAAACGGCTTACTCCGTGTCATGTACTCCTTTTTCGTTCGCTGTACGAACATTGCAGCATTGTTAATTTGTTCCTGACTTGGGCGCCCCCGAAGAGCATTTGGGTTGGGGATTGCGTTCGCCAAGGAACTTTGGGTGGGCATTTGATGAGGCTGAGGGATCTGTGATCGCTGGATCACATCGTTGACGCCAGTAACAGACATATTGTTGTGGCCAACTCCGGCTCCTTCGGTTAGCTTGGAGGTTGCGCCTTGCATACCGGACGGCACCCCTTGTCTTACATTCGGGTTCATCTGCTGCGGTGCGTTCAATGCCATCTGCGGTTGCAACTGCGTCTGCTGGGGCTGTGGCCCAGACAACCCTAAGCCCATACCCAGACCAGGCGTATTGTTGACAGCACCTGCCCCACCTCCGATTGCCTGTTTCCTCCTCATCTCCTGATGCTGCTCGATGAACCTCTGAAGGTGTGGCCGCTTCTCTTCCACGTGCGCAATAAATTGTTCATTGATACCGCGCATCTTCAGTTCAGCCGCAGTGATGTAGGCGTAAGGAATCATCTGATGGAAGGTATATGGAGGGTTTCCGGGGAAGTTCGTTTGCGGGATCTGTTGTAACGGGTGTTGGGAGGTAGCGGGATGTCTCTGCGGCTGTGACTGTTGGTTCACTGAGGTTGGACCGGTGGACGGGGGCGGTTGAGGGTGCAAAGCGGAGTTTTGAGGCTGGGGTTGGCCTTGTTGGGAGTTCCTCTTCTGAGATTCCTGGAGAAAAGAGGCGACGTAGATGGTGTCAAACTGGTGGAGGAACTGCTTGTAGACAGTGGCCACCCGGATAGCAACTTCGTCGGGTGCCTGCTCCTCGCCGAAGGAGAATCCGAGCTTGGCTCCGATAAGGTGCCAAAAATTGGCACCAATCTATCACCCAATTAAGCGTACAAACCTGAAGTTTGGGAGGAGAGGACTTACCCGACCGGTAGCACGAAGATTGAGAACCTCCTCATGGAGGGTATGTAGGTCGACCTGTTTTCCGCCAATATTCAACGCAGCCTCGTTGATCGCAAGCTTCTTCGTCGAGCAAAAGTGCCGATACGAGCCCTGGAAGCGTGACCGATCTAGCGGGGGAACAGACGACCCGGTAAAGTTCTGGAGAATGGGTGGTGGAGCGAGGATATTGCCCTGAGGCTGTGGTTGGGGAGGTGTCATTGAATTTCCGGGGTTTTGTTGGGAAACTTGCGAAAAGTTGTGTTGCTGAATGTTCATGTGACCGCCCATGGCCGGTTGAACGCCAGGCGGGGGAGATGACTGACCCGAAAAGCCGAGACTTGGATTCTGTTGTGTTCCGGGAATCCAGGTTGGCGGACCCTGCATGTTCTGGGGAGGCATGACACCGGGCTGAGAGGGGGGACCGGATTGATTCATTTGGCCACTAAGGCACCAGTAGTCAGTGGACCATGGTGGAGTCCTTAAATCGTAACCACTCACATTGCCTGACCAATCGGGGGCATACCATTCGCGGAGAGCATCATGTTCCACTTGGTGAGGACGGCTCGCTTACGGACGATATCCTGTTCGGCGATGGCCATCTTCTGGAGGAAGACGCCCTCAGCCATCATGGAACGCTGACTGGCGAGCACGGCCTGTTGCTGCTCAATGACTTTGATGTTCGTGTGGAGGTGTAGGGCCCGATCTCGCAACTCTTGCAACGCGGCGCGTTTTGTGTCCTGGGGGGTCGTGCCATTGAACATTTGGACTGTAGAAGGGTTAACTAAAACTGCACGTCAGGCGAGGCTGGAGCTGGCGATAGAGGAGCTTACCTTGTGATGGTTGTCCGGGATTGGGGTTTCCGCCGATCATACCTTGAGGAAAGCCCTGTTGAACCGGTTGTGATTGGTTGAGGCGCGAGGCCATGAGGTTGTTGTGGGGTGGCTGGTGCTGGGCCATCATCAGCTCGAGCTGCCTGGCTTGGGTAGGCTGTAAACTAGCGAGCATAGCAGGAGTGGGCCTGTTTTGCTGGAATGCGGCCTGAAGTTGGGGGCCAGTCATCTGATTGATGGCTCCGTTGTTTTGGAATTGGCTAAGCATGTTGTTATGCTGCATACCCGGGCCGGGGCCCATGGAGAAGGGTGGACGTTGTAGCTGTTGCTGGCCGACCATCTGAAAGAGAGGAAAATCAGTTGGTCGTTCACAAGGGCGTCGGGAGAGAAGAGGCAGGGTGAGAAGAAACGTAACAAAAGCCACCGCTGACGTAAGCAAACCTGGGCACGCTAAACGTGAGGGCTGGTCGAAGGGCGGTATCCGGGGGAGAAGGACGAAATCCGGGGGCGGGCGCAAGGTAGTGATGAGAGGGTAGAAAACAGAGGGAAGAAGAAAGGGAGGAAGAAAGGAACGAAAGAGAGATAAAGAGGGGACGAAGGATGAGTTCAGGGTTACCTGAGATCCGACAATATCCCCGCCCGACGCTGTGCGCTGCTGGTTGATTTGTTGCTGTATCTGCATCCACATACGACTGTGGTCAGGGTTGGGCAGGCCACCGATGGGTTGCATCGAATCTGAGGGTTGCTGCTGTTGCGAGGCACCGGCCGTGTTCGGGTTTGGAACGAGTTGAGAGTTGAATCCGGAGCCTAACATCGAGAACTGTGCGAGAGGATCACCCATGGGGATAGAGATGTGGTTCGAGTGAGCCAAAAGATTGCTCGATTTCGAGATTGTAGGGAGGCTGGATTCCGCACGAGGCGGTTGGGAAATTTGGTGGCTGATGACCAGCAGAGGTCGACTAGGTTGGAAGCAACGCAGAGGGACAGTTGCTCAGGAAGGCGACCGACGCCGACGGGGGACGGGACGACGATGGGAGGAGGGGCCGACGGCGGTGGAAGGGGGAGGGGATGGGGAAGGGTTAAGTCAGTCGTCGATGCGTGTCCTCTCTGCTGGACGAGAGCTGCCCCGGAAATTATTATTTGTTTCCTAAAAACTCAGTTTGACTTTCCATAAAAGGTAGCATTTCCCATATATGGTAATACACAAACACTGGGAAATTACGGTAATCCATCGTAATCACAAAATAAATAAATTCTTCCTCGCAATCACCCGAAGAGATCATAAGGGTACCCCAGTCGAAGACGAGGACGACGACTTGATGATGACCACGGGACCCGCTTCCAGGATAATGTCCTCGTCCTCATCCTCCGGCTCGCTCCCGCTATCGTCTCGGTATACATGTGTCCGCTTTCCCTTCCCAACCAGTCCAGGTGGTCCTTGGGCCAATATCTGGTCTTCAGCCTGATCACCCTCTGGCACAGCCTCGATGTCGTCTATGCTCCCCACCCCCCGTCTTAAGTAATACCTCAGCCCAACCGGAATCAGCACCCCGACCACGACCGAGGACAACAAAAGGAAATTCCTCCACGAGAGTAGATGGAAGTCGTCTGCCGAGGTCATCTCGTCCAGCCCTCCTCCAATCGTGGTGTGGATCACAGAGACGCCGAAGACTCCCAGGAACGTGCTGACCCAAAACGGGACGAGCCCAATCCCTACGTGCGGACAGATTATGTTCACCACCCAATGCGGGGGCAACGGTGCGATTCGCAACACGATTAGGAAGGAGACGATGTTTTCCTTTTGCGTCCGCACTTTGTCTGACCACTTCTCCAGCCGGTCTTTCCACCTCGGTAACGTCAAGATCGCCGGTCCGAGTGCCGCCGACAAGAGGTAGCACATTGAGGCGCCGGTGGCGACGCATGTACAGGCCAGTGGAAGCGCACGAGCCACTCCCCAGACAGCGCCACCAAGGATGGAGAGGTACATAGATCCCGGTAACGAGAATGCTTGAAGGCTGACGAAGTGAAGATACGTTCAGCCCGGGAAGCGGGGTTGAGCGATGGGCAGGCACTTACAATAGATAAACAGAGACATAGCACACAAACACGCGGAGTGGGTATATGTCTCTGTACTTCTTCAATAGGTGGTTTAATGCTTGCAGTTGGGCGAACGATTTGGGTATCCTCAACGAATCTCGATCCTCCCTAGAAGTGTACGTACTATGGGCAAGTGCCGCAACATTGACCATGTGGAGCACTCACTCGTCGAGAGCCGGAAGAGCTAGCCACAATGTCCCACCAAGAACAGCACAGCTCACAGCGAAAATGAGAGCCATCTTGAGCCCTGCCCGGACAACAATGTCCCTAGACCTGCTGGGTGGAGTCCAAGCTGAGTGGGGGATCGAATCATAACTGGTGGTAGAAGTGTGCGAGGATGGCGTCGGTGGTCTTGAATAATGAATAGTATCTAGCGTGTATTGTGAGCTGTTGCCCGTCCCCAGCGCCGTTGGCAGCAACGCGGATCTTTCAGAGTTCATGGCAAGGGGGAGGAGAGGAGGTTGGCGCTTAGCGCGATCCCACACTCCGTAAGTTGACGAACACTTCGTCGGCGAGAATGTCTGCTTGTTTGCGATTCACACGAAGGGTAGGGGCATTTTGTTGGAAATACTCAGGCCGACCTCTTAGAATCGTTCATCTTAGGTCTGGCATTCGTTTGTGGAAACCAAGGGTCAGTCACCGTTTGCCTTACGTTTTGAACACCCGAACTCAGTGCTTAAATGCTGTATCCTCAGGCCACGACGTTCAATGTTTCCCCAATGTCCGTTCACGCGTGCCAAATTCGAGAGAGGTACTCCTGCTCAACCGTGTTTCTAGCTTGAGATACTCTCAGCGAAGCCAGGAGTGGTAGAGGTTTCGCTGAAGATCGAACCATACAATCGTTCGTTTGTTCGTTCGTTCGAGGGTGGACCTTATTGACGTCCGTTGAAAAGTGAACCGGGTCGGGGTAAGCGCCTACCGTGTAGCCATTGGTGTGGGGTCCTGACAGTGCTAGACGGTGCACGGGGGGTTGATACTGTCATTGACGGATACTCTGGGGTCACTGGCTGTCGCCTCCAAGGGACACTTCATGACTGGAGTATCGACTGATATCGGGACATCGTTCACCAAACCTGCGGGGAGAGTTGGAGACACCCTCTACGGGAAAGCCACCGTGACCGCGATGGGCAAGTCGCTCGCATACACAAGGGTCGACTTTATGAACAACGAGGGAACGTTGGTTGCTCACGGGCGTACGTTCCCCCTTTACAATGAGTCACAGATTCTAAAGCCGCACACAGACCACACCAAGTACGTCGGTAGGTCATCAAGCCATAAGGTCCGCCCCAGCTCTCTCGTTTATCACTCTTTTTCCGTTCTCACTTTCTGACTCCAGGACAACGTGGAGTTTACTATGGATGGAGAGGGTCTCCTTGAAAAGAAGTCCACTTGAGTTTGCCTAGCCGTCATTCACTACCACTTGGTACTCTTAGTCCCCCTTTGTGTCGTCTCCCCCATTATTGTGGTCGATACACCTTGATCTGACACCCAGCCCTCTACCAAATCTGCGGCCAGGGCCTCGTCTCATCCTTCACGCACGGTTGGCAAAACCTCCGTTCAAAGCAACCCCAGAGACCCCCTACCGAAACTGTCCCCCCGCGGTGAGTGGAGTTAATGTACGATATTTGACGGGACAAAGTAACCGATTTCCAGTCGGCCACCAATGTATTCCGCTCAAGTTCCTACTCCAGTGGTCAAATGACATCCGTTCGCGCGCTTTGAGACCGACGGAGGGTGCTCGCGGATTTTCTTCTTCCCCCGATGCTAGTCAGGTTGGGGATACCCATGCTACGTGTTTCACATCGTGAGTCCGAGACTTCGGCGTAGTGTGGGAAAGGCCAGGTATTTGACCAGTGTGGGCGGAGACATGCCTACCCTCAGTACTAGCAGCAATTGATTGATCTCATGCTTGTCAATGTTTCCACCAACCTTGAGTATAAATATCAGCCGCGAATGGGGCGGGATCCGATAGAAGTGTTCACTTCAGCCTTCGGCCTGGTCTGACAGCGACTGTGGGTCCGGTCCCAGTGGCCCATAAATTTTCAGGAGAATCTGGGCTGATTACGGAACCTTTTGGTACACGGACCGCCGTCTGATGGCAAGCCTACTGGGGGAATGGACGCCCGGGGAATGTCTAGGGAGTATACGAACACTGTAGGCCCTTCCAGACGCCCAGGGGGGTGACGGGCCACAGCAGGACACCCACGGCAGGGGGGAAGCTGTTCGGGGAACCGCGTTTCGCACGTACGATCGTGCTACACCTAACCAGCTCAAGGCACATCTCGGTTGGAGAGGTTGAACCCCAGCGCGAGTGACGCCTACGCGACCAGAGACCTATGAATGATCGAGAGAGATCTGAGGTGGGGGCGCACAGGTGACAACGTCTGGCCATGCCCAGTCTTCCCTTGCGACCACCCTATTACTTATCCACTCCGTGCGCAAACTGCATTATATCATACAATTGTCATACACCGGACGAAAAGGGCTGAGGAAGAAACTCAAATCACATCTTCCTTTTCGCCGTGTTTGCCAGAATGCTCGCCTTGAGCGAAACAAGAGAGTTGACTTTAGTTCTCTGTGACCGCGTTGTCTCCCTACGCGCCTTGAGCCACTCCCGTTTGGCTTCGTCTACCTCACTGGAACCCTCCTCCAGTAACTTCAGCTCCGCAGGGAGGCCATATCGCGACTTGGTCGCATTGTCCGCGGTCTCCTTTGCTTTCTCCGCTTTCTTCTCTTCCCTGAACCTCTTACGGGCTCTGGCTGAGGCAGAATACGGATCTTCGTTATACTTGTCCGACAAACCCTGTATCTCTTCCAACCGGGGGGCTTGAACTTTCGTCAGGTAGTTCTGTGATTCCGTTGACTTCTCAAGTGCAACCAGGGGATCCACGAGTTTGTTCGCACCCTCGGTGTCTATGTCGAATTGAATATCATCTCGATAGTGCCCTCGCTACATGTACCCACCGTGAATAGCAAACCCGCCGTTGTCTTCGGGATTCCAGTCCTCGTCCTTTTGTCTTGCGCCGGAGGTGACGACATACCTTGTGTTCTACGGACAAACAACGTGTAAGAGTGCCTGATATCATAAACGATGCGTCACATACCTTGGGATCGGTCTGGATCTCGAACCACCCAGAACACAAGTGACATTTGCACCTGAACGAGTAGATTGGCGTCGAGTAATAATTCCCGATCTTCTTCTTCTCTGCGTTGTATCTCACACCCATTCCGATGTGGTTATCACATGTGCCACTGTCCGTATCTCAGGAGAGAACATCGCGTAAATTTGCAAAAGTACGGAACGTACCACCAGATATTAAACGGTAGTTCGAAGCGAGTTATGAGGATACCCTCTCCAATCTTCCTAGCGCGGTCGCCGAGGGCATGCTTTCCTGTTGTCCGTCAGGTGAGTCTGAGACTGAGTCGCTGGTTGGCAACCTACTGGCCTCTGTAACTGTTCAAGCTCCCGTGTTTCTCTCCGTCATAATCGGGAGGATAATACTTGTTGAACCCTGTGGAAAGAAATTAATCAACCGCACACAAGTAACACTACGAAACCGGAACGCAGACCTTGCATGACTGGGGTGAGGCGAGGTCGATCGGCAAACTCCGGTCACGATCAAAACCCGCAAACCTTATTTTCTAGATCAACAACTTCCTCGACCACCACCAACCCTCAGGTATGTTAAATATACCTACGGGATAGGAGGTTGTGTGCTACGCTGACGATGGAACGCAACTAGTCACCTTCTGACTCTATCACCATGAGTTACGTCGCTAAGGGAGATAAGGAATACGATGCCACCGGCGCCCCCCTTCCACCAGCCAAGATCCATAAAATCAGGATCACCCTGACCTCTGGAAATGTCAGGAATCTCGAAAAGTGTCTGTACTTGGCGATCCACTTTTTCTCGAGACTTCCCGTGCTCATGCGGTTTACAGTCTCGACCGACCTCATCAATAGGGCCAACGACAAGAACCTTCGTGTCAAGGGACCCGTCAGGCTCCCTACGAAGGTCCTGAAGATTACCACTCGCAAATCCGTGCGTGTTTTGCTATTCGAAAAGCGTTGCTGGAATTTAACTCGCAAGTGTAGCCTTGCGGAGAGGGTTCTAAAACCTGGGACCGTTATGAACTCAAGATCCACAAGCGCCTCATTGACTTGCACGCCTCCTCTGAGGTCGTAAAACAAATCGTACGCCACCTTTCAACCCTCCGAGTTTCCGACGTCTTACCACTTGCTCTAGACCAGCTTGAACTTAGAGCCTGGTGTCGAGGTCGAGGTTACCATCTCCGGCTGATCACAATCGTGTAGCAATAGATATCATTGATCATCTCAACTCCCTGCGCGAGACTTGAAATTAATCGAGTATTAGATGTGGAGTCTAAGGAACATCGCGAGGACGTGGTATCTGATGTGTAATTGTCTCCTAAGGGTATGATATGGAGCGGGAACAAACAATCCAACCTAGAGATATATTGCAAAATTCCCGACCACAGGACGGTGGTCCGACCTACCTTCCAGTCTTCTCATGGCTCTATCGTCCAGGGTGCCATAGCCAAGACATTCGACATCCCCCTTACTTGGTCTGTAGGTTGTAGAACTTGCGGTCACATCTGCAGGCTCCGCAGGCGTCAGCGCGGGGTCCCCGGTGGCGGTGGTTTGGCCTGAGTCTCCCCGGAAGAACGGAAGAAAGCGCCACCTGGGGGGTCCGGTTCGGACCACTTGGTCGTTCTTTAGAGTTGTGGTGGTAGGTGCTGATTCCATGGGAAGTGGCGTTGCGGAGGGGGGGGCGGACCTTCCCGGTGTGGTCCCGGTGCGGGAATGTTCTTGATGTTTCCCTTGCGATTGCACCTGGCTGACTGGGAAGGACCGAAGAAGGCCGACACCCAGTGTTTGGTTGGCATTTGTACCGTCAACACCGTCCACGAAACTCGATCTAACGACCTCTGGGGCGGGAATATCGGGGGCGACAAACTGCGAGAATACCACGGGATCCTTTCCACCCACGTGGGTAGGCATTGGAGAATCGGGGGTGGAGTAGGAAGGAGAGGAAGAAGGGGAGGAAACCTCATCTCTTGAGGGCACTGGGGGGGCATGACCGTGGTTGGATGGCTCCGATGAAGTGCACGAACTATAAGAGCCCTTTCTGTACCGCATCTTAAAGTTTGCGAAGAATCGGCCAACACGGGTCCTGGTCTTCGGATGAGGAACCTCAGACCCTTCGTCCTCAGGATCGGGCTCAGGTTCTACGGTTGACTTCCACAATATCCTATCGCACCTGAGATCGAAAACCCCATTATAAGTTGGAGTAGCAAGCACGCTTCAGTACCACTTACCAGCTGGGAACACGTCTCTTGGAGGAGCTGTCGTACACCCCGCGGTCCTCATCCATTTCCTCGTCCGAGGTTGACCTACTTGGGTCGGTCCTAAAGAGGGGTGGTCCAGGAAGTGACCGGTCTATACTTTTTGAGATAGCCGAGCTCTTGGCGGAGGAACTGTCAAGCATAGGAGGGGTGACACAAGCCATCTTCGAAGATAAAGCCGGGACCCTCCGTTCCTCCAAAGACGATTTCCTGAGTTCATCCGACCACTTGGAGAGACCGGAATTGAGCATGGGAGAGGAGATCGACTTATTGTTAGGCAGGAGGGAGGGAGGGGCATGCGAAAGGCGAGCAAGCCACTTCGTCTTAGCTTTCTGTGCCGCGGCTATTGTTTTCACCTTCTGTACGAGGTTTCCCGTACTGGCACGCAACACCCGTGTCCGTGAGAAATAGTCATCTTCTGCGGGGACTCTTTCGGAGGGCGACCGGTAGTTTATAGAAACTGTGTTGGACGATGCCATGGAACCTACGTCGTCGTTGTCTTCGTAGCCATCCCCGTTTTCCGCCTCGGCATCGACAACATCGATATGAACTTCCGGTTCTTCGGGCAGAGGGTCACCAACAAGCGCGCTGTCTTGTTTTGCGCTGCGGACGGACTTGACCTTAAGCCGTTTGAGAGTGCGTATCACGTCGTATTTGAATGTGGGCGGGAAGTTGATATCCGCCTCGTTGAACCCCAAAAAGGCGTCTCCGCGCTCCATCACGTTCCGTAATTGATCGAAACAGAGGGCTTGGGCGTAATCTCTTCGGGAAATGAGCCAGTCTGCGTGCAAGCGGGAGATGTCGAGTCTGAAATTCAGGTCCCCGAAGATGAAGGTGTAGTCGAAGCGATCAGTGAGATCCTCTGCCATGAATCGGCTGTCATCATTAGTGAGGAAATCGTCGACGGTCAGCTCGCCCTGGGTAACCATGAGTAAAGCGTCCAAAGGATTCAACAGACCAGCATGGTACCTTAATCTTTGCCAGGTCGTTGAGGCGATGCTGAACTTTCCCCTCGTGCGCAGCGAGATGAGCGTTCACAAAAAGCAGCGTAGTTCCATCTAGATTAACGCTGATGCCCAAGCCACCTTTATTGCCAACTCTCCCGCCGATGAGGCCGGTGGTGACAGAGGATTTTGACAAACCTAAAATAATGTCTAACCTTGTGACTGCACGGGATGGAGAGCGCCCGTACCTTGGACAAGGTGTTTGATTTCGCGATGGACGTACACAGCCAGGTATAAACCCATCATACGCTCCTTAATCAGTATCTCGTACGGCCCCTTTTGGGAAACAGCAGCTTTCGTCGATATCCGTCGCTTGATGTTGGGAGGCATGAGAGGCTGAGGTTCACCGTTCACTCTGCGGGACCCATTCCCCGCGGTGGGTGAAGGCTCGGGGTTCGAGCCTCCGGCATGGGAAAGCCAGTCCTCCAAGATCGCCGTCCACCCGTAGGGCATGGAGGCTAGATCGGGTTCCGAATCGACGGGGGAGAGCGGTTCCTTCTCTTTGTCCTTGAGTTTGAATCCTGCCCCCAACCCCATCGGTATCCCTGCAACGAGTCACGTTCAGGGTATGACCGGAATGTATGTCCTCGACGCATGTGTCGCACCTGATGAAGTCGGACATTCCTGACCTGCACTAGGGATTAAGTCAGGGCTTCTGGGGGATCTGGGGGAAAGCAGGAAATACATGACAACGAGATGATATGGATGCTTTCCGTCGGCAGGTAGTGGTGGAATTGATGCGAGTGGTGGGTTATCTGGCCATTCGGGGTTATACACCGGAACCTCACCCAACAGTTCTGTGAGATCGCCCTGTACACAAAATTCAGACAAGCAGGAGAAATGGGAGACGACCACCGACCTTTGGCAAAGAATCGTGCATATTCCATGTCACAATCCTCACTTTCAGGAATTTTGGAGGGAGAGATTCCCTTCTTTCTGAAGATGTGGTGGGATTATCGTGAATGGTAGACGCGGGGGTGCTCTGGGTAGAAGGAAATAGAGCCTGAAATCGCCGCGCAAATGCGTTTGCTGGCATTTGGGGTCAGAATAAAGCCATGGTCTCATGATTGTTTCCAGAACGAACCGATGTTCGCGGATTGCTGGGGGGTTTTGGTAGTTGCCGAGAGGTGGTTGTTGTCGCCTTCGTCGGCAGTGGGAGGGAGATGGAAGTTTCGGTTGTCCATAAGGAAGGAATCAAGACAGGTGTGATAACCTGAGCATCTCTCTCCCACTTCCTCTCAGTCGACGGTAAGCGACGCCGACTGGGATAAGAAGGGGGCGTGGGAGAAACATCAAACCTCAACCTCTTCCCCCACCCCCCACCCCAACCGGACGCGACCATGAGCGTGAGCACACTCCAGCCAGTGGCCCAAATCAACGCCCAGCGGTCTTCGATTAACGCGGAGGGAAAGGAGGCTGGGGTGCGTCACGGTTTCTATCCAGTTCTGCTGCTCACACCACTTACCACACGGATCGCATCCAGTTTCTCACATTCAACTATCTCAACAAACATGCGAGGGTCAGGGTCTCCCCTCAGCCCCTAGATCTCGGTGGGGTGCCCGGGAAGGCAAACTTCCTCGTGGTGTCCAACATTCATAGCTGGTTTGCCGCGATTATACGTTCGACAACCAACGACCTGCGTTAGTTCATTCAGATTCCACCATAGGGTACATCTCATATCCTTTCAGAACTTTCTTGTTCCCCTCTATCACACCTACAACAAGCATTTGCCTCAAATCCTCCAGCTGGTGTTGAAGAAATCTCGTTCGAACCTCAACGAACATTCACGATCTCCGGGACCCCAAACCTCCTCTCGCTCGCTTGCAACGACACCAAACTCCTAATAGCCTTTACTCATGGTCCTATTTCTGTTTACGACTGTTCTCAGCTCTTCACTCCTGGCACCGATGAAATCCCCCCTCTTCACACTTTCCCTGGCACTCTCCCTAGTCAACAGATGGAGCCAAACCCTGGAGACATGCCCGAACTTGTCGCCGTTCTTCGAGAAGGCGATAACCCTCCCGTTCAGGTTTTGAACACGCAAACCTTTCAACCTGTCTGCGGTTGGAATGCAGGCGGGACGCCAGAAACTACCCCTTGCGCCCGTGAGTTTTTATCCCGAACAACGGATGCCGTTTTCCTGAGAGCTTTTTAGTGAGTTGGTCGCCACGCGGAAAACAGCTTGCGATTGCTCTGCAGAGCGGGGACATCATCACCTACAGTCCCACAGCCTCAGGCTCTCCGAAGACAACCATCCCAAAGCCTCCGGGAGCGTCGGGGAGTCGTGTACTTTCCACGATCTGGCTAGCGAATCCAACATTTCTCGCCCTATATGCCCCCGTCGGACCTCTGGAGCCCAAAACGCCGCAATCGCATTACGTTGTGAATTTCGACACCAAGTCCGGCACCGCTACCGATATTTCTTTGTCCCCCCCATATTTCCCCTTCCCCGGTCTTCGAAATCCCGGCGCATTTTCTCTCGTCTTCCGGAATTGGGATCCAGTCAAGTTCCTCGTCGTCATCGGAGACAGCACATCCCAAGACATTGGTTCCATCGGATGCTATGTGGAAGCTTCTGGGGAAGCGTGGTACAATCTCAACGTTGACGAGGCGTATACGCCCAGTCTCCCGTTAGATAAAGACATGAATGACACAATCCTTTTGGGTTTAGACCTCGACCTCACCGCTACAAACAAATACGACCACCTTTCCCTGTCGGGCGAAAAGGTTGAGGTTCCACCCCCACCGATCATGTACGCATACTCCAGTGATGGTACATTTATCGGATGGTATGTCGTCAATGGCACCGGCAAAATGTACCCGGGCATGAAGAATGTGACTGGGGAGTCCTCGGTTGATGCCCCGATGAGTGTCACTCCAGCCTTATCGGCCATGAACGAGACGCCCCCATCCGGACCCGGAGTCACCCAACCTTCCACCGGTTTCAGTGGTCTCGGCAAGTCACCCCAACCGACGTTCGGCTCGACGGGATTTGGCCAGTCTTCCGGTACGCGACCCACTTTCTCCCCTGGAACAGCGACCGGAGGTTTTGCGGGTTTTGCAAATGGGGGCAACGTCTACGGTTTCTCTCAGCCTTCGTTTGGCCAAACAGGGTTTGGGCAGTCATCGCAGTCATCAGCCTTTGGTCAACAAACCTCCGCCTTTAGCCAAACCCAGACACCCAGCGTGTTTGGACAATCCCCTACCTTCGGACAGACAAGCCAACCGTCTCTTTTCGGGCAAACTGATCAGTCGGCATCGTTCTTGAAACCAGCATCTTTTGGTCAGCACGCATTCGGCCAAACGTCCGCCTTTGGTTCGAATGGGACACCAGGAAGCGATCCCAGCGCCTTCACGAATAACAACCCCACCTTTGGCGACACGCAGGGAGACTCGAAGTCCTCAGAGATGATTAGGGAAGTTTCAATGGGTATTGACTCCGGTGATGGTGGTATCGGTGGCCTGTCCTTGGGGAGTGCCGGAGACCCGAACCCCGCCCAAGGGAAGGGTCAGGGTGGTTCGTTCAGTGCTACCGTGAACCAACCGTCTGTTACGCCGACGACGCCCCCCTTTGGTTCTTCTACCATCAGCCCAGGATTCGGAGCGTTCTCTAACTGGAACCAGGCCAAACCCGAGACACCTTCACTGAATTCGCAGCAGGATGCCCCAAAGCCAGCCTCCGGGTTTGGACAGACTGGTTTCGGAACCAAGCCAACCCCTGCTTTTGGACAGCCTGCGTTTGGATCGTCGTCCACCTTCGGTCAGACTTCATTTGGGACACCCACGTCTTCCGCTTCTTCCGTCATCGGCTTCGGTGCATGGAGTGGCTTGACACCATCTCTGCTGACTCCAGGGGTTTCCACGACCACAAAACCCATATGGTCATTGGACAAAGACAACTCACAGCCGGAGTCCAAGCCAGAGCCAAACCCGGACCCTACCCCCCCAACGAAATCAAACTCCACTGCTATCCGGGACCGACCAAAGCAAGCGTCAAGCACCCCGAACAAACCCCAACAGGATGTCACCACCCCATCGCCCACATCCTCTCCGGAATCACCCAAATCCCCCACAACCCCCGAAGCCGCATCCTCGTTGCCATCTGGACAGAGTCCGTCACCACCACCCTTCGGAAAGCCCGTCGCAGATAAACCGCCCCCCGTTGGTGGAGCATTTGCCAACCTCAAACAGTCCACCTTCTCACTCGGCGATAGCGTTTTTGGGGCTCCGGACAAGAGCTCTCCGTTCTTCAAGTCCGTACAGACCACGCCGACCACAACCCCGGTCAAAGTCTCCGCTTTCGATACACCTGTGACCGCGTCCCCGTCTCCTTCGACCACCACTCCAGTCTTTGGACGATCCTCGGTCTTTGGGCACCCCACTCCTTCAACAACACCGAAGACACCAGCGATCCCCAGCCCCGCAACTGGAGGGTTTTCTGCGTTTGCGAGTACAACTAACCCTTTCGGAAAGATAGAGGGTGCTGGAAAGTCCTTTAGCGATCTTCTGAAAACCCCAGAAAAGGCTGAGGAGCCAACCAAACCCACCCAACGACCAAGTGTATTTTCGCTCCCCGATCCCCCCGCTAAGGGTGAACCGTTGAAGACACCAACCAAAGTTTCCCCTGTCGCCTCGACAGTATTCTCCCTGGCAAGTCTGACCCCCCCACCGGACTTGGCGTCTCTGGGACTCGGGACCCCCTCTTCGGATGTCGAACATCCCAGCGGAGACGAGTATAGCGAAGACGGCAGCAGTCAGCAGTCGGGAGGGGAGGAAGGGGAGGAAGAAGATGGTGAGGGTACCGAAGAGTACGGCTCAGACTCCGAGTCAGGCTCATTTTTGGACGAATCCTTGTCGTATGAGGATATTGGTGCTCATCTCGACGAGGAAGAAATAGAGGGGCCTCATGAACTATCTCCTGTCGCTGAAGAGACCACGCTGCCTCTCGAATCTGGTGATGAGGGAGATACGACACAGAGTCCAAGGAAGAAGAGGCCAACCCCGGATCCAATGAAGGTCGCCTTGCCGGCCTCACGGGAGTCTTCGGTGCAGCCCGACTCTAAGTCTTCTTCCGGTTCCCCTAGTGTCACCCCAAGGTCAAAAAATAATAAGCTTCCCTCTCCCGAGACGACCTCCGTGCATCAGTCACGTGAACCGAGCACCACGCCACCGTCGACGCCTGCGAAACTCAGCCCCACCTTGCCCACTCCATCCACCTCGTCATATGGTATTGGACTTGGGAGACCCCCTGCTAAGCCGGCGCGTAGCTCACCACTGACAAGTGATCCTATCTCCGGCCAAGATGCTCCAAAGCAGCCATTACCTGTTGTTACACCGTTACTTCCAAAACCACGACCAGCATCTCCGAAAGTTGCTTTTGGCCAATGGGACACTCCAGGGTCACAGAAAAAGAAGCCCGATCTATCGAAGATACAACCATTTTCCCTTGGAACACCACCCGCGGAGGCAACGTCCGAACCAGCACCTTCCCCCAGCCTCAGCACCGCGTTCACTCCCCCCCAACCTACTCCAGGGGGTGGGTTCTTCGATGAACAAGGTGGTGCACCTACACAACCCCCACCTAACAACTTGTTCGGTAAACCTTTTGTGCCTTCCCGGGGTACACCTGGAGGTTTGTTCAACGGCCCAACTGAGAGTACGGTGACGTCCGGAGGATTATTCGGTAGACCAGTAGCCGAAAGTTCGCCTCAACTAAAGGAGGCTACACGGACACCCAGACTTCTCCACAAACCTCTTTCCGTCCCGACGGTAACACCGGCTCCTGACATACAAACCAAGGCTACCTTCCCCGCTTCCAGACAAGGAATTATTATTCCGCCGGTTGTGACTCCCCCGAAACCCATTCAACCGTCTATCCCGGAGCCGTCACCTGCGGATGGTTTGCAAGCGGAATGTCAGTATCTCTACCTATCCATGAACAAGGATATCGAGGAGGTAAGCTATGTCTTGGATTTCCGAACTTCGAAATCAACCTCATTTCGACTAGTTGAAAGGGGCTGCCCAGAAGCTATCACAAAGGAAGACTGACCTTCTTAAACCGAAAGCCAACTCCCCTCAGCCTCCCCCGGGCATTTGTAAGGACGGCTTGGAGGACGCGCAGAAGTGGTCGTTGCCCGACGTTCCAACTTACGGGAAGGTGATGAAGTCACTACACGTAGACATCGCCACATTGAAGGAGTCTTGGGGATCATTCCACCAGGCGTTGGCAGAGATCGAAGGGGACATGCTGAGAGGTATACTATCTCGTCGCCCGGATAATGGGGTCTACTACTCACCACCTTGGCAGCTTCCACGAGGAAAGAAGAGATAACGAGGTTTAGCAAAGCTGTGAACAACCCTGACTTCTCCAGGATGCTGAGGACACGGAACCTTGGCCCGGAACATCTGGAGAAGCAGACTAGGTTAAGGAAACAAGTACGAGTACGTGTTTACCCGATACGTCAGTTTACACCGCCTCACGTCCCATAGAGCATCCGTGACAGGGTAGAGAAGCTGGAGAGTCACCTGCAAGCCGCCAAGGGGAAATTGGAGAGGGAAAAATCAGGAAAAATCGGCTTTAAGTGAGTTTAAACTATTCGGCTCCACGCGGATCCCCCGTTCTCACCGCGATTTCTAGGGCACCCACTCTGGACACCATCAACCGGACTTACCGCAACATCGATATCGCGATCGCCCGACAGATGGAGGATATTAATAAATTATCCTCACGAATGTCCAAACTGGACCTCGGGTCTCTCCAGAAATCCAAGCCTACCTCGATGCGGGATAAGAGACTGCCGGATAGGTCAAGCAAGGGTGGAAAGGCGGTCAACATCACATCTTCTATAGCTGCGGCGGCTGCGACGACTTTGAACGCCGAACGGTCCGCTTACAAGCTGAAGAAGGTTCTGTTGAGTGTCCGTGACAGGCCACTTCTCAACGCGAAAGCTTCGACAACTGTCAGCACCCGGGTAGAGTTCAAGACGCCCCAGAAGCCCGGTGGCAGCCGTTTCGACCCCACAAATGATGCACCCACGACACCCCTCCCTCCACCAGCAGCCACTTTCACAGCTACAACCCCTCCTTCACTGTTGAGTGGAGGAAACCGGAGGGCAAAGCACCACGCCAAATCTGCGTGGTCATCGAAGAAACCCGAAGGGGAAAGCACTCCTTCCCTGGCACCCGCGACATTTGACTGGGGTCCACCACCTGTGACCCTTGGTGGACAAAAGCAGCCTCCCAGTTTACCTTTCTCGTTGTTACCTTCCACACCACCCCCGGGTTCTAACAACAAATCACCCGGCCTCCCTTTCGCGCTGAGGTAGCTCTCGTGTCATAGATTTTGTTTGCCCCTGCTCCCCATTTTGCGCAGTATTCGGTAGCCCGTACATGTAAGCACATCCAGAGTTCAGTGGACGCAAGAAATTGTGAATGTATTATCAGAATTCGGGCTACACACGCGTGGAAAGCAGATGAAAAAGCGGGAGGGATCGTAAGTGTCGTGGAAAATGTCATAACGGCTCGTCAGTCAGCTGGTGGGCAGCGAATTATGGATAATGTGGGGTAAAGGTGGAGAGAAAGCAAGCAAGAGGGACAGTGGCGTACGATGAGAGATAGGCATCCTGAGGGGAAACAGGACGGCAGTGGTATAGGAAGGGACTCGGGCGAAACACTTCGAGATCACGGTTTCAACCCTTTCCCGATGACTTTCTTGAGCACGACCCGGAACATGACCGCGCAGACCCCAATTCCAACGAGGAGGACGTATTGCGAAAGGGCAGAGATTGACTGTGGGTCCATGTTCTCAAGCACTCTCTTCCTCTTCGAGGCGGCCGAAACCCTTGGGTCAACGACAATATGAGACCCTGAGGAGTGGTGGGATTGGGGCTGTGTGGCATTTCTCCCCGCTTCCCGGACCTTCTCTTGTAACTCCTTGTTCTCTTGACCTGCCTTCTCGATCTTCTGGTTCAACCGGGCCTCGACTTCGGCCATGTGGGAGACCTTCCTCTCAACTTCTTCCAGTCGTTTCTTGTACTCCTCGAGCATGAGGGTCGTGGACTTGACCTGGTCCTCGAGCTCCTCCTCCCGCACGCTCTTAGACAGGGTTGGCTCGGGAGCTCCGATAAGGCCCGAAACCCGGGAGGCGGGGAGGTCACGGGGAGAGAAGATTGCGGTAACGATACGCCTCTCATCTCTCGGTTTCTTGCCCTTACTCCCCTCTCTTGAATGGGACTCGATGACGGTCGAGAGGTTACTAATAGTCGCGTCAGGGTTTACACTGCCAGAACGGGAGGCGTCATGGACGAGTCTCTTGACCGTGATACCAGGCTTATCGTCAAACTCTTCCCAAGCTCTTGCACCCCAACTAGAACCCAGCCCCTCGCCCTCTGTTTCAAGGAGTTCTTCAACAGTTGGTTCCTCTACCGGTAGCTCTCTCAAGCTGGGATGGACTGGGATTTGGGGTAGGGGCCGTTTACTAGGCGATCTGGACGGCGAGTCGGCAGCTAGAGGGGGGAGGGGGAGAGGAGAAGGTGCAGAGAGCTCGGGGAACTGGGACGACGCCTCGACCGGGCTCTGGGCAATCACATCTTGGTTGGCATCGTACTGTGCAATGAAGGCGTTCCGCTCGGCAAGCTCGCTGAAGGAGGAGTCGGAACTGAAGCTCCCACTCCGTTCAAAGGATTCGACCATACCGCGGACACGACCGTTCCTGTATCGCCTGTAGGGTTTAATATAGTGTGGCCCCGGGTCATCGCCGTCCGTGGCATTACGAAAGGATTCGAGGGAGCTGGTGGAGGAGTTGGACATGTTGACGAAGAGATCGTCATCGGGGTCACCATCTGCGGGAGGACCCCATATCTTGCCCTTGAGGACGTTACGGCGGAGATTGCGAGAAGATGTGAGGAGTGCGTCCTTCCAGAGCTTGTTCACTCCCATTCTGCGAAAGAAAGAAAGAAATTAGACAAGGGTATTGGGATGCAGATTATCTGCGACGCACTCATCAAAATCTTGTTCGCACAATCGCAAAAACAAGCGACCATTGATTTTAGAATCCTTAACGAACGTGGCGATATCACGGGCGACTGGGAGGGGGAGAGACATGGCCTCTCCAGACCTGACGCGAAGGGCGGTAGTCAAGTATGAAGAAAGTTGAGAAGGAGTCCAGAGTTTCGGGTTTGTTGGGAGGTCCTCGAGTTTGACCGGAGTGATGTCAAGGTCGGGGACAGTGGGTGGGAGGGTCTCCGCACGTTTAGATCTCTTGGGGGTGGCCCATTGCCCCGGGCTGGCCAACGGTTCGCAGGAAGGGAGAGTGGACGGATGAGGGGGTGGAGCGGGTAACGGTCGTTTGTTGGGGGGCTCAAACGAATCTACTCCGCTGAGGGATTTGCTCAGCCGGTGAGTTCTCCTCGAACGTGAAGGTGTCTGTGATGGGTAGACGGCCTCTTCATGCTTCCTGGCCGTTGGGCTTGGAGGGACGTAGTAATGTCGAGAAACCTGAGTGTTCTGGGAACTCGAGTTTGATCTAGTCAGCAAGCCGGTGGAGGTTGTCTTGATAGCATACGGGTGAGGATTCGGAGTTATCTTTGAAGTCGAGACGGAAGGAGGGACTGGAGTGGTGATCACTGCACCACTGCTCATGACGGGGCTGGTCTGGAGATTGTTGTCGCGTTGGGATCAATCCGCCTCTGGTTCACTCTCACCACCACTTCGGCAGATCCGCTGTAACGAGTCTCACTTACACTTGGCCCTCCGCGGCTTAGAAAGCGGATAGCCTGAGGGCGATACACAGTATTCTGTTTTGGTCGATATCTGGGGCCTTCTCTCCCCACGAAGCAGCGTTACTTCACTACACCTTTTGTTGAGCTCCTTGCCGTGCGCACACATCCTTGTGCCGGTCTCGGGGCTCCCTGACTGCCGTCACACCGCCAGCATCATCTCCCCTGGCGACTCCGACGGGACTGTGCTGTGGTAACCCCTCACGAACGCCCTTCATAGTCCAACAATAAAGATGATGGACCGCCGGTCGCGGACCTAGTTGATGGGAGGGTCGGTTTGCCTTCACGTATCTCGCATTCCTTCCTGGCAATCAATCCCCCAGATTTGGCGAACGATTGAGCACTCGCGCACTCGCTCACCGCCAGACAACGCCGGATCGGCCCCTGACGAGGAAACGCCTGGTGTACCAGCTGCGCTCGAGCACACCCTTAGAAACGACCCGGGGCCGGAGGTGCGCCGTCACCCTGCGCTACGCCCAGCACGATACTCCTCTGGGCCGCGCTTGGACCAACGCCGATTTGCCACAAGGGAGGTCCATGAAGTTACAATAAGGAATAGGCGAATGGCCGTTATGTCAATAACGTCGCCACCGTGGTTGTGGTAGGATGTGGTGTCGATCTACGGGAACCTCTTTACTTCCTCAGGGAATACCCCATGGGTCAGGCGGAGAGGCTTCTCGAGTGGAAGGTTAAGATGTCCGACTTGGGCCCATGGTCGGTGATGTTGTCCATCGGCGTGCATCCGGGCTTGAGTATTGCACGAGCAGGAACCTGTGGTGGGTTTTGAATTTGGGCGCTCTTAGGTGTTTCTGAGCGTCGGCTGGAGAACGTTGTTCTCACACGGGGGTATGACGAGTGCTGCGCATTCGATGCCATTATTCATTCAGACACCTGGACCACCAGATGATGTCTCGAGACTGAGTCGGACCGTGACCACTGTCGTACAGTAGGGGTTGTATAAACGGGTGAAATCCCGAAATCAGGAATATACGATGCAGCGTGGGCTCTCCAAAGAACCGTCACTGCATATTTATACGATTCCGACTGTATCTGTCGACGCTGGGGGTCCGGGCTGTGACCCGAGCCGTGTGTTCGTGAAAGTCCGAAAGCCATCAAAGCCGTTGTCGGGTTCCGCTTCCAGGTCTCGGATCTTGAGCGTGACCACCACCATCCCGACACTTCTTGAATGCCTTTGCTCAAACGTTCCCCGGTAATCCTCAGACGATGCCACTCGACCGCTTCATCTACTCCTAAACTCGTTATCGGTATCCGGAAAGAAGATCCGTCCAGGACTTGGGAGCGTCGTGCTCCGTTGACCCCGGATGCTGTTCACCGTCTCGTCAGGTCCACCGGCGTGGATGTACTCATTCAAGACTGCGAAAGAAGAGCGTTCTGCGCTTCGGACTATGTCAAAGCTGGCGCGCAGGTCCACAAGACCCTCGAGCCCGCACACATAGTTCTCGGAATTAAGGAAACTCCGATCAACCAAGTGTTAACCACCCCCGTCATCTCTCCATGGACGTCCAAGCCCGTCTCAAGAACACACCTCATGTTCTCCCACACCGTCAAGGGCCAGCCTTACAACATGCAGCTGCTTTCTGAGTTTCTTGCCACACCTTCGCGGCCTGATCCGCACCTGCTTCCGAGGTTGATCGACTACGAACTCTTGACGGACGATGCTGGAAAGCGTACAGTCGGTTTCGGTTGGTTCGCTGGAGGTCAGTGTCATCCCACAGTCTAAGCGGTACCTCTGGTTAACATTCGTTCAGTGGCTGGCGCGCTGGAAACATTGGCCGCGCTTTCACAGGCCCTGCTGCAGCAAGGCGTGGCGTCACCATTCCTTGTACGTTAAACGATCAACCGGAAACCATGACATCACCTTACCATTCCCGTCCAGCACACGCCTAGACCTCATACACTCCCCAATCTCCCAGCCATTCGGAAGGCATTCCGGGCAGTGGGGGATAACATTATCGAGCACGGTACCCCGAGAAGTCTTGGGCCGTTCGTGATTGGTCTTACAGGGTGCAGTGGTCGCGGTTAAAAGTGGCCAGTCAACCCCTAACCCGCACCTCACAGGACAGGAAATGTCGCCCAGGGCGTTTTGGCGATCCTCGCCGAGTTACCCATTGTCCAGGTTAACGTGAAGGACCTACCGGCCCTTGTTTCAAACCCTGGTGCGCATTTCCGTTTTGGGCCGATAACCCTGTCTAAACGAGTCCCCCAGATACGGACCTTCGTAGGGTCTACCTCGTTCATGCCAAGAGCTCCGATTATTTGTCCCGTGGTGATGGAACATACAGCCGTCAGGACTATTACGCCAATCCTCACGAATACCACTCTTCCTTCCACACGGGTGTCGCTCCGTACCTCACTACCCTTATTAATGCCGTTGGCTGGTCTCATGGGTTTCCTCGGTTGATAACCAATGAACAACTTCCGATCACCCTCGAACTCGCTCGGAAGGTCGCCACGCTTTCCGGTAACCCCTTGGGAAGATTTATTAGTGTTGGCGACATCAGCTGTGACGTCCGAGGCGGACTCGAGTTCCTTACCCACAGCACCACCCTCTGTGATCCATTTTACGCCAGCCGACTAGCAAATCTCCCCTCACACCTCCCCGGTGTACAAATGATGGCAGTGGACATCCTACCCACAGCACTCCCGATAGACTCGTCGACCCACTTCTCAAACGTCCTTGTCCCTTACCTTGAGTCCCTCATCGCCAGCTATACGGGCTCCGACCAAGGGGAGTTGAAGGGTGCCTTGGCTCGGGCTACCGTGACTCAAGAGGGGCGACTACTCGAGAAGCACACTTGGCTCGGAGAGAAGGTCGAAGCCTGGAGGACAAGCAGCGGTGCAAAGGCGCAGGCAACGACAAGAAAGCAACGGGTTTTAATGCTCGGGAGTGGTATGGTTGCTGGTCCAGCCGTCTCCGAGATCTGCAAGCGAGGAGATGTTGAACTAATCGTTGGTATGTCACCATCCGGAATATCATGAACGGCAGTTCTCATAGAGTCATCCCCAGCCAGCAACTCTCTGTCCGAGGCAGAAAACCTGACTCACAAACACGAGAATGCGAGTGCAGTACTCGTCGATATTGCCGACCAGGCCACTGTAGGGAACCTGGTTAGTAAATCAGACCTCGTGATCAGCTTGCTCCCCGTTCCCTTCCACCCCAGTGTTGCCGAGCTCTGCATTGAGCACCGTAAACACCTTGTCACAGCCTCATACATCTCTCCTGCCATGAAAGACCTCCACGAAAGGTTTGACCTTCCGTGCGTTATAAGACGCCAACGTTCATGTAATCTCACAGAGCGTTAAACTCCAATGTCCTGTTGTTGAATGAAATTGGGTTGGACCCGGGCATCGACCATTGCTCTGCGATCTCGCTACTCCAGCGCCTCCACTTGGAGAACAAGCGAGTCGTATCATTCACCTCCTTTTGCGGTGGAGTGCCCGCCCCGGACAATGCAGAAGGCATCCCACTGGGATACAAATTCAGTTGGAGCCCCCGCGGGGTTCTAAGTGCTGCCCTAAATGGATCGAGGTTCAGACTAGGGGGAAAGGTACTAATGGTGAGTTGGCTTCTAGTGAACCTGCGCTGACCGTGCCATGGGCAGGATTGGAACATACCAGGAGAGGAGAATTTGCGATTTGGTTTCTCCGACGTCCCTGTTTCTGATGTCCTGAAGCTGCAAGGAATTGCGAACAGAGATAGCGTTCCGTACGCAGATACCTACGGGCTGGGGAAACTCGAGGACTTGAGAACAGTATTACGAGGGACACTGAGGTGAGAAGAATAATAGCACGACCCGTGCATCATAAACTCACCTCCCGCATAGATACCCTGGTTTCTTACAGCTCATGGATATCTTCAAGTCAATCGGTCTTCTCGACACAGAAGCCCCGTTTACGATTGAAGACTGGCCTTCACTCATCCGGACCACTTTGAAGAGGAAGTTGGGTATCGACATCGGGTCCAATGACTTTGCTTCTGTGTTGTCTGCCGCCAAGGATGCAACCCCAACAACGATCGATACTCATCAACTCCAAGCGGCGTTGGAGTACTTGTCCCTCGTCCCTTCCTCCTCATCGGCACCACCTGTCCTGAAATCCAGCGCTGCACCGATTGACCACTTCGCGAACCTCTTGGCGCATAAACTGCGCTACGAACCTCATGAAAGGGATTTGGTTATCCTTAACCACGAGATCATCGCCCAAGATGTGTTAGGACAAGAAGAGGTTCACTCTTCCTCGTTGATTACGTATGGACGATCTGAGGCGTCGGCAATGGCCAGATGCGTCGGTCTCCCCGTCGCCTTTGCCGCCCTCAATGTTCTAGACGGGCACGTGTCCGCGAGGGGAGTTTGTGGACCTGCAGTTGAAGAGAATTTATGGAAGGGTGTGCTGGACGGCTTGGAAGAGGTTGGGTTGGGTATGAAGGAGACAGTCCGACCAAAGACCTCTACTTCCATCACGGTCGAG
>Ga0307511_10000514_pt1 | contig 41715 bp, 21 predicted proteins | sample 13_EM_MG_FD_200266 | JGI IMG/M metagenome (GOLD analysis project Ga0307511, IMG submission 200266) | Populus trichocarpa ectomycorrhiza microbial communities from riparian zone in the Pacific Northwest, United States - 13_EM | ecosystem: Host-associated > Plants > Roots > Unclassified | place... | reverse complement strand
TGAATAAAGGTACTGTCAAATGATGCCATGCCTGTTATCCAAAGACTTCAATTATTTATCCAATCATGGGAAATTGTAAAACGGAGAGGGAGCGTAATGAATATGAATTACATTTATACAGCATAACTCCCTGTAGTAGATGAAGCCAATACTTACTATCATTTTCCTTTTTATAATTATTGGCCCCTTACAGGTACGGGCGCAGGTTTCCGCATCCCCATCAGGTGAAATTTGTGGCCGGATACAGGATAATACACTGAACAAAAAAATTCCACTCGTTGTGGTCGCCATTATAGACATTGACTCCTGCCTTGTAACATTTACCCGGACTAAAAAAGATGGTAGCTGGTCCTTCAATAATATTCCTGCCGGGTTTTACCAGGTCCTGATCAGCCACCCTTCTTATGAGGATTACCGCACGGGAGTGACGATCCGAAAAGACTCTCTTTCCAACCTCGGCATTATTGTCCTGGGGCCTAAGTACGATTCTTTGTCTGCAATCATCGTTACGCCAAAATCTCCTCCCATGCACTTGCGGGGAGACACGTTGGAGTATAATACGGCCAACATGAAGCTGAAGCTGAATGCCACGGTGGAAGAACTGCTGACCCGGCTGCCTGGCGTACAGATCGATGAGAATGGCGGCATTACCGTAAATGGGAAGCGGGTACAAAGACTGTTGATGGATGGGGAAGATTTTTTCGGGGGAGACCCTACGATTGTCACGCGTAATTTCAATGCCGATATGATTGCCAAAGTGCAGGTGCTGGATAAAAAGAGTAGCCGGTCGGATTTCACAGGCATTGATGACGGACAAAGAACGAAAACGATCAACCTCACACTAAAAGAGGATAGCAAGAAAGGGTATTTTAGCAAGACGGAAGCGGGAGGAGATCCACAGGGGATCTATAATGTGAATTCCTTACTGGGATCCTTCAAAGGCAAGCGGCAGTTTGCCGCATTAGGCATGGTCGCTAATAACGGTGCCAGAGGGTTCAATGGGGCCATTGGCGATATGGGTACAGATCTTAATTTGGACGCAGATGCGAATGATGCCCTGAACGCATCTGCTGGGGGAGGCATTCCCCGGGTGGTAGGGGGCGCCATCCATTATGCTAATAAATGGAACGGGAACGACGACCATATCGCCGGTAATTATCAATATGGCCGGCTGATCACGCATCCGTCCACTACCAGTCTTGCCGAGCAGTTGCTGCCTGATAGTATTTATGTACAAAATAAAGCTGCCAATTCTGTAAACAGCGTGGACCAGCATGGGCTGAACGCCGACTATGACTGGATAGTGGACTCTTTGTCCGCCTTCCGCTTTTCCATGGGGGGCATGACGAGACAGGGACACAATCAATTCAATGCAACGGGCAGCAGTTCTTTCAATGACACCCTGGTGAACAGTAGCCTGCAAAATATCAAATCCCAGGTGCAAATTCAGAACTTCGGGGGAAGTATTATGTGGAGGAAACAAGGTTGGAAGGAAAAAAGGCGCTCGTTTTCTGTTATAGCCGGAGCAGCCAGACAAGATAACTCCACCAATGGGTACTTGTATGCCGTTAACACTTTTTACCAGCCATCCGGTCGTCCCTTGAGCGTGGATACGATCGATCAAAGAAAATTGATTGCTGCCACCGGGTTTAGTGCAAATGGCAACCTCAACTTTACGGAGCCTTTGTGGAGGGGCGCTATCCTGGGGGCGCGTTATGAGATGTCTTTTAACCGCAGCCAATCCCAATTGGAGACCTACGGTAAAGGAGATGGCAAATATCAGAATTTGATCGATAGCCTCAGTAACCACTATCAGTATGATGTGCTGACGGAAAGAGGGACCATCAATTTGCAGGCTGCCAATCGACTGTTATCCTATACGATCGGAGGAGATATCCTGCACTATGACAACCGCCAAAAGGATCTTGTGCGGGATTCTGTTTTACAGTATAGGTATTTTTCCTTTGCTCCCCGGATGAATATGCGGTATAATCTGACGAATAATCTGTCCCTTTCGTTTGATTATTCCGGGAGCACCAATCCGCCTTCCATCACGCAATTGCAACCCGTGCAAAATAATACCGATCCCTTGCACCTTGTTCTGGGGAATCCGGATCTGCACGCTTCTTTTTCACATCATTTCGGGCTACAGTTTAGTTCAGTTAAGCCCATCATCCTTAATATAGGAACAAATTTCGATTTTACCACCAACGCCATTAGTACACGAACCCTTACAGATAGCTTGGGTCGGCAGATCAGTCAGGCTGTCAATGTCAGCGGATCGCGGAATATGGGGTTAAATATCTCCGGCAGCAAGAAGATCCGGGCTTTGGATCTGAATGTAGATTACTCCACCCACCTATCCTATGGACGAAACGTAAATTTTTTGAATGCATTGCTGGCCTATAACGACAACTATAATGCCGGAGCGTCCCTATCGTTCACTAAAAATGTCGCCAATAAATATAGTTTCCGGATCAGTTCAACCGCCAGCTATTCCTATTCTTATAGTTCAGCAGATCCGGGTGTGCCAGCCCGATATTGGACCCAGAACCACAATGCTGATATCGGCATCTTCCTTTTACCTGGAATGGAGCTGTATTCCAGCTGCCACTATACCTGGAGGCAGAAGACAAGCATTTTTGATAAAAATAATTCAACGGCATTTTGGAATGCCGGCGTTAGTAAGGACGTATGGCGGAATCAACTGAGCCTGCGTTGGGGGATCAATGATATCCTGGGACAGAATGCAGGAATCAGCCGAAACATATCTGGGAATGTGATCTCCCAGAACTCATCCAATAGTATTGGCCAGTATTGGATGATCTCTGCAACTTACCGGTTTATAAATCATGGAAAAATAAAGTAAACCTATCCACATCATGACAAAGTCATCTACTAACCCTTTTACGACCTTCTGGACCTATTCTTTCCTGGTATACGCCGCGGCAATTTTGCTCTTTCCGGTTATTTTCAGCAAGCAGGCCTCTTTTTGCATCAAACAGGATAACCTGCACCAGGCTTACCCTTTTTATAACAAACTTGCCTCTTCCCTCCACAAGGGCTATTTGCCCGTTTGGGATGCCAATACCTATGGAGGAAAGAATTTTTCCGGAGAATTGCAGACCGGGATTTTCTACCCGTTGAATGTGGTCTGGTGCCTCTTATTCGGTTCAGCGCAGGGTATGGACGTCTATTATGTAGACCTCTTGGTCGCCCTGCACTTTTTGATCTGCCTGATCGGTATGTACCGGGTGGGAAGCGTCTTTCGAGTGCCGCCGGCGGGGGCGGTCGCGGCCGCGTTGATCTTTACTTTTACCAGTGCGGTGGCGGCACGGGCCGGAGGGCAGACCTGCATTTTTTTCGGATTGACCTTGCTACCATGGGCGATCTATTTTCTCGGGGAATATTATATGGTAAAGCGCCATAGAAAGTTGCTGGTCTTTTCAGGACTGGTGGCCGGATTAGAAATCGTTGCAGGGCATATGCAACCCTTCTTTCATACCATCCTGATCGGTGGCATTCTGATCGTCTATTTCGAATACCGGGACCGGAAGAGCTGGGCCAATTTTTTCCTGTCTATTGGTATTAATTTGGCGCTGATCGTCTTCTTTGCCCTGCTGATCTCCCTGCCACAGGACTATTATGCTGCAGAATATCTAAGCCGCTGTTACCGATCGGTGGGAGGTGGCACGATGATCGCGCCGGGGCAAAAAGTACCCTGGGCCGTCTATGGCTATCGGTTTATTATTGATCCTGCCAATGCCGGTAACCTTCTCGGTCAGGAATATGCACAGCCGGAGGATGATAATCTCCTCTATATGGGGATATTGCCTTTGCTCCTGGTTACCCTTTATGTGATTACCCATAAATCCCTGAGGCTTATCCGGGAGCATGTTGAAGTAACGAGGGTATTATTGATCATTCTTGCCATCGGTATACTTAGCGCCCTGGGCTACCGGACCTTCTTCTCCGTCATTTTGTATAAGATCCCATTTGTGAATGTGGTCCGGCAATTGGGGCGGTATATTATATTGATCAGTTTCAGCGCGTCTTTGTTGGCGGGATTGGCAATTACCTATTTGGGGGAGCTAAAAGAACGGTTCTTCCGGGATCCGGGGAGAATTAAGAAGTATGTGCTACTGGTGTTGAGCCTGAATTGTCTCTACCTGGCGCTGTTTCACCAAAAGGATATCCCTTTGGCAGTCTCGATCCCTTTCCTGCTGGCCTTCTGTTTCTTCCTGGCCGTTCCGAGGGTGGAGAAATCGGCCTGGCTCCCGAAATTGGCCATCGCCGTTATTTGTGTGGACCTCTACCTGAACCCGGTCAGTTATTTATCCACCCGGACTCCCTACTACCCTACCTATTATTACGGTAGGAACCGGATCATCGACTTCCTGGAAACGAGCTATGGGAAATACCGGGTGGACTTTGCGATGCAAGATTATTCCCTGGTCCGACGGAACCTGGGAGATATGTATGCCATCCAGACTAAATTTGGGTATGGTGCTACCGTTAACAAGTCCTATTTCGATTTTATCAATACGGACTGGTCGGCGAACTCGGAAGTCAATGACCTGTTGAATGTCAAATACCTTATCAGCGATAGACGGCTCGACTCTTCCTTTATTTTTAAAGATTCTACCCGGGGCTGGTATCTCTACGAACGGAAGAATTGTTACCCGCGTGTATATTGGAAGCGGCAATTGGGGGAGCGGGGGGAGGAGATAGAGAAAGAGAATTTCGGAAAGATCCGAACATTGGCGTACTCCGATCTTTATCAAAAAATAACGGTTGATTGTGCCACACCGGATACGCTGATCTTCTCGGAGAACTATTATCCCGGGTGGGAGTGTACCGACAATCAGAAGAAGGTAGCTATCTACCCGGCGAAGATCAAGAGTTATGCGCCGTTATTCCGGTCTATTGTTCTGGACAAGGGGCATCATGTGGTGGAGTTTAGGTACAATAAGGTTTTTTATTGGTTCTGATGCTGCGGTTTGTCAAGGTTGTGAGAGATAAACTCTACTAACAACAAGGAAAAGGCAAATCCAACGACCATGATGAACACCAGGTACCTGAATACCAGGGCGGCTGCAACTACGCTAAAGCACAGGTTTCCCAGCCACAAGGTGGTGATCAGAATTAGGGAATACCAGGTGGACCGACTCACTTTCTTCCACCCTTTGAGCAGGAGAAAGCCCACTCCGCCGAGGATAAAAGCAAGCAGGATGAGCAGACTGATGATAGGGTAGATGGAAAAAATATACGTTCGCAGATTAATATAAAACGGGGGCGGGGTCAGGGTACTTAACCCAAACCACTCTCTGGCCGGTACTCCCAGGTCGTCGTCTCGCAGATAAAAAGGGGATAAAGACTGAAAAATTTCCAAGGTTGGAAGGACATAGCGAATCGTATTAGGCCATAGAAAATACCGGGCATAGGCAGTAGGGTATTTTCGGATAAGCCAGGATCCGTATGCTGCATATAAGGGTGCTACGGCAGCCCATCTTTTAGAGTTTATGAAGCTGCTGTCTGTGCTATCCTGTCTGAGCATATATTGCACCAGGGGAGACATATTATCAAACATATAATAGCTGCCCCAGAATTGGTCGCGCCTCATCAGGTCGCCATTATCATGGGTATAGGCAAAATATCTCTGCACCAGATGATCCAGGGATCGAAATTTTGCAGGAGGGAGGTCGCCTTTCTCCGGCTGAATATGGGCATACATGAAAAGAGCATCATTGGCGATCTTCCAGCCGCCAAATGGGGAGAACTGTCTTTCTCCCGTGAGGTCGGCCACCCGGTTGCTGGTATATAAAATGAAACCACCCAGGAGTATAAATTGTACAGCTATCCCCGCCACTTTCAGCCATACCTGCTGTCGACTCAGGATAAAGGCCAGGGCCGCTATCAAAGGGTAATAGAGGGCATTATATCGTACTGAAAACGTAATCAATAACAGAAGCGCATGGGTCAAGACCATATAGGCACGTGGGCGGAAGATTATCCACAGCAATTGAGTGATCCATAATACACTCAGACCCGTAAAGAGGGCATCTGCCATGATCAGATTGCTGAGATACAGGAAAAGGGGGTTAAGGAATAGAAAAATAAACAGGATATTGGTTATGACCTTCCCGGGCCGGTAAAAATACAGCAGGGTGAAGAAGAACAGCCCGTTACAGAATTCCAGGAATAAATATTGGAAAATTACCAGCCATAAGGGGGAATGAGAAATCCCGCCGAATATCCACAGGAATTTGGAATAGCCGATGGGCCACGCATTCACATTCGCATTCCGGGTCGCAGCTTGTACGTAATAATAGGAATCCATTACCAGGTTAGGGTATGGGTAAAAAAACTTAAATATAGCCACCAATAGGAGGCTTATGAGTAGGGCGGACCACCAATACAGCCGGTTCCTTCGGTTCTTACGTATAAAATCCACAAGGGATGATCCGGAGGCTCTTTTATCGGGAATAGTCGATATGTTATACATAGTGCTCACTGCTTTCTAAATAGTTCGAGGAATACAATGGGCAGGACGGCAATGCCCATGAAGGCGAATACCAGCGGTCTGACCAATAGGCGTAAAAAGATAAAACAGCAGCAACAAAGCAGAAAGCTTATGCCGCAAACACCCGCGAAGCAGTAGGATAAGAAGCTTTTCGGTATGATAGTCCTGCGAACCATAAAAAGGTTATTGCTGTTGTTGTAAGATCCTTTTTCTGTATTGTAGCGGAGACTCCTTAAAGAACATTTTAAAAGCCTTTGAAAAGCTTTGAACCCCAGTATATCCGATACTATCTGCAATTTCTGAGATGCTTAATTTCGTTTCAATGAGTAAGCGTTCTGCTATTTCCATTCTGGCATGTACTATCAGGCCATAAGGGGAAAGATCAAATAGCTTTTTAAAACCCACATATAGCTTGTTTTCATTCAGCCCTGTTCTTCTTGCAAGTGTACATAAGGATATAGGTTGTTTGATATTATCGAGCCAAATTTGTTTGGCCTCGCAAAGTTGCCTTATCTCTGCCTCTTGACTATCAAAGCCGGAATTGTATTCAATTTCATTGTTTGGGTTGAAGCACGTTAGGAGCAGCTCGTTGATCTTGGTTTCCAAAAAAAGATGCTGCATGGACCCTTTTAAGTGGCTAATCAATATTTCCTGGATGATTTGCTCTATAAGCGCGCTTATAGGTTGATTCTTTGAATAGAGCAGGGATGCCTGTCCTGTCGATACTTTCTGTAGAAATGCCTGTAATAATTCATTGTATTCTTTTAAAGGCGCAAGGTCTTCCTGTGTAAGATAGACATTGAGCGTTTTATACAATTTGCCAGGTTTAAGTATGACCTTCTCTTGTAAAAACGGAGCATATATTACATTGTATGTTCCCTGCCCTATTTTCAAGGGTCCGATGCCTTCTATATCCATATCAATATGGTTACTCAGCTCAAACTGCAGGCACAAATGAGGTTCTTCGCTAAAGAAACGGAAGGCTTCTTCCTGTTCCAAGTAATACTGATTGTAATAGATAAAAGGGAAATTATCCCTGATTTTAAATTGCTGAAATATAAGATGACCAAATTGTCCAGATATGAAAATTTGATTCGTTCCCTGTACAATACATTTAGTAAGGGCAACCGGTATGGTATTCGAAATGGATAACTCAGCATGTGCCTCTATGGACATATTTAATGAATGTCTGCATTCCACGGGCAAATTATTACTCCCTGGCAAAACGGGAAAGAGAAAATTCTCTTTTAAAATTCTTTTTGTTGCTAACATGGATAATTTTATTTATTGTCAGAGGATGCAATACATATGCTATTGTATGCCATTTAAATAGTTGCAATTTGCTTCTTCGGCTTATGCAAGATGTTCTCCAGTGAATGAATACGCCGTACTTCCATATTATTTAATTCGGACAAGTATTTTATTTCATAGCTGAGTAATTGTTGGTAGATTTGTTCTAACTCATAAAAATATTCCAACTTGTAACAAATAGTTATGTGTGTATATAAAACATGCCAATTATAACAATCAAAGTCTATAAACCACCTTCTTGTAGCTATTGGGTTTCTGTCAAAAAAATTATTTTTGGCAATTGAACTGTATAAATAGGCAGCTTCCCATTCTCTGGCGTATCTATAATGGTGGATTATTTTTTTCATAGCTTCCCCGCGCATGGGATCCATTGAATTTGCAATTAATAGACTAGCTTCTACAATAGGCCAGGGATTATGGATTGCATCTTGTAATATACCGGTTTGCCATTGAGCATAATACCTGCTTTCTTCAGCGCCTTTAGTTAATTCCAGGTAAGAGTGATAATGAGATAATGCGTTTTCATAGTACTGTATTTTCTCCTTATTTTCAGTTGAATGTTTGCCTGATTGCTGATAGAAGTGGGCTATATAAAATTGAATAAATGTATATTCTTTGCGTTTTTTGGTTTGTGCATTTTTATTCAATAGTTCAATATAACTTTTAAACCTATCGACAGGGTTCCTTTTTTCTGCAGTATCCAATCCACCTTTTACCAGAAGACTATCAAAAAGCCTTTCGACATATGCCGGTCCCAAACTGATGGTAAATTCAGTGAAAGGATTTAATTTATGTTGAAAAAATGACATGACTTAATGGCTTTAGTAAGTGGGCCAACTTCTAGATCTTCGGCGTAATATTTGACTTATAGAATAGTGTGTACTTGATTAGGCACCACACACTCCTTGCTGCATCCCGAAACCGGATCTTTTTCCCCTCTGTGAAAGTTCTGCCATAGTAAGAAATACCTACCTCGTAGAGCCGGATTCGGGGAATCCGGGAAATCTTCATATTCAGTTCTGCATCAAAGGCAAATCGTTTCTCACGTAGAGGTATTTCCCGCATTACCGAAGTCCTGACCAGTTTATAACAGGTATGGGCATCTGTTAGGTTCATGTTGCTAAACAGATTGCTGATAAAAGTCAATAATTTATTTCCCAGCGTATGCCAAAAGAACAGGATCCGATGCGGCTGACCGCCCATGAACCTGGATCCATACACAATATCAGCATGTCCCGTCAGGATTGGTTCTAATAATATATTATATTCCTTCGGGTCATATTCCAGATCGGCATCCTGTATTAAGATATAATCTCCCGTCGCATATTTGATGGCGGTATGGATGGCAGCACCCTTTCCTTGATTGTAATCATGGCAGATATATTTAATAGGCGCCGATGGGTTATCTGTGATGTATTCCAGTATCATTAGCTCAGTGTCATCTTTGGAGCAATCATTGACAACAATGATTTCTTTTTCGATGGTGTTGACCAATTCGACATCGCAGATCTTATCCAATAAAACTGAAATAGTGGAAGCCTCGTTATATGCCGGGATAAGTATCGATAATTTCTGAATCGTGCTGATGAGCGGAGGACGTTTGATATGTTTGGGCGTCCTTCGAACAGGCACACCCAATCCAGGTGATTTCAGAATTTCATACATAAGATAAAGTTTAGCGCTTCCTTAGAAGTAGTAATATAAATATCGGAGTTTTCAACCTGTAGGGAACAGCTCAGACTGTATGGACACATGTGCATTATGATGTACCGGTTTTTGATCGCACATTAATTCAGTCCAGGCTGCCCCTTTGCCAGGTTGTATATATGGGATTGCTATTGATCAGAGAGTTTTCTTAACCTTATGCCTTCTTCCTGTTGACTCAATAATATCCCTAAGAAATAGACTTTGCTTTTATGATTTGTAATTCTTCGAATCTGTATACAAGGTAGAACCGCCACGTAGTAAATACAACTCAAAGTTTGGTAATTTTGAGACATTACCCCATGCACAACTTTAAATCCTTTAAAGTATTTTCTGCTTCCTTAACATTACCTATATGAAAACAAATGGCAGCGTGTAAGTTTAATATTTTCCAGGTATATAATTCAGGATCTGGGAACCATACACTATTAATAGGATGTTTTCCATGGAATTTGTTCCTGGCGCGTACGCTAAGCTTGTATGCTTTTTCCCAATTTTTCAACGCAACGTAGTGCGCTATTATATGCATCATTGCTTCGGCTCTGGTGGGAGATATTTTGTTGGCTTTTAGCAAAATGATTTCTACATCATTCCAGTCGTAATCCAATTGATCCTGGATTATTGCCATTTGCCATAGAACGAAGTATTTGGCATCTTTATCCAGATTTCTATTTTTTAGATAGGCACTGTAATATTCAAGAGAGAATTCAAGATACTCCTTTTCTTTGCCAGGAAGGTATGACGCAACCTTTTGAAAATAATAGCCTGCAAACAGGTTAAGCCCGAAACTTTCATTTCCATTTAATTCCTGTGCATCTGACCAAAGGAGAAGAAACTGTTGAAATGCGTGGTCGTTATTTACTTGTGGTGAAATACGATCGGACCAATATTTAGGAAGTAAACTCCCGAGGCGATGACTATGATTTTTCATTGGTTTTTGATTTGAAATTTAAAATACCCAGGTTACTCATAATACGATATTCTTCCGGTGTCGTGCCCGTAAATTTCTTAAATACTTTTCCGAAATAACTTTGATCGCAAAATCCGGTGTGTTTGGCAATTAATTTTAGCGGATAGTTATTCTCTTCCAATAGTTGTTTGGCTTTATCGATCCTGACTTTTTGGATTAACTGCTCAACATTAAGATTGGTTTTTGTTTTTATGCCTGCCTGCAGCTTTCGCTGGCTTATATTTACTTCTATTGCTAATTGGATTGCATTGATTTTATTGGGATAGAACTTTTCAATGTAGACAATTGCCTGCTCAATACGCAATAGATCATCGTTATACAGGCGTATGATGCCATTTAAGCGCATGGGAAATAGTTTGATAATAAATAAGGTTACGCTTACTTTTATCAGAGCCTTAACGAGCATGGAGCCTATGAATTAGAAGATGAAATTAAAATAATAGTAATTCTTAACTTTCGTTATTCCCTGCATTTACACTGCGCCGATTTAGGTAACTCTTGCCGATGGCTGATTATAAGGAGAAGATCAGAGGGGTAGGATAGGAGGGGGGATATTATTTTTGTATTAAATACACATGCAAGATATATATGCCAAATTATTTATTTGGAAGGAAAAATTATTCGATCAGACGTTTCTTACTGAAGTAATATTGCAGTGTACAATTGGTTACGTATATTCATTGTAGTTACAAGATGAAGTTGGTGAGTTAAAAAAATGTCTACAAAAATAGAACGCGAATAAATAGATAGGGTCCTTATAATTTTGGCGCCTCTATATTTTACATCCCATCCGGAATGTAAGACATAGAGGCGCTGCCTATATCAGGAGTTATCTGTTTAGTCGGGTTTGGTTAGTCATAGAGTTGATGGGTGCACCCGATTGTAGAAACAACAGGTATTGCTTTGGTCAGTCACTTTTATGCTTTGCTAAATACGTCCGCAAGTTACAACTACATAATAATGAGATTGGTAGCAATAGTTATGCAATCGGGTTTATCTTATGCCCGGTTGCTCTTTTTGAAGTCTTTCGGGGTTAGTTTATGCCAGTTCTTAAAAGCTTTGATAAAATTGCCCGGATAGCGATATCCCACTTCTATGGAAACCATTCGCACGGTTTTATCTGTAAGCAGCAGCAATTCTGCCGCCTTTTCCATCCGGGTATGCTCTAAATACCCGTATACGCCAATATTGAACACCTGCATAAAGCCTTTCTTTAACTTGGTCTCATTCATGGCTATCTCCCGGGCAAACTCCCGTATAGTCAGATGCCGGTGGTAATTCTTTTCAATGTTGTCCTTCACCCAATGAAGGCTGTCGATGTCCTGGCGGCTGTAAGGAACCGGATCGGCTTCCTCCGTCGTTCCCTGCACCAGTAAATGAAATAACAGCTCTTTTATCTTATTCTCCAGGTAAGTGGGCTGCAGGAGATCGGTCCCATAAGGAAAGGCCCGGATATCGGCTATAATCTTCTGAGAGCGCATTGTTAACCAGCGTGACGTTGGAAACAGCAATGCAGGGAGCCCTTTCTGGATCTTTTTTAGAAAATCCAACAGGGCAGGGAAGGGGAGAAGAGCCGTCTCAAAAAAATCAGGAGAAAAGGAAAAGCCGAAAGTGACATAATCTTTACCTGGCTGAAAAGCGATTTCTCCTTCGAAGGTTGGCGCAAAATAAAGAACGAACTGCCCCTGTTTGAGCTCGATTTGCCCTAACGCAGCAACTTTATAGTCCAGGTGATTGATCAGCGAAAGGTGTACCATCAGGATAGGACCGGCATGTCTGAACTTTAGTGTTTCCGGCTGATTTATATGGTAAATGCTATTCCAGATAACCAACTCTGTGGTGACAATCTGCTGAAACATGATCTTACCGAAATCACCGGATGCCTTGAAAAGCTTGCTGCCTTTAAAAATCTCCCTATTTAGTTCCGGAAAACCGTCTGAATCCTCTGAAAAAAGAATTTCTCTGCCATTTTTATCGGAAAAAGTGAATTTCATCCTGGTAATAGTCAAGGCTTTTTTTAGCAAATAAAAAAATAGCTGACGTTTGCTAATAACATCAACATTTTTAATACAATAACTAAAGCATAAAAGTGGCAATGACTATCGGAAATGTTTGGGAGCTACCTTTCATTACCGTGGAAGACGAAGGAAGCAGGCAGGAAAAATGACCCGCTAGTGCCGTGTATTTAGTGTCGTATAAGCAATAGCGCACATCAACTCCACTGGTAAAAGTACGCTGTTACTTCCGTTTACCAACGTTTAAAAAATTGTATTCAGGGTGCATATATGGAAACACCTATATCTCTCCGCGTATGGATCTGGAAATAACTTCTCCCTTGCTGTTGACATGCAGCTTGCGGTAAATGTTTTTGATATGGTGGCGGACGGTTTCCAGGGCGATGCCCAGGCGCCCGGCAATCATTTTATAGCTGAGCCCTTCTACCATCGCGGCTATTACCTGGTGCTCCTTGGCTGTTAAGGGTTCATTATAAGTGCGCTTGGGTGCAAAATATTCGACCACTTTGCGTGCTATGGCCGGTGACATGACGGAGCCGCCTTTGTGGATCACCTTCAGGGAATCGAGCACTTCCTCCAGGGGTGTATCTTTTTGCAGGTAGCCTACCGCTCCGGCGCAAAGAGCTTTAAATATACGATCGCTGTCCGCATACACGGACAACATAACCACTGCCGCATCGGCAAATTGCTTTTTGATTCCGGGAATGGCCTCGATGCCATTTATTCCGGGCAGGCCGATATCGGCCAGGACGATGTCCAGGGAAGAGAGGTGTTCCGCTTTCCGGAAAAAATCCTCTGCCGAGCAGGCTATGATGTCGCAGATCAATCCTTCCTGTTGCAAAAAGAAAGATGACAGGGTGTTCCTTACCACTGCATCATCTTCAATAATGGCGATATGCATCATAACTAAATGAATTTAACGAGGTTTCCCGGGATCTTAAATACCATAAAAGGGGGATAAAGGCTATCTGAACGGTACGGTGAGCAAGAGGGTAAGCCCGTTCCGGGAGCTGGTCTCCAGGGTAGCTTTTATTCCGGCGGCCCTCATTTGCATGTTCCTGATCCCCTGCCCGCTATACCGGCCCATCCTGCTCATGCCTTTGCCATTGTCACTGATCCGCATGGTAAACATTCCCTGCTTCTTTTCCAGCCTGATCTCCACCCGGCCGGCGTCCGCATGTTTTACAATATTGTTGATGGCTTCTTTGAAAATAAGATAGACATGCTGTCTGAAATTCATACTGAGCTTTTCGTTCTCCTGCAAGCCGGCATGGGAGAATTCAAATTCAATACCGGATGGAAGAAGCATATTATGTATGTGCTCATGCATGTGGTTGATCAGCCCCGCCATAGTATCATTGCGGGCGTCTATGCTCCAGATTACGTCTTTCATGGTGGATACGGCCCCCCGGCTGATGCCGGCTATAGTAGCCAGTTGTTCCCCTGTGCTGTCTTTCACTCCTTCCCGTTTTGCGGCATCCGCCAATAAGGTAATTCTGACCAGCGAGCTGCCTACTTCATCGTGAAGGTCACTGGCTATGCGGGTTCGAAGCTGCTGCCATTTTTTTAACTGGTTGATACGATATTGCAGGGCCCCATACAGGATAGCCAGTGAAAGCAATCCCATCAGGCAGATAAACCAGGGGGTCTTGTAAAAGGCCTGCTGTACGAGGATGGACACGTTGATCTCATTTTCGGCAAGTACGCCCTTGCCTATGCGACCTTTTATAAGGAGCGTATACTTACCGGCCGGGAGGGAGGTAAAGGAAATAAGGCCGCTGCTGCCAACGGAATGCCAATCCTGATCGAGTCCTTTCAACGTATAGGAATAGCCATTCCGGGCGGGGTCATACATATCCGTTAGCGTAAAGCCAAAAGAAAAAAAAGTATCTCCGGGGTAGATCACCACTTTTTTCAACGTGTCAGCTCCAAAAATGGTCTCTTCCGTTTTCCCAAAGCGGGGTGTTCTGGTAAACCGGGTAAGCAGCAGATCGGGGGGCTTAACATTTTTAAATGCTGACGCCGGATTAAAAATAATATATCCATTCAAGCCGCCAAAGATCATACGGCCATCGGCCAGCCTGGTAAAGGCTTTGCGGTTGAACTCATCTGCATTCAGCCCGTCCTTTACAAAGAAACTGGTGAATTGCTCTGTCTGCCGGTCCAGATAGCTAAGCCCTGCATAGGTGCTGATCCATAAATTATGATTATCATCGGCCAGAATACCACAAACCGTATTATTGCTGAGACCATCCCGGGTAGTATACTGCCTGATCTCCCGGGTGTCCTCCTTATAATGCAGGATGCCACCCCCTGACGTGCTGATCCAGAAGCTGCCATCCCCATCGATAAAGATGTCATTGATGCCATTTTCCAGGACGGGATGTACTGCTGCCTTAGATACTTCCCGGGTAGTGCTGTTGATCTTATATAATCCCCCGGACGTGCCGGCCCAGATCCATTTCCCTTTTTTTGCCAGGCTCCAGCAGGAGATATTGTGAAAGGGCATCCCCCCCTTGTTGTCCCGGAATGGTTTCATCGATTTTGTCAGCGGATTGAACGTATACAGGTTGAACTGACCGCCCGTCCAGAACAGGCTATCGGCAAAACAAATACTAAACTGGGTAATGCCTTCCCTGCGGGCCTGCTCATCTCCTCCCGGCAAAAAGATCTCTTGCGTAGATCTGGCAATATCATACCGGCTGATGCCATAGCCGGCCATCCAGATCGTATTCTTATGATCATACCACATATCATACATAAAGCCTATGTCATAGCGACCTGTCATGGGGATACGGATACTGTTATTACGGATCGGCAGAGCGGATACAGGGAAGGCGCCGGCTGTCGAAAGGGATGCGGTGGAAGCTGCCCCAGCCGGGAGAGGCTGCCGTTTGAGCAAGCCATAATTCTCGGTGCCGGCATAAAGTATCCTGTTCCTATCCTCTATGATCCTGCGGCAACGGATGTCTTGCCGGATGGTGCCGTTCACGCTAAAGGGTAAAGTGCTGAAAATAGAAGTGCGGCTGGATATTTTAACGATCCCATTATCCGTGCCCACCCAGATATTATTATTATGGTCTTTGTATAAAAAATTGACCATCGTTGCATTCGCTGCGGAGAGCAACCACTTATAGTCGGTGGCCTGCTTCTGCCCGATATCATATTTTGTGAGGCTTGCCCGCTCAGTGCCCTGCCAGATAGCCCCTTCCGCATCGGCGCAATAACAGGTATGGACGTGTAGGTTCGGGGTATGAGCGGCGCCATCGTTCTTGAGCCAGTGCTGAAATTTCCGGTGGGCGGTATCATACCGGCCTACTCCATTGCAGGATAGGCTCCAGGTCTTCGCCTGCGGGTCAACGTAAATCTTTGCATAATCTTTTGCCCATAGGACGGGAGCGCCCAGGCTGTCCTCCCTGTTGCTGTGCGCCCTTCTTTGAACCAGGGCTGTTGCATGGTCGAGATAGGATAGCCAGAGCTCCCTTCCGGAGCCTTCTGTCAGCCCCACCAATACCATATTATTTTCGAGAAGGGAAGGATGGAGCTCCACCGGGGAAAACTGATGATGTGCTCCTGCTTTTACCAGCCATTTATCTGAGAGGATCCAGATGGTGCCGTCACTCATTTTCTGCAGGGCCCGGACAGGGCCTCGGGGAAGGGAGCCGCTTTGTCTGTCATCATGAACAAATTGCTGCAATGTGTTGGCTTGCGGGTCGAGGATATTCAACCCGTTCTCCGTGCCGATCCAGATGTATCCGGCTGTATCCTGGAGAAGGGCCGTTACCACGCCATTGCAAAGAGCGGGTCGGCTGAGTACATTGTAATGCATGAATCCCGCACCGTCATACCGGTTCAGTCCGTCGTTGGTGCCAATCCATATCATACCATTTCTTTCCTGCAACATGCATTGGACGGAATTGCTGCTTAGCCCGTCACCGGTGGTGAGCCTGGTATACTGAAGAGGCTGCTGGCCCGAAACCGGTCCCTGCAAAAGGACAAGCCAGCCGAGGAGTAATCGTAGCTTATGAAAAGGGTTCAAGGTAAGGGTCTGGGTAAAGGTTCGAGATAAAGGTCAAATCGGTGTGTAATTTAAATAAAATCCGGTTAAGCCTTCCGGTAACTTTCTACCCCTAATATGGGATTGACCGGCGCTACTTAATATATCAATTTTACGGTACCCTAAATTTTTCACCAACCATCTTCTTGTTATGCAAATCCCCGGTCTATCTCTCCCTAAGGGAGGGGGCAGTGTCAAGGGCATTGGAGAAAGCTTCCACCCCAACCTTTTTTCCGGCACGGCTGCCTTTTCGGTCCCGGTCCCGGTTACTCCTGCCCGTGGATTTGAACCGGGACTCAGCCTGGATTACCAGTCCGGCAGCGGTAATGGCCCGTTTGGTCTTGGCTTCTCCCTGTCCCTACCATCTATCGGGGTGGACAGCAATCCTTCCATTCCGGACTATAAGGGCAACGAGCGGTATATCATCGGGAATACCAAGCTGGTCGAAAAGACAGGGCTCGCGACAGCAGGGGCTGGGGAATGGCGGGTGGTGAGCTACCTTCCCGTACTGGAAGAAAATTTTACGCTGATCGAGCAATACACTTACTCCGGGACAGGAATCTCTTACTGGAAAACGGTTAGCCCCGGGAATGTAACCAGCATTTATGGGGATACCCCGGAATCGAGAGTATATGACCCGGAAGATCCGGCCCGTATATGCACCTGGATGATCACCCGCATGGAGGACCCTCACGGAAATAAAATAAACTACCAGTATAAAAAAGAAAATGCGGACAACATTCCGCCTTCTCCCTGTGAGGACAACCGAAACAGGTATACGCAGACTTATATCCGGAACATACAATACGGAAATTATCAGGAAGCAGGGGAACAGTGGGCTTTTGAACTGGTATTTGATTACGGGGAGTATACAGTCCCATCGGAGGGATCTATCCATAACGCTTATTTACCCATGGGGAACTGGGCTGCACGGAGCGACCCCTTCTCCACTTACCGGAGCGGGTTTGAAATACGTACCTGTCGCTTATGCCGTAATATTCTCCTTTTCCATCACCTCCCTCCTGGAGGAGGCGAAGCACCCACCCTGGTAAAAGCTCTGCAATTGGACTATGAAGAGACGGCTGTATTTTCTTTCCTTAAGAACATCGTTTTGACCGGGTTTGTAAGCAAGTCTGATGGCCAGTACGAACAAAAAAGCCTTCCTCCCCTTCAATTTCAATACACCCCTTTTACCCTGTCTTCCTCAGGGGCCTTCAAAGAGCTGGAGGTAAACGACCATGGGGAAATACCAGGTTATCTAGGCACCGGAAATTATATGCCGGTGGATCTTTTCTCGGAAGGCTTGCCGGGTATCCTGTATAGTGACGACGCCACGACTTTATACTGGAGGCCGGAAGGCAGTGGCCGGTTTAGTTTTAGTGAGCCACTCCTGCGATTCCCCATCGAAAAGAACCTGGCCGGAGCTGCTGCTGCCGTCGACGACCTGGACGGCGACGGGAGAATGGAACTGGTGATCCGCACGTCTCAAAGAAGTGGTTATTATGGTTGTGAGGGAGAAGAATGGAATTCCTTTATTCCGTTCGAGCGCTATCCGACTATTATCAGTGAACCGGGAATGCAGTGGACCGATCTGAACGGCAACGGGCGCAGCGATATCCTGCAGATCACCGATGATACGTTGAACGCCTGGTATTCTGAAAACCGGAAAGGGTATAGTGATCCGGTCATGCGGGCCCGTGAGCATGGGTTTCCGGGCAATGGTCAGAACGATCCCCGTATCCGTGTCAGCTTTGCCGACATGTTTGGCGATGGATTGCAGCACCGGGTAAGGATAAGCAGCGGTTTGGTGGAGGTCTGGCCCAACCTTGGGTATGGCCGTTTCGGCGAGCGGGTGGTACTTGACCATTCTCCGCAATTCGACGAGTCTATGGACACGACCCGCATATTCCTGGCAGATATAGACGGATCCGGGACCCAGGACCTGGTGCTGGTATATCCGGATCGGGTCGATATTTATCTCAACCAATCCGGCAACCGGTTCTCCGATCCTATTAGTCTGGCGCTGCCGGAGAAATATGCTTCCATCGACCAGATCAGCTTTGCCGACGTCCAGGGCAAAGGGACCACTTGTCTCCTTTTCACCAAAATTGCCCCCGGCGTAAAACATTATTATTACGAATTCTGCCATCACTCCACCGATGAATGTCTTCAGGGAGTGAAAAGCTATCTGCTCTATGAAGCGGAAAATAACCTGGGAGGTAAAACGAGGATCAAATACGGCAGCTCCACGCAATATTACCTGGAGGATAAAAAGAAGGGAAGACCCTGGGTCACCAGGCTACCGATTCCCGTACAGGTAGTGGAGAAGACCATCGTCCACGATATGATCGAAGGTTCCCGTTTCACTACTCAATTCCGATATCATGACGGCTATTATGACCCGGTGGAGAGAGCGTTCAAGGGATTCGGTTTTGTAGAGCAATGTGATACGGAAACCCTGGAGCCTTTTTCCGGCCCTCTTCCCGATCCCGGCTGGCCTATTGAAACCATCAACAAAGAATTATACGTTCCTCCGGCACTTGTCAAAACCTGGTATTTTACCGGCGCCTTCGAAGCCTCCGCCGATGTCCTCGCTCAATACCGGAAAGACTATTTCCAGGGTGATGACCGGGCTATCCTGCTGCCCGGCTATGTCTTTGACAGCGCTATTCCCCTGGCGGGCGCGGAGACGATGCGACAGGCGTATGACGCCCTGAGCGGCAAAGAGATCAGGCAGGAAATATATGCCCTGGACAAGAGCGGGCTGGAGGACAACCCGTACCAGGTCAGCGAGACTGCTTACGAAGTAAAACTCTACCAGCCGAAGGGGCAGCAGCGCCGGGCCTCCTTCCTGGTCAACCAGCGGGAAACCCTGCAATACCAGTATGAAAGGAACCCTGCAGACCCGCGGATACAACATGCATTTATGTTGGAGAGAGATGCCTTCAACCAGGTAATCCGTTCCTGCAAGGTGTACTATCCCCGGCGGACCCCTCTTGCCGGTATCCAGGCTTACCCGGAACAACTGGAAATAAAAGCTATTTGCAGCCTCGCGGACTTTATCAACGAAACATCGGCAGGACGATGGATCGGTATTCCCTGGCAGGAGCAGGAATTGCAACTGTTCGGTCTGGAGCTGACCATCCATTCGTATTTCACTTTCGATGAAATGCGTGCGTTGGTGGCAGCGGCGCTGGAGGATGTGGTTCCTTACCAGGGAACCCTGTCCGGGAAAGGGTTTCAGGCCCGCCAGCTCAGTTGGAGCAGGAGCTACTACTGGAATGAGGCGCAAACCGATGCTCTGCCATTGGGGGGGCTCTCTTCCAAAGCATTGCTGCATCACCAGGAAGCGGCGCAGTTCCCCCGGGATTGGGTGGATAAGGTATTTGCCGGAAGATTAACGGAGACGGTCATTCGGGAGGAAGGAGGATATGCTTTTGATCCGGCCAATCAATACTGGTGGAACCGTGGCATGGTGGAGCATTATTACGGACCGGAGAACCCGGAGCGGTTTTACCTGCCTTATAAAACGGAGAACAGCTTTGTTCCGCCCGAGTCTTCTCTATTTTACAAGACTACCAGCGAATATGACGCGCCCTATTACTTTTCCGTCATCAAAAGAACGGAATATATAGACGAAGCGGAGAAGGTCTTCAATGAGGAGACCCTGGAGATGGATTATCGTATCCTTCAGCCCAAACAATTGGTGGATATCAATAAAAATGTTTCGCAGCTTCTTTTTGATCCGCTGGGGCAGGTGGTGGTGGCTTCGACATTTGGTATCAAGGAGGGAGACCTTACGGGAGGCATGCTGCTGTATCCGTATGAAGGGCGGGCTGCTGAATATATTCGCCGCTCCGGCTCTCCCACCGGCGGGCCGGTGAGTTTTGACGATGTGCTGGAAAATCCCGTATGGTATTTGCAGGGCGCCGCTCAATTCTTCTTTTATGATTGGCAGGCCTGGAAGAATGGGAAACAACCTTCCTCTTCCATCAGCCTGGTGAGGAACCAATATTATCATTCGGGGGAGGCAGATGCCTTGCCTTATTGCCAGATTTCCGTTCAGTATGCGGACGGGTTGGGCCGGGTCATCGAAAGCAAGCTCAAAACAGACCCCGGGCCGGCCATTCTCCGGGATGTGGCAGGACAACTGTTGCGGGATGCTGCCCATAAGCCGGTACAGGGGATGGCGCGGGAACGCTGGCAGGTCTCCGGGAGGACGGTGTACAACAATAAGGGCGCCGTGGCGGAGCAATACCTGTCCTATTTCAGCAATACGCCCAAGTTTGAGACACAACCCGAAATCGTAGCGGAGCGCCTGGTGCCTCCTCCCACGGTGATCCATTATGATCCCTTGCTGAGGGTGATCCGCACTGATAGTCCAGATACTTTTTTCTCCAAAGTGGCATTTACCCCTTGGGAAGAGTCGCTCTTTGATGAAAATGATACGGTGCTGGATGCGCCTTATTATAAGTACTTCATGGAACACTATCCGGGGCAGCCTACCCAGCAGCAGGAGGATGAAAAGGATGCACTGGATAAGGCGGCCAGGTTCTATGATACGCCGGCTATTAAGATCATGGATAATACCGGCGCTGTTTTCCTGGATATTCAATATGATACGGCTACTACAAGGTTGACCTCTTTTCAGCGGGAGGATATGCAGGGAAGGTTGTTACTGTCCATTGATGCGCGGCTGTATAACGATAATGTCACCCATGGTAAGGACTATTATAATTTCCACTATGCGTATGCCATGGGAGCTGACAGCCCTCTTTATATAGACAGCGCAGATGCTGGTAAGGAGTACCAGTTCTCCAATATTTTTGACAACCTGGTCTGGAACTGGTCGGCCCGGGCTTACAACCAGGTCATTTTTTATGACCGGCTGCAAAGACGTAAAGAAGTGCGCGTCCTGAGGACAACATCCGGGCAGCCGATACTTCCCTTCGATCAGTTTAACCTGGTAGAGCAATTTGTGTATGGGGAAACACAGGAGGACCCTTCGCGGCGGAATCTATGCGGAGAACTGTATGAATTGAAAGATCAATCGGGTATACTTATCAATAGCGCTTACAGCCTGCGGGGGGAGCTACTGGAAACTTCCCGTCGCTTCGCCGTTGATTACACGCAGCCTATCGATTGGAACGATCCGGAAAAAGTGCCTATGGAGACGGAGCTGTATATCCAACGTGCTAATTTTGATGCTGTGGGAAGAGTACTTAGGGAGACGATGCCGGATGGAACGGTGGTTTCCCGCACCTGCAACCAGGCCGGTCTGCCTGATAAGATCCTGGTCAGCTTGCCCGATGGCACAGTACAACCCGTCATCGATCATATCGAGTACGATGCCGGGGACCAAAGAGCCCTGGTGGTGTATGGGAACGGCGTTAAGACAGCATATAGCTATGAAGAGACGACGCAGGAGTTGATAAAGCTGGTAACCACCAGGGCGGAGAGGAGTCCTAAGGTGCGGGACCCGCAGCTCCAGCATATCCTATATACGTATGATCCGGTGGGAAATATTACCCGGATGCGGGACAGCAGCCGCGACGTTGTTTTTCATAACAACCAGAAAGTGGAGCCACTGTCGGATTATACCTATGACGCGTTGTATCGCCTGACACAGGCTGATGGCCGCCAACATCCGGGTATCAATAGCAACACCTACAAGAACAATGCCTCGGATGGGGATTTCAAGCAAAGCAAATTCAGTCCCCTGCCTTCCGACTACAGCAAACTGGAACGATATCACGAACGGTATACCTATGACGATTCAAACAACCTGATAAAAACGCATCATGCGGCGGACTCCGCACAATGGGCGAGGGATACGCCGGTAGAAGAGAATTCCAACCGGCTTAAGGACCTGCTCTATGACGAAGCGGGGAATCAGCGGCAACTGATCATTAACAATACCGTAAGCCTCTCCTATAACTGTTGTGACAACCTGGTGAAGGCGGCTATTATAGAACGGCCGGGGGCGGCAGATGACTGCGACTATTATACCTACGACAGCGGAGAGATGCGTACCCGGAAAATATCCGAGCGTATGGCTCACGGAGGTACGATCACGGAGGTGGAAGAGAAAAAATACCTGGGCGACTATGAAGTTAAGCTCCAGCGATCGGCAGGAGGGGCAACTGCCCTGGAGCGTCAATCGCTTCGGGTAATGAATGGGGATAGTTGTGTATTGATCATCCATTACTGGAAAGCGGATCGGTTCAAACGGGAAGCCGGGACACCGGGGACGAGAAAATTCCGCTGGCAATTGGACAATCAACTGGGGTCCTCTTCTATGGAAGTGGACAGCGAGGCGAGCCTCATCAGTTATGAAGAATATTTCCCTTATGGAGGTACGGCCATCATTGCGGGGGAGAGCGAGAGTGAAGTGCGGCTGAAGGACTACCGTTATTCAGGAAAAGAATGCGATGACAGCACGGGGCTTTATTATTACGGCGCCCGGTATTATGCTCCCTGGCTGGGGCGATGGCTAAAGCCCGATCCGGCGGGGACCGTGGACGGGATGAATTTGTATGCGTTTGTGAGGGGGAATCCGGTTGGGTATACTGATGCTCAGGGGACTACCAGTAAAAAGCGTAAGCATGTCAGCGGTTTCAGCAGTAGTAGCAGTAGCACCAGCAGTGTCAGTAGCGTCAGCAGCAGCACAAGTAGTAGCAGCAGCACAAGTAGTGCCAGTAGCATGAGCAGCAGCAGTAGTAGTAGTAGTAGTACCGCCAGCAGTAGTAGCAGCAGTCGGAGGAACCGCCCGAAACCGACAAGAACAACGTACGGCCGGTCAGAAATCGGGCCTTACTATCATAGACCAGGTCGTCCATGGAGCAAAAGTCCCAGAAGAATAATAAGTCGAAGTGATGAAACAATGAACCGACTCATAAATGGCGACAGGGCTTTGGGAGAGGATGTCGCAAGAGAAGGAGAATATCAAATGAAGATTGCTGATGCGCATTCAAAAGAACGATTAATGGCTTCAAAACATCAACCCGATCCTGTGGCAATATCGGCGCATAATCATTTGCAGAGCATTATAGATGAAGCTGTGGAAGGAAGGGGGGGCTTTCCTAAGCATGCAATGGCTTCGGCCGTGACAGTTGGCTCAGATAAGACAAGGCTGCTTGTTGCCTTTTCCGGAGGTGGTCTAACTCAGCAATTTAAAGGCCAAATTGCAAATATCGAAGCACAAAACGTAACAGTCTTTGAAGGCGGACGGGAAAAGGAGTTACCCATTCGTATAATATCGGCCCTCAGTTCGAAAGCCGGAACGGAATGTGCTTTGCAAAAGCTGCATTCGGATCTCCGTGATGATGAAAGGATGCCTCATGGCATCGTGGAAACATTTGGCCCTGCCGGCGGAAGAAATGTAAATAACTATAATTTCTTAAATAAGGAGGTAAATGACCTTCATACCCCCATGGAATCCTGCTTTATTTGCAAAAAGCAACATCCATCAAGCGGTTCCGATGGCCAGTTTAGAAAATAAATATTTTATCCATCATAAACCTCTATTCATGCCAACACATAAAAAGACCTCTCCTATCGGAAAAGCAAGCCCTTCCGTCGATCTCCTCCGGAAATTCCGGATTGAGAACCCGGACGTCGATCTACAGGAACTGGATTTTACTGATCAGGGGACACAGCAGGAACTGTACCTTCCCGAAGAGCCCGCTGAAAGGGAGCAGGCCCTGGAGACGTTGATGGCCTATCAGCGTGTGTTCCGCGTCTGCGGCGAGGACGGCATTGCCCATGCGTTGTTAGCGCAGCAATTCGACTCCGCCCACCGCATTGCCGCTATGCCCAGGTATCGGTTTATCGAGACCGTTTGTAGGCAACAGGGAGGAGACGGGGCGGCCAATCAACCGGCCACAGCCCTTCAATCAGCTACTGTCGTTCAAACGACCACTGGGCTTCACTCGGCCACTGCCATTCCGCCCGACACGGCCGGAAAGCTGTATGACAAAGCCAGATCCACTGTCACCCGGACACAGCATGTGGTGGCTTCTTTACATAGTACGATTGCTTCGCCCTATTTCAGCCAGACCCGGTTCAACCAGATACCGGATTCCCTGAAGGACTATGCCAGCGGCTTACCGGGCTACCAGGAGCTTTTCGGCAGCCTTGACTTCTGCCAGTGCAAGGATTGTAATTCCATTTTCAGTCCCGCCGCCTACTTCCTGGATATCATGCGGATCACGGATGAGTACATCACCCAACCAAATTCCTCCGCTGCGCAGGGAGGGCAGAAGATACCGGCGGGCATGACGCTTGCGGACAGGAGGCCCGATCTTTTTACACTTCCCCTCACCTGTGCGAAAACCAATGACCTTGTGCCCTATCTCCGGATCGTCAATGAGATCCTGGAAAAAAAGTTGTCCGAGGATACCCGGAAGCATGTTATGGAGACCCTGGCCCTGGCACGCTATCCGTTCAATTTGCCTTATCATTTGCCGCTGGCCCAACTGCGTATTTACGGGCAGCAATTAAAGACCTCTCTGACGGAAATATTTACCCGGTTCAACAAGCCACTGGCCAGTGGAAAGGTGCAATCCGCTACGACGGATACCATTACGCTGGCGGAACATACGCCACCGGGCCCCCGTAATTACCTGTATACCCAGGTGGAGATCATCCATGGTAAAGGCGCAGGCCAGCAACGGACGATCATTGCCTATGACGAAGCTACCAGGACCGCTCGTCTGGCCAATGCCTGGACCGAGTTCGCTATCCCGGATGATAAGTCCCAATATTATATTATCGATACACTGGCCGCTGAGAAAGAGTACTTGCAGTTATCCGTGGAGGAAACCAATTACCTGCTGCCTTTAAAAGAGGTCAATGGTCCTTCCCTGTCGCCTTTTTATGGGTATGAAGGGTTGAGCGATAAGGAGCTGGTCGATAAACTGAAGCATGTAGATGTCTTTCTGTATCAGACAGGCCTGGACCGCCCTCAATTGGATTCGCTGCTGGTGCAGGACCTGGATGAAAATGAACTGAAGGAGGGACTGGCTTCGCATTTCTTCATTAACGATACCGGCGAGGCAAAGGATAAGTATATGAAGATCGTGCCCGATCCGGGCAAGCCGGACGGCCCTGAAATAATCGACAACCTTTCCATTCCCCGGCTCAACCGCCTGAACCGGTTTATCCGGCTCAAGGCGAAGCTGCCCTGGACGTATGCCGATACAGACTGGGCCATGCGTTCCCTCGGTGAAAAAGAAATAGCGATCCCGCTGATCAAAAGATTGTCCCGCCTGCTGGCTTTGCAGACAGGCACCACGCAAACCGGCACCTCGCTGTCCGTCACCGATCTCTGCAGCTTCTGGCATCCCTTGAAGAATACCGGCCGGAAAAAGGCCACCCATCCGCAGGACTCCTTCGACCTTATTTTTAATAACCCGATTCTCCTGAAGGGAAAGAATCCCTATGATCCCCCTACCGGCGAATACCTGCCCTTTAATCCGGGCAGGGAGCAGTTGTGGCATATCAACAACAACCAGGGAGTGAATGCTCTCATCCGTTCCCGCTTGCAGGCGGCCCTCCAGGTCAGCGATAATGACCTCAGCCTGCTCGCCGGCTATCTGTACTATCTTGTTACGCCGAGGCCCGTCCATCCCGATGATCCTTCTCTGCTGCTGGACCTGACAAACCTTACCTGGCTTTACCGGCTGTCGAAATTGTCGGTGATGCTCCAACTGAGTATTGCTGATCTTTTATTGCTGCTGGGGCTGCTGTATTACCCCACTGAAAATTTTTTAGAGCCGCCGGTCGCCGCTCTCCCCCCTTCCCTGAAGCTGGAAACAGTGGCGTCTATTGCTGAGATCTCGGCCACGATGAAACGCGCCGGCTTTTCGGTAGCCCGATTGCAATATATCCTCGTCGGGAGAACGCAGAACAAATTCGACAAAGGCTTTAATGAAGGCGGCATTCCGGGCTTTATCAAGGACCTGAGCACGCTGGCGGAAACCGTCCGGATAACCCCGGCGACCTTTGTCTTTGAAAATATCGACCCGGGACAATCGGGGAAGATCTTTGAGGAGCTGGTGAAAGGGAAAGACAACAAAGGGTTTATTGACAGGCATGGCCTTGTACTCCAAAGCGAAGGCATCGATTTCGACTATTTTGCCGGATTATTTCCGGTGAGTGAAGATGCGTTTGTCAATGACAGGATCTCTGTGGGCATCTCCAGGGAGATCTTCGCCGCACTGGACAGCAACGAAATTTTCTCCAGGACATTTACGCTAACATCCGGGGAAAAGGAAATAAAGTATGGTGTATTAAGCTCCGGCTTTATGCCGTTCACTCCGCTGGGTTTCCTGGGCCTCCTGGGACCGGCTCCTGTTGCAGGGCCGGTGATCGCTGAAACAAGAGATCTGCTATTGCAGGTTAAGCGTAATATTGAACATACGATGGACCTGCTGCCATTATACGCCGGCCAGCAGGAGGAGACCGCCTTGCATGAGCTGGCTTCCTTTTTGGGGACTACCACGCAGATGCTCACCTTGCTGCTGCCTTTCTCGGCCCAGATCATCAACCTGAAGGATTACCGGGAGATGTTCCTGTCGCCCCTGCCGGAGGCCCTGATCCCGGTGTTCAACAAGGATGTATATGCGCATTATTTTGAGAAAAGCGAACTCATCGATGCCGACCGATCCAAAAAGATTTTTAAGGACCTGATCAATAATGATCTCCATTACCTTCTTGAGAATGCAGAAATTCCGGGAGAAGCCGCCAATGCCGTAGTAAACAATACTTTCACGGACTCCGCTTCTCTCGATTTTCTGTTCCCGGAGGATCCTGAGGCGGATCCGACCAGGGCCCTGAAGCTGGAACATGTACAGACCGTATTGTTGACCAGCAAAAGAGCGGCCACTGTGCACCGGCTTATCGAAATGCTGGCAAGGGCCAGCATGCTGGTAAGAACGCTTCGCCTGACGGCAGACGAGGCTGACACTGTCTTCAGGCATCCCTATTGTGTTCATATCACCGGCCTGGCCAACCTGACGGTCGGCAATATTGCCTCCTTAAGCCGGTACAAACAACTGGCTGTTGCCTTTAAAGACAATAACAATGCGTTGGGAAAGTATTTTGAAATGCGCAAGGACAGAAAGTCCAGGAGTAAAAAAATATTGGCCCTGGCGTCTTTGACCGGCTGGAACCCCGGGCAGGTGAGCCTTCTCATCGATCAATTCTGGCCTCTCAATGACGGGGTAGACGATTATAATACGGTGGATGGGCTCTACCGGCTAAAGCAATGCTTTGATTTGAGTAGCACGACGGGCATCGACACCAGGAGCCTGGGCAACCTGTATGCGCTCAATGACCTGGCGCTCGCCGATCTTTCCGGCCAGCTGGTCCAGGCCAACTGGCTCCAGTATACGGCTGCTGCCGGGAACCTGCTGGCGGCGGTAAGTGCGCAGGCAGGGGAGGAGGCATTCCCCGCCCTATCGGTTGGATCTGGTAAACTACTCGACACGCAGAAAAGGAATGTTTTATTACCCTACACCATCTGGCATCTGCAGCGGCAACATCCATTGATACGCTATCCCTCCGATGTCTATCAATACCTGCTGATAGACGTGGAGATGAGCGCCTGCGACAATGTATCGTATATTGCCCAGGGTATTGGCTCCGTGCAACTGTATATGCAGCGTTGCCGCATGATGCTCGAAGAAGGCGTCACCAGGCTTGGTAATATTCCCGATATCTGGTGGGAATGGATGATGGCTTACCGGGTCTGGGAAGTCAACCGGAAAATATTCCTCTACCCGGAAAACTATCTCAACCCTTCGCTGCGCAGGCAGGCCACTGCTCCTTTTAAGAAATTCGCCAATTCCCTGCTGCAGTCTAATATTGATGATCGTACTGTATCCGATGCCTATTCGGGTTATTTCAGCGATTTCAATGTCCTCAGCAACCTGGTGCATTGCGATAGCTATGCCTGTAACCTCGTAGATGAAAAAACAAAGGAATCCGTGAGCAGGCTATTAGTGATAGCCCATACCAATAAAGACCCTTATGAGTATTATTACCGCACCTTCGATAATAAGCAGGCCTGGTCTTCCTGGGAGAAAATAGATGCCACCATTAATTCGCCTTATCCCAGTCCCGTATATGCTTTTAACAAGTTGTTCCTCTTCTGGGTGGAGATCGATACGGTAGGCGGCTCCATTATCAAGGATAATAAATCACAGGATGTATCCAAGTTCATTGCCACTATCAAATATTCGTTCCGGCAACCGGACGGAAAGTGGACTCTGCCTCAGTCGATCGCGGACAATATTGTTATAGACTACCAGATTGCTTACAATACGGTGGATGCGTCCGGGGGCAAGTATTTCACGGAGCGTCCCGTATTTAATACCCTGCGGCTTGATTGGCAAAAGGTGTATCCCTTGCATATTCCCGAAAAAGCGTTGAAGACGACGACTGATTACCCGAATACCGAGAATATCTTTGTGCTTTACGGATTTGAAGGCTACTTTTCCCACTATTTAACGGACCCCATACCTCCCATCCCTTCGCCTAACCAGGACCCTGAGCTGGTCCAATTCGAGACGAAGATCCGAAGCTATATGGAACGGCTGAAAAACTTTATGCCCGGGAAAATACCTGGATATGACGGCCTGTTACCTTTTCAAAAAGGGATTTCCCTCAATCAGAACCTGGTCGTATCGGATATCGACGCGCTGCTGATTGCGGCAGAACCGTCGAAAGAATCTTATGGAGGGTATGCTCCTGCCTTAAACAGAGCTGATAAAAGGTTGTGGATAGAGATGTCCCGTGTATCGGGGGGGATCATACCCGATAATTACTACTATAACTATTATGTAGATGTTCAACCGGTAGCTCCTACTGACGTTACCACCTATTATATGTTAAGCCCCCTGCTCTACAATACCTCTAACTTGTCGGCCGCTTCCATGACCGTAAAGAACGTCGTGGGAAGCTTTATTTTCGATAATGGGGACGAGACCTTCCTCTCCACTTCCCAGCAGGAAGGTCTGAAGCCGATCTCAGAGGTGCTCAGTACCGGCTATAATAACCCGCTGCCCACGGAGTTCTCTCTGAAGGCCGGTCAATATGCAAAGGATGCCATGTGGCCCACCCCGCTCCGCTTCAAATTCGACCGGATCAGCACCTGTGCGGGAAATGTGTTGAACAGGAAACTGCTTTCGGGAGGGATTGCCAACCTGCTGACCCTGGATTCGCAGGCGATCAAGGAGCCTGATTTCAACCGCCTGAAACCGGATCTCAAATACGTTATTCCTCCGGGGAAAGATCAGTTGGATTTCAACGGAGCCTATGGCATGTATTTCTGGGAGGTGTTCTTCCACTCGCCTTTTTTGGTAGCGGATTCACTGAATACCCACCAGCGTTTCGCAGAGGCCCTGGAATGGTATCAGTATATTTTCAATCCCACCCAGCCCCCGGAAAATGCCAGCGATGCTACCAATAACCGGTTCTGGCGCTTTCTTCCCTTCCGGGACATGCATATCTCCACGCTGATTGAGGTGCTCAGCAATCCCGCACAGATCAAAGCCTATAATGACGACCCCTTCGATCCCGATGCCATCGCCCGGCTGAGACCGGTGGCCTATGCCAAAGCCATCGTGATGAAGTATATTAAAAACCTGCTGGATTGGGGCGATTACCTGTACGCACAGGATACGAGGGAGTCCATCACCCAGGCCACCAATCTCTATGTCATGGCTTCTGACCTGCTGGGCAAGCGCCCCGTAGCGGTGAAAGACTGCCCTGTCCCCAAGTCTATGGACTTTACGCAAATTAAGAACGCCTATAACAAGGTTAAAATCCTTTCCGGTAAAGTCGTCAAGGCCGCCGGGCTGACTATTACCCTGCCTGCCGAGGCTTCTTCCGTCGAGGATGCCTATACCGGCATGTATATCACCGTTACCGATCCAAAGAAGAATGAGCAGAAGCGCTATATCGTGGCTTACAACGGCAAGGATAAGACCGCTACCGTGGATATAGCCTGGGCGCAGAACCCGGATAGCGCCTATACTTTCCTTATTTTCAAGGAAGGCATCCCGCAGTTCTTTATCCGGCTGGAGAATTCCCCGTTGGTCACTGGTGGAGAGAAAGCGGATTTTTCTTCCGTTCCCTTCAATGATATTCCCTCCTATTTCTGCATACCGGAAAACGCTGAATTCATCGGTTGCTGGGACCTGGTAGAAGACCGGTTGTACAAGATCCGGCATTGTATGAATATCCAGGGTATCGAGCGGCCTCTGGCCTTGTTTGCCCCGCCCCTCGATCCGCATATGCTGACCCATGCTGCGGCTGCCGGCAGCGGGCTATCCTTTGAAAGTGTATTGGAGCCCTCCGTCCCTTTTTACCGGTTCAGCAGCCTGGTGGAGAAAGCCCGGTCCTTAGCCGGCACCGTCGTACAACTGGGCAATTCCCTGTTGTCCGCGCTGGATAAAAAAGATACCGAAGCGCTATCGCTCTTACAGACAACGCAGGGCAAACGGCTGCTGGATCTTACCACGGCCCTGAAGGAACAGCAGCTCAACGAATTGAAACAACAGCAGGGGGCTCTGCAGGAAAGTCGTAAGCAGGCGGCAGAACGCTATCGATTCTATACGGATCTGATCCAGCGTGGATTGTCGGTGTCTGAGATCCGGAACATTGAGGAGATGAACCAGGCCATGTTGTCGCATGTAATGGCCGGCACGACCAATACCATGGCGTCGGTGGCTTATGCCATACCCAATACAGGCTCTCCTTTTGCCATGACCTATGGCGGCGTGCAACTGGGGGCGGTATTCAATGCCGTAGCTTCCGCGTTTGAAGTGCAAGCCTCCGCGTATTCCTACCTCTCGCAATTAAGCATTACCCAGGCGGGATATGAACGCCGGAAACAGGAATGGCAGCTGCAACAAAAAATGGCGGGCTTCGACGATGCGCAGATAAGCTATACACAGGCCGCCAACGCGATACAACAGCAGATCGCCTCCCGCGACCTGCTCATACACCTGGACACCATCCGGCAGAGTGAAGAAACGGAAGCCTTTCTGAAAGATAAATTCACCAACGTGGAATTATCCCAGTGGATGGTGGCTCGTCTTTCCACCATTTACTTCCAGGTATATACGCTGGCCTATAACCTGGCCCGGTCCGCACAACGCGCCTATCAATATGAGCTGAATAATTTTCAGACCTTTATCCATTTCGGATATTGGGATGGTCTTCGCAAAGGGCTATTGGCCGGGGAAGGGCTGCAACTGGCCATCGAACAGATGGCCAAGGCCTGGCTGGACAATAACGTGCGTACGCTGGAAATAGAAAAAACAATTTCGCTGATGCAGCTCGACCCCAAGGCCCTGCTGGACCTGATCAATACCGGTGAATGCTATTTCAATCTAACGGAGAAGCTGTTCGACTCCGATTTTCCCGGGCATTATGCACGTAAGATCAAATGTCTTTCCCTGACTATACCCGCTGTCGTAGGACCTTACCAGGGCATCAAGGCGATGCTGACACAGGTAGCCAACCAGGTGATCCTGAAGCCGGACCTGAATGCCGTCAACTTCCTGCTGGGGGGCGGCGACGCCACGATGCCTGCGACCGATGTCCTACGTTCCAACTGGTGGATCAACCAACAGGTGGCCCTCTCCGGAGGCGTCAACGATGCCGGGCTGTTCGAATTGAATTATAATGACGAACGCTATCTTCCCTTTGAAGGCACGGGCGCCGTATCTTCCTGGAAGCTGAGCATGCCGAAAACAAACAATCATTTTAACTATGCCGCCCTTACGGATGTCATCGTACAGTTAAAATATGTAGCCTTCAATGGGAGCACCGCGTTCAGAGATGATGTGCAAAAACTGGAGGCGCTTCAAGCCCTTTAAGACCTTGCGGCCTATCTTTTTCTGGATAGCCGGTCGTATAGGATCAGCACTTTGGCATTTCGGATTTGATTCTCTTCTTCGATCTGCGAAGGGTTGATAAAACCTTTGTTAAGCGTAGCGAATCGTTCATCCAGGCTGGTGCTATTGGCTAACAGGTCTTTTAACTCCTGAAGGACAGCATCCGTTTGGGCGCTGGTGAAACCCGCTTCATTGGCCTGCCGCTCGATAGTCTGATAACGGAGATAATAATCACGGATGTCTGCCATTAGCCTGAAGTGTTCGTATTCCTGCTGGCCCTTTGTAGGTTTCAGGGAGTAGAACATTTTTACCGCCAGGCGGTTGCTATCCAACAACTGTTGCACGGTCATCGGGGAGGGGGACATCACCTTGCCTTGTTGGATCTCATAGGGGGCTGTTTTCAGGGCTGTCCAGAAAGTATTGGATTGGTCTTTGTCAAAGCCGAAATGATCTTTGCCATAGCGTTGGATAAAGTCGTCGATGTTCAGGGGCTGTTTGGATTTTAAAGCTTCGAGATAGGCTTCTGTCAAAATGTTGAAGCCATCAAGCGGATATACGTGACGGATAGCGTACAGGTCGGTGATGTCCGCCTCGGATTCAAATACTCCTGAAAGCTGGCCGGAGGTGGACCAGGAAGTCATGACCATCCCTTTATAACCTAGTCGGGCCGATACGGGGATGAAGTCCCGGATATTTTTGAAATGTCGTTCCCACACTGTCAGGTTATAGTTGTCGGGGCTTGAGCGGATGGAGGGAGCGCCCCAGATTTCGAAGCCACTTTCCATCAATTTATGGTGGTCGCCGAAATGGTTCATATCCCAGCCATAGTTCCAGTCGACGAAGATGGTTCCTTTGGGAAGGGATTTGATGGCTTCGGGGTATTTTAAGGCGATGTCGGCCCAGATGACGGGGAGCTTGCCCAGCTTTAGAACAATATTGCAGAGCATTTTGATATAGTCCGTGTAGAGTCGGGATTTGCCTTCCTGTTCCGCCTTTAGCTTGCATTTTTTATCATGCCCCAGGAGGTAGGTTTCATCCCCGCCGATATGGATGTATTTCGAGGTGTGCGTGGAAATAAGTTCCGTGTACAAACTGGTGAACAGGGCGCTGTCGCCTGCTGTTTCCAGGGGACAGACCTGTGAGTAGTCTTTCTGATCTTCGCGCAGGGAAGCGTATTTTTCATGACGGAGGATATATTCGACATGGCCGAAGCTCTGCTGTAAGGGGATGACATCGATGCCCAGGCTGGTGCAGTATTTTATAAAAGAGACCACTTCCTCTTTTGTGTAAGCGTACCGGTTGGGGATCAGCGGATCTTTTTCAAAGGGATAGGTTGCTTCCCATTCCATGACCAGGGTGTTGATACCGGATTTACTCAGCTTTAGGGCAAACGCTTTCAAGGCGTCCATGGTCATTACCTGCACTCGTAAGTCCAGGTGAAAGCCTTTTACAGCGAAGGTATTGTCTTGTGCTGCGGATTGCGCAAATGTGGTATGTACAAGGAGTAAGAGCAATAGGGCCGGGATGAGTCTTTTCGCTGCCGGGATGAGCTTTTTCATTAATTATTTTTTAGCAGTTAATTATTTTTATGAGACAAATTCCCCTGAATCCACGGGGGGCTTAGTATTTCCGGGCGTCCAGCTTCTCCATTTATGGCCGTAGAAAGCATAGAAGGCCAGGTACAGGTAACAGGGGAATAAGACCCAATACGCTCTTCTCACGTCGAGTGTATCTGCGAAATGGCCATAGAAGAGCGGGAGGATAGCGCTGCCGCATAAGCCCATGATCATGATGGAGGCGCCCAGTTTGGTGAACCGTCCCAGGTTATCCAGCGCCAGAGGCCATATCCCGGTCCATACCATCGAGTTGGCCAGTCCAAGCAGCACTATGAACCAGATGGAGATATCCGCCGCATGGCCTAGCAAATGGACGTCGCCATGTGCAAAGATGATCAGGAGGGTAAGCAGGAGTCCCATCACGGTGCAGATCCTGAATACATTCACCTGTCTGATGTATCGGGGAATAAGAACGATACCCAGCAGATACCCTGCGATGGTGGCAAACAAGGTATAAGAGGGAAAGACCTTGGCTTCCATTAAAGGGATGTGCATGGAATTGGCGTAACCGATGATCGTGTCGATGGCGATCACCTGCGTGCCGACATGCAGAAAAATGGCTAATGCTCCCAGGATCAGGTGGGGGAACTGGAAGATGTTCTTTTTGCCGGAATTCGCGTGGGCGATTTCCGGGCTTTCCCGTTCCGTATCGATTTCGGGGAGGGGGGAATACCGGATGAAGGCGCCTAATCCGAGCAGAACTATACCTATGAATGTATAGGGTACGACCACTCTTCTGATCAATTCATTCAGGGCGGTTTCCTTTTGTCCTGCGTCCATCGAAGGCAATAGCTTGAACAGGTCACTGTCCGTGACTTTAAGGACTACGGAGGCGAAGAGTAAAGGCGCTAATATTCCTGCCCCTTTATTACAGATGCCCATTATACTGATGCGTTGCGCCGCCTTTTCCTTGGCTCCGAGAATGGTGATATACGGATTGGCGGCAGATTGCAGCACTGCCAGCCCGGAGCCGATCGTAAACAGTCCCAGCAAAAAGACCTCGTAAGTCCGGGTGAGGGCTGCAGGTATGAAAATAAAAGCTCCGGCAGCCATTATCCAAAGGCCCGTCATAATTCCTTTTTTGAAGCCTACGGCTTTGAGTAAGAAGGAAGAGGGAACGGACATGACAAAATACGAGATATAAAAGGCGAAGGCTACCAGATAGGATTGGAAGTTGGAGAGTTCGCAGGCGATTTTAAAATAGGGGATGAGGATCGAATTCACCCAGGTAACAAATCCGAATATAAAGAACAGTGTTCCGATAATGAGCATGGATACGAAGGCGTCTCTTTCGCTGAGAGAGCCCGTCTGTAGCGCTGCTGCGGGTTTCTGTGTTTTTGTGGACATGTTGTTTTTCTCCTTGGCAGCCGGGTTGGTTATTTTACGGTAACGTACACGAATATAAAAAAGATTATTATATTTGGGTACGTACCCGGAAAATAAATAAGATTCATTTTATGAAAAGACCAGGGGCAAGATTGAAAATATATAATGGGCGCATTTTGACGCCGGATCGCATTATTCCACAGGGAACGATCGTGATAGAGGGGGAGCGAATTGCCGGAATCAGCGAGGGGAATGCTGATGTGCCGGATGCGCTGGAAATAGATGCGCACGGAAAATATATAGCGCCTGGTTTCATCGATATTCATGTACATGGCGGTGACGGATATGATTTTATGGATGGCAGTGAGACTGCTTTTTTAAAGATCGCAGAAATGCATGCCCGGTATGGAACCACCAGCATGGTGCCTACCACGCTTAGCAGCGATAAGGCCGGCATCCTGCAAAGCTTGTCCGTCTATGAAGCGGCAAACGTTAAGAATACCCGGGGCGCTCAATTTCTCGGGATGCACCTGGAGGGGCCCTATTTTGCCATGAATCAGCGCGGCGCCCAGGATCCCCGTTATATCAGGGATCCCGATCCGGAGGAATATGAAGATATCATCCGTCAGTCTTCGGTAATAAAACGATGGAGTGCGGCCCCGGAGTTAAATGGCGCACTTGATTTCGGCCGGTACCTGCGGTCTAAGGGCATTCTGGCGGCAGTAGCGCATACGGATGCTATCTATGAAGAAGTCGTGGCAGCGTTTGAGAACGGTTACTCCCTTATTACCCATCTATACTCCGGTATGTCAGGCGTTACCCGCCGCAATGCCTTTCGCTATGCCGGTGTGATAGAGAGCGCCTATATCATCGATGAAATGGACGTTGAGATCATCGCGGATGGCATCCATCTGCCTGCTCCTTTATTGAAACTGGCTTACAAAATAAAGGGGGCTGATAAAATCGCCCTGATCACGGATGCTATGCGTGCAGCGGGAATGCCGCCTGGTGAAAGTATGTTGGGCAGCCTGGAGAACGGGTTGAAGGTGATCGTCGAAGATGGGGTCGCCAAGCTGCCGGACCGGAGCGCCTTTGCAGGCAGCGTGGCTACTGCGGACCGGCTGGTTCGTAACATGATACAACTTGCCGGCGTTCCCTTGCCCGAGGCCATTAAAATGATCACGGCTACACCGGCCGCTATCATGAAAGTCGATGATCAGAAAGGGGCGCTGGTTCCCGGAAAGGATGCGGATATCGTCATTTTTGATGAAGATATTACGATAGGAGCCACCATCGTAAAAGGGAAAGTTGTTTATTCCTGCTGATGGGCATGGCTGTTATAACGTGATGGAGACGGTTGGTAACGCCGGCAGAAATTTTACAGGATTTATTATTAATCAGATAAAAATGATAAAGGAAACTGCAGAAATAAGGACAGCAGATAAGTTGAAAGTTAAAATCTATGAATCGCGGTTGCTTATGGGCGCCTATGCGGCTTACGATGCAGGCGAAAAAGTCAAGGAATTACTGGCAAAGCAGGAGTTGGTAAATATCGTCTTTGCGGCCGCCCCTTCCCAGAATGAATTTTTAGACTTTTTTTCTCAAAGTGAGGTGGATTGGAGCAGGATCAATGCTTTTCACATGGATGAATATATTGGATTGAATAGGAATGCCCCGGAACGCTTTGGCAATTTTCTAAAGAGAAGACTATTTGACCGGGTGCCTTTTCATGAAGTACACTACCTGAATGGAAATACGGGTGATCCTGCTATGGAATGCCGGCTTTATACAGAGCTGCTCCAGGAGTACCCGACGGACATCGTATGTCTGGGCATCGGGGAGAATACGCATCTGGCTTTTAATGACCCGCATGTTGCTGACTTCAATGACCCTTACCTGGTCAAAGTGGTTAACCTGGCCGAAGCCTCGCGGCAGCAGCAGGTAAATGATGGATGTTTTGCCCGGATAGAAGATGTGCCAGGTTCAGCATTAACGCTGACGATCCCTGCCCTGCTCCGGGCAAATGCTGCTTATTGCATCGTCCCCGGCAGCAACAAGGCACAGGCCGTATATCACACTTTGCATAGCGAAGTAACGGAGGCTTATCCTTCTACGGTGCTGAGAACACATAACAATGCTACTCTTTATTTGGACAGGGGCAGTTGGGAAAAATGTAAATTATGAAAGAAAGTAAAAAGAACAAAACTGAATATTCCGGTGTGAAGGAAATAGCAAGAAGGGCGAATGTCAGCATTGCCACTGTTGACAGGGTCCTTCATAACAGGACGGGCGTATCCCCCTCCACTCAGCAGAAGATCAATGCCATTATAAAGGAATTGAATTATCAGCCTAATATTCTCGCCAGCAGGCTCGCTTCCAGGGATGTTTATAATTTTGCTGTTCTCATTCCTGCCGTTTCGGCCGAAACGGATTTCTGGCGGGCTCCTCTTAATGGGATTAAGAGAGCAGAGGCTGCCATTACCGAATATGGGATAAAGATTGATTTGTATTTTTTCGATATCAATGACAGAAAATCATTCGAGGTACAAAGTAAGCTGATCTTAAATAATGCTCCAGACGGAATTTTGCTTGCGCCGTCTTTTATTAATGAAGCTATAGCATTTACCACGTCCTGCCGGGAGATGAATATTCCTTATGTCTTAATCGATTCCAATATTCCGAACCAGGAAGGATTGTGCTACATTGGACCTCATCTTTTTAAAAGCGGGTATTTATCTGCTCAGCTAATGAATTTTACGCTTAAGAGGAAGAGTGAGATCCTAGTGATCAATATAGCCAAGGAGGTGGATGATCATAACTATCTTATACAGATTGAGGACGGGTTCAGGGCTTATTTTAACTTTCACAATCTGCATCATGCAATTTTAAAATTAGATATTACCCAGATAGATTATTTGTCTGTAGAAAAAGAGTTGTCTGCATCTTTTGAGGAGCATCCGGGGATAAAGGCGATTTACGTAACCAATTCAAGGGTATCTGCGGTAGCCCGGTACCTTGAAAATGCGGGGAAGAAGAATATCCTTTTGATTGGTTTTGATTTTCTGGAAGAGAATATTGCATACCTCAAGAAAGACATTATCGATATTTTGATCTGTCATAAGCCTGCTGAACAGGGTTATAAAGGGATTATGCGGCTCTATCAGCATTTCGTTCTGGGGACGACTTTTTCTAATATATCATTTATGCCGATAGATATTGTTACGAAGGAGAATTATGAGTTTTATGATAATTATTTGAATGATTAAATTATAGCCTTTCTTCATAAGTCTGCACTATCTTTAAAGCCCCAACTAAGATGCCTGTATGCAGCAAATAATTCGATTGTTAGTGTTTTTTTGTTTAATACATTCCTTTGCCACTGCCCAGTTCAGGGTGGTAGGCTATCTCAATACCTGGGATCATTTTCCCGGTAATATGAGAAACGTACAATTTTCAAAGATTACGCATCTCAATATTGCTTTTGCCCAACCGGGTGCTACCGGTAATTTGACAGTGATTGAGGGGCTACCTGTTGTGGTGAAGAGGGCGCATGAACTCTCCGTTAAGGTATTGATCTCTCTGGGAGGAGCAGATCTCAATGGGACAGGAAAGAATTGGAGAAAGTATACCGATGCGGCTCATGTGGATGAATTTTGTAATAGAATAGCTGCCTATCTGATAAGGAATAATCTTGATGGCGTTGATATTGACCTGGAAGGGAATGTCATCGGTCATCGGTATGAGGGCTTTATTAAAACGCTTTCGGGGAAGCTGCGACCTGCCGGAAAATTGTTGACGGCGGCTGTTGCGACCTGGTATGAAGAACAGGTTCCGGCGGCCTGTTTTGCCTGGTTCGATTTTGTGAATATTATGTCTTTTGATCTGACGGGGCCCGGGAATGCTGCGGGGCCTGGCCAGCATGCGCCTTATTCCCTGGCGGTGGAAGATATTAAGTTCTGGAGGAAGAAAGGGTTGCCGCGGGAGAAAACAGGGTTGGGCATACCTTTCTATGGGTATGGTTTTTATGCTAATTCCACCCGTGGCGAAATAGCTTATAAGGATATTCTACGGAGATATCCGGGGGCTGAACAGAAGGATAAAGCAGGGCATACTATCTATTATAATGGGATGCCTACGATCGGTGAGAAGGCGAGGCTGGCCCTTCGTGAGGCAAGTGGTATTATGATCTGGCAATTGACGGAAGATGCCAAAGGGGCTCATTCGCTCCTGAATGTCGTGGATAGTGTCGTTAAACACTCCCGGTGATCAGTTATTCCAATCGGGGTTAGTTGTTGGTATCATATTGTTTATGTTTCCCGGATCTTTTAAAATTATATCTTAGTCCTACTGATAAGCCTGCCAGGTTGATCCGGTGAATATAGTACTGACTGTTAGGGCTACCTGGAAGGCTGTACCTGTAATAAGGTTCTGCAAATATGGATATTTTATCATTTATCTTTTTGGCAAGGTTCAAGCCCAGGTAGATGCTTTTTCCTGTAGTGTATACATTGCCGAAGGAATGGATCTTAAAGATCATACCTGCATTGAGGGTCGCCCTGAAGCGGTCATCGCCTATTCCGTAGCTGATCAGTAAGGGGAGGTCGAAACTTGTCCTTTTAAGGTAGGCATGACGTAACGGGTTGACGATGTTAGAGTCGTTATAAGTTACCTTTTCATTGATCTGAGAATATTGTACTCCTGTGGTGGCAGAGGCGTGCTCGCCAAAGGACCTGTTAACTTTCAATCCGACCGTAAAGGATAATTGTGTTTTTTCATAGTCTTGTTTGATCTGAAGAACGGGCAGATCGGGGGAAGCATACAGATCGATGCTCCAGGCGCCTTTTTTTAAAGGAGACAAGCCATTTTTTGACGGAGCTGGGGCCGGGGGAAGGGCGGTCATTCTTTTTATGGGGCCCGGGGTTGTTTTCAGCACCAGATCGAAGGCGGGATGGTGCAGGGTATTGGGGATATGTTGGATGTCCGGGAGCGGCTGGCGTTTGAGGGAGCCGGTAAGCGCCTGCCGATTGACCGGAGTAGCAGGAGAGCCCGGGTGAACGGAAGCCGGTGTGGTGTTCGGGGTGTGAGCAACCGCAGATCGGGAAGCGGATGCAGACAGTGGATCGGCGGGGGAATGAGCCGAAGGAGATGCCGGATGAGCGTGGTGGTTGGCCGGAGAGGCGGGATGAGCTTGCCGGTTGACCGGGGCAGCCGGATAAGTTGACATGACCTCGGGATTAGCCGGAGAAGCCGAATAGGTTGACGTGACCTCAGGATTAACCGGGGCAGCCGGATAGGTTGAAACGACCTGCGGATGGGCAGCGGTTGCCCGATGGGAATGGCTGGCAGCCGGCCGGGTGCCCAGATAGTACCCGCCTGCCAGGCCGGCCACTATGAATGTAGGTGCGACAAAATACTTAAACCAAAGGATAAATAGCTTTCGATCCTTATCCTTCTTTGGCTCTATCCTTTGCCAAAAATTTTCAGGAACCTGCGAGGAGTGATCCTTGAGTTTGTTCCTGAAGAGTTCGTCAAATTGATGTTCAGTCATATCTATTTGACAATTTTTTGCAGTGGAGTAATTTGTTCCTGTAACATTCTTCTTGCTTTTGATAACTGGCTTCTGCTGGTTGCCGGTCTTATGTTGAGCAATTGGGCAATTTCGTCATGGTTATATCCTTCCAGTACATATAAGTTGAAAACAATACGGTAACCTTCGGGCAGATTGCTGATCAATTTTAATAATTCGTCTTCGCTCAAATTTGACAGCGCATGAGGGTCTATGGCGTGAAACGTTTGCTGGCTTTCCCTGATCTCCGAGAAATGTATTTTTTTATTTTGTAATATCTTTAAGGCGGAGTTGACGGTGATACGCATTATCCAGGCTCCCAGCGGCCCTTCGAACTTGTACTGGTGGATATACGTGAATATCCTGATGAACGCTTCCTGCAGCATATCTTCAGCCTCTTTCTGATCGCAGGAGTATCTTCGGCAAATAGTCATCATTTTACCGGCGTATTGCTCAAAAAGCATACGCTGGCTTTTTGCATCTTTTTTTATGCATCCTGTAACCAGTTCTTTCTCTGTCAAATCAGGCTATTTAGTATATGTGCATTATACAGATACTATTTAAGGAGCAAACGTTGCCTGGGTAATTATAGGTTGCCGGCCGGTGGGGGGATTTTGGGATTACTTTAACCTTTTCTTCATTTTGCGCACCAGGCGGGTGATGTTAAACGATTTTTTTTCAGGCGCCAGAATATGGGCGTAGTGAGCGGGATCGATGGG
>Ga0307511_10000513_pt1 | contig 41716 bp, 34 predicted proteins | sample 13_EM_MG_FD_200266 | JGI IMG/M metagenome (GOLD analysis project Ga0307511, IMG submission 200266) | Populus trichocarpa ectomycorrhiza microbial communities from riparian zone in the Pacific Northwest, United States - 13_EM | ecosystem: Host-associated > Plants > Roots > Unclassified | place... | reverse complement strand
GGCCAGGCCGCGTTCTTCATGTTCCTGTACCTGGAGGTCCTGGACGCGTCCTTCTCCTTCGACGGCGTGATCGGCGCGTTCGCCATCACGAACGACATCGTGCTCATGGCGCTGGGCCTCGGGATCGGCGCGATGTACGTCCGCTCGCTGACGGTCTACCTGGTCCGCCAGGGCACGCTCGACGACTACGTCTACTTGGAGCACGGCGCCCACTACGCGATCGGCGCCCTCGCCGTGATCCTCATGGTCACCATCCAGTACCAGATCAACGAGGTCATCACCGGCCTGGTCGGCGTGGTCCTGATCGGCTGGTCCTTCTGGTCCTCGGTCCGCCGCAACAACGCGATCGCGGAAGCCGAGGGAAAAGCCGGCTCGGACGAGAAGACTGAGGTCTCGTCCGGGGTGTGACAAGCTCCCTGGTAAGGGAACGCTCTGTTCGGGGCGGCAGACAGAGGACATGCCCTCGGTCCGCCGCCCCGACAGCTTTGTCGTGAGTCATGTGGACGTGGGGGCGGGAATGGGCTTCTTCGACGGAATCTGGCGGCGCGAGATCGACTTCGACTCGGGCAGCGCGGCCAGCAACGCGATCGAACTGACCAAACGGCACCACCAGGTCTCGCTCACCAAACAGGGCGCGGCCACCGGCAACCTGCGCGTCAACCTGACCTGGCGGATGCGCACCTCCGACATCGGCGGCCTCCAGCGGGACAGCCTGCTCCGGCACCCCTTCAAGGCCCTCAAGCCGCCCGAGGTCATGGGCCACAGCCAGAGCATGGTCAACGTCGACCTGGACCTCGGCTGCCTCTACGAACTCATGGACGGCACCAAGGGCGTCGTCCAGCCCCTCGGCGGCCTCCTCGGAGACGTCAACTCACCGCCGTACGTGAAGCTCAGCGGCGACGACCGGTTCGGCTCCGCGTCCGGCGAGACGATGTACGTCAACCTCGACCACCGCGACCAGATCAAGCGCCTCCTGGTCTTCGTCTACATCTACGACCAGACCCCGGCCTTCGACCGCACCCACGCGATCGTCACCCTCTACCCCAGCAACGGCCCCCGCATCGAGATAGGCCTCGACGAACGCCACCCCCAGGCCCGCTCCTGCGCGGTAGTGATGATCGAGAACGTCAAGGGCGAACTCGTCGTACGCCGGGAGGTGAAGTTCGTCTACGGCTTCCAGGCGGAGCTGGACCGCTTGTACGGCTGGGGACTGCAGTGGGGCCGGGGCTACAAGACGAAGGTCGAGCGCTGAAGCGCCCCGAAGGGGCAGCTTCAGGGGCGCGGGGCTGTGTCGATTTGCGGCTCCGCCGCGTGGGCGCGCCCAGCCCCCACCGGCCCGCAGCAAACGAACTACCCACTCGCCTCAGATGAACTGCGGCCCCTGCGGAGGCAACCGAAAATCCGGATCCACCGCACTCGCCGCAGGCACAGGCTGGGGATACCCGTAGGTCCCCGCCGGAGCCGCCTGCGGATACCCGTACGCAGGCTGAGTCACCGGCTCCTGCGCCGGCGGATACCCGTACCCGGACTGCTCCGGAACGGCCGGAGGCAACTGCACCGGAACCGCCGGAGGCAACGGCTGCGAGACCTCAGGAGCGCCTGCCTCCGACTCGTCCACCGTGATGCCGAAGTCCATGGCCAGCCCGCGCAGCCCGTTCGAGTACCCCTCGCCGAGCGCCCGGAACTTCCACCCCTCACCCCGCCGGTACAGCTCCCCGCAGATCAGCGCGGTCTCCTCGCCGGTCTCCGGCTTGATGTCGAAATACAGCAGCGGATCGCCCTCGGCGACGGCCGCGTCGTACAGCATGATGCGCAGGCCCTGTACGAGGTCGAAGGTCTTGTCCTCCGCCGATGCGACGATCAGAATCCGGCTGACTTCGGGCTCGACACCGGCCAGATCTGTCTGGATCGTGTCGGTGGGGCCCTCGGCGACACGCTTCTTGCCGAGCCACCAGACCTTCCCGGAGGGGTGCCGGGGCTGGTTGTAGAAGACGAAGTCCTCGTCGGAACGCACCTGACCGGCGGGGCCGAGGAGCAGCGCCGAAGCATCCACGTCCGGGACCTCCGGCCCGGGCGTCCAGCGCAGCACGGCACGTACCGTGGTGGCCTCCAGCGGGATGTTCGACCCCTTCAGCATCGCGTGCGTCATGCGGTCATCCTGCCCTCTCGGTCCTGGTCACGACAACGTGGGGGTTCGGACACCGACATGGCCGAGTTACCTGAAGTTCATGCCCCGCGGGAACCCCTGACATGGGTTTGTACGTACTATTACCGGCCACCTATCGAAAACAATCACGAACCACAACGGCACCACGGGGGAGCTTTATGCGTCATTTCGGGCACATTGCCCCTGAGGTACGGCAGCGTCTCTTCTTCCAGGAGCCGTGCGAGTTCGACGCGGACTCCCCGGCCCGGCTGCTCGCCGCCGCTCTCGGCGCCACGCTCTACAGCCCGGCCACCCGGCCCCACCTGGCCGACGACATCGTCAAGCTGGCCGGGCGCGGCGTCGTGTCGATGGTGCTGTGCCTGGAGGACTCGATCGGCGACGAGGACGTCCCGGCCGCCGAGGAGAACCTGGTCCAGCAGTTCATCGAGCTGGCCGCCCGCCCAGGCGTAGAGCTGCCGTTGCTGTTCGTCCGGGTCCGCGTGCCCGAGCAGATCCCCGATCTCGTCCGCCGCATGGGCCCGGCCGTACGAAACCTCTCCGGTTTCGTGATGCCGAAGTTCACCGAGGAACGCGGCATGCCCTTCCTTGAGGCGATGGCCGCCGCGGAGGTGTCGAGCGGCCACCGCCTGTTCGGCATGCCGGTCCTGGAATCGCCCGAGCTGCTCTACCGCGAGTCACGCGTCGAGACCCTGGAGGGCATCTCCCGCGCGGTCGACAAGTACCGCGACCGCGTCCTCGCCCTGCGCCTCGGCGTGACCGACTTCTGCTCCTCCTACGGCCTGCGCCGGGCCTCCGACATGACGGCCTACGACGTCCAGATCGTCGCCTCCGTGATCGCCGACGTGGTGAACATGCTGGGGCGCGCCGACGGCACCGGCTTCACGGTGACCGGCCCGGTGTGGGAGTACTTCCGGGTCCAGGAGCGCATGTTCAAGCCGCAGCTGCGCCGCAGCCCCTTCCTGGAGGGGCAGGCCGAGGAGCTGCGTGAGGCGCTGATCGAGCACGCCATGGACGGGCTGCTGCGCGAGATCGCCCTCGACCAGGCCAACGGGCTGATGGGCAAGACCTGCATCCACCCCACGCACGTGCTGCCCGTGCACGCGCTGTCCGTGGTCAGCCACGAGGAGTTCTGCGACGCGCAGGACATCCTGCGGCCGGAGCGGGGCGGCGGGGGCGTACTGCGCTCGGCGTACACGAACAAGATGAACGAGGTGAAGCCGCACCGCGCCTGGGCCGAGCGGACCATGCTGCGCGCCGAGATCTTCGGCGTCGCACGCGAGGACGTCGGCTTCGTGGAGCTGCTCGCCGCCGGAATCCCCGGCTGAATCGCAAGGGACGCATGAACAAGGCAGTGAACAACGGGGTCTGGTCCGGCAGTTGGGTCGCGGAGCGGCTCGGCGTCGAACTCCTCGGCGACCCCGAACTGACCGACCTCCTGGGCCTGGCCCTCCGCCGCAACCCCAAACGGGCCCACCTCCTCGTCTCGAACGTGCTCGGCAAACACGTCCCCCAGTCCCCGTCGATCGTCTACGGCTACGGCTTCACCCTGGGCCACCGCGTACGCGACCTCCTGGGCCCCGACGAGTCCCGCCGAGCGGTGGTCCTCGGCTACGCGGAAACCGCGACGGGCCTGGGCCACGCGGTGGCCGACGGCATCGCCGTCGCCCCCTACCTCCACTCCACCCGCCGCCCGGTCCCCGGCGTGGCCACGGCAGGCGGCTTCGAGGAGGCCCACTCCCACGCGACCTCCCACCTCCTGCTGCCGGAGAACCCCGCGCTGCTGGCCGGCGAGGGCCCCTTGGTCCTGGTGGACGACGAGTTCTCCACGGGCAACACGGTCCTCAACACGATCCGCGACCTGCATGGGCGTTATCCGAGGGACCGGTACGTGGTGGTGGCCCTGGTCGACATGCGGTCGGCGGCGGACGCGGGGCGGTTGGAGGAGTTCGCGGCGGAAATAGGCGCGAGGGTGGACCTGGTGGCAGCGGCTTCGGGCACGGTTCGCCTGCCGGCGGGGGTGCTGGAGAAGGGGCAGGAGTTGGTGGCGCGGTACGAGGCAGGGGGTGCCGGGACAGGTCGTGTGCCGTCTGCCGCGCCGTCCGGGCTGGCCGCGCAGTTCCCCGCGCCCCTGAAAACCGACCTGAGCGCCAACCCCCTAGGGGCGCGGGGCAGTGTCGATATGCGGCTCCGCCGCGGGGCGCGCCCAGCCCCCACCGGCCCGCAGCCAAAACGAGTCGACCTCCGCTGGCCCCACAACCTCCCCGACGGCGGAAGGCACGGCTTCACCCCCGCCCACCGAATACGCCTCGAACGCGCCCTCCCCGCAATGGCAGCCCGCCTCGCAGAGGCACTCCCAGAAGACGCGCACCGCGTACACATCCTCGGCTTCGAAGAGCTGATGTACGCCCCCCTCAGACTCGCCCGCGAACTGGAGCAGATAGTCGACGCCGACGTCACCTACTCCACCACCACCCGTTCCCCCGTCCTCGCGGTGGACGACCCCGGCTACGCGATCCGCACCCGCCTCACCTTCCCCGCCCATGACACCCCCGCCGACGGCCCCGGCGACCGCTACGCCTACAACATCGCCGGCGCCGGCTTCGACGCGGTCGTCGCGGTCGTCGACTCCCGCGGGGACACTCCCGAACTGCACGGCCTGCTGGCCGAGTTGGCCGCACACACCCCGCACGTCGTCCTCGCGGTGGTCCCCTCGTACGTCCCCGAAAGGCCCCCCATGCTGCCCGAGCCCCTCCGCGGCCCCGCGTTCTCCTCGTACGCGCCGGAGGAGGTCGGCTGGCTGCTCCAGGATCTCTCGGACGTGACGCTGGAGGCGCCGACCGAGGAGCGGGAGGAAGCGATCCAGAGCGGTGGGGCGCACTACGCCGAGTCGCTGCCGGTGGAGTACCAGCCGAGCGAGCAGTACCAGGAGCTGTTCCACACCGCACTGGACGAGGCCGCCGGACGCCTCGCGCTGGCGGTCGGCGCGGTCACCGAACTGGTCCTGGCCGAGCGCTCACCGCACCCCGTGCTCGTCTCGCTCGCCCGCGCCGGCACCCCCGTCGGTGTCCTGATGCGCCGCTGGGCCCAGTACCGCCACGGTCTCGACCTGCCGCACTACGCCGTGTCGATCGTGCGCGGCCGAGGCATCGACGCCAACGCGCTGCGCTATCTCGCCGCCCATCACGACCCCGCCGACGTCGTGTTCGTCGACGGCTGGACCGGCAAGGGCGCCATCACCCGCGAACTCGCCGACGCGATCAGGGAGTTCGAGGAGTCCGACGGCGTCACCGGCTTCGACCCGGAGATCGCGGTACTGGCCGACCCCGGCTCGTGTGTGAAGACGTACGGCACCCGCGAGGACTTCCTCATCCCCTCCGCCTGCCTCAACTCGACGGTGTCCGGGCTGATTTCGCGGACCGTCCTGCGCTCCGACCTGGTCGGCCCGCACGACTTCCACGGCGCGAAGTTCTACCGCGAACTCGCCGGCGCGGACGTCTCGGTGGAGTTCCTGGACGCCGTGGCCGCCCGCTTCCCGGAGGTCTCGGACGCCGTGACCGTCCTCGCGAAGGAGCTGCTGGCCGCCGACCGCACGCCAACCTGGGAGGGCTGGGCGGCAGTCGAGCGGATCAGCGAGGAGTACGGCATCCACGACGTGAACCTCGTCAAGCCCGGCGTCGGTGAGACCACCCGGGTGCTGCTGCGCCGGGTGCCCTGGAAGATCCTCGCGCGGGCCGGTGCGGGTGCCGACCTCGACCACGTCAGGCTGCTCGCCGAGCAGAGAGGCGTGCCCGTCGAGGAGGTGGCCGAACTGCCGTACACCTGCGTGGGGTTGATCCACCCCAAGTACACGCGCGGTGCGACCGGGGCCGACGGCAAGGCGGTGGCGGTCTGATGCCGGTACTCGTCGCGAGCGACCTCGACCGTACGCTCATCTACTCCTCGGCCGCTCTCGCCCTGACCATGCCGGACGCGCGGGCACCCCGGTTGCTCTGTGTCGAGGTGCACGAGAGCAAGCCGCTCTCCTTCATGACGGAAACGGCCGCCGGACTCCTCACCGAACTCGGCGGACTCGGTGACGCGGCCGTCTTCGTCCCGACCACCACCCGTACCCGCAAGCAGTACCAGCGCATCAGCCTGCCCGGCCCGGCACCGAAGTACGCGATCTGCGCCAACGGGGGCCACCTCCTCGTCGACGGCGCGACCGACGAGGACTGGCACGCCGGGGTACAGGCCAAGCTGGCCGCCGAGTGCGCGCCGCTGGAGGAGGTCCGCCAGTACCTGGCCGACTCCGCCGACCCGGCCTGGGTACGCAAGCACCGCGTCGCCGAGGACCTCTTCGCCTACCTCGTCGTGGAGCGCGAACTCCTCCCCGAGGAGTGGGTGAAGGAACTCGCGGTATGGGCCGAGAACCGCGGCTGGACGGTCTCCCTCCAGGGCCGCAAGATCTACGCCGTACCGAAGCCCCTCACCAAGAGCGCGGCCATGCGCGAGGTGGCCCACCGAACCGGTGCCGGCCTGACCCTCGCAGCAGGCGACTCCCTCCTGGACGCCGACCTGCTGCTGGCGGCTGACAAGGGCTGGCGCCCGGGCCACGGCGAGTTGGCAGACGAAGCCTGGACGGCCCCCAACATCACGGCTCTGCCGGAGCGGGGGGTCCTGGCGGGGGAGCGCATCCTGCGGGAATTCCTGAAGTCGGTCCGTACGGGGAGCTAGCCGCAGCAACCGCCGCCGCAACAGCCCCCACCCGAGCCGGCGGGGGCCGCGGACCGGGCGGAGGGTGTGGCCGCCGTACCCCCCACCGCGACTGTCGACAAGAGCTTCACCGTGTCCTGATGACCTTCCGGGCATGTTGCCGGAGCGGCTGACTCGGCCATGGGGCGGGACAGTTCGAAGGTGTCTCCGCAGGTGCGGCAGCGGTACTCGTAGCGGGGCATGAGGACAGGCTAACGGGAGTGATGGCGTCAGGGCGCCGGGTGCGGGCGATCCGTCACGGGGACAAAGTCCGTCGCGTCGGGGCACAGGCCGCGGGGTTTTCTGACGCATCATCACCATGGCCTCGCGGGAGCGTCTTTGCCCGACCATGCCCTGATGGTGATTCAGGCTTGGCGCTGAGCGTGCATTTTTGACCGCGTACGGACAAATGCTTTGGGCTTTGTTGTCGTCCGGGCGCGCATACGGGTTCGGCTATTATTTTTCGTCATAATTGATCCGCTTTGACGGCCTGAAATGTGTCTAGACCGTGAAGATCCCGGCAGGTATCTCTTGTGTGATCATGGGCGCCGCCTGCGCCCGGACATAACGGAGGAGCCACATGGGAACCGGTCGCATAGGCCATTTCCGAAGAAGACCCGACGGCAGATCCCTGCCGGTCTCACCCAGGCAGGTGGCAACGGCAACGACACTGGTGCTGTTGCTTGTCACCGAAGCGGCCGTAACGCTCTCGACCTCTGGACAAGCCTTCGCCGTCTCCGCTCACAAGGCGCGCACCACCGCGGTGGCGAAGTCCCGCTCCGCCTCCACCGGGCCGCTCTCGGCTCCTGACGCGGCGTCGGCATTCGCGACAGCCCGACTGCGTAAAAGCAAGGTCGAGATTCTCGACCAACTCACGGACAAAACCACAACTTGGGCAAACCCGAACGGCTCGCTGACCACCCGGTCATATGCGGCGCCGATTCGCTTCAAGCGAGCCGGGAAATGGGTTGGTGTCGATACCACCCTGCATATGAATTCCGATGGCGCTGTGACGCCCAAGGCCCAGCCGAATGGTCTGGTTCTCGCGCCCGGTGGCAAGAATGCCGTGCTTGCCGGCATGGGATCGGGTAAACATCGGGTAGCGGTCGGCTGGAAGGGCACGCTTCCCAAGCCGTCGATCAAGGGGACCACCGCCACCTACGCGAACGTCACACCGGGCGCGGATGTGACCGTACAGGCGACGCGGACCGGCTTCGAGGAGAACGTGATCCTCAAGTCGCGCCCCAAGACCGGTTACACGGTGACCATTCCGGTCTCCGCGAAGGGGTTGACGGCCAAGCAGCGCAAGAGCGGCTCGATCACCTTCACCGATGCCCACCACAAGGTCGTCGGCACCATACCGGCGCCGGTGATGTGGGACGCGCAGGTCGACGCCAAGTCCCTGGAGCACCCGCACCGTGCCCGGGTGAAGATGACGATGTCCCAGTCCGGTGACACGGTGAATCTCACCCTGACCCCGGACGCCAAGTTCCTGGCCGACCCCGACACGCGGTACCCGGTCACGGTGGACCCCTCCACGAGTCTTTCTCCCCTGCTGGACACGTGGGTGGAGAACACCGACACGGCCCCGGAGTACACGTCCACCGACCTGAAGCTGGGCACCTACGACAGCGGCACGGACGTCGCCCGCTCGTTCCTGGAGTTCCCGGTCCTCCAGCTCGACAACACGCAGATCCTGTCCTCGTCGCTGAACCTGTACGAGTACTGGGCCGGTGGCTGCGTCCAGTCGCCGTGGGAACTGTGGGAGTCCGGAGAGTCCTCCACGGACACGGTCTGGTCGAATCAGCCGGTCTGGAAGGCGAAGTACGCCACGACCTCCCAGACCAAGGGCTACTCCAGCGACTGCGCCACCTCCAGCGCGGAGGGCTGGGTCTCCATCGATCCCTCGACCTTCCTCCAGTACGCCGGTGACAACGGCTACGACGTCGCCTACCTGGGCCTGTGGGCGTCCGACGAGACGGACAGCAACAGCTGGAAGCGTTTCTACTCCGCCAACGCCTCCGCCAACGTGCCCTACCTGTCGGCGACCTACAACTCGTACCCGATGCCGTCCGCCCCCACAGTGGCGCCCGGTGTCTCCTCGGTCTCCGGTTCCACCACGACTCTCTACACCAACACGACCACCCCGCAGCTCCAGTCGACCGTCACCGACGCCGACGGCGGCAACGTCATGACCCAGTGGAACGTCTACGACACCACCGGTGGCGCCAACACCAAGGTCATCTCCAACCTCAACGGCAGCTGGACCGCCTCCGGAGGAATCTCCAGCGCCTCCGTCCCGTCCGGAACACTGGTGAACGGCCACACCTACACGGCGTGGCCCTATGGGTACGACGGCTCCCTGTGGTCGCGTCAGACTGTCCCGAACGGACTGGTCTTCACGATCGACACCACCAAGCCCGGCGCGCCCACGGTCGCCTCCACGGACTACCCCTCCGGCGGCTGGGGGAAGGGCGCCGGACAGAGCGGCGCGTTCACCATCACCCCGCCCTCCACCGGCACGGACACCTCCGGTGTCGTCTGGCAGCTCGACTCCGGGGCCCAGAACTCCGTGGCGACCAGCGGTAGCGCCGTGAGTGTCGGCGTCACCCCGGCCGCGGACGGCCCGCACACCCTGACCGTCTCCACCCGCGACAATGCCGGCAACCTGTCCGCATCCACGGTCTACAGCTTCAACGCGGGCAACGGCGCTGTCACCTCGCCCACCGACGGCACCAGGACCGCGCGGCGTGTCACGCTGACCGCCGCCGCGGCGTCGTCGACGTGGCAGTCGGTGAAGTTCCAGTACCGGCGATCCGCCACGGACAGCTGGACCACCATCCCGGTCGCCGACGTGACGTCCGGCGGCAACGCCGTGAGCAGTTGGCCGGTGGCCGTCACGAGCGGTGCCAACTCCCCGCTCGTCTGGGATGTTTCCAGCACCTTGGGCGACGACGGCTCGGTCCAGGTCCGTGCCGAGTTCACGGACACTTCTTCGGCGAGCCACGACACCTCCGCCGTCACCACCACCCTGGACCGCGCGGCCACCCAGACCGCCAGCGCCCCGGTCGGGCCGGGCACGCTCAACCTGTCGACCGGCAACTACACCCTGTCCGGCCCGGAGACCTCCTTCTTCGGAATGTCGGTCGCCCAGACACTCGATTCCCGCAGCCCCCAGGGGGCCCCGCCGGCCGGTCAGACCGCGCCCTTCGGGCCCGGCTGGCAACTGGCGGGCGCTTCCGCGACGGCGATGACGGACTACACCGAGATCCGTCCGGTGACCTCCACCGCCGTGCAGCTCGTCGGCTCGGCCGGCTCACAGGTCTCGTTCACCAAGAACAGCAGCGGGTCCTGGACTCCGGAGCCCGGCGCCGAGGCGTACACGCTCAGCTACAGCAGCTCCGCGGACACCTACACGCTGACCGACACCGCGGGAACGACGACGGTCTTCGCCAAGTCCTCCACCACGGCGGGTGTGTGGGCTGTCGCTTCGTCGAGCCCGGCGGGCAGCGGCACCTCGGTGCGTTACCGCTTCGACTCCGTGACCAGTGGCAGCACCACCACGATGCGCCTGGCCCGGATGGCCGCGCCCACATCCGCGATCTCCGACACCAACGCGTCCTGCCTCACCCCGACGACGCCGGCGGTGGGCTGCCGAGTCCTGCAACTGAGCTACGCCTCCGCGACCACCGCGACGGGCACGACCAGCGGTACGTTCGGCGACTACGCCGGCCAGGTCAGCATGATCGTCATGTGGGCCACCGACCCGGTCACGGGTACGGAGACGTCCAAGGTCGTCGCCCAGTACGCGTACGATTCCACAGGCGCCCTCCGCCAGGAGTGGAGCCCGCAGATCACGCCCAACCTCGTGACCGCGTACACCTACACCTCGGCCGGCCGAGTGGCCACACTCACGCCTCCGGGCCAGCTCCCCTGGACGTTCACCTACGGCACCGCGGGCACCAGCGGCGACACGAACGCGGGACGCCTGCTGAGCGTCTCCCGACCGACCCTCACCCCGGGCTCCGCGTCGTCGACCAACGGCACGGCGACCACCACCGTCGTCTACGACGTGCCTCTCACCACCGCGGCGGGCGGCCCCTACGCGATGAGCTCTTCGGACGTTGCCGCCTTGGCCCAGGCCGATGCGCCGACCGACGCCACGGCGATCTTCCCCGCCGATCAGGTGCCGACTTCCAGCACCGGATCCGGGAACCTCACCTCCAGCTCCTACACCCGCGCCACGATCCACTACCTCGATGTCAACGGGCGCGAGTCCAACACGGCCTCACCCGGTGGGCACATCACCACCACCGACTATGACGCTGTCGGGCACCCCGCCCGCCAGCTCAGCGCCGCCAACCGCGAACTCGCCCTGGCCGCGAGCACCAACACCGAGCTCAACGTGCTCGGACTGGCAGCGATGACCACGACGCAGCGTGCCAACCTGCTGTCCTCGGTGAACGTCCTCGACAGCAGCGGCCGGCTCCTGACCGACACGTACGGCCCGCTGCACCAGGTCACGCTGGAGCACGCGTTGGGCGCCTCGGGTACCAGCGCCGCCCGTGCGGCCGGCTCCGTCGTCGCCGCCCGGACACACACCCACAACACCTACGACGAAGGCCGTCCCACCGACGGCTCCGCGAATGCGTCCGGTCTCGTGACCACGGCCGTCACCGGCAGCACCATCGCGGGCTACGCCACGGACGCGGACACGCGCACCACCAAGACCATCTACGACTGGACGCTGGGACAGGCGACCAAGACCACGGCCGACCCGGCAGGCCTGGCGATCACCAACACAACGGGGTACAACGCCTCCGGCAGGGTGATCTCCAACTCCCAGCCGTCCTCCACCGGCTCCGACGCCGGTGCCACCACGACCACCTACTACACCGCTACCGGAAACAGTCCCTGCGGGGGGCACCCCGAGTGGGCCGACCTGGTCTGCCAGACCGCTCCCGCCGGGGCCATCACCGGTGGCGGCTCCAACCCGAGCCAGCGGGCCACCACGACGACCACGTACAACCTGTACGGCTCGCCGAGCACGGTGACCCAGACCGCCAACGGCGTCACCCGGATCAGCACCGTCACCTACGATGCGGCAGACCGCAAGAGCACGCTCGCGGTCTCCGGCGGTGTCGGCCAGGCTGTGCAGACGACGACCACGACATACAACGCGAGCAACGGCCTGCAGGCCAAGGTCTCCACGCCGGACGGCGCCTCGGACACCATGAGTTACGACCAACTCGGCCGTGCGATGTCCTCGACCGACGCGGACTCGAACACCGCCACCGTCCAGTACGACGCCCTGGACCGACCCACGCAGACCAGCGACTCGGCGCCGTCAACCACCACCTACACCTACGACACCAGCAAAGACCCGCGCGGTGTGCCGACGACGCAGACCGACTCCAAGGCCGGGGCCTTCAGCGCCACTTATGACGCCGATGGCAACGTGAGCACGGAGTCCCTGCCGGGATCGATCACCCTCAAGATCACCACGGACGAGACCGGGCAGGCCACCTCCCGCGTCTACACCGACGCGAACGGGAACGTGCTGCTCTCCGACCAGGCGGGGTACTCCGGAACCGGGCTGGAGGTCAGCCGGGCCCAGTCCACCACCGGAGGCCTTGGCGTCAACAACACGTACGCCTACGACGCCGCGGAGCGCCTCTCGGACGTCAGCCAGACCGTCCTCACCACCAGTGCCGGCACAGGCGCGACCAGTACCTGCACCACGCGGCACTACGCCTTCGACAAGGACTCCAACCGCACGGGTCTGACCACGGCCGTCGGCGCCGCCAAGGCGGCCTGCCCCACCAGTGGTGGAACCACGGTCAGCCACAGTTACGACAGTGCCGACCGTGTGGTCGACAGCGGTTACACCTACGACGCCCTCGGCCGTACGACCGCCGAGCCGAGTGGGACGACGACCGCGTACTACGCCAACGACCTGGCCTACCAGCAGACCTCCGGCACAAGCCGTGTCACCTGGCAGTTGGACCCCCTGGGCCGCGACCGGTCCTACACGGCGCAAACCAACACATCCGGAACCTGGGCCCAGACCGCGGCCCGCACCAACCACTACGACGGCACCTCGGACTCGCCTTCCTGGATCAGCGAGAGCACGAGCGCCTACACGCGCAACATCAACGACATCGCGGGAGACCTCAGCGCCGTCTACTCCTCGGCGAACGGGGACATCCTGCTGCAACTCACCAATCTGCACGGTGACGTCAACATCGTGCTGCCCATCAACGACAACGCCACGCCGGTCCTGGTGATGGTGGCCGACGAGTACGGCAATCCGCTCACCGGTACCAGCACCTCGCGCTATGGCTGGCTGGGCGGCAAGCAGCGCTCCAGCGAGACGCCCTCGGGCGACATCCTCATGGGCGCCCGCCTGTACAACCCGTCACTCGGCCGCTTCCTCCAGACCGACCCGGTCTTCCAGGGATCTGCCACCGCCTACGACTATGTCAATCAGAATCCCACCACGGGCTTCGACCTGGACGGCACCCGGGGCAACCGCAACGGCATCTACTGTTCCCGGTCCGGCCGTTGGAAGACGTGCGACCTGTACCTCAGCGAGTACCGGACCAACCAGCTCATCGACACCATGTGGGACGGTGTCGGAGCGATGGGCGTGTGTGCGGCAGCGGGTCTGACGAGCTTCGTCACCGTCGTCGGCGCTACGGCCGGAGCGGTCTGCACCGTTATCGGCGCCATCCTGGCGATGAGCGCGTACGCACTCAGCCATATCGATGACACCGGAAACAACCGTGGCATCTACATCGAGATGTGGTTCTACCACTTCCAGTGGTGGTGGTTCGGATGGCACTACAGGTGGATCCCGTCCGGGGGATACGTCTGGCATCAGTGAGCGTCCGATCCTGCGGGGCGGGGGTGCGTCCCCCGCCCCGCAGGGCTTCGTTTCGGTGTGACTGAGAGGAGTGCCGATGGACAGTGCGACGACGCTCGTGCTGTGGATCGCCTGCGCCGCACTGGCCGCCGTGCTGGTGGCCGGCGGGGTCGGCCTGGTACGAGCCCGAAGCCGGGAGGCACCGTCCGCTGCCGCGGGCCCGCGCAATCTCCATCTGGTGCAGCTGCTGGTGGGCGTGTGGGGGCTGCTGACGATCCTGCCCAGGCTGCTCGGTGCCGCCTCCGCGGTCGGGTTGCTACTGACCGTCGTGGGCCTGGTGCCGCTGGTCACCGTGCTCGTGCTGGAGGTCAGGGCGCGGCGGCGGCACCGTTGACGAGGACCCAGGTCGACATCACCCGCACGGGTTGTCGTGCGGCAGGTTCCTACTGACCCTGCCGCACATCCCGGACACCGCTCGGTCTCTAGGAACGGTTGCAGTCGTAGAGCGTGAAGCTGCCGCCGGTGCGGCGGCCGTAGGCGGTGGGCGGGATGCGGGTGCAGTGGGACTTCACCCAGGTGGTGGCGGCGGTGGTGGGGCGCTGGGTGGTGAGCAGCGCGTAGCGCACCTGATGGGTGGTGACGAGGCTGCCGAGTTGCTGGGTGGTGGGGAAGGGGGTGTTGCCGGTGAAGCCGCCCATGACGAGGACGGGTTCGGACTTCGCACGCAGCAGGGGCTCGGCGGCGTAGGCGGTCTGGGTGGCGAGCAGGTACTTCTCGCCGTTGCGGTGCTTGGTGAGGTAGTCGAGCAGGGCGGTGTCGCGGGCGCTGGGTTGGTCGAGCCCTACCCTCCGCGGAGCGTGGTGTTCACGGACGCTGTTGTAGTACGCGTTGCCGACCGGACCGGCTATCGGCGCGGTGGAGGCGCCCGCGTAGAGCGGGTCGAGGCTGGAGAGGGCCCAGCCGGCCGGTACGACCAGGGTGGCCGCGATCCCGGCGGCGAGGGCGCCCTGGACCTTCCTCGGGGAGGTGCGCGGCCCGCGGCTCCACAGGCCCACCACCCCGCACAGCGCGAGCATCACGGCGATCGGCAGCAGCCAGGCGACGAACCGGGTCGGCCAGTCGAGCACCAGCGCCCACACCACCGTCAGCGCGATCGCCGCCGGCAGCGCCATGTGCCGCCGACTGCCCGACTTGTCCTCCGGCCCTGGCTCCGGCTCTGGCTTCGGCCCTTGCTCCGGTTGGTACGCCGACGCGTACGGCGACCAGGGCTCCGGCTCGGGTTGCGGCTCGGGTTCCGGCTTGTGCTCCGGTTCGGGTTCTGGCTTGAGTTCCGGCTCGTACGCCGACTGGTACTCCGATCGGAAGAGCGCGAGCCCGCCGCCGACCAGCGCGGCGAGCGCCGGGGCGATGACGGCCATGTAGTAGGCGTGGTTGCCGTTGGAGGCGCTGAACACCACGGCGTGCACGGCCAGCCAGCCGCCCCACATCAGAAATCCCGCGCGCAGCATGTCGGTTCGCGGTTGCCCGGTGCGCCAGACGACGCCCAGGACCGCGGCGAGCACGGCGAGCGGCAGGAACCAGGAGACCTGCGGGCCGACCGTGTCGTTGATCAGCATGTTCCAGCCGGTGTTGCCGGTGGTGCGGCTGTTGGCGGTGCCGGCGACGGCGCCGAACGCGGTGGAATCGCTGCTGAAGCGGCTCAGGCCGTTGTAGCCGAAGACCAGGGCGAACGGATTGTTGTCGGACGTTCCGTCGAGGTAAGGGCGGTCGGCGACCGGTGTCGCCCAGGCGATCAGTACCCAGAAGCAGGAGACCGCCAGCGCGACCGCACCGCCCAGCGCGAAGCGCAGAGCCCGCTTCAACGGCGTGCCGGGCGCGACGATTTGGTATACGACGGCGAAGACCGGCAGCACCAGCCACGCCTGCAGCATCTTTGCCTGGAAGGCGAGCCCGACCCAGATCCCGCAGGTGATCAGCGGCAGCAGCCGCTCGGTGCGCACCGCCTTCTGCAGTGCTCCGGCAGCCGCCACCAGGAGCAGGGTGAGTGCGGTGTCCGGGATGGTGGCCCGGTTGAGGACCACGGTGACCGGGGTGAGGGTGAGCGCCAGCGCGGCGACCAGCGCGGCGAACGGCCCGGCCCAGGCCCGTACGATCCGGTGCAACAGCCACACCGTCAGCACGCCCTCGACGACCTGCGGAAGAGCGGCCGCCCAGGTGTGCGGGCCGAAGAGCCAGACGGAGACGGCGTCGGGCCAGAAGGCGCCGGGGAGCTTGTCGATGCTGATCGAACCGTTGGTGTCGAGACCGCCGAAGAAGAAGGCACGCCAGCCGCCGGTCATCGAACGTATCGCCGCACCGTAGAAGGGGTGGAGCGCGGCGTTCCCGATGCCCCAGGAGTACAGCACCGTCGCGACGGCCAGCACCGCGGCGAGCGCCGGGCGCTCCCAGCGCGGGGCGTCTTCGGGCAGGCCGGATCGGCGGCTCGCCGCCCGGCGGCCTCGGTGCGCTCCGGTGGGCCGGGCGGCGGAGATGGCGGTCATGGAAGTGGTCCTCGGCTCAGCAGGTCAGGTGGGGCTGCGGTGCACTGGCGGCGGGATCACAGACGGCGGGCCGACCGGAAGCCGCGGGCGTAGAAGTCGGTGCCGTCCAGCAGCGCGTGACCCGACAGATCGCCCATGGTCGGGCCGTTGGCGGCGGAGCGGCTGGAGTAGAAGCGGTGGCGACCGTTGTCGTCGAGACCCATGTAGATGCCGACGTGGTCGATGAAGTCCGGCCGGTCCTTGATGATGGCGAAGAAGACCAGATCGCCGGGTTGCAGGATGCTCAGGTCGGTGACCTGCTTCGTGCCGGTGTGGGGGATCACCACGCGGCCGGGACCGTAGGCGGCGATGGCGAAGGCGCGGCGCGGCAGGCCGACGCCCTTGGTGTTGGTGTTGTGCACGGGGATGCCCATGCGGTAGCCCCACACCAGACGCTGGAAGCCGGAGCAGTCGACGCAGCCGTAGCGGGCCTGCTCCGGCTGCACGCGCGTGCCGTCCGGGAAGTCCCAGGGAACGCCCAGATAGTCGTAGAAGTCGGACTGTTCGTCGTAGTAGGCGAAGTCCAGTGGGTTGGCGACCTTGGAATTGCGCGGGCCGAAGTGCGCGGTGCCCGCGTAGCGCACGTCGTCGGCGTTGTGCTTGTCGGCCGCCCCGGCGCTGCTGTACTGGAACGCCACCGCGAAGACGTCCGGGCTGGTGGCGCCGAGCGTCTTGCCGAACCAGGTCGGGAACCAGGCGGACTTCTCCATGCCCTGCTGCCAGGTGTGGGGCAGCAACCGCACCCAGGCGTCCGTGGTCACCTTGGCCTCGGTGGTGCGCCGCTCGCTGAAGGTGCGGGCGGGCCCGGTGAGTACGGCCGTACGGGCTCCGTCGGTGAACGTGGCGAGCGTGCCGCCGTCGGAGCCGCGGACCACGGTGCGGGCGGGGGCGGACAGCCGCTCGAAGGTCTGCTTCCCGGTGTTCGATCCGGTCCCCGTGCCGTCGGCGGTACCGCCGCCGTCGCTGCTCTGCCCCCGGTGGTCCCAGGCGTATCCGCCCGCCACCCCGGCGACCGCGACGCCCGCGATCGTCCCGAGCAGGGCGCGGCGGGTCGGGCGGCTGCGTCTGCCGACGGGTTGGGAGTGCATGGCCGTTCCTCCTGGGAGTTGGGCGGTGAGAGGGGGTGGGCAGGTCAGCCGGTGGGCAGGGCGCCGATCAGGAGACCGGAGACCAGCACCACGTACGTGGCCAGCGTCACCGCTGTGGTCGAGATGAGTGTGGCCGCCATCGGCTGACGGACCATCTGGTAGGACACCAGACCGGGGACGATGAAGCCAAGGGTCTGAGATGTGTACAACAGCGGGAACTCGTGACTGAGGGCGAGCATCACGGTGGTCTGTATCAGCACCGCGCTCAGCACCACGGCGGCGAACAGCCGCTTGCCGTAGAGGATCACGGTGCGCTGCAGCAGTTTCGTCGCGAAGTACGTGAGTGCCGCTACCACGACCATCAGCCCGGCCAGCTGCACGTCGGTGAGGAGCGTGAGGGCGATCCAGCCCGGGGTGATCATCCCTCCGGGGGAGAGGTTGGTGGTCAGATAGCAGACGAGCGAGAAGACCAGCCCGAGGGCGATCCCGAGCGCGGCGGTCTGTGCGGTGAGGTTGGCGGGGATCACGGGTTCCTCGGGGACTGGGACTGATCGTAGGAGTAGCGCGGGTCGTCTGTGGCGCTCTGGCTGTCGGGCCGGCTCTGGCGGGCGGCGAACTGGCGGGCGAGTTCGCGCTGATTCGGGATGTGGATGCTCTGGGTCGTCTCCAGCGGTGCCACCCAGCTGTACGGCTCGGGCTCGGGCGGCCGGGCCGTCGCGATCTGCGGCCGGACCAACACGATCTTCATGGTCTCCTGGTCCAGGCCGTCGCCGCCGGGTACGGCGTCGAACAGGTCCTCGGCGGCGTCCAGCGGCAGCTCGGCGAGGCATTCCAGGAACAGCTCGCCCTGGCCGTGGATGTTGCCGATCGCCACCAGCGAGGAGGACGGGCCGAGTTCCGCGAGGATCGCCTCGGTCACCTCCCCGGGGTCCCGGCGGTCGCCGCCGAGATCCACCACCCGTCCGGTGAAGCCGGCCGGAATCGCGTCGCGGGCGCTCTTGGTCGGGTGGCCGATCAGGAACACCGTCTCGGCCGCGAGATCGGGCACGATCGCACCCATCTGGCCATTGCGCTCCACCCGGTCCGGACGGCAGTTGATGACGACGCTGACCGGCCGTCGGATGGCGCCCAGCTCCTCCAGCTGCCGGACGTTCATCAACGTCGACTCGGGGTCGTTGGCCGCGAAGACGTTGGCGAACCGCAGCTGCTTGCCCTCGGGGGTCACGTAGCGTTCCACCGACAGTACGCCCGGGTCCGGCGGTGCGTCCCACATGCCCTGCATCGCGGTCTGCCGTTCCACGCCGAGCAGTTCGGCGACGGCGAGCGCGATCGCCACGTTCTCCTTGAAGGTGAACCAGCTGAAGCCGCGCAGCTCGGCGTCGGTCACCGACTCCGGATCGACCGCGATCAGACGGCAGTTCCGCTTGTCGGCCTCCTCCTGGAGGATGTGCAGCCGGTCCTTCTCCGCCGTCACGCACACCCCGCCCACCGGCATCGAGCGGGAGAGCGAGCGGGCGACGTCGTCCAGCGTCGGCCCCATCTCCTCCAGATGGTCCTCGCGGACATTGCACAGCACGCCGATCGTGGAGCGGATCAGCTTCTCCTGGTTGATCTCCTGCAGCGCGGGCATCACCGCCATGCACTCGATCACCAGCGCGTCCGGCCGGTAGGTCGCCGCCCGCCGCACGATGCCGATCTGCTCGACGATGTTGGCCAGCCCGAACTTGCGGTACACCGGCTCCTCGGTGGCATCCGGATGGATGAACCGGGCCGCGGTGCCGGTGGTCTTGGCCACCGTGACCAGGCCGCCGCCGCGCAGCGCGCCCGCGCACAGCCGGGTGATCGAGCTCTTGCCGCGGATGCCGTTGACCAGCACCCGCGTCGGTATCTGCTCCAGCGAGGCGAAGTGCCGCCGCTGCTCCACGATTCCGGCGATCCAGAGCCCGGCACAGCACAGCAGGACGATGACATAGAGGAAAAGCACGCCGATTCCGTCCTTCTACCGCTGGAGGGTGGTCTGACGCAGGGACGGGGAGGGCCCGGCGGCGTGGCCGGATCTGGCCGTCCGGTCGCGTTCCGCCAGGGCCTGGCGCATCAGTTCCAGGCTGCGGGTGACCGAGCCGACCTCGTCGTGGTTGACCGGGTGGAGCACGGTGCGGCGGTCTCCGCCGGCGAGCCGCTCGACGAGTACCGCGACCGAGCGCAGCGGCCGGATCACCACGACATACAGCCAGCCCAGGCAGGCCGCGCCCAGGGTGAGGCTCAGGATCCCCGCGAGCATGGTGCGCTGCTCGGCCTGCACCGCGGGAATCTGGAGGGCAGCCGCGGGTTCCGCGGTCACCACGTGCCAGCCGAGGTGGGCCGTCGGGCCGCTCTGTGCCAGCGGCGCGGCGGCGTCGACCGACGGGCCGGAGGACGTGTGGAGCACCCGCGAGACCGGGGTGCCCGCGGTCCCCGGGGCGCCCTGGGTGGCGCGGGCGAGACGGCTCAGGCCGGAGTCGGGCAGTGACTGGAAGGCGCGGTAGCCCACACTTGCCGCCAGCACCTTGTCGTCGCCGTCCGTCACCCAGACGCTGCCCAACTTCGGCCTGGGCAGGATGGAGTTGAGCGCCTTCACGTCGATCTCGCCGAACAGGACCACCCCGGCCGCCGGGGCCTTGCCCTTGGCGCCCGGTATCTGGGCGTAGGCGGCGATCGCCGGGATCCGGCCCGAGGTGTTGACGGTGGTGATCCCGCCGCCGTCGGGCACGTGGACGATGGTGCGCAGCGGTGTGTCGCCCACGCGCAGCGTGATGCCGCCCGAGCGGTCCAGGAGATACAGCGAGCGGAACTGCTTGTGGTCGGAGAGGACATGCCGCAGAACCTTGGCCTGGGCGGCCCGGCTCGTGCCCGGCAGGCTCGCGGTCACGTCGCTCAGGTCGGTGTACAGCTGGTCGAGGGACTGCCGGATCCGGTTCGACGCGATCTCGGTACGCGTCTGCTGGACGGCGAGGACCGGAGCCGGAACCGCGGTCGCGGTGTCCGCCCGGTTCAGCATGAAGATCATCGGTACCGTCCAGCAGACCACCACCAGCACGCCGACCACGGCCAGCGCCCGGTAGCCCGGTCCGCGCCGGGCCGGGAACTCCTGCGGGCCGCTCTCGCCGAGCAGTTGTCGGCGCAGCGACTCCAATGCCCGCCCGATCCGGGCCAGTTCCCCGAAGCCGTGCACCGGCACCGGCCGGGACAGCTCCTCCCACGCGGTCGGCCCGTCCTCGGTCGCGCCCCGCGCCAGGCGGCCGGCGGACAGGTACAACCGCAGCAGCGGCTGCTGCAGGAGGAAGTGCAGAGCCAGCCCGAGCAGCAGCGCGAGCACGGCCAGCGCCCCCGCGGCCTGCAGCGCGAAGCCCGAGTAGTCGACGGCAGCGGTCGTGGCGGGCACCGCGCGGTGAGTGAGCACCACAAGACCGAGGCCGTCGGTGTCGCCCGGACCGGTCGTCGAAGCGACCTGGGCCCAGCCGGCCACCGTGCGCTTGCTGCCCGTGGCGGCGCCCAGCAGGCTTCCCGAGGCGTCGGTGTCCCGCGCCGACTCCTTCGCCGCGCGCGTCGCCGCCGAGGGCAGACCGCTGTCGGCCGCGGCGGGCGACGCCGTGCCGTGGGCCGCCGTGGCGAGCGCGGTGCCGTTCGCGTCGAGAAGTTGGGCGGTGCGTCCGTCGCCGTACACCGCGGGGCCGGGAAGTGCCTCGGAGACCACCAGCAGCCACCGCCGTTGGGTCAGGACCTGGTTCTGGTCCTGGTTGGCGTCCTCCTGCTGCGCGGGCAGCGTGAGCCTGGCGAAGTACAGCAGTTGCCGCGTGCCGCCCGACGTCACCAGCCGGGGCGGGATCGCCCCGTGCCCGGACGCCGTCTTGACGACGTTCACCCCGGCCAGCTGTACGGTCCTCCCGCCGGCCGCCAGCAGTTTGCCGGTGCGCGCGTCGAGCAGCACACCGCCGAGGATCGCCTTCCTGGCGGACGTCAGTCCTTTGAACGCGGTCGCGGGGGTCGATGTGCTCGTCGCCGGGTAATCGCTGGCCGTACGGCGTACCGTGCGCGCCTCGGCGTCGATCGTGGTGCGCATCGACAGTGCGGTGTCCGCGGCGATCTGCTGCTCCCCGTCCGACACGGCCTGCGGCACCCGCCCGGCATGGATGCCGTTGAGGCTGATCATGGTCAGGGCGGCGACCACCAGGAGAAGTGCGATGAGTGAGGCGATCGGCGGGCGCACCCCGCCAAGTATCGGCATATCGGCGCGGCGGCGGATGCGGTGTCGGCGCGGCGCCCGGGGGGCGGAGGGCAGGGCAGGAATCCTTCCACAACTGGCACCAGGCGCCTGAGTGTTCGGCCATTCGAACGCTCTAGCCTTGCGCCGTCACATTACCATCACACAATCGCCCCTGTGTCGTACGTGTGAACGGGGTATTGGGCGTCTACCGTACGTGTGAACGAGCCACTGGTGGCGGTCGGCGGATGCCGGGCCACCACTCCCGGCACACCGAAGGGCGGACCCTCGAACAGGACCCGCCCTTCGGATGTCCGATCGGTCGTCCGGTCAGGGGACGAACGAGATCTCCGGGTACTTGCTGCTGGTCCCGTCGAGCAGGGTGCTGTGCTTCTTGAGCAGCTCCTGGTCGAAGAAGGCCGCGAGATAGACACGCTGGACCGCGATCGCGCGGGTCGGGTCGATCGTGCCGTACTGCTGCTGGAGCTGCGCCTTGGAGAGCCCGAGCAGGTTCGCCTCCTGGGCCACCATCCACTCGTTGTCGCTGAAGGACAGGTGCGCCGCGCCCTTGAGCTTGATGTCGACCTTGTATCCCTTCAGGTGCGACCACATCGTGCGCCACGACGAGTCGTTGTTGCGGTTGTGGCTGCCGGAGCTGAAGAGCATGAAGGGGCGCGTCAGGTCCTTGCTCGGCGCCGTCCCGAAGAACTGGCCGTCCAGGTTGGCACCGGCGTCGATACGGCTGTCGAGCTGCATGGCGGTGGGCACCGCCGCCCCGCCCAGCGACCAGCCGAACATCCCGATGCGGGACATGTCGACCGACTTCGTCAGCCCGGTGGGGAGCGTGGCGTGGCCGGCGTCCGGGTTGCCGCCCGTGCTGAGCGTCTTGAGCTGGTTGATGACGAACTTGATGTCCGCCGCGCGCACCTTGAGCGTGTCGGAGGAGTGGGTGCCCGCCGGCATCTTGTTGAGCTCGAGCCGGCTGTTGGGGAACTGCACCTCGTTGGCGTCGTGGGTGTGGTCGACGGTGACGACGAGGTAGCCGCGGCTGGCGAGATCCTGGACGAGCGCGGTGCCCATCGCACGGTCCGAGTGCAGCCCGGTCGAGTACAGCAGGACGGGCAGCTTGCCGAGCGCGGTGTTCACCGGGGCGAGAACATGACCCGCCGTGGTCGGCAGGGTCACCAGCTGCGGCGACAGCCCGCGCGTGGCAAGGAAGTGGGCGCCGGAGATCGACGGCATCCACGGCGCCTGATAGTGCCCGGACGTGGCGGTGGCCGGATACCAGAGCGACACCATCAGCTCGCGGGACGTGCTGCCGGACACGTACGGGTCCGGACGGGACTTGTCGACGAGGTGCAGACCGACCATGCCCACGCTGTACTTCCCGCTCGGTGCGGGAATCTTGAGCTGCAGAGCGGACGCGGCCTTGCGCTCGGCCGCGAGAGTCTGAGGGTGCAGGGCCTTCTTGCCCAGCGGCGCTTCGTCGTTCTCGGGCGCCCAGGGCGTGCTCGGGGCGGACGAGGACGCGGTGGCCGCAGGCTTGGCGGTCGCCGTCCCTGTAGCCATCGCAGACGTCAGCCCCACACCCAGCGCGACAGCCAGCGCCGCCGCCGAACCGACCGATATCGCGATCAGTCTTCGGCGGTGGAGCGGGCGGCGGTGATTCATGAAACCCCCTTGTTGGTCAGCCTTGTTGGTCAGCGATCACAGAACGGGCGATCGACTGCCGCACACCGTACCGCGACAGCGGCCGACGGACCCGCGCGCCCCGGACGACCCTGTGGTGACTTCACGTACCGGACGTCGAGCGCCGTCACAGTCCGATGATCCGTCGCAGGTCGACCCGGTCGCCGACGTCGGTGCGGGAGGCCTTCGTGTCGTGGGAGAGGGGCCTCAGTTGTGCCCGGGCGTCCCGCGCTCCTCGCGGATCTGGCCGACCACCCGCGCGACCGTCTGCCGTACGGCCTCCGTCTCGGTCAGGAAGTGCCAGTAGTCGGGGTGGCGGCCCTCCAGCGTGGCGACCGCGCGGTCGAGGCGGGCCACGGCGTCGTCCAGCGGGCGGGCGTGCCGCGGCTCGGGCGTGGACCGTCCCGACATGGCCAGGCGCTGGGCGTCGCGGATCGCGAAGCGGGTGCGGTCGATCTCCTGCTGGGGGTCCTTCTGTACGGCGTTCAGCCGCCGCAGCCGGTCGCCGGCCGCCGACACGGCCTCGTCGGTGGTGTTCAGCAGCGCCCGTACCGTCGACAGCAGTGAGGTGGCGTCCGGCCAGCGCTGCGCGTCCCGCGCGGCCTGCGCCTCCTTCAGCTTCAGCTCGGCCTGCCGTACGTTCTCGCCGGCCTGGTCGGGCACGTGCTGGAGGTCCTGCCAGCAGGCGGCCGAGAACCGCCGCCGCAGCTCGCTCAGCACCGGGTCGACCTGTCCCGCGCGGGTGGTGAGGGCCTGTGCGCGGGTCCGCAGCGACACCAGCCGGTGGTCGATCTCGGCGGCCCGCTCGGGCAGTTGACCGGCCTCGGCCGTGATGGCCTCCGCCTCCCGCGCGACCTGCGTGGCCCGCTCCAGCGTCTGCGGCACCCCGTGCTGCCCGGCGCCCTGGTTCAGCTTCGTCAGCTCCGGCCCGAGCCTGGCGAGCCGCCCGGCGAGATCGTCGGCCCGCAGCCCCGACGCCCGTACGGCGTCCAGCGCGTTGCTCGCGGCCAGCAGTGCCTGCCGGGCCCGCTCCACGGCCGGCGCCAGCCGCGCGAGCTGTGTCTCCGCCTTGCCGAGCAGCGGCCCGAGACCGCTCTCGAACCGGTCCAACTCCTGCTTGACCTGGCCGAGTTGGTCCTTGGCGGCGGTCAGTTCGGCGCGCGCCCGGTTCGCGGCGGCGGCCTCCAGGTCGTCGCGGTCGAGGTCGTGCGCGTCGACGGCGTTGATGTACCGGCCGCTCGCCTCGTCGATCCGCCGGCCCAGCGCCTCGAAGTCGGTCACCGCGCGGCGCGCGGCCGGCGAGTCGTCGACCGCGGTGATGGTGTCTATCGAGATCCGCAGATCCCGCTGGGCGGTGTCCAGCTCGTAGAACGCGGCGGCCGCGGCGTCCTTCGCCGCCTGCGCCTCGGCCCGCTGGCTCTCCGCCCGCCCGCCGAACCAGCGCCGGGTGCCACCGCCCGCGAACGCGGCGGCCAGCGCCGGCGCGGCGAGCAGGGGCAGGCTCATCAGCGTGAGGGTGTCGAAGGCGGCACGGACGGCTGCGGAACCGCGCCGGGGCCGTGTGAGCGGCGAATACGGCTGCGCAGGTGTCGCCGTCACATCCCTCTCCCGTGTCTTGCGTCCTGACCGTTGTCATTCTCCCACCGGTAGAGGACGAACACACGGGCCGGTCAGTTCGCGTTCCGCACCGTGACTTTCCCGTCGCTCGTACGGGCGCTCACCACATGGGAACTCGACGAGTCCCGGGGCACCGACACATCCACTCCGCCGTCCCCGGTCCTGGTCGTCACCCGGTACTTGGCGGCCCCCTTGGGCAACGCGACCGTCACCGATCCGTCGCCGCTGCGGGACTCCACCAGATCCGGTACGACCCCGAACTCCAGATGCACCGATCCGTCACTGGTGGTCGTGTGCACCTCCCGGGACGACACCTCGGCGTGCACGGACCCGTCCCCGGTGTGCAGCGTCAGCGGCCCGGTGGAGTCGGTCACCCGCACGGAACCGTCGCCGGTACGCACACTCAGCGCGTCCTTGAACCCCCGCGCCCGCACACTCCCGTCCCCGTCCTCCACCTTCACGGAGACCCCGCGCGGCACCTCGATCCGGTGCTTGGCCGCGCAGTCGGCGATCACCCCGGAACACTTCAGCCGCAGCACCAGCCGGTCGCCCTTCATGGCCCAGGTCACCTTGGGATCCGAACCGATCGTCACGCTGCCCTGCCACCACCGGGTGACCTCGATCTTCCCCGCCGGATTGGAGTCGGCGGCGACCACTTCGAGCGCCGAGTCGTCCGAGTCGATCGTGAGGGTACGGCCGGACAGCGCGAAGGTCCGCTGATCGGGATGCTCGTCGTCCCCGGCGGAAGCACCGGCGCAGGCGGTGACACCGACGAGGAGCAGGGCGAGACCGCCGGTCGCGGCGAGGACACGGCGGGTACTGCGAGTGCGGGTCACGATGATTTCCCCCTGGGACGGTCGCGGAGTCCCGATGACTCCTACGGCTCCCCTCGACCGTAGAGAGCCGCGTTCCTCCGGGGCATCCGGCGCACTCCCGGACCCGGGGTGGGGAAAACCCCCGGCACATCTCCGTGGGGATACGGGTTTGCAGGACAGGCCCCCTGGCAATGTAGGCTGGCGACTCGTCCTGGGCGCGTAGCTCAGGGGTAGAGCGTCGCCCTTACAAGGCGAATGTCGGCGGTTCGAAACCGTCCGCGCCCACCAGTCTCAGGACATGATCAAGGCCCAGGTCAGCCGGTGTGATTCCGGTGACCCGGGCCTTGTTCTTTGACGCGGCGCCCCCCTGCTGCCGGTGCACAGGGGGGCGCTCACAGTCCGGTCGACGTGCCTCCCGAGCTTGTCGGCCGGAGGTCGGGGCGGGAGCGGGGGGAAGGTCTGATTCCGGTCAGTAGGTGCCCCGGAGCTCCTCCACGACACGGGCCACGTCGTCCTCCAGCGCCAACATGCGGGTGTGGCGGTGGATGTGGGCGTACTGCGCCTCGATCTCCCTGGCGTCCCTCCACACCCGCATGTCGGTCTCCTTGGCACGGCGTACGTGCTGGAACAGCGGGGCATCCCGGGGTGCCAGCACCCAGGACAGGGTCCGGCCCCCTGCCATGAGGCTCAGGAAGTGCTGGCCGCCCGCCGCGCCGTCGGGTGCCGGAGCCGGCGCCTGTGACACGACCGCCGACGATGGATGCAGCGCGGCCAGCCAGGCCAGCAGGTGTGCCCGTTCGCGCTCCACGCTGTCGCGCTCGCGTGCGTACCCGTCGGCGTGCCGCTGCCAGCGTGCCGTCTGGGCCCTGGACGTGGCCAGGTCCTTGCCGAGGCGGTGGAGGCGGTCCGCCGGTCGGTCCGCCGAGTCGGCTTCCGCGGCGGCCACCGGGGCGATCGGAGGCGTCTCGGGCCAGGAGGCGGATCTGGAATGCCTCGGCGGGCCGGACAACCTGAAGACGGAGGGAGTACGGAGAAGGGTGCTTAAGAGCGGGGGAATGACCATGGAGCACTCCAGGGACGGTGACGGTGATGAGGGCGGGGCTGGGGTGGGCGGGCGCTGACGGGGGCTATGTCATCGGGCGCGGGAGCGTGGTGCCTGTTCGCCGGTACTGACTGGCGCTCCTGGCGTTGGCGGCTCGGCAGGCGTCGTCCACGGGCTCGCCCTTGCGGACGTGCCGCTGGTACGCCGAACGCGTACCGCACGGCGCAGGTTCGCCGGGCGGTCGGCCCGGCTGCGTCGGTACCGTCCGGGTCGGCGCTTCGGGCGGGAGTACGGGGATCCTCTTCAGCCGGGTCTCCAGTGCGTGGCGCTGATCGCCGGTCAGGCCCGCGACGATTCCCCCTCGGTCGCACTTCGGCAGGCCGTCCTCGCGGTGCAGCACGGCCGCTCGGCACTCCTGGAGGACCTCGCAGGAGCGGCACAGCGCCATGGCGATGGCGCGGGTCCTGTCGGAGAACCACAGCTCGGGATCCTCGTTCCGGCACAGGGCGTTCAGCTCCCACGCCCGGGTACTGCCGCGGGCGACCGGCGTACTGGTTCCTTCCGCCGTCCCCATCGTCATCGCCGACCCTGCCTGCTTCTGCCGCTGTCCGGGACCCCGTTCATTTCTCGCTCCGTGCCGTGGCCCGTTCCGCGGCCTCCCACGCGGCCGGTGCCGGTGTCGTCGTCGGGACGACCGTGAGGCGGGCCTGGGCGAGCTGGACGGCCTCGGGGCTGCGTACCGCGGGCATGGGCGGAGCGGCCGGGGGCGCGGGAGCGGAGGCGGTCTGTGGTGCCAGTGCCGTCAAGGGCCCCAGCAGCTTCGCCACGTTGGCGAGCGTGCACCGTTCGGTACGCCCGTCCATGGACAACAGGGGCATGCCGCCCGCCGTCCGAGAGCCGCGGAAGTACCAGACGTCCCCGCGTACGTCCCGCTGCGGCGCCGTCAGGTCGTAGACGATGGCCTCGTGTTCGTACTCGTGCGTCCACGGGCCGGAATCGGACGCGGCGGACACGGTAGGAGCGGTTGGCGGCAGTGGCCCGAGGTCCCGCTGTCGTTCGACCGCCAGTACCGACAGGCGCACACCGGCATGGCGGCTCTCGCCGGCGACCGCGTGACGTAACGGCGTCTGGGCGTCGTGCTCGATGCCGAAGTGGGCGCGCCACCGGCGCCACTGCTCCTGGTCGGCGACGTGGAGTTCGATGCGTACGCAGTCGCCGTCCGCCCGGATGTCGTGGACGTCGGGATGCTCGCCGATGTGCTGGCAGACGGTGGCCGCGACCAGCCTGGCCCGCTCGCAGGCGCGGTCCCAGGCGACGGCCTGCTGCTCCAGCTCCGTCAGCCGTCCGGTGACACGGGTCCAGCCCCCGTTCGGCGCGCGGTGCAGGACGACGCCGAACGTCCGCTCCGGGTCCACCAGGAGGTGTGCCGCGTCGAGGGCGTGGGCGACGGCCCCGGCCTGGTTCGGGGTGGCCAGGGAGAGTGCCGTACGGATCAGGAGTTCGGCGTGGGGGAGGTTCCTGTTCATGCCGCGGCCCCGCTCTCCGACGCCGTACGGAGTTTCTGCATGGCCCGGAAGGTGAGTGCCTTGACCGCGCCGACGGTACGTCCCATGGCGCAGGCGGTCTCCTCGGGCGACATCTCGCCGATGAACCGCATCTCCATGCACTGCCGCTCATGGACGTTCAGCGTGTGCAGGGCGGTCCGGACGGCTTCGTGGTTCTCGATCGCCTCCAGCGCGCGCAGCGCGGCGAACTCGGCGCTGCGGTCGTGCGTGTCGCTGTCCGTCAGCTCCGAGACCAGGGTCTCCACCCGGGAGCGCTTGGTCCTCACCTCGTCCAGGTGCAGGTTTCTGGCGATGGTGAACAGCCACGCCGTGAACGCCGCCCCCTGCCAGCTGAAGCCGTCGATATGACGCAGCGCCCTGACGAAGACCTCCTGGGTGAGGTCCTCGGCCAGGTGCCGGTTCCGCGTGCGGAGCAGGAGATATCGGTACACGCAGCGGTGGTGATCGACGTAGAGGGCCGCGAATGCCTCGCGGTCGCCGGCCCGAGCCCGGTCGATGACGTCGATCGCGTCGATCACGTCGACCATGTCGTTCTCGGTTCTCTGCCGGGGTGGGCCGGTCTCTCGTCTGATCTGTGCGGACACGGGCGAGGCGCTCCTTGTGTGTGGGCTTGTGAGGGACTGCGGAGGGTGTTCCGGGGCCCGGGGTCCTGGGGCACCGCCGGAGGTGTCCTCCCGCCTGCAATACTCAATATTCGTGTAGATGTAGATCCGGCAGGTGGGGGTCGAGTCGTCGGCGGTCGACGCGGACCGCGGGAAGGCTCCCGAAGTGCGGGTGTGCGGCGCTCGGGCCATCCGGTTGTGACTCTACTATCTACGATATGCATGTAGATGTAGATACGTCAAGCGGCGGTGCCGGTGGGGCCGTAGGTGCAGACGGGGGGTGTGCGGTAGCACTTGGGTGCGACAGGGTGCTTCCTGTTCACGGAAAGTCGCCCGATCGATCTTCGATCTACTTGCACATGTAGATGCCGATGGTTGATGCTTGATCGTGTGACCAGGAACTTTCAGCCGAGCGGCGACCCGGACCTGGGCGGAGACTTCGCCGCCGAGGGCGAGGACCTTCCTGCGCTGCTCGAGCGCCTCCTCGGTGAGTCGCAGGGCAGAACCCAGAAGGATCTGGCTGCGGAAGCCGGTATCTCCTATCCAACGCTCAACGCCTGGATGAACCGGACGCGCGGGACGTCCCGGATCGATCCGGAGCGGTTGCGCGCGATGGTCGAGGTGTTCCGGCGCTGGGGTGTGAGAACCACTCCGCGCGAGTTCTTCGCCTCCGTGGGCCGGCCTGTGCCTGGGCCCAGCGGGGATGAGCGTGAGGCCCAACTGCTCAAGCTCTACCGGCAGTTGCCCGAATCGAGGCAGCGCGCTCTGGTCAAGAACGCCGAAGCGATGCTCCAGCTCAGCCGCACTGTCTGAGGGTGCCTTCGGGCCTGGCATTTCTTCTTGGAATATCCCAACGGCTCTCACTCAGCGAACATGCGCGGGTACGATCGGTATGCCGCTGACCTCCCGGAGCGGGATATCTGCATGCCCTCATGCATCCCTGGGGAGATTCCTGTGTGCATCGTGATTTCTGTGGCGGACGACCTTCCGAAGATCGCCATCTGGGACCCGGACGAAATGAGCATCCTGGTGGCGCGCGGCACGGCCACCGGTGAACTGCTCCGCGAGGTCGAGGCGATCCTGACGATCGACCTCGGTGCGCCGGCCTCCGCGGGCGATCGGCTCGTCTGCTTCTGCGGCACGCTGGTGGAGCTGCCGGGCGAACTGGCAACCCTGGTCGCCGTCGACTCCTCCTGCGAGTCGGTCTGACCATCCCTTCCGCGCCGTCGCGGCGCGGACGCCTCGGACGTCGGCCGGTCGGAGAGTTGTCGATCCGGTGCTGCGTCCCGGGGCGGAGGACTGCGCGACGGAAGTACCTGCATATGCCCCTGGCGATGTCGTGGATACACGGTCGTGGATGCGCGGTCGTCCCCGAGCCGCCGTACTGTCGCCGGTCGGCATCGCCCTTTTCTGCAAGGGCAGTTGAAGCGATCCGCTTCAGGTGTCGCGCTCTCCGCGAGCGCTGGGCAGGATGGGGGCATGAGCGAACCCTCCGTGCCGGCGGCGCACCGCACCACTTCCTCGGGCTCCGTGCTGTCCCTGTGGTCGAAGGACTCGGTGTTGTCGATCGGTTCGGTGGGGTCGGTGCTGTCCATCGGGTCCGTCGGGTCGGCCCTGTCCGTCGGGTCGATCGGGAGCTCGCTGTCGGCCGGGTCGATCGGTTCGGCACTGTCGGTGGTCTCGGCGGGCTCGTGGCTCAGCACGGGTTCCGTGCTGTCGGCGCAGTCGCGGTGGTCGGTGCTGTCGTGGCGTGCGACGCGCGGCTTCCGGGCGGTCGGGGACGGGACGGGGACCGGCACCGGGGTCCGTTTCGGCGGGGTGCCGGTCGTGGGGGCGGTGGGAGTCGCCGGGGCTGTCGCTGCCCTGGCGCTGGCCCAACGGGCTCTGCGCAAGCCGTAGTTCGGGGACGGCGGGGTCAGGACCAGAACTCGTTCGCCTTGTCGATGTCCTCCACGCACTCGTCCAGGTCCGTGATCTTGTCGCCGAGGATGCGGAAGACGATGCCGCCGGTCTCGTCGATGCGCTTGCCGTCGCGCTCGGCCGTGAAGCGGTGGAGTGTGACCGCGTGGCCCCGGCCGTCGACGAGGACGTTGCGCAGTTCGACGTGCAGGGTGCCGTTCGTCTGCGCGAAGAGCTGACCGTACATGTCGATGGTCGCGTCCAGGCCCTTGAAGTCGCCGGACAGCGGGTGGGTACCGGGAACGTGGTGCGTGACGTCCGAGGACATCAGTGAGCGCAGGGTGTCCATGTCGCCGCGGACGAAGGCGTCGTAGCCCTTGCGGACGAGGAGTGCGTGCGGGTGGTCGGCCATGATCGATCGCCGCCTCTCGGTTGTTTCGGCGATATAAGGCTTAACTCACCCATTGTCCGCCTTTTCGTCCACTGGTGGCGCCTCGTGGGCGTGCTTCAGCTTCATCCGTGATTCCACGCGCTCCGCCGTGGTGACCTCCGTCCAGAAGCGGTGGCCGCTGACGAAGACCGCGAGCTCGTGCTCGCGCTGCCGGAGCTTCTCCACCTCGGCCTGTTCGTCGGGCGTCCAGCCCGGGGAGGCGGGGCGCTCCACCTTGCGCCAGCCGCCCGTGTCACTGAACCCGTCCAGGGGCTCGACCGACCAGGGCAGCCGCTTCAGCAGGGTCGCCAGCTCTGCCCGGACCTGATGCAGCTCCTCCTGACCGGCGAGGAGGTCGCTAGGGAAGTCATAGGTCGTAGCCACGCGCTAATGGTACGTCTGTTCGAATTTGATTCGCGAGTTCCTTCCGGGACTTCATACGAACGGGTGTGGGCGGCCGTGGTGGCCGGGCGGCCCGGCGGTGTCAGTGGGGCCGCCTACCGTGGTCGGCATGGACGTGGAACAGGTGCGGCTCCGGCCGTGGGCGGACAGTGACTTCTGGCTGCTGGGGCGGCTCAACAGCCCTGAGATGACCGAGCACTTGGGGGGTCCCGAGACCGAGGCGCAGCTCGAGGCCCGGCACCGGCGGTACGTCGGGCTGGAGTCGGGGCGCATGTACCGGGTCGAGTCGGCGGGGAGCGGGGAGACCGTCGGCTCGATCGGGTTCTGGGAGCGGGAGTGGCGGGGCGAGCCGGTGTGGGAGACCGGGTGGGGAGTGCTGCCCGAGTTCCAGGGGCTCGGGCTGGCCGCCCTCGCCGCCCGCGCCGTCGTCGAAGCGGCACGGGCAGCGGGGCGGAACCGGTATCTGCACGCCTTTCCGAGCGTCGACCATCACGCGTCCAACTCGGTCTGCCGGAAAGCCGGGTTCACCCTGCTCGGCGAGGCGGAGTTCGAGTACCCCAAGGGGCACTGGCTCACCTCGAACGACTGGCGGATCGACCTCGACGAGGCGTGAGCCGCCGGTCAGTTGGCCTGCGGCTTCTCCAACTCCCGTACCAGCCCTGCCGCCACCGGCACCGCGATCCCGTGCCGCTCCGCCGCCCGCAGCAACGCCCCGCCGATCGCGTCCAGTTCGAGCGGGCGGTGGGACTCCGCGTCGCGCTGCATCGAGGACTTGGTGCCCGGAGGGAACGTGTCGTAGCGGGCCAGTGCTCCCGCCGGGTCGGACGGGCCGCCGTAGGAGCGGCTCACCGCCGCCGTCTCCTCCAGCAGGGCCGTCAACTCCTCGCGGTGGCGCGTGCGTACGTCGCCGAGGGGGAGGTCGTAGCGGGTGGTGAGGAGGGCGAGGGGGGCCAGGAAGGTCATCTTCGCCCAGAGTGCTGCCGTCTCGTCGGGCAGGATCCGGGTCGTGGGGCCGGCTGCGTGCAGGGCGGCTGCGAGTGCCTCCAGTCGTTCGTGGGGCACCGGGTCGCCCGTGACGTCGATCTCCGCGAACGGGCTGCCGTGCTCAATCACCCCGGGGGCGACGCGAGTTGACTCGACGCGGATGATTGCGGGGGCGACCTGGGCGGGCGGGTAGTGGGCGCGGAGATGGGCCGGGTGTTCGACGCCGTTCAGGAACGGGACCAGGAGGCCGTCGCCCAGGGCGGTCGCGGGGACGCGGGCCAGTGCCGGGTCGAGTGCCGTCGCCTTGACCGTGATCAGGCAGGCGTCGACCGGTTCGCGCAGTTCCGTGTCCGCTTCCACCGGTGCCGTGAAGTCCCCGAAGGGGGCGCTGCGGACCCGGATTCCGTTGCCGCGGAGGGTCGCCGCCGTTTCTGCTCCGGCCAGGCAGATCACCCGGTGGCCGGCCCGGGACAGCAGCGCCGCGAGCAGGCCGCCCACGCCGCCGGGGCCCAGTACGGCCACGGTGAGTTCGTTGTTCGCCACGTTCTCGGTCCTCTCGTCGGTCGGCCCCGTGCACGGTGACGGTGGCCGCCTCGGCAGGATCATCGCAGGTGTGTTCGGGGGAGTGGCGGCGGTATCGCGTTCGGGGCGCGAGACTGGACGTATGTGCCGCAGTATCAAGACTCTTCGACCGCCCGCCCTGCCCGACGAGGCCACGGAGGAGGAGATTCGCGCCGCCGCGTTGCAGTACGTGCGCAAGGTCTCCGGGTTCCGGGCGCCCGCCGCGCACAACCGCGAGGTCTTCGACCGCGCGGTCGACCTGATCGCCGAGGCGACGGCCGAGCTGCTTGCCGACCTTGAGGTGAGGGGGGCTTCGCGGTGAGTGCGGTGATCAAAGCGCGGGCCGGTGGGGGCTGGTCGCGCCCACGCGGCGGAGCCGCACATGTCACAGCCCCGCGCCCCTAAGGGCGGTCGCGTGCGGCGTCCGGCCCCACATCGCGGCGCCCGGCCCCTCTACGGCGCGGCAGTCGCCTCCGCAGCCCCCGGCTGCCGTCGCATGACATACGCCGCCCCCGCCCCCGCCCCGAACAGCGCCGCCAGCGACACCCCCGTCGCCAGCCACGTCGTCCCGAGCCACTGGGCGCCGTAGTAGCCGAGTGCCACGCTGTACGCCGCCCAGGACAGGCCCGCCAGGGCCGACCAGGGGAGGAAGTCGCGGGCTCGGCGGTGGGCGGCGCCCGCGCCGAGGGAGACCACCGAGCGGCCGGCGGGGGCGAAGCGGGCCAGGATGACGAGGGCGCCGCCGCCGCGGGCAAGGGCGTGGCCGAGACGTTCCTGCGCGGTGGTGAGCCGGCGGGAGCGGGAGATGGCGCGGTCGAGGCGTTCGCCGCCCAGCCAGGCCAGGCGGTACGCCACCAGGTCGCCCAGGACGGACGCGGCGGCGGCCGACGCGATCAGGGCCAGGATGCTGGGGACCTCGTGCGGGACGGCGTCGGTCGCCGCGCCGGTGCCCGCTGCCGCCGCCGTGGCCGCCGCGATGACCAGGACACCGCTCGGCAGGACCGGCAGGAACACATCAAGCAGTACGGACAGGGCGATCATGGCGTAGATCCATGGGCTGCCGGTCAGCGACCCCACACTCTCGAACAACGCATCTCCCCGTGAACTCCCCCGTGGGCCGCGGCAGCAGCGGCCAGTGACAGCCATACAGCGTACGCCTGGGTGGGGACAGGAGATTCACGGGGGGCACGTGTGATCGGCACAGCTTGTTCACTCGGCTGCCCCGTCCCGAGGGGAGGGGCGGGCCCGCATCCCGTAGCAACGTAAAGGGGATCCAAGTACACCTGAACGTGAGGAACGGTACACATCATGGTGGCAGGCATTTGCGCGGGCGCCGTCGTCGCGGCCCTACTGGCGGGCGGCGGCACCAACACCGGTACCCCGGACGGCTACTCGATGCGGACGGACGCGCGGTTCGCGCCGGTCGGCGCCCTCGTGCCGTCGGCGGCGGTGACGTACGACACGAAGCTCGTCCCCGCCGCCGCGTGGATCGAGGTCGGCCAGCGGACGACGGTGGGCGGTGCCACGACCGTACGGCTGCGGGTCGACGGGATGGTGCCGGGGCACGCGTACGCCGTCCATGTGCACCAGAAGCCGTGCGGCGCGGACCCGGCCGCCGCGGGCGGGCACTTCCAGCACAAGCCGTCCACCGACCCGGCCGACGTCACCGCCGACAACGAGGTCTGGCTCGACTTCACGGCCGACGAGCACGGCGCCGGTGAGGCGAGCGCCCGGCACGACTGGAACTTCCGGGAGGGCGAGGCGTCCTCCGTCGTGATCCACGAGATGCCGGGCAGCAAGGTCCGCGCCGCCTGCTTCACCGTGCCGTTCGGCTGGGCTCCCTGAGCTGCGGATACGTCCAGGGGCGGGCGTCGGTCGATGACGTCCGCCCTGTCGTCGCGGCACGCAGAACCGCCCGCGCCACCGCGTCGGCGTCCGACAGCGTGACCGAGTCGACGCCGGGGCGGGCGCCCGCCGCGGTCACCCAGTGCACGCCCTCCGTGGGCACCCCGAACGCGAACCGCCGTGCGTGCGCCCGTCCCTGACGGTCTATCAGCCGGTACGGGCGCGCCGTCACATCCAGCCCGCCCGTCTCGTAGCCGTCCACGGTGTGCGGCCGGCACCCGCCCGTCTTCAACAGCCGGCCGAGCAGTGGGTCGGCGGTGCGGCGCAGGTCCGGTTCGGGGAGGCGCGCTTCTACGAGCGTGGTCACCCGCACCGCCGAGCCGGGTATCGCGGGGGACCGCGCCACCCAGGCGCCGTCCGCCTCCCGCACCTCCAGCCGCGGGCCGAGCACCTCCACCACGCCCGCCGCCACCAGCGCGGCCAGCTCCTCGATACGGCGCCGGGGCGGGCCGATGGACAGGAACGCGTTGAGCGGGGTGTACCAGCGGTCCAGGTGGTCGCGGCGCGAGTCGCCCGCGAGGCCGCGGTGGTCGACGACCAGCCGGAGTTCGTTGCGCAGATCGCGCAGCACGTCCAGGGCGGCCTTGAGCGGGCCGTCCACATTGCCGAGCGCGGCCTGCCCGGCGTCCTCGCGCAGATACGCCAGCAACCAGTCCCGCCAGACAGCCGGGCCGGCGAGAGCGCGGTCCGGGTACGGGCGGGACAGCCGGTCCCAGCTCCACCGCTCGGCTGCCGGGATCCCGAACTCGTCGAGTATCAGCGCCTCTTGGGGGTCGCGGTGCGGGACGCCGAGGAAGCGTCCGGCGAACTCCGACTCCGCGCGCCGGGACGGCCGTAGCGACCGTAGGAGAGTGGAGTAGTAGACCGTCTCCACCTCCTTCGCCACCAACGGCCATATCTCCGTGAGGAATTCGGGCGCCTCGCCGGAGTCCGCGCGTTTGCGGAAGGCGGCTGTGGCCTCCGGGGTGAGGACGAGGGGGGTGTGGCGGCGGTGCGGGCCCTTCGCGTTGTCGCCGCGGGCCTGGTACGGGATGCCTCGGCGTGAACCGGCGTACAGGCGGGGCTCGTTGCCCGAGGGCAGATAGCGGAGAGAGCCGTCGTGCGTGCGGACGAAACGGCCGCCCCGGCCCGTGGTCAACAGGGCCGTGTGGTCGAAGAAGTTGAGGCCGAGGCCGCGCAACAGCACCGGTTCGCCCGGCTGTACGGCGGACAGGTCGGCGTCGGCCGGGTTGGCGGGCGGAATGTGACGCAGGCCGTGGTGGCAGGCGTAGGCGGCGAGGCGCCGTTGGGCCGCGCTGCCGAGCGTCGGGAGGTGGCCCTGGGCCAGGACCACCGCCGAAAGGGCGGACAGCGTACGGCCGTTGTCCAGGGTGAGGGACTGGAGGCCGTCGGGTGTGTCGTCGAGACGAACCGCGCCCGCCCGGTGGGTCGCGACCTCGACGGAGTCGGGTGCCTCGCGGACCGTGCGGGCGAACACCCACTCCAGATAGCTGCCGTAGTGGGCGCGGGTCGGGTATTCGTCGGGGCCCAGTTCGGCGGGCGCCCACTCGTGCAGGCTCGGGCCGGGGCGGATCGGGCCCGAGCAGTCGACGCTGTCGTCGGTGAAGAGGGTCACCTGGGAGGCCACGGTGTTCATCAGCAGCTCGGGGGACTGCGCGGAGCGCCAGACGCGGCCCGGGCCCGGGGGCGCCGGGTCGACGACGTGGACGGTGAGCCGGGTGCCGGGCGGGAGGAGTTCGGGAGCCGAGGCGCAGAGGCGTTCCAGGACGCTGGTGCCGCGCGGACCGGCGCCGACCACGGCGACGGAGACGGATGCCGGTTCGTCGTCGGACGCGTTCACTGCGGACAGAGACACGTTCACTGCAGACAAAGGGGGGACTCCCGGGCGTGTGGGGCGCAATGGAGCGGACCGCCCACCGGAAGCGGACGGTCCGCCTCATCATGCCCTCAGCGGCGTCACGGGGATGTCAGCGGGGAGGGCAGAGGGGAGGTCAGCGAGGACTCCTCGACCGTCCGCAGCGTCCCGTCCGCCCGGGCCTGCTCCAGCCGCAGCCGGGCCGAACGGCCGTGCAGCGTAAGGGTCATGAGTTGGTTGCCGAACCAAGGCCCGCCCGTCTTCCGCCACTTGACCGAGAGGTCGGCGCAGCGGCCGTGCCGGGCGAAGCGGCGGCCCAGGCCACGGGCGACGGCACTCCAGCCGAAGCGGAAGCCGACCCGTATGGAGGCCGGGATGGAGTTGTGGACGGGGGAGCAGGTCAGCTGGAGGACGCGCGAAGTCGGGCCGCCGGTACGCCACTTGGGCTCCGCCACGTACGCGTGGTGCACGTCCCCCGACAGCACGAGCACCGACGCCGGTGCCGCCTCTCCCGACCCCACCTCGGCGATCAGCCCCGCCAGCTCCTCGAAGGAGTCCGGGAACGCCGCCCAGTGCTCCAGGTCGGCGGCCCGGCGCAGCTTCTCGCCGAACTCGGCCCAGCGGGCGCCCCGTTCACCACGGCACAGGGCCGCGTCCCAGGACTCGGCGTCATGGATGAGGTGCGGCAGCAGCCAGGGCAGTGAGGTCCCGATGAGGAGGTGGTCGTAGGAACCGGGGTCCGTCAGGGCCTCGGTGCGCAGCCAGTCGGCCTCGCCGGGGTCGAGCATCGCGCGGTGCTGCTCGTCGAGGACGCGGGCCGCCCTGCTGTCCACCATCAGCAGGCGTACCCGGCCGAAGTCGCGCCGGTAGCTCCAGCGGACGGAGGCCGGGTCGGCGTCGGCCCTGCAGGCGAAGGCGCGGAGTTCGTCGGTGCCGTCCGGGGTGTCGCGGACCGCAGAGTAGAGGGGATCGGCGGCGAGTTCGGCGGGGGAGAGGTTCCCCAGGTGCTGGTGCACCCAGTACGACATCAGCCCGCTCAGCAGCCGCTCGCGCCACCACGGGGTGGCCCGCATGTCGGCGAGCCAGGAGGCGGAGGTGTTCCAGTCGTCGATGACGTCGTGGTCGTCGAAGATCATGCACGACGGCACGGTGGACAGCAGCCAGCGGATCTCCGGGTCGAGCCAGGACTCGTAGTAGAGGCGTGTGTACTCCTCGTAGTCCGCGACCTCGCTCCCGGGCGGCTCGCTCAGGTCGCGGCGGGCGGAGAGCCAGCGGCGGGTCGCGTCGGAGACCTCGTCGGCGTACACCTGGTCGCCCAACAGGAGGAGTACGTCGGGCCGTTGGGCCTTCGGGTCGCGCGCGATGCGCGAGGCCAGCGTGTCCAGGGCGTCCGGGCCCACCGGATCGTGGTCGTCGGCGGGCGGCGCGGCCCACCGGCAGGAGCCGAACGCGACGCGGACCGTGCCGTCGGCGTCCGGGGTGTGGATCGCGGAGGGCGGGAACGGCGAGTCCGGCAGCGGCCACACCCGCGTACCGTCCAGGAGGACGTCGTACGGCGTCGAGGTCCCGGGCGTGAGGCCCTCCACCGGCACCAACGCGTAGTGGTGGCCCGCGACTTGGAAGGTCCGGGCCGTGCCGCCGGCCCCGTCCGCACAGCGCACCTCGGCGGTGCACGGACGGCTCGCCTCGACCCACACGGTCGCGGACGAGCCGTCGGCGTAGCGAAGCAGTGGTCCAAGGCGCAGTGCGGCCACGGTTGATCGCCCTCCTCCGTCGCCCCGTACGGTACGGAACGACGGAGGCCGGCGCCTAGATCTCCAGGCAGATCAGCAGCCGCTGAGTACCGAGCTCAGCTTGGTCTTCTCCGCCGAGTCCACGGAGAGGTCGTAGTAGTACTTCACCTGGACCCAGGCACGGACGTACGTGCAGGCGTACGAGGTGAGCGGGGGCATCCACTCGGCCGGGTCCTGGTCGCTCTTGGACTGGTTGACGTTGTCCGTGACGGCGATCAGCTGCGGCCGGGTGATGTCGTTGGCGAAGGCCTGGCGCTGGGCGGTGGTCCAGTTGCGGGCGCCGGAGTCCCAGGCCTCGGCGAGCGGGACGAGGTGGTCGATGTCCAGGTCGGAGGCGGCGGTCCAGGTGGCGCCGTCGTAGACCGAGTACCAGCTGCCGCTGGTCGCGGTGCAGGCGGAGTTGGTGACGACGTTCGTGCCGTCCCGCTTGAGGATGTACTCACGGGTGTTGCAGGTGCCGCTGATCGTGATCCAGGTGGGGAACAGGTCACGGTCGTAGCCGGTCCGGACCTCGGTGGCCACGGTGAGCGAGGCGAGGTAGGTGCGGGCGGTGGCGGCGCTGACGGGGGTGGGGAGGGCGGCGGAGGCGGTCGGGCCGTTGAAAAGCGCGACGGACGCTATGAATCCGGTAAGAGCCGCGAGTATGCTCAGCCGTCGACGCGCGTAGAACTTCGGCATACGAACTCCCTTGTGGTGTGGGGGTGTTGGAGTCGAGCGAAGGAATGCTTGCGGTGCCGTGTTGCGGCCGGGTGTGCGTTCGGTAAGAAGTTAGTGACGTGTGCATGACAAGGCAATGGTTTGGCGGTCGCGTACTATGAATGACGCAGAAGGGGAGTAGCTCTTCGCCGGACCGTCGACATACTGCTCAGCTCGTCTGAGCCGGCGCCCGGAGGCGGATCCATCGCGTTGAAGCGGACGGATCGGCCAGCGAGACCTTCGGTAAAGCAGTGCACTCGTAGTTTTTCGTGTGTGCTGCCGTGCCGAGGTGTCCGCAGACAGCAATCACACTCTCGGTGGGGCAGCCCCGACCGATTGAGGAACCTTGATCAGCATCAGCGTGACGGCGCTCGTCTTCGGCGTCGTCTTCCTGGCCGAACTCCCCGACAAGACCGCGCTCGCCGGACTCGTCCTCGGCACCCGCTACCGCGCCTCGTACGTCTTCGCCGGCGTCGCCGCCGCGTTCCTGCTGCATGTGGTGCTGGCGGTCGCGGCCGGCAGTGTGCTGACCCTGCTTCCGCAGCAGCTCGTGGCCGCCGTCACCGGTGTGCTCTTCCTGGGCGGGGCCGCGGTGCTCCTCTTCAAGAAGGGCGACGACGAGGAGGAGGTCCGGGCGCCCAGGGACCAGTCCTTCTGGAAGGTCTCCGGCGCCGGTTTCATGCTCATCCTGGTCGCCGAGTTCGGTGACCTGACCCAGATCATGACGGCCAACCTCGCGGCCCGCTACGACGACCCGTTCTCCGTCGGTCTCGGCGCGGTGCTGGCGCTGTGGGCGGTCGCCGGGCTCGGCATCGTGGGCGGAAAGGCGCTGATGAAGCGGGTACCGCTGAAGCTGATCACGCAGGTCGCGGCGGTGCTCATGCTGGCGCTGGGAGCGTGGAGCCTGTGGGAGGCCGTGGCGGGCTGAGCGGGCGCGCGAGCTGAACGGTGTGTGAACTGTTTCCGGGGATGGTGGCGCGATGCCGGTCCGGTTTTGTACCGTAGAGAAACAAAGTGGCTCCCGTCCGTTTTCCCTGACCGGCGGACGGGGCCACCTTGTCCCTCCGGGGGCCACCCGCACCCCCTCATCCGTTCCGTTCCTTGGAGCCTGCCGATGACGGCCACCACCGTGCTCACCGCCCGCGCCCTCCTGCTGGACATGGACGGCACCCTCGTCGACTCGCACGCCGTCGTCGAGCGGATCTGGCGGCGCTGGTCCGAGCGGCACGGGCTGAACGCGGACGAGGTCATGAAGGTCGTGCACGGCCGGCAGGGCTACGCCTCCATGGCGCTGCTGCTGCCCAGCCGGCCCATGGAGCAGAACCACGCCGAGAACGCCCGCATGCTCGCCGAGGAGACCGCCGACATCGAGGGCGTCGTCCCGATCCCGGGCGCGCCGGAGTTCCTGGCCTCGCTGCGGGGGTTGCCGCACGCGTTGGTGACCTCGGCGGACGTCCCGCTCTCCACGGCCCGGATGGGCGCGGCCGGGCTGGAACTGCCCGACGTCCGGATCACCGCGGAATCGGTCGGCGCCAGCAAGCCCGACCCCGAGGGCTTCCTCAAGGGCGCCGCCGAACTGGGCATCGCCCCCGCGGACTGTGTCGTCTTCGAGGACTCCGGTGCGGGGATCGCGGCGGGGCGCGCCGCGGGGATGCGCGTGGTGGGGGTCGGGCCGCAGGCCGCGTACCACCAGCCGGATGTGCTGGTGCGGGATCTGCGTGCGGTGCGGGTGGAGAGTGTGGGCGGGGAGATTCGGTTGTCTGTGGGGTAGGGGGGCGGGCCTGCGGGCGTTGGTCTACGGCTGTGGGCCCACGGGTGTTCGCCTACGGCGGTGGGCCTACGGGTGTGGGCTCACGGGCGTTGGTCCATGGCTGTGGGCCTGCGAGTGTTGGTCAACGGGCGTTTGCCTACGGGTGTTTGTCAACGGGCGTTGCGTTACGGCTCCGTCGTCTCCGACTCCAGCTTTGCTCGTGTCGCCGCCCCGTACACACCAAGCGTGTCGGACTGGATGCCGCGGGCCAGCTGGTAGGTGCGTACCGAAGCTTGCACCTGCTTGTCGAAGACGCCGTTGTCCGGGCCGGTGTAGAGGTTCAACTGGGTCAGGCGGAGCTGGAGTTCGGTGACCTCGGGGCCCTCGTCGCCGCGTTGCAGGACCGGGGCGGCGGTGCTGCCGCCGGCCTGGCGGTCGGTG
>Ga0307511_10000512_pt1 | contig 41746 bp, 32 predicted proteins | sample 13_EM_MG_FD_200266 | JGI IMG/M metagenome (GOLD analysis project Ga0307511, IMG submission 200266) | Populus trichocarpa ectomycorrhiza microbial communities from riparian zone in the Pacific Northwest, United States - 13_EM | ecosystem: Host-associated > Plants > Roots > Unclassified | place... | reverse complement strand
GAGCCATGGCCAGGGACTATGATGGTTTACCCGGTGCGACGAGGCAAGACTGGATTTTACCTTGTTATTGATGTATGTATGCAGAATGTCTACTCCATACAATTTATTCTGTAGAGAAGCTTCGGGAGTTGGACACGAGAGAGGAGATTGACTCAAATGGAGCATATACAAGTACATCACATATGTATAAATGTCCTCAGCGCTTACTTGGTGGGTTAGAGCGGGGGGGCTTGGTAGCTACCAGGCCCCAACCCCCCCGAATATATGATATGCTGCAATGTGTATACATCGCAATCCATCTAGATCTCTACTACAACCCCTGTAGGTAACCCCCCGAAAGTCTCTCTAGATGAGACTTCCATGGGCTAATTAGTCTCCATATACGGACTTGGCCCCCAGCCTCAAATCGCAACAACAGGGCTATATCCACATACTTGTTTCAAAACACGTGATTGATATATTTCACTGCTGGGCAACTAAGACCCATCGCTCTCCCATGTCTGCACCCCCTCTTCTCCCCCTCCTCTCCCGACCTGTACACACTGAAGTTGAAATGATCGAACTTACCAAAAAGAGGGGAAAAAAAACGACATAGGAAACCAAGGACTGAATTCAGTTGACTTGATAAACAGATAATCATACAATAACGAGTCTAATAGAGCGAGCACAAGGCTACGGTATAGTATGTGTGACCGACCATAATACCACCGCACGACTCTATCATTAGGAATTTAAAAAAGTAAACACCAAGAATAGAATGTAAGAATGCAAGTAATTGGAGGGTAATGATAACCATAACCCCCCGCCAACTCCGTTACTGAACCTTTTTCCACCGAGAAGTAAAAAAAAAACTCCAAGCCAACCCTCACAAGCATTAAAAAAACAAAAAAACAGGGCTGATAGAAACATGGTATCCAGAGATAGATAACGAGGTAAAGATATAGAGGTGTACAGTAGAGTACAGTAAGAAAAAGAAAGTTGACGACATAGGAAAATTTGTTGTGTATATTCTGATATGATGCAGATGTAATGTTGGTATCTTTTCGGCCATGTGGTATGTGGTGTGGTAGGTGCAAATAGGAAAAATGACTGCAATGAGCACATTGCTCAAAATAACAAAACCAAAAATATGTCAAGAGTAAGCCCAAAATGTTGCTGAGCCACAATGACCATCAGCACGGCTGATGCTAAGAATGTTAATGATACGAAAGTCGCTGCAAGGCATTTTTGTGATCCTTGCAGCCTCCATAGCACGGAATTCCCCCTTCCTTGCATATTGCCCTTCGAAAAGGCGGTATAAGATGCTCCGTACGCCCCGTCGATAGTCGCTCACGTTGTATCGTGATTTGCCTGGTAATGGCGGCGGCAGTGGTGACGTGAATCTATGAGATAGTGCACATGCCACAGAACTTTGACCCCTAAAACGCCGAAACACGAATTGTATAAGCGCATATCCTTGAAAGTTTGAAAGCCCAGATAAATGTATAAGAAACATATTTCCCATCCTCTTTTCCATGTGGGTAACAGGTCATTGATCATTGCAAATTATTTCCGTTGTCCATGCAGCCCAGTCCACCGTAAATCAAGTAGAAAAAAAAAGAAACATTATGGTAGATTACAAGTAGTAGTAATGAGAAATACAAACGCCATTAATTTTCTATAGTCCGTGCATAACACATGACAGGAGTGGGATATTAGTCTCCTTAATCAATCATGTCGACAAATTTCCTGTACCAAAGAACCTAGCTACTTTACCTCTTCCTTCTTGAGCTTGTCGATCTTAGACTTCTCCTTCTTTCCGGCCTTGACACCCCTATCGGTAGGCTTTACTGTAGATGTAGACGAGACGCTCTTGACAGATCTGGCGGAGATACTTGGAGCCTTCTTATCTTGCCCAGTCATTGTCGTTCTCTTCGCAGCCTTACTATCCGGACGAACGCTGACCCTGCTTTCTGGGCGAATGTCGCTTGCCCGGCTTTCTGGACGGGCGCTGGCCCTGCTCCCTGGCCTACTGTTTGGAGTCCTCTTCTCATCGATAGAAGCCCTTCCAGTTGCCTTGATGGCCCTCTCAGCAACGGCCTTAGCTGTTGGAGCTGCAAAATTCCGCCTGGCAGCAGCTGGTAAAGGAGCTCTGTTCCTCACACTGCTAGTTATCCTGGCCTTGGGTTCCTTGACCTTAGGAGCAGGAGTCTCCTCCACTTCTGGAGTGGGCACTTCGACCTTAGGGACAACTTCCCCCACCTTAGGGATAACTTCCTTCACCTTGGGTGCAGGCTCTTCAACCTTTGGAGCGGGCTCTTCAACCTTTGGAGCGGGCTCTTCAACCTTTGGAGCGGGCTCTTCAACCTTTGGAGCGGGCTCTTCAACTTTTATAACGGGCTCTTCAATCTTTAAAACAGGCTCTTCAACCTTTGGAGCGGGCTCTTCAACATGAGCGATTGGTTCCTCCACCTCAGGAGTCAGCTGCTTTACGGTTGAGGCAACACTCCTGACAGACTTGATGCTAACGGATGAGGACAAAATCCCTGACTGCCTCCTCTGTGCAGCAAGAGCAGCCGCCTGAGCAGCGGCCTGCATGATGGGTGTAGGCACGGTAATCTGTGGTGCTGATACCGGGTCACTCAGAGGTAGCGGATGAGCAGAGGTCTTCTTAGAGGCAGTTGTAGATACGGAAGCCATGGACGAAATGGAAGCTGATCGAGCAAGGCTTGGTGGGCGAGGAGGTGGGGCAATGCCCAATGTTTGCTTAAGCTCGCCCCACTCATTCGCTTGCTCCATATCTTCGAAATTCTGTTCATAAGAGCACAATTAGCAGCGCAATCGGGTCACAAGAACCAATATAGAGGAACCCACCCCGAGCACCATGCCGTCGTGCACGACTACTGGCAATCTCTTACCGTTGCCTCTCCGCTTCCAGAGTAGTCTCGCCTTTTCATCTGTTGCGACGTCCACCGCGACAAATGGGACCTTCATAGTAATGAGCAACAGCTCCAGACGGGAAGTAGCTGTAATGATTGCACTCTGGCCAGAGGTGAGTGAAGTGAGAAGGAAGTATGTTTCCGAGTCCCTGGTGATGTCAGGAACCTCTTTCGATGCGCCGGCAGTGGGTGCTGGTAATCCTAGAATCGACATGATTGCTTTGGTTTTGATGGTGAGATGTAGAGTGTGACTTCTGTTTATTCGGAGAGAGATGGGATGATAGGATGTGAATCAAGTCAGGTAATCTGCTGTAACTTGAATGGTAATTAAGCGCTGGAAAAAAACAAAGAGGGTCAAGAGAGTGAAATAGAAGATCAAAAATAGACACTTGAGGGGGAAAAAAAATCAAAGAGAACAAAATACAACAGGCAGGCAAATGAAGGAGTGAAAATGCTTGCTGAAGATAAAGGGATTAAGAAGAGTGTTTGTTTGGTGGTGTCGGTGTTGGGTCTTCTCTTGGTTGAATTGCCAACCTCCAATGTACGTTAGCTCAGGGGCAAAGCAGAGGCGCCTGAATATGTAAGCTCAGACGGGCCAATACCCCACGATCCCCCCTCTACTACTGTAGTATGGTCAACAACTTTCGAAACGTACATTTTTTTACGATGGTAGCAATCCTGATGTGTTATTTGGTGGACTCATTCGGTAATAGAACAAAATTTCCCTCGATATGCCGGAATTATTCTTATTACGCAAACCCTATAATTGTTCAACATCGAGGTCCGAGTCACATTGTGCTGATGAGCGAGAGTCGACTGGAGGTTGGAAGTTACAAATAGTGATTATTTGAAATCCTAGGGATCGATTAGGGTAGTTATCTAATTAAGCAATAGACGATATTCAAGTCAATGATGATGAGTGCAACGGACACAGTCGTTTAATGTGTCGGGTCGAGAAGATGCCTTTCGTGAAGGGGCGCGAGAGACGGAAGATGCGTCATATCCGGAGTGAACAGGATGGCTCCATATTGGGCTCCTTTTGAGGCAGCTCATAATTTTCCTTTCGAGAAAGAGAATTTGTGGCTCGAACGAGGATTCGGGTGGTGAATTACCGATGTGAGCGATACTACGGGACTTTCAAAGATAAAATCCTATCAGAATGGGGCTTCTTCTTGAAGCATGTGTGCACAAGATGTTTGATTAGTACATGTTATCGGTGAATCCTGATTTGAGTTCACTTCCTAAAGTTATTCATACTGACTAGTAACAGGACAACCACAAAGTTGCGGTGTTTGGGTCGATTTGTTTGGTATAGATGGGCGAAGACTGGATTTGGTGTGTCGTAATCCGGCAGATCCACATAGTGTCTGATGAACTTTTACAATGGCATTTTAGGCAAAGTGTGTTGGCGAATATGAGAGGATATGGTGAAGGAGATTAGTGAAGGGCCGTTTGCCAAAAAAATGCTGGAGTTAGAAGTAGCAGCGAGATTACATAGGGTGTCTGAATGTATATAGGGATTAGTTGAGTGTATTATAGTTATATTATGGAAAAGGGGGGCGCCGCCGAAGGTGGAGGGCGTAGCCTATTGTGTTGGAGAGTTTGAAGAGCGATGCTAGAGCGTTGGTGATAGTGATATTTCTATCTTGCTAGAAATAATAGTCTGGCGGACTATAGATATAATAAACCAGGCTGGAAATAATAATATGATCGAACGATGGATTGTTATGGGCTAGGCTCAAAAGGTAGCCAGGTTAGGTATGTTATGGCTAGGTAGTCTGGCGTTATGGCTAGAGACATTTTACTAATGCTTCGAGAGAACTGCCCTTGGCGACCTAATCATGGGCATGATGATTTCGGCACCCAACACCCAGTACCCGCCCCTCCCCCTCTACTACAGGACTTCGAATCGGTCACACTTTCGAAATGTACATTTCTACGATGGTAGCAATCCTGATGAGTTATTTGGTAGACCCATCTAGAACGGCTCGGTAACAGAACGAAATTTCCTCCATATGCTCGGAATTATTCTTAACAGGCCCCTATAATCGTTCAACATCTGGGCTCGGGTCACATTGTGTTGATGGGCGGGAGTCGACTGGAGGTTGGAAGTTACAATATTTATTGTCATAGTGAGTATTTGAAATCCTAGGGATCGATTAGGGTAGTTATCTAATTAAGCTATAGGTGATATTCAAGTCAGTGAGCGATGGGTGCAACGGATACAGTGTCGGGTCGAGATGATACCTTTCGTGAAGGGGTCCATGGGAGAGATGAAAGATGCGTCATATCCGGTGTGTTGAATGGGAGGGCTCCGTTCAGATGGACCAGCTTGGAGGCAGCACACATACTCCCACCGTAGAAAGAGAATTTGTGGATCCAGTGGAATTACGGGAGATGGATTACCGACATGGATAATACTGTTGGAGTGTTGACAATTTGTTCGGTTCAGAATGGATTCCTTCTGAGGGAGGATGTTCATTCATTATTTGATTAGTATTTGAACCCAGATGTATCTAAGTGTTTTGTTTCAACAAAATTTGTTATTAATGCTAATTGTTCCAGAATAACTACAAGATTGTGGTGTTTGATGATGATATGATATTTACGCGAACGCTTGATTATATTTGAATGGATCCGGCAGATCCGCATAGAGTGATAAGGTGATAAGGTTGGTATATCAGTGTTGGCGAATATGAGCGGAGTCGGTGATTGAGCATGATTTTCGTCCGGGGACGGATATGGTGAAAGAGATTAGTGAAGAGCCGTATGCGACAGAGAGGTTTGAGTTGGAAGTGGCAGCGGGATTATCTGGTATTGTCCGAATGTATGTAGTGTTAATTTTATTTTACTTTGATATCTATCCAGAATTATATTATGTTTAGGGGGAACCCGGGCAAAGCCTGTATTGTGGAGAGAAAAACTAGTAGCGAGTCGAAGGTGGTTTAGGGGAGCGTAATAAATCCACAATCACCAATGAGCCGGGGGGTGGTAACATTCATGGTATCCAGACTATCCCATGCCGAGTAATGAACGCAGCCTCAGCCGTCAGACTGCGATGGGATGTCCGGCTATGTAGGATCGGGCACCCGCTGGCTAAGGAAGAATTGGGGAAAGGTCCTCCCTCTGGGACGAATCATGATTGTCCCACATCTATGTAAATACAGAGCATATAAGCCCATTATTCTAGATAAATATCTGCCATTCAAGTCTCTCTATAGATCTATATATGGATATGTATAACCACCCTTGCGTTACATCATTGAAGGCGAGGGGTGCGTTGGTCTGTATACATCACATCAATGGGAGGGGGACTAAGATACCAGAGCATCAGTACTCTAGCACCCATCTTCTAACCGTCCGAATATCCGAAGTATTGATATTCGAAATGCAGTCAATTAACCGGTATGCAACGAGCTGGTATATCTTGACGCTGTAGCAAAACCACAGAAAAAGTAAAGATGGAACAGAGACTGTGGTATCCATGGGGATGAGGCAGTGGACATAAAGAATATTTCAGGGCTAGAAACTTTTCATGAAAAAAAGGGGTAAAAATTGCTGAGAACAAATGGAAATAGAGTAGAAAAGACATGTGCTGTACCGACCCAAATCCCAAGGCCCCACCACCCAAAACCAGACCATAAACCCCACCTCTTTTGCTTCTCCAATAATTACATATACACAAATAAACAGACCGCGCCAGTGGAAAAACATTATCGAGATCCAAGGAAATAACCCAAAGAGAACGTAAAACGGTCAAAAATAGCTCGAGCTCGAGCGACGAAGAAATAATGCTATAAAGTAAATTAGACGCCGAATCCCCGGAGTCGACGGGTGTGAATTGTATTCATCCTTTAAAGATGGCAAGATTCGCCACCATTTGTGATAGCAACAAGGGTCCCACAGGGAATCATAGAGATAAACTAAAAACTATGGAAGGGAATAGGAAAACAATATTGAATCAGATACCCGCCACGCGACCCAGAGGAAAAGAAGTGAACCGAAAAAGCCGGATAGAAAGACAACAAATGAAGAGAAGTAGACCATGGGCCAGGGTGAGTCAGAATAGTAGAGCTGGTGTGAAGCCTTCCGTGGAGAAGTCCGTCTATAAGTTGTAAGGGTATGTAGAGTCTAATATCCACGCTCAATGCCTTGCATTCTATTAGATTGCTGTTGAGACTGATGGTGGTGGTTCTGAGTGAGCTGATGCCGGACCCTATCCATATCTTGATTCACTGAGGCACGATAGCTCTCTCTCTCTGCCCTAAGACAGTCAATCTCCTTTTGCATTGCATCTTGATGCACTTTCAATTGATTTATATGTTCAATCGCTTCACGACCATTAGTCAATGTTGTCTAAAAATTAAATGCGTGAGTCAGTGGCATACCTTTGGTAAGAACTTCCCATTTTGAGCTCTTCCCACCCCTTTCAGCAGGAAGAGCATCCCGCAACTCATCAAATAGATCCTTCATCTCCTTCCTGCGTTTCCTTTCCGCTAATTTGTGGCTAACTCGTAATTCTGGTGTCCGGGAGTATGGAGTGGCACCATTGGATCCATCTGCAAGTAATGGTTTGCGACGCTCTGATAAGAAATGATGATGATGTAAATATTCCCCATCTGTCTGGCTACCAAAGTGCCCTGGGGCAGCATGATTGTTTACACCCAGCCCTGGAGCTTGTAATACATGGCTTGGGTGAAGCATGGATGAATTATGGCTGTAAATGCTCGTGCCATTACTGCTCGTGCTAGTTCTCCTTGTATCTGTACTGGACTCCTTCGAACTTGGCCCCGCAATCTCCGGATCGGGGAAAGCATAAGGGAAACCTTTTGTTGGTGACGGGGCATTCGGATGTGGATAGGGGAATCTCGAAGTGCCAATTATTGGTGGTGCTGTCCTCCCGGGGGTTGGGCTAGTCATAGAAGATACAGGGCCAGATAGCCCACTGTATGTGCTACTCCCAGCTACAGACCCAGCGACAGAGTTGGCAATACTATCATGACCAGGGGATGTGTTATGAATGCTACGGTCTCGGTTCAATGTGCTAGCCAAGCTCACTTGACTAGCCGAAGGGGTTGCATTGAGCGGTGAGTTGAGGTGTAATCCATTTAGTCTTCCGTCGAAACTGCTTCTTCTGGACGCTGTCGGAGACGGCGGGGGTAACCCAGTGCTCTCTCCAAAATATTGTGGGGGGGATGGGTTATGGAGACTGGTTGTAGACTGGTTCGGTCCACCATATGGGCCAGACGTTGGTGAATGAGAATGAGAATAGCCAGGGCGAGAATGCGGGGATGTATTTAGCGGGCCATTGAAGTTTGGGGGATGTTCGTTATGTGGGGGAAGATTTGGAGGATGCAGAGTCTCGAGCTTTTCCAGGGGTGGCAGCTGGATGCCTCCTGTAACAGATGAATCTACTCCGGTTTGTCAGTACACAAAACAGAGCATAGCTCTAGTATGGTGATGGTGTAGCTAACGTTTACTGGCCATTGACCAATTCCCTGAATCTCTAGCATCTCTAAGGGGGGGTGAGGGTCTTGATGCGCCTGACAATGTGCTTATTGACGGTAACGTTTGATGTGAGTTCCTTCTAGCCCACGAATCTGGGGTTTGATCCATGGCCATTGCGTTCGTGAACTGAGACTTGCGAACTAGTTCAGGTCCGAATCCTTTTCAAATGTAATCCGCGGGCGTGACTCTGGAGAAGTTGGTGCGAGAAAACAATACTGCGAAACGAGTGTCGTTCGGGGAAACCCTTCTTCTAGAGAGAAAATGGCCTTGGGGCTGTATTTGTCGTTTCTAGAAATCTGCTGCTGACTGCTCAGATATTAGAGGCACCAACTACGAGGCACTCCTGATGTAAGTAGCTGGGGCAGAGACTGCACCGCAAATGCGCACGGAGTCACACACCTTAAACGGAGCTCTTTCGGTTTAGAAGTGGAAGATACTCCCTTCAAACTTTCTGTGGCCCTCTTTTCTTGTGTGTGTGCGTCCCCGAAGGTTTGTGGATTTGTCGCCCAGAGCGGTTATAGAAATATAGGCAAGCAACGTAGGCGAGCAGCAGCAATATTCCCTTTTCACTCGTTTCCTTTTGTGTCGCAGTGTACAGGCAGCCCCCTCCTATTTTCGAGGAAAAGTAGCCCCTTCGATATACCTAGGCCTTTTTCCTTTCGGCTGTTGGGGAATCGCTGGGATGGGTATTTTCGTTCAGAGCACGAGTCTGTGGCTTGAGTCTCAGGCAAGACTGAAGCTGGATGAGCCTTGTAACACGGTGCAGGGACTTCGACTGCGTATTGACAGGCTCCTTAGATTGCTTTCTTTTTTTTTCTGCCTCCGACCTGCTGAAGAAATCCAAAACAGCGTGGACGATGGGACTCCAAGGCAGGCACCACGAGACTGAGGAAAAGGCTCCGATCGAATGTCGGTATCCGGAGCTGGACGGACCGGGATTGCAGTGGGGAATGGCTGTGTGGGAGCGGAGCTGCTGGTCCCTAGGCAGGTCAGAGTTATGCCTCGCGTGTTTGGAAAAAGCAAGCTTGGGTGAGGATTGGGCGCGAAGAGAAGGGTTTGGCTTCGGCGGATTCACACAGGACCTCCCTTAAGTAGATGGCACTCCGTCTGGCCCAAATGATGGAAGATACTTGGCTGGGGCTGCTAGAGATGCTTTACTTTTTGCTTAAGGTTATGTATATCGAGTACACTGGGGCGGTTTAATTGGTATCCCATGCGCCAACGTGGTGGGCTCGTAGCAGCTACCGTACACAGAAGAGCACAGGAATTGTAGTCTCCGCGATCGAGTCGTGCATTCCAGAAATCTAAATTCTCGGCCGATATAATATGATATTTGCGAATTTGCCCTCGGTCGTAGCATATAGAGTGCGAGAGTAACCACTCCTTAAGTTTTGCATTTAATAACCTTCACTGTCACACAGAGCGAGAAGTATCATAAGCTTTGTCGTGAATTTACCTTCCACACCTGATCGAGCGCCGCAAGGCTCAGGTGGTATAGCCAGGATATGGCACGTGGCAAGAGAGACAACGAACGTTAACTTACCAAGTCTAAGAGCTGTGAGCGAGATCTTTACTCAGATGCTTTGCTTTCAACTCTTAATTTATATCTACAGCACTCGTTGCTATTTGTCGGGTCCGAATGTCCACCACTCTTTTTCAATGGATAGCCATCCGTATCTGCACAGGTTTGTGCCAAAAAATGATACGGCGGAACAGTTAGGTAGGCTGCTTCGAAAATCGACTGAAACAAAACCAACATAAAAGCATTACGCAACAAGAGAACTGATGCAGGGTCACAATCCAAAACATCTGAGAGGCCACCACCACCACATGGCCTAAGAGGTCAGCTTGGCCACTGCACAATGGAAATGCGGGCAGTTTTCCAGCTAGGCTCACGGTGGGATCCCTCGGGGAGAGAACGCAAACTGCTGCGAGTGTCCTCACTTTCCCCAGGTATTCTGCTACTACCAGTACCTGCCGGCATTAGTGAGCCACATTTACATCTACCTTATATATGGACCTCGGAAACCATGGGCACGGGTCATGAAATGCCACGAAGCTCGATTATCGGGAGTACTCGCACCGGAATATTGGCCACCGGAACGGCAGCCTTACAAATACCACGAGACTGCTCCTAGATAGGTTGACTCCCGAGACTAGGTTGACTCTTCGGACAACGTCCATACAGATGCCCCTCAGGGTTCGCATTTGATCTTCAGCCCCCGCACAAATGACCAATTGCCCCCTATGAACATTGCAAGATCATTCTCAGAGCGCAGGAAACAAGTTGGGAATCTCGAGAAAATCTCGACCAGTAGATGATCCATCCACGTGCGTGGTGGACTCGCACTCAAGCAGATCTTATTCGCTTTGAGGCGGCTCAGCAAAGATTGCCAGGAAAACTTTCCTGGGATGGTATAGCCGCTCCGTTTTGCTAGCAAGTCGCTGACCTGCAACAACCTTGTAATCGCCCTCGCGTTTTATTGTGCATACATGTATCGCATGGGAATCGAACCACGCATGGTTTCTGCATGGCAAGGGATGTTTTGAAGGTGCAGAAACACGTGTCATACTAGCATCTACCACAATTTTGTTTTTTCCCCTGTCAATTCCAACGGTAGGCCTGGTAGAGCAGGAGGAGTGCTTGTTTGCACGCTCTTGTTGCCCGTTACAAATTCCTCACTCGCCTAGATATACATGTGTATTCGTATGTATACCTCGTTCTACCATTTTGAAAAGGGTTCGAGTTTAGCGCGGGGGGGGGGGCGCGTTGTCTAGGCTGACTTTGGCATTCCCCTTTGCGCCAATTATTTGGGCCGCAGTCGGAAGCAAGGCCCGGCGCAAGGCTGCGGCTCCATTCGACGTGGGGCGGATGAAGATCGAAAGAAGCATACTCCCAATACACTAGAACCGCGTGAGAAAGCGCTCCTAGTAGAGAGCATGAGCCTTCAATAAGAAGCTTAGCCGACAAAAAAATAATAGGAGCAGTCGCAATATATCTTGTTGGTTTCTCGGTCCTTGAAGTGATTCGGATCATAGATTTGCATCTTGATCTTTAAGACTTAGGGTGCATCATGCTAAACAATCCTAACGTACATATATATGTCTTTATTTTTGAGTGAGTAGACAGAATGGCTCTATTCCATTCTCAACTGACCGTCTTCAAGTTCTGTACATTGACTAGTGCTAGAAGCCTGAGCAATTGGCTGAATGATTACCTGGGAAGGACGAGTAGATAGAGCATCAAGGATAAGCAGGCATCACGCACCAACAGTAGTTAGCACTTCCACGGCGTTTTCCCATGATGGAGTTGGAGAATTTGGCTAGGTGGGATGAATCACCCAAACATTCTGAGTTATTCGGGATACCGATGGTGGCTATAGCCTGGCTCGGATCGATATTGGTAGTGGGATAAATAGGGACCCGTGCAGACTAGGGAAAATTATATTGATTGATGAGAATCAACAACACTTATACAAGGATATACGGTACACAAATCTCTTAATATATGTTACATTTAGTTTAGTTGGCGTGTGTTACATCCGCGTTAGTCTGGTTGCAATCCTCTGCTCCCCCATGCGTAATACCGAAATGAGTTAGATACTCACTACCGCAGGCCACGAAGTTGGAAAGAGTAATCTTACGCCACTCTGGTTCACTTTTGAGGTTGTTCGGCCATATCCGCCTGTCCGCTTGTATACCCCAGCCCTCGAGCCTCGAAACACTCTGGAGATCCAGCGGTGATTACCCGGATAAGTAGTCTAGACTCTCCTAGACACATTAAACAAGGGTATATATATGACGATTCATTGATAAATAATATGATTACGGGAGCTATTTCTTTCTCGTGCCATCTGTTAAACTATTGTGAATAGACGCCTCGTGATGCTAGCGAGTATCAGTAGCTTTCCACCCAACCTGTAGCCTTGGATAGAATCTGTTGAAATTTCATCTTACTGCCAGACTAATCTTACTGGTGATAGTGTGCTCGAGAGTAATCCTTCCGCGACAACATTAATTCCATTGCAATACATTAGATATAAGGCAATCCCTTGTTGATATACTCAAGCGTATTCCCAGGTGCTAGAGGTCATGAATTTAGGAAACTTTCCGATCGGGTATTTGCACCATATGCATGCGTAGAGTGGCTTTTTCTGTGCATTGGTATATCTAAGACTTGACCCATAGAGAAGTTCAGAGGCACCATCCATGTCTCAAACTCTGCACCAAAAGGCGAGTTATCATGCCGCACATTTGTCTTGTTGGCATTGACGATACTGGGGCGCTGGCGGGCATTCCTTTTCGATTGCAACCTGAGCTGGGGTCCAAGGTATTGCCCTAAACATCTTTGTGGTATGCAGCCTACTTGCGTCTTTGATTGTGACCTCAGAATCCGCCCTGTATGATGTCCATATATTAGATCTCTGTAGAGGTCATGGGATTGATTTGGTTCCTTTAGAGTTTCTGCTTTCTGCTGGCAATTGCATTTGGTACCGAGTCTCGCAGTCCTCTCAACTAGCACTTTCGAGACTTCAGCCCACCCGCATAGTAGCATGAAGCACTACTCAAATAAATACATGCAGGTTGAATACACAGCATCGGTATCCAACACCACGGTTTGGTGCTGGTGGTAACTCAGCGTTAAATCAGTAGTTCTGGCGCTCTGATAACGAAAACTTACCAACCGGACTAAGTAAGTCGAGACTCAGATAGGACCCAGCGGGATAGGTAGGTGTGGTAACAAAACCTATTTGCGACTTTGGGAGCGGCACGTAACCCGGCACCAGAGCGATCTCACTCCGAGGTCACCCACTTCGTATTCTCATGCTCGAGGGTCGCCTTAGGCTGGGAAGAAGCTGCCCTGCATTCAATACTTCTTGGGGTAAATATTCCCGCGTGTGTGTACCCGAGATCTAGACCTGTAGTTATTACATTTAAACTTTTTTCTCCCTCTCCTTGCGCGGTACCAATGTAGATCTGTAGATCTAACCTGGATATAGCAGTGTCTGCAGATTGGGTGCGGGATGTCTCGGACGAAGCGGGGTCCCCGCTTCACTAACAGATTTCTGGCTAGGACATATATTTGTAACATAGAGAACTCAAAACTAGAAAGAAAAAATATCGATGTAGGTAGAAGCAAGACGTCTAGACTTCCGTAGTACATGAACCTCCTCTAGCACGTGCTGCATTTAGTGGGGAGTCGACTAGTAGATGGTTTGAGCTGATAGACAGCTATTGTGATGATGTGTAATCTTAATGTTGGTTACCGTGCTTTATAGCGTTAATGTATTCCGTGTTATTTATTACCTGTCTTGATCAACCAACTCATGTCTTCAGGTCAAGATGTACGACCAGGTAGTACTGCTAGTTTGCCCTGATCGACTAGACTAGGTCTCCAGGTCTCAATAATACTTACCGGAAGTTTGGGTAGTCTGGTTTAGTTTGGGTTGCTGGCGCAAAAGATGTACTGACAGAATTCGAGATAGAGGCCGAACTTCACTTGAACTAATTGGGTACCCGTGGAACTATATAGTCAAATTACAGCAAATCCACAGTTGCAATCTTAATAACTTTGAAAGTACATACACAATGAGCTCCCCGTATTATCCCCTACCCACTTGCACAGAGTGATATTTATGATGGTATGTAGAAATACTACTCATCTTCCCGGGCGCAAAACTACCTGAAACAAACTACACTAGGAGAGATTATGCGCCCCTTTCGCCAAAAATTATTTGCGTTCGAGTATTCTTGGGGACGGAAACACCGATACGGCCCATCTACTAGGCATCTCCTTTACTTTACCTCCTAGTTTTTTCATTGATGTCACTTACCCTCAGAGGTGTCATTCAAGACTCGACATTAATCTTCAATTAGGCTGACAATTTGGAGTTACCCTGAATTATCTCATTGAGCTGACAATTTAGTGTTACCCTGAACTCTCCTCCCTGAACTAAGCATAGTATAGTGGCATACGAGTCTAAATTAACTCTGATACACTACACTTAAGTACCATTGTACTTAGAAATTACAGTAATTTTTAGCAAGGGCGTGCCTATATAAAGGGTTAGACTTTGGATACCCCTTCGAAAAAGTCGTAGAACTTTCCTACTTTACCACCTCAGGGATTTGGGTGTATTACCCTTCATATTTGATGCCCATAAAAGAGTCGATAATACCAGATGTCTAGCACAAACCACAAGTATATTTAAAAAGTAATATCCAAATAATACGGCCGCACCTTTAGTCTTTGAATACCCTTATAAAAGTCAGGGGCGCAGTCATGTGCAGGCAAGCTCATCAACGCCTCGATCTCAAGGCCACTTGTACTTCCTAATATAAGATACGGAGTCATGCAATCTTGATCCATTCTGCATATATTGAAATAGGGATAACTATCCTATAATTTCATTAACTTCTGGGTTGTTTATACCGAGTTCAAGCCTGTACGTGGGCTTTTCAACAACATGGACATAGTATTGGATCGCTCTGCATATACAATCACATGTCTCTGACCATAAGAACATTCCTCCATTAAGGAAAGTTCTACATTTCGATCACAAGAATGTCACATGTGATGCGTGGGAGTATGACTAGAACTCATTACCTAATTACCTCTTTGGAGTTATTGGAACTCTAAGCCTAGGTGCCCGCCAGACAAGTACAAGCCTAGCCTCATCACTAGCATCGAAATATGGATCGAGGTTAATCAAACAGTAGTCAAAATGATCAAGGAGGATCCGCTGTGCTTGCCCTAAGGTTAATTCATTTACAGTATGTACCAGTGGTATATCACACCGTCTGCCTTACACTTTTCTAGTTATACCCTCACCTTGGGATCGAAGGTGTAGATGGCATCGCATATATTACAACCTACTGAAGGTGTATATGACACTATGATTACATTAATTGCTATTGAACTGCACCTACCATGACTTTAGTATTACCCATTTTGGTATTTGTGCTCCTTCTTCTCATCTCTTCACTCTGTAGGACTGGACCCTTACTGACCTGTTACTTGGTGAGCCCTTTCTGGACTGGGCGCTACACTAGACGCTGGACTGAACCCTTCCTGGACTGGATGCTGGATCCTGGATACTGGGCCCTGTGTGCTGGACTGCATTGGATGCTGGACTGGGCTGGACGCTGGACGTCTAGGATTCACATAGATTCACATAGATGTTCTATAGCTCACCCCACGCGTGCACATCGTAGGGATGGCTATAAACTTCATAATTTTAACATCTACTTCCCCCGAGATGGGTGAGATCTAAGCCTGGGCTCTTGCGATGTTATAACGTTACAGAGCCTTTTTCTCATGGGGTTTCCTGCAACGTTAGCGAGAAGTGCTTGTTAGGACGCTGTCCTGATCTTCAATGGGATCTGGGCGGAGGCATAGCTGGATTGCTTACACCATGCTTGTCACACAAGGAGCCAGTGGTATTCTAGGAATCAGTGCGCTGCAAATTTCGGTTGACACTGTGGCGAAAAAAAGAAACAGTTGACGCCACTAAAAGCAACGTGGCAACCACGTTTTCTTCACTACTGCGTCGGGAACAGTCAACCAGCTGACCAAAAATACAAAAATACAAAAAGAAGTGAAACCCAAAGCAGAGGCTTTGCAAAAACGCTCAGAAAAGGAAGACATAGTGATAATATTCAAAGGGTTGCCGTCGACCATACGCGGCCTTAACTTGGCTTCAGGAAGCTAGCGGAAAGCAAGCTCAGGACAAGATACAAATTTTGGGGTTTTAAGGTAGTTAAGGGATTAGAACTACCTACTGTACATTGGTCTTTGCGCTCGTAAACATTAGATGGCATAGTAGATATTTCTTGAACTTTAGTGGCACCTAGGAGATTTGCATGTGGCACTGTGAATAACGGTTACTGTTTCTGTTTCTTTTTTGGGGTTAACATGCACAGTGCTACTGAGTTCATATGTACAATTGAAATTTGCAGTGTGCCACTGGTTCCGGGAAAGTTGTGGACACGCTCCCGAGTCACAAGTCGGTGGTGTCTATGCAATACAGCTATGCGTCCTAATAAAGGCCAGGATACCGGACAACCAAATTAACTGGGTGAGATAAAGGCTCGGTACAGGCAAACCTGGCTATAATGAAGTGCAGAAATCCGAGCTGGGCAAAGAGGGGTGAGAAAAGGGATTCGAATTGATTTCCCTACTGTGCCTGTCCAGCGTTCGCTCCATCTACTTGCCAGTTCTTCTACCTACCTGTCGGTCCTTCTACCTACCCCGTACTTATCACTATGCCTCCACAACGTAGGTTTGGACGTACTGCATTAGAAAAGTGGAGGGAGTTTTGCCGAACTCCGATGGAAATCCTATGCCGGCATCAACAATGTCTGTAATATTAAAACAGAGTGATATACTGTTGGCAAATCCTCCGGTTGGGTCATCTGCTCTTAAAATTGAGAACCGCCGTGAGAAGTTTCCTCCAGTCTTCTATTTTTTGTTTTTTGTTGCGCCTTATTTTTTTCTTTTTTTCCAGAATATTAGCTCTCTTCGGTTTCATTATATCAAGTATCCTTTACCTATAGCTAGATTAAGAAATCGGAAGATGCCCTTCACTATCACTATAGCACTATAGCGAGGGCGAAATAGCCGTGTGCAGAAACAGTTCGCTGCGGGGCTTTCATACAGCCGGGTTTTCTAATCGGCATCATAGTTCGGTGTTCAAAGGCCAATTCAAAATTAGGACGCTATTCGTTTACTCCTGTACCCCGGGCCTCCAAATAATTGGACTTTAGTGGCACCGGGTATTTAGTGGTACCGTGCATACCGGGAAAACTGGTGAATAAGACTCCTTGTCGAAAATCTTGATCTTGCCCTTTCGTGGTAGCTGCGTTACTCTTCGTAGGCAGATTAGCGACCTGCTCGGATTTTGACTTACCCTACAGTTATGTCTCAAAAGCCGACAAGGAGCCAGTTTTCCCGGGTACTTAGTACATAATCTTTTTTTCTTTACGTATCCTTGGTATGGATCAGTAGCCACCATTCAGCCATTCAACGTTTATATTTTCCTCATTCCGTAAGGCCACTATTTCAGTCTACAGCATTTAGCTCGTATTGGGTTCCATAAATTGTACCTTGCGCTGTAATAATATACATTGGTTGGCTGATGAACTGCCATGTCCAACTGCAAACATAAATATTCAAGCCAATCCTGCATACGCTACATATTATCCTCGCATATCTGTGTGCAGATGCACACATGCGATGAGCCTTTTGAACCTGTATCTTGAAGCTGTATCTTGCTAGTCTGGCGGCTATTATATTTAGTTCTGAGTTAAGGTTTGGGTTAAGGTTGGATTGGGGTAAAGTAAGGTTAGGGTTACACTAAAACAGTATGTTCCTAATTTTCATTTGAGAGTCGGCCGCAATTGACAACCTTTTACTTCAACTTTTCACTTTATCTTTGACTTCATATTTGACTTCCTTTTTCCATACACCAAACAGGGTCCATATTCCGAAATTGCAAGTGGCTGGCTTGGTTTCGGATCGGAATCAAGCTAAACTCTGTCCTGCATATTTTGTGACGTGCCCCAGGCGGGCCGAGTGTCACTACGGTTGTCACACTTTAGGCGTATCTCAAGATCTCCTTTCGCGGAAAAAGTAAAATGGGATATACTGATATATTATTATCCATTTTTCAGGTTGATGCCGAACGTCAGTATTGCATCTGAGTGCAATTGCCGTGCTTAATGGACTGTGTGGTGTAACATTGACGGTATGTATATAGTCTGGTGGGACGGTATACTTGTAAAGAATAGTTAACGATAGCCTCAGCCCATATCTCGAAAATACACCTTGAAGGTCAGGGTGCGCATGTTATATAGCTATATGACAATCATCTATGTACCATGAGGGGGGTGCGGGCCTGACACCAATGGGGACACGTTACGCTGTGCGCCGGGGTGACGGTTCCCGATCCGTGATCTAAAACTAGATCAAAGCTTCAATTTGTGGTCCAGGCCATGAGCTTGGGTCAGCTTGGGTCAAAAGTTTACAATTTGTACTCTCTGCCTGCAGGGCTAGCGCTTTGACACAGCCCGGGAGATTGGGCCTTGGTACCTCATATCTAATTGGCTAGGAGACATGCCGCCATGAAGGCTTGCCATTAGAAGTATGGTGGCGGATTGCCCTTCGAGAACACACATTGTGGCTTCCAATGGAGAATCTTTCCGATGATCGACATTTGTAGACAAGGTGCACAGATCTAGATGGGTTGGGCATTGCGCCAAATAATCAGTATGCCTAATAGAGCTGGGACCGCACACGAGTACTGGTACTGGTATCTAGAAAAAAAGAGAAAAAAAAGCAAATACCGGACTATCTACATATGTATTAATTTTTGGCCTGCGCTCTTGCATTGCCATATCCGCCCTAGTGGTCTCTGGTGGACTACCTTGTTGGGTTAGCGGAATCCGAAAAACGTTGCCAAGTCGCAATCTGAAACACACTGCTGTGTTATTTTAGGTTGTTTTACATCACGCTGCCACCCCAGCCTAGCTGCCACACGGGCTGCCGATCGATCTTGCTCGGGATGTCCATGAGATATTGTAACGCGAATAGCACAGTTTTGCTTTAGACTAAGTTTTTAGATCTGCTCATGGCAAGTGCATACCAAGTGGGCTCTTATGCAGTGAGCCTACGGCGTGACATATGTACTGGGGCCTTAACACTAGTGCGCCTCGCTCTCGCTTTATATTAGGCTGAATATAGTTGTCCTAAACGATACGTAATACAGGACACAAGGGCACCTTGCAAGTGCCATTTTAGGGTCAGATGGGAGCCTGACCCCGGCTTCCGTAGACTAGTGCCCGCCAGACTATGTAGGAAAACAGGACCAGACTACGAAAGCAGGCACACCTTTGTGGACAAATACGCAGTGGCTTGAGCCTGCATTATTTGAAGGTGGGGCGCCAAGATATCCTGACCACGGTGGCGGTAATTTTTCCACGAGGCTAATTACGTTCTGGAAGCGGACGCAGAAAGAGGCAGGGATACTGACTGGGGTTGATGCGCTTCCGAACCGAACATGAGGCAGAAATCTCCATAGGCGAACGTCCATGGTCAAGTTTTCGAGTCCTCCCACAAGTACGGTAGTATGTGTAATATCTTCACACCCTGGGTTTAAACTGATGTCTCGGAGACTGCTGTGGCAATCGAATGGACCGATATAACTTTACCAGTATTAATGCTGAGCTGAATTCAATGTCAAATAATTGGGGTTAAGCCACCGGGCAACACTCCGAATCTAATCACTAGTCATCAGATAGTCTGGGCTTGTGCAAACCAGACTAGTCATCAGGGTTAACACATAAACTGCCTGAGCTCGATGAGCTCTCGAGGCGTTATAACCTAAGGAAAAAACTAGTGCTCGCCCACACGGGTCGCCGTTTCTCAAACGGTTTCCGTGTCCTGTAGCAGTTTCTATTAGTTTTGGGTAAGGAGAAAGTATGAGGGGCGACCATCTGATGCGTAAAGAGCTCGAGGTCCGTGGGGTGGTACTTCTCTCGTTGAAAAAGGAGGTGACGTTGAGATAAAGCCCAGGCCATTAGATCTCTGCCGTCCGAAAATAGGAATGTGGGATGAACCTGGGATTTGGATGAAGATAGTCTCGGATTTTGCCCAAAAGCCGAACAGAATTCAAGATAAGAATACTCCGTAGCAAGTATTAGTCCTATGAGCTGCAATTGGTATTGCAATTTCTCATGGATATAATTACAGTATCTGGCGAAGCTTAACTAGCGTCATAAAGGGTGGAGTTGCAGAAGTGTGCAGGTGCATGGGGTGCTGGGGTGCTGGGGTGCATTTCGCCCGGATTCTGTGGCGCCAGCTCCGGTTGTTACTTGGAGTGATCGATTCACTTCGGAATAGCCCCCATCGCCAACATATTTTGACCCATTGAATCGAGAAATTGACATAAAGCGTACACGAGAAAGGTGGTGCCTTGGCTGCCTACCCATTTGGGTTCTAATGAGGGGAAGGCTTGAGCGGGAGTGAAACTGTATCTCCTTGTGTATCCATCCCACTGAAGCGGAAAAAAATACCACTAACAATCCTCTAAGTATGACGAACTTCTACAGAATCTGTAGGTAGTCTGTCCTCTCGTAGAGGGAGAATCCGCGGAGTTGATCCCTGGATCCCTTCTCAAACCCTTGGGTCACTAAGTCGGGTTAGAGCTTAACTTCACGCCTCCAAAAGGCTCGTGCTATTGACAGGCCGGTAAAACATATGCTAGGTAGTAGCTTATGGAAATGCTGGGGAGCTACTCCCCGTCCGTACCACATATTTTTCATGATTCAGAAACTTGCATAAGTATACTGACCCCCATCCTCCCTTATAGTCGCTTAGAAAATACGAACCGCATTGTACAAGCGTCTGTGTGTACCGTAGTTGTGATGGTTCCCTGGCCATGCCATCAATTACGGTTTAAATCCCTCCCCCTTTTAAACCAAGCTTGGGATTTTGCTTCGACGATTTGATTTTGTGATTTATCTCCCCACGGGCATGGCACCGCCGTCGCACACTAGAGGAACCCTACCCACGTCCACTGTTCCCCGTCATAGTACACCGGTTGGCTAGCAAATTCCTTATATCCTTCGGTCAGATCCTCATCCTCGTCTGTAATTAACAGGATCAGGCCGATTCTAAAATTGATCAGCTCACCCGGTCGTCGGTACGTGAAAACGCAACGTCAGAAATGAAATTGGGGGGATGGCCAATATTCTAACCCCTCGAGTGCCACTTTCTGAGTTTGATATTTCACAAACGGTAAATACTGTTGAGAACTCGGGCACATTACAGTCATACTCTTCCACAACATTTCCGGAACACCCACGAAAGTCAACAGGGTGGTGCTACGGAGTACAAACATCTTACGGGGTCTGTTCTGGAAAGATGTCAGCGTTGAATAACCCACAGCACCTAGAAGAGGATATGATATCGCCTTACCTAGGCGCCCAGTCATATAGCTACAGTACGACAGCTATTCTGCCACACCAACACCCCGATATTGCTCCACAGCTCTTCCACCCCCACAAGGTGAGCATTTCCGAGCGGTCATCTGCACACAGCAGCGATACAGGGCCATCAACACCAGTTTTTCTCAGTAAATTCAAGGGCACCTCTCACTCGAAATCACCGAATGACCTGCGTACGTCGTCAGCGTTGACGTTGTCGTCTCATCCAAGTACCGGGTCCAGCATGGTCGACTTGCCAAGAACACCCACAAGCGGAAGCATCATTTCTGGTTCTGGCTCCAGTACGTATTCCAGCACATATTCCAGCACACATTGGTCACCTGAGGTGTCCCCACGCTCGCGGTACAAGAAGAAGGGTGGGCTACTCAAGAGGCCGTTTTCGCCGACGCCTGGGAGTCTTGCCTCAAAGGCAAAGGGGTCCAAGGGCCATAGGCAGGAGGAATTTGACCCAACCACGGTCCGCAAGAACAGAACCCTCCGCCGGAAAAACCCTCAGGACCTCTATGACCAGTACGATGACTTGTTCACCAATGAAGAAGCTCTTGACGAGAAGGACATGGTGCACAGTGTAATACACCTTTCTGAGACTGAATACGATCACTACTCAGGCTCTGATGATGGATATCCACGCCCGTACGAAGTGGGGGAGTTGAATCACTCAAAAAAACTCTGGCCGGATGCTCCCAGAAGCCCTCCTCGCAGCGTCTCTTCCCCTAGCTCTAGTCATCCTAATCTGAAGGGCCTCCCGTCTACCTCACCCTTTCTGCTTGCAAAGTGGAAAGCCTCTAACGATATTGATACCCCTCCTCAGAGCAAACCCCCATCAGTGACGGACTTGCATCAGCCCCCTGATCCATTGTATCCCCCCAACTATATGCCCCCAACCCCCCCCCCACCACCACCACCACCGAAGGTAGATAACTATCTGCTCAAAAAGTATGACAACCTGGAAGAAGGCCGCTATTCACCGGTGTATCGAGAGCGGGCTCTGCCTCCGGTCTCATCCTCCCCTACCGATCAGGGTTCCACAACCTCATTCTTACCGGGGCCTCCACCTGGCCATGCACCCCCCCCAGTTCCTCTCGCGTCTCGCCAACTGTCGAGTAGATCTGGGCGAGGATCCGTGAAATTAAGGAAAGGGCCAGAGAGGCAAGAAGATAGTGCAATGCAGGAGGGTGCCAATGGGTTGGGCATACTCAATGTCCCATCTGATACCTCAAATCGGCCCATCTCACCCTCCCCCACAAATCCTACTGGCCCACAGGCCACTCCAGCAGATTCCTCATTTTCAGAGACGGCAACTGGTGGAGACCCTCATCGGATTCAGAGAAAGAGAGTGGGGAGCTCCAACAGGGTAGAAACTCTCAATAACCTCATGTCTGCTGCGAAAGAAATAAGTGCACATGTAGCTGCGGAGGATATAACTAAGAAATCTGGTGGCACTGGCTACACCCCCCAAATGCGGATTGCCGATGTCTGCGATCTAGACAATGAGTATGCCTTTGCACACTCCACAGATCTTACCCCTATAAGCCCCACAGACCTTAATACGACGAAAGAAATGATCAACCCCAACTCCATTTCCATCGATACCACGAAAGAAGTTTCCCTTCAATCCTCATCAACAATAGGTGAAAATGGTGCCAAAGAAGATTTGGCTGATCGACCGGATGCCACTCCTCTTCGTGTATTCCGCCAATTCTTGAAGAGCTCTGGTGAAAGCGATGCATTTATCCAGAGGTCTGACCGTTTCGATGCACTGCAAACTCAACGAATATGCACCCACCTCAGGAATGACTATCAAATTGTGCCTGTCAAAAAGGCCAAGAAGCCAGAAGACCAATCTGCCACATCCAGTAGAATCATTAAACAACGGGAAGTTGCAGATAAGATGCTCACAAGCATGTGGTCAATGATGTCTTTTCGATGGATGGCATTTGGGCGACTTCTAGTGAGTCCGGCTCACGAACTATTGGTTGCTACATGTGGGAAGAAGTCCACCAGGGGGGATTCTGGCCTATCAAGCCGCACTAGGGGTGGGGAAGATCGCAAAAGAGTTCTTGACTTGGGAGGCATTCCAGTGGGTGAGTATTTCTTTGCCGGAGCTCAAACGATGGAAGCACCAATTCTAACCTATCTCATCTAGGTGATTGGGGGTGGCACTGTGCATACGACTACCCCAAGTCGAAAGTATATACTGTTACTTCTCGTACTACTAGCACTGATGGTGCTTCAGCGACTGAGAGTGACACTCCAGGGCAATCTGAAAAGTGCCGAGGACCAAAAAACCATCGACATATTACGGTTTCCTATCTTTGGCGTCTCCCCTTTCCCGATAATCACTTTGATGTTGTGTCGGCTCGCTCACTCTTCATGGCACTTAAAACCCACCGTGGTGAGGATCGCTCGCCAACAATGGACTTGATGTCCCCTATTAATATCATTGATGAGTATGACCTCTGTCTGGAAGAATGCCTACGCGTCCTCAAGCCAGGTGGATATCTCGAGTACTTCCTTTTCGACAACGATATTGTCAACCCTGGCCCGCTTGCAGTTGAGCTTAGTACGAAATTTACCAATGAGCTCGAAGCCAATTCTTACGACCCGTATCCAACAAGAAAATGGATCAAGCGGCTTAACAAGGCTGGGTATGGTGACATGAAGCGGGCATGGATATTTCTACCAATGGCGCCTCAGGTTAAACCCAAACCACCAATCAAGGATGGTGAATACGAAGTACAACCACAATCTCAACAACACCAACGAAGCGGCTCCTTTAACAACAATATCGACGCTGTGAAAGAGGAGGTTCGGCGGAAGCTGGAAGCCTGGGAAGATTTGGGTACGATGAAGGGCTCAACTGAGTCGGTGGCACCAGTCACTGGGCTTGCTGGAAGCTGGGTGTGGGAAAGATGGATGCTTAAGACTAGTGCCGAAGTGGAGAAAGGCAGTGAATGGAATATATCACTCGACACCATTGGCAGTGTATTGGATGAAGGGAGGGACATGAAGAGTGGCTGGGGAGCCATGATGGGTTGGGCTAGGAAACCACTAGCTGTGGAGCCTTACGCATACAGGAGAATGAGGCCAGATAGCCCAAACAGCGATTTTTCAACAATATAAGACATTGGTGGAGTTAACTATGACATTGCAAGCATGTACAATGATTTCCCATGTTCTTATTTTTCCTTTTTCTTTAATAATTCCCCCTTATACCATCTCACAGTTGTCATTCAGGCTTTTTTTTTGATACTGGTATTTGATACTCTGGTATGGGTTCGGTTTCAAATATGTTATCTCGCGGGGAGCACGGCGTTCTGGTGAAGGATAAGTTTGGGTAATCTTGGGAATTATAAGCGAAAAGTATCATGTAGGTGGGGTATAGGGGTAGCTAGATCTAGAATTTCCAATGCAAGCGCGCCTGTGGCACAGCATCGCAGTTTTAACGGTTATACTCTCTTGCTATATTGAAATGCATTGGGGTCATACGGATGCAGGATGTGAAGAAACCCTAAACCCCAAGCGCCCTGATGAGCCCCGGGAACACATGCCAGTGCAGGTGGGATACCATACCCATATATTGTCAATAAAGCGGAGATGTGGGGCATAGCGCTCCTCAAGTGTCAGGTGTTGGTCGGTACCGGGAGGTTTTGATACCCTGCATGACCGCTGAAGAGCAAGCCCTAGGTTAGTCCGTTCAACATTCCATATTATACGTATAAGTAACCCGGTATTAAGGTACTATCGATCGTGATAGCGAACTTGCATACAAATTGCGAACCCATGTACTCAGCCTTCAGTCTTACACACTCATTCTGGCCGTATTGTGTTGTGGTACCGCGAGTATTAATAATCGAGCGCTTCGCCACTGGGTTAAACGACTGCCCTTTATGGCTAGGGTCAATCTTTTCCCACTGCCAAAGCTGGTTAGCAGTTTTACCACCTGGGCACTCACGAGACTTGACAGTCTTGGCAACTTGACACTCTTGGCACGAGAAAAACACCTACCGGTATTTACATGTGAGCTCGATCAAATTGAAAACAAACATCCTCGAGGTTTCTGTAGTCTCAACCCCTTCAGCACAAGTTCTACAGCAATGACGAAGAGAAAATCAGCCCATGCGGTCCCCGGTAGAGCTTCTGTCAAAAAGCGACCCAGGTCGAGATTGAATCCTGCGAAACCGGGAGCAGAGGCTGACAAGATCAAAGCTTCTTTCGCTGAGAAGCTGTTTGAAGGGCCTGTGAAGGACGGATATCGGGATTTCTATGCTACTTCCAAACCGTGTGTCCCATAGTCTCATAAGTACTGCTTAGGGCGGTCAATTGAGCTCTAGACGGATACTAACTGACCACAGTTACAAGCATGCAGTTATCCAACCTCTCATTGACGACTCACTCCTCCGAAATGTCCGCAAAGAGATTCTGAACAACTTGCATTTCACTCGTAAAGAAACCGACATCTATCGCATTCACCAGTCCGGAGATCTTGCCAACCTCTCTGGACTTCCGGCCGCCGCCCTCAGGCTTCTCCCTTCGTTGCTGCAACTAAGGAACGCTATGTATTCAAAGCAATTCAGAGACTATATATCCGAGGTGACAAACTGTGGGCCGCTGAGTGGGAAGAAGACTGATATGGCGATCAATGTCTACACAAAGGGGTGTCATCTCCTGTGCCATGATGATGTTATTGGCTCGAGGAGGGTGTCGTATATCCTGTACTTGACGGACCCAGATGATCAATGGAAGCCTCAATGGGGGGGCGGTTTGAGGCTGTACCCTACTACATTGATGGGTGATGGAAAGTCAAGAGTCCCATCCGCTGAATGGAGCAAAGTAATCCCTCCAGCCTGGAATCAGCTGAGCTTTTTCGCTGTCCAACCAGGTGAGAGTTTTCACGATGTCGAAGAGGTATTTGAGGATGGCAAAGTGAGAATGGCGATCAGTGGTTGGTTCCATATTCCACAGGAGGGTGAGGAAGGTTACATAGAAGGAGAAGAGGAGAGGTTGGCAGAGAAAAGCTCGCTGCAACAGCTGCAGTCTAAATCGGATAAATATGATTTACCCCAGCTAAATACGAAATATTATGGTACTGCTGATTCTAAAAACGACACCAAGATGGCCGACGATGGCGACGAAGGTTTCTCAGAAGCCGATTGTGAATTCCTACTTAAATACATTTCCCCAACTTACCTAACTCCTGACACTCTCGAAGCTATTAGCGAAGAATTATCCGCAGATTTCTCGATCCAACTCACTAACTTCCTTTCGGTAAAATATGCTGCAAAAGTGAAGGCATATCTCGAGGCACGGGATGGTAGCAAAGAGGACACAAAAGAGAAGCAGGAGGCAGAAGGGTGGAATGTTGCTGTACCGCCACACAAGCAACGATTTTTGTATCTTCAGGATAAGCCGCTTGAGGTGAAAGAAGCGGGGAAGGGCAAGGGAAAGCAGGAGGCACCAGAAGAAAACCCTATTCAAGAGCTCATCTCGCAGTTGTTTCCTTCAAAGTCTTTCCGAAAACTCCTTCACCTCGCAACTGGGATAAAGCTCTCTAGTCACGACCTCCTTGCTCGCCGTTTCAGGCGTGGACTAGATTACACACTGGCAACTGGTTGGGAAGCTGATCCAAGCAAACCCCAAGAAGGAGAGGTGAAGGTTGAGGTTTGTTTGGGGCTTACACCAAGCAAAGGGTGGGATAGCGAGGAGGAGGAGGAGGAGGGGGAGGAGGAGGAAGGAAGAAATAAGAGTGGTGGTTCAGCCTCGAAAGCCAATAGAAAGGGGAAAGTACCTATCCCACTAAAGGAGACGGGTCCTTTCTCCGATGAGGGTGCAGGTGTGGGAGGGTACGAAATGTATATGGCAGGGGATGATGATGAAGATTCCGAGGATGAAGAAGATGAGAAGTACCAGAAGTTTGGCGGGAAGAAAGACAGGAAGTCAGATCCTGCCATTTACAAATCTGCAGCGAATGGTGAAGATGGTGGTGTAGCGTTCACAATGGGTGCTGTATGGAATAGGCTTAGCGTTGTGTTGAGAGATGGAGGCCTCTTGAAGTTCGTGAAATATATTAGTCAGGCTGCGGAAGGTGATAGATGGGATATTATTGGTGGATGGGGCACGGTGAATGAAGGAGACGGTGGGGGCGATGACGGAGAGGAGGATGGTGGAGAACAAGAGGATGGTAGTGAGGAGGGGGGGGTCAGCGATGATGGGGATGACGGCGAAGAGTGGAATGGAATCCAAAATTGATCACATCACCTAAAAGCGCTAGTAGGTATCTCTTTAGAACTCAGGGAAAAAGAATATTACGGTTGCGACAGGTACAATACTACCCAACAACCTATGTGGCTTGCTTCGACCTTTACACATAAATGCCCTGAGTACCAATCTTGAGATTTGCTATGAATATCTCGACAGCTTGGATGCTCTAAAGAAGCAAAAAAAGAAATATCAGTGGACTAAGTATTACAAGCAGGGAATTGGTGTCTACATGCCCTGGTATCCCGACTTTGAGCACAAGACCATAAAGTAGCTCACCAATAAGACTGCACCGGCTTCTGGACAAGATCCGAGGAGCCGAAGAAAAAGCAAATTGTAAAACCGGCAAACAAATTGAAGAAAAACAAGCAAAATCAAATGGTTTTTGGGCTCTTGAAAGAATCTGATAAAGCAGAGCATTATCACATGGCAGGATTCATGAAGTCTACTGGTGGAATTTCCATTACTCTAGACCACCCACGGCCAATAGGTACCTACATACAGTAAATGAGGGTGCGCATAACTAGTTCAAGTGGATTGCATAAATAGGCAAGGCAGCACCCCAGCCGGCATCGAGCTGCCTGGCGTAGGCAAAATAGTCCCCTTATGCAACCCACCTGAACCGGTTATGTGAATGGGACACTGTATGTAGAGTCTCGTAACTGGTTACCCTGAAAGAGGTAGTCATGTTGCTGGTGAGCTGGCTAGCACCTGACCTCTATAGTAGGTCATTTTTAAGCCACATTGGGTATAAACAACAAAACTAGGTATCAAAGGAACTTTCTTATTAATCTAAACTTTATCTATATACACTATTTTATCAATAAAAGACAGTTTGACCAATTGGAGCTTGTCATGACCCACAGGTGCCTGCTTAACCCTGCACTCGAACCTGCAATCTTGACCAATTTTGAGATGTCGAGTTGTGTGATAAGAATCCTCGGATTGAGGATAAGCCTGCCGGGGGCTCCTCAGGCGCGGACTGCCGTGACCAGTGAGTGGGTCCATCACCCTTAGCTAGCCCCAACGGTTTTTTCCGCCCTACCCGGTGGGGTACAACGTTCGGGTCACTGACAGAGAACGCATATTTACAGAGCAGCCTGGCAGATACATTCGAAGCAGGTGTGCTGTCTCTATTCCGTCATATCTGGGGTCAATACGTGGTTCAAGCTGTCGAAGAGCACTTTCTACAGCTTCAATGACACACAACGGTACTAGTATTTCCGAGTGGGAAAAATCCCCTGCAGAGTTTGATTTCAGGAGTAAGTCGTACGCCTGGAGAAACCTCCAATAAGACACCTCACTGACTACCCCACCTACAGGTGATACTTTCACAACACCTAGTAAGGCCCAGCTACAAGCCTTACAGACAGCTTCTTTAGGAGACGATGTCTACAATGAATCCCACACCACCACTGCCTTCGAGAAGCGCATAGCGGAGCTATTCGGCAAGGAGGCTGGGATCTTCGTGATGTCTGGGACTATGGGAAATCAGCTTTCCATCCGCGCACTTCTTGCCCAGCCTCCTCATGCGGTTCTTTGCGACCACCGGGGGCATCTTATCAATGATGAGGCTGGAGGACTGGGTCTTATGACCCAGGCCATGACACAATCAGTGGTGCCGAGTAATGGGAAATACCTGACTCTGAAGGATATTAAGAAGGTTGCTGTAATAAGCGATGATATCCATGCGTGTCCTACGAAAGTGGTAAGCTTGGAAAATACTCTGGGTGGAATAATTATGCCATTGGGGGAGGTTCAGAGGATCGGAAAGTGGGCGAGGGAGAATGGAATGCATATGCATCTTGATGGAGCGCGGATATGGAATGCGGTTTCGAATTATGAGACAGTGGAGGAGCAACTGGAGAAGATGAAGGCTTATGCAAAAGAGTTTGATACCTTGACTGCTTGCTTTAGTAAGGGCATTGGTGCTCCTGTGGGGAGCATTATTGTTAGCTCACAGAACATCATCAATCGGGTTAGGCATTTTAGGAAGGCTATTGGAGGAGGTATAAGACAGGCTGGAGTTTTGACTGTCATGGCCAATACTGCTATTGAGGAGGTTTTCCTAGCGGGGAAGTTGAGGGAGACACATGAGAAGGCAAAGCGGATTGCAAGATTCTGGGTAACGGAGTGTGGTGGGAAGCTTGAGCATGAGGTGGAGACTAATATGGTTTGGCTGGATTTGAATCACGCACGCATTGGGGATAAGGAGTTTGAGGAGGAGACATCCAGGGAAGGAATAAGGGCCCTTGGGTGGGGACGTATTGTTGTGCATTGGCGTAGGTTATGGGTTTTCCATTTTTTACCAGGCTTCACTAACTTAGTTTTGTGTATAGAAATATCCGACGATGCAGTTGATAGATTATTAAAAGTGCTCTCTGGTCTGAAGAAGAAGGCTGATATGCGTATTGCCGCTGGTGAGTACTACGGCAATGGTGTAATTGAATCGAGGTATGGCCGATGATGACAGTTTGTCCTCAATCTATGTATCATGTGTCAATATTATTGTATATAATTAGACCTGAAGCCTCATATTTAAAAATTCATACATAGATATTACTTATATACAGCCACTGAGCAGTTCTGCTACCTATGGGACGTCTGCAAAGTGATGCATCGCTTTCTTTTTGATCTAGTCATAAGAATTGATAAGACGTATGTACTGCCAAATCTAGCTTCAATTGCGCCCGTACTTCCTCCACCTCGAACAGAGCCCTCGCTTCCTCATGGTTGCCAAATTTGTCTACTTCTTCCCCACTGGGGCTGGTGTATAATACTTCATGGGGAATAAGTAGCCCTTGATCTTTGCCTCTGACAAAAGATCCAAATACCTCTCTGCAGCCGAAACATTAGCAGTGCCCCAGCTCCACTAATACGAGAGGATCTTAAATACCCCGTAGATGCCCGCACTTCTCCAAATGGTTCACACCCTCCCGGTAGTAGCACTTTCCCAGCTCCTCCCTCACAAGCCTAGCCATCATTGACTTGACCCACTGCTCTCGGATAATCGCATCCTGTGCAGCCTTGAGAGCCTTTGTATCATCGTAATCAACTCCTTCAAAAGTCGGGGGAACTATAGGCTTCTTTGCGAGGAAAGCCGCAGACTCGGGAGTGTACGACTGGCCTGGGGTATATGGGGGGGTAGTTGTTGTCGGCATGGTGTACGAAGCTAGATTCAATATTTACTGCGCAATCAGTATCGGAATATTCAACGAAAGAGAGTGGTCGAAGGTAGGGAGCAACATACTCGCAATTGCCAGGCGAAATGATCAATCCCGGTGGGGCGTTGTTGCGGGATGCTTTACAGGATTTCGGGAAATGAGGTTGGATTACAAGCATGCCTCGGATATGACTAAGCGCGCGGTACTTGAACCACCCCGCGCATATTAATTATTGAGATATCACCAGCTGTAGCTGTTTCCCTTAGATCTGAGTGGGCCTGCAGGATGCCGTTCCCTTTCACACTTCCGACAACGTCGATGGTCTCGTTCTCACAGCATTATACTTCTCCGGCATACCCATCTTTACCTCTATCATGCACGACTCATCGAGGCATTCTTAGGGACTCGCTGAAGGGACATAAACGGCTTTCTCCGTCGGCCCAGGGTGCAAACATCAAGCACATCATCAATGTCACCACCGAATATATCTCGTATCTCCAGTTTCTCCAGGAAGCACTGAAATCAGGCGATGCATCCCCTATACCGACCATACCAGAGATAGAAACCGAATGGCGGCCAACACTTTCATCTAGCACCCGCTTCGGCATCACCCAAAGTGAACGGCGGAAAGGAAAAGGCCTCGAATACGAGGTCTTTTGGGCATACTCAACGCTTGCCTATGCACACACCATACAAGCCCGGGCATTGCTAATGGAGTTCTTGTCCCCGACTACCTCCTTCCCAGACTCTGCGGCATCTCCCCTCCTTCCACAAGCAACAAACCACATCTTGACTTCGGGTCAGATATTCCAGTACCTACTCACGCTCACACCACCAATAGCAACAGCCGGGGATGAGAAGAACTCAATTCCAGTCAATATCTGCGAACCGATGCTGTCCTCACTATCTTCGATATCACTTGCCTCAGCAACCCTCCTTGCCGTCTTGAGAACCGACCCGTATCCAACATATCTTGCTATAACTGGCATACCCGGGTCCAAGAAGAATAACGATATTTATGCAAAAGAGTATCTCTACAGCCCCCCCCTCCCTCCTACGGGAGTAAAGGCAATGCTGTATTCTCGATTATGCATCGCGGCCTCCGAACACGCAGTTCGGGCACAAGGTGTCATCTCTGACCTAATCCGAGCCGGAGCCATAAATGAAGAATACGTGCGGTACCTCGAAGATCTCAAACGTGTAGCCAAAGCCCGAGGCTGCCGATTCCTCGGCGTAGACGCCGAAGCACAAGGCCGGCTCGGAGAAGGCCTAGGCTGGATTAAACTCGGCAAAGAGTTTCTCGGGGGCACCACACCCACCACCTCGTCCAACGATGACAAGGAAAAGAAAACCCTAGCAAGTCGAATAGAGAAACTCCGGCTTTCAAAGTTCCCCCCCCAATTATCATCATCCCAATCCAGCTCCAGCTCAACGCAAAACTCAGCTGGCGTATTACCACCCAATCTAGACCCGTGTACTGTCCATTCGGAACTCCAAACTATTGAAGGCCTAGATGCGAAATGGAGCAAGACAAATGATAAACTTGTTTTTGAGAAAGTCCCCGCGACGAATTCTCTTGTGAGCAAGATCCCCGGTGGGCGGGAGATCCACGATATCAAAGCTTACTCTCCAGTAAAGCTCGGAATTGAGAGTATTAATACATTACGCAGAGGTGGGGTGGAAGGGATAAGTGAGTATTCTCAACAGCAGGACTGGTCCAGTGGGGGTTATCCAGATAGTAGTGATGAGGAGGATGGAGGGAAAGGTTCAAGCTATCAAGTGCCAGGTGGATACTATTAGCGAATGATAGATGAGCAGTCCTTGTAAAGTCGTGCCACTAGAAAGTACCATCAAAGGTCGCGTGGCTCAATCGGCAGAGCATCGTGCTAATATGAAACGCGAGGGTTGTGAGTTCGGGTCTCACCGTTACCATTGCTATTGGCTCTCTTTCGGGGGTTATTGTTTTGCGTTTGGATGTTTCTGCTACTACCCTTATTGTACAAGCTTGAGTTCCTACATACTATCGAGACTTTCTGTGACATATACTTCCTTCTCCTACATGCTAATACTAGTATGCACCGCTCTCTTATATGTTATGCGCAATGGTTATAGGAATTGAAATCTCTTAGTCTGGCTAGAAATCTCTACGAGAATTTCATCGATCAAGGGGTCTAGTCAATCACTAGCCTAACTTTTCTTTCTATAACCCAGGTAGTAACTATTTAAAATCTAGAAAATAGAACTATTCATATATTGTAGTAAGCAAAACCAGTCATCAACAGGGTCGCGTGGCTCAATCGGCAGAGCATCGTGCTAATAACGCGAGGGTTGTGAGTTCGAGTCTCACCGTGACCATTATAGTTTTCCTTTTGCTGGTTCAAGAGGTTTGTTTTAAGTTTTACTATATGCAGTCCTCGTACTAATCTCATGAATGACGAAAACTCCCTTGTATTGTGTGTCCATCAATCTACATGAGAATTTGCCCATCCGACCCACCAGTGATATATATATATAAAGATAAAAGAAAACAAGAAATTATATGAAACATACCACGTTCAAGAAGAGTAAAAGTAAAATAGATAACTAAACCAAAAACTTGCTTTCGCAGCTCGCTCTAGCTTCGACCCTCAAAGCACATACCCGGCATCTGCATCCATGCCTAGGATCACTACCACCACCGCCACTACCACCACTATCTGCAGCTCGCGACTGTGCTTCCCCCCTCCCCCCACCGGCATTAAAACTCAAACTCCTGTCTAAAAACGTCAACATCCATCCCATTCATCACCCTATCCGCTAGATCCTTCCTGCCCATCTGCGAGAATACCCTCCTAAGAGTATCAAACAGGTTGGTAGACTGGTTATGAGTAACCCTATCTGGGTCCATGCCCATACTCTGCGCATCACTCCTAGCCTTATCCTCTGCGACCTTGTGCATGGCTAGAGCCCCAAGGAGATGCTGTGCCGCTTGCTCAAAGCATCCAATATTAATGCAAGAAACACCAAGATTATACCTTGCCCTGACAAAGTTCGGGTTTATTGTCAACGCCCTCTCATAAGCATTGATAGCCTCTTCTGATCGACCTGAGTTTGCAAGAGTAGCTCCAAGGCGGTTCCACAAAAGGTGGTTCTTATCTCTAGCATCGTAGTCGTAAATGAGGGCGGCGTTGAAGCAGTCTACGGCCTTATCGTATTCCTCGTCTCCGTAGAATAGGACACCGAGACCAACTTGGACGTCTGAATCCATTTGCTGGCCTTCGGGGGAGAGTTGAGCGGCGCGGATGAATAGGTCGATGACACGCTGATGGAGGGTTTGGCGGTCGATGTTAGTAGTTGGAGGAGAGTCTTTGGTGAGTTCTGGGTACTTGGTGCCAAGCCATCGCTCAAGGGTGGAGTAGGCGGTGGTATCGTAACCTTCGTTGGTGTATGACACAGCCAGGCCCTTCACAAAATTAGTAACCCGTCATATGAAGGATGAAAGAAGTAGAGTGTACCATCATTGCGGTCAAGTTCTGAGGATCTAACCTCAACGCAGTTTCCAATGCTCTTATGGCTGGTGTCTCCTTCTCATTTTGTGCCTGGCAGTTTCCAAGGAACGTCCATGCCTCCACATGGTCCGTCTTCTTCTGCACTGCAGCCTCGAAAGCTAAAGCGGCCAGTGACAAGTTCCCGCCGGTCTCCATTAATCTCTTTCCCTCCTGGAATGGATCATCGAGACTCATATATGGGTTATCCTGCTCGAATAGGTACTCCCCACTATTTGGCATGCTCTTGGTTGAAGACAAATCAGTGGACCATGTTTTTTGAGAATCAAACTCCGAAATCCACTCCGGATTGATATCGGTCAAGCCATTCGCCAACTGGTCATCCTCAATGCCCTTCCATACACTTTGGAAATCAGCAAAATTTCCATCATCATCCTGCTGCTGTAGTTCCGCATCAATATTCTTGTTCATAGTTTCCTCATCCAAAACTTCAGCTTTATCCATAGCATCGAATTGAGCTGCCCAGTCTTGTTCATCTAGCTCCACCATCCTTTCCTTGCCCTTGCCCTGCTGCTGCTGCTGCTGGACAGTAGGTGGGCTGTGAAGATGCAATGGACTGTGGTTATGAAATCTCCCCATCTGATTGAAGTGCTGGTATCCCTGAAACTGCTGGGGTCGGTAAAACTGGTTCTGAGCTCCTGGGGCTGCGGCAGGAGTACCCATCCTAGTAGTTTGCGGCCGCACAGAGTGCTGGAAAGCTTCGAACTCGGCTGGGTTGAATTCCGGGCCGGGCCTCAAGGTAGGAGGCATACGAGCTTGTTCCATCGGTGTCATGGAGTTGAATTCTGTGGTCCAGGTATCGGCAGTCATCGGTCCACTGAGCATAGGCGCGTGATGCCGGAAATCCTCATGTATTGCTCCTCGCATATCATCAAAGTTAAAAGTACTGTTGGCATTTTGTTGGGCGTGGAAGTCACTGAACTATGGCAAATGTCAATTCCAGTTTTTGGCTTCATGTTGACCAGGACGGCGCGAGCAATCACGGCAAGTTGAATCGTGAAAAGGACGCACAGCTTGCATGTGATACATATTATGCTCTTCTCATTTCTCAACTGTGAAAGAGGGAGGCTGGAGGTAGAGACAGGGAAGTCACAAATTTTGAGAGAAGTGAATCTGGAGGGTAATGCTAACCTGATTGTCCAACTGCCCCATCTCACCCTGAGTCCGTAGGCCCCCACCCGCTGCCATAGGCTTCCCCGCTGCCATGCGGTCCTGCTGGAGCGAATGGTCCACCGTGGTGAACGTCTTAGTAAGTGCTGCCAGGGGATTTCTCCCCGTCGAGCATTCGGCCCCACCCAAAAACGACATGTCGGATTGCGTATAGTGATCTTCCTTCTATTAAGCTCACCAAATCAATTCTATAATGCTAGCTGAAATTTTGGTCGTAATCGGTCGTAGATACTCGTCTTTCACCCGCAAGTTCAGTGAAGAGAAGAAGTTGGGATATATGGGGCTGATGATTGTTGGAGGTTTGTTTTTGAGGTTTGTAGCCCCTGGCGTTTGCCACGGAGCTTCACACGAATCCCGAGGTTGACCGCCGTCTCGCTGGTCCAATCACAACCTGGCTGACAAATCCTCGGCTGTGGGAGCCGCACCATCTTGAGCTGAGAGCTGCAGGACGGGTTTATCAATCAATCAGCCAACACAATATGTACAGTATTAGGTAGTTCAGGTAGATGCATGCGCACAATATCAACATACTGCTTGAGCTGTGGTGGTCAGGGTTAAGACGCAGCTATGTCGTGACATTTTGGAGTGGAGTTGCGCTTAAGCTTCTCGGTCTAGTGTATACATCGAAAAAAGGAAAAAAAACCGAGAAAATCATAGAATAAGCTAATGGAAGAAATGGAGCTCCCATCGTACAGATGGCAAAAGCGAAGAGGGCCGATTTGACGAAACGAGCTGTACCTATACATGTGTGAAGAGAGATGGAGAAAGCCCCGAAACAAAAACCAACTTTTCACCTCCCCCAGTTAACCAGAACCCGTTTCATGAGAAGAAAAGACAAGATAACAAAAGCATTATGATGCACCGCCCAATCCACACAATCCCGCTCTTTCCTGGTACTCAGCCATTACGTCTATATACAGTACACATGCTCAAGCCCCGAATCGACAAAGCCCCTTACTACTGTGCAAACTCGGAGTTACTGGCACGGTCGGGGGTGCGGTCGGAGGCGGAGAAGTCTATCCTGAGGGCACGGCCGAAGAAGATCCTTCCCATAAGCTTCTCCCTTGCAGCAACAGCAGAGTCGACATCAGCGAAGTCGGCATGAGCGAAGCCTCGTGGCTGACCAGTTCGCCTATTGAAATCAGGATTAGCACTTCTCATGATTGAGATATACAGCAACGGTTGTGGACGAACCTGTCCATAGCAACCCTAACATCAAGGCAGTTCTTGATATCCTTGAACAGCTCGCTGATGTCCTCATCAGTCATCTCGTAGTTCATGTTTCCAATGAACAAAGTCTTGGATGGTGGGTTTGGTCCCATCTTATTGTTCTGTGGCTTGGCAAGGTACTGAACATTGAGACGCCTTCCATTGAGGACCGTATTGTTCATTTGTTCACATGCCTTGGTGGCAGCCGCCAAATCGGCGAACTGAACATATCCGAAACTGTTAATAGAGTTAGCTCTTAGTAACAAAAGTATCCTCTAGCAGAATCTTACCCCTTCGACATTCCCCTCACATCGTGGATGATCTTAACACCCTTGATCTCTCCCAAGGTGTTGAAGTAATTTTGAAGGTCCTGTTCGGTGGTATCGAACTGCATGTTACCGACGTATAGAGTTTCGGTAGGTTGTAATGGCGCACCGTCTGGCCCCCTGTGCCTCGACGACACTCGCATGCCATCTGAGGGGCCCGATTGAAGAGCCTCATCACTGTAATTCCTCCTCTGAGCTACTCCGAAAAAGCTTGGTGTTGATAGGCGGGGGACACGGGTCACTGAAGAGACACATCGGGCCGCGAGAGCACTTTGGGATTTTGATGCTGAAGGGATGACAGCGGTCAATCTTGCAGAGCGAGCGGCGATACGGAGAGAGAACCTGAGTCGAACAGTGAGCAAGTTTGGGATATTCAAACTGCCGCGGCGCAGAAACTTACATGTTGCACGGCAATTGAGAAAGAATTGAGACTAGTGGGGGATAGCTGCGAGTACGTGAAGAGAGGTAGATGGTGTTCGGAGGAATGCGAGTGGTGAGTGTTTATATGGCTGAGGGGTTGGTAGTAACCAGCTAAGTAGAGAAATTTCAAACCGGCCTCCAGTTTTTTTTTTGTGGGCGGTAGCCGTCTGGTTCCCCTTAGTCATCCCCGGCTACTCAACGGTCATGTGAGGATAAAATGCCCCACCACCGATAAGTATTTAGGCCAGGCTCGCAGGTGACTCGAGAACAACGTGAGAGGATAGCCAAATTAAATTGTTGACTATGAATATATAGTACAAGACGGAACTCGAAATACCACTGGTAAGGAATAACAAATAACACATAACAAAAACAGCAAAACAGCCCCTTTGACTCCCAAATTCCCGCGCCGTGCCACAATGAACACAAAAAGTAACCAGAAACAACTCCCGTGCTGGCCTCACATAGTAAGCCAGACAAACATATTTCCCACTTGGTTTCCCACTGTAAATGTGTGACCCACCCCCCCAATTACTCATGCGAATTGTGTAATTGTGGAGGAAAAGGTATACTCTGCCACCACTCGCTGTTTGGTGCAATAGGATCAAGATTGATGCCCTGCATGAAGCTGTCCCATTCGTCCTGTAATTTCGTTAGCAAGAACAGAATGAGCTGAGCGGGACTCCGAGAAATACTGACCCAATTGAGGTTTCCTGGGATTTCCTGGGTATTAAAAAGCCCTGTCATCGAGAAAGGGGACGCTGCATTTTCAGATTGAGGTGGTGAAGCAGGGTTATACAATGTGCTATTAGAAAGAAACCCCACCCCAGCTTCACTCTTCACTGGAGTCATATGAGAATCGTTATAAGCCAGTTTCTCCTTCTTTGGGGTACGTTTCTGCGGTGTCTCCAATTGTGTGGACCCCATTGAAAGTGGTGTTTCTGGTGTAGCGACTCCTGGACTGCTACTTCCTAGTGCGGCATATTCAGCCTCAGGAAAGGTCCGCTGATCCTGTGGTTTTGTCTTCAACCTGCTCGAGGAGTGCACCTTATCCAAAACGGTGCATATTATATCATGCGCCTTTTGGCTGTTCGGATCAGCTTTACTTTTCTCAGGATTATAATGTGACCTCGCCCTTTCAAGAACTTCAATGATAGTCCTTGGATTGACCTCTCCAACCTGAGGTTGCGCTTCTAATTCTCCTGCCTTCAGGCACCCCCACACATCAACACATAGACTAATAGCCGCATGCGCGAAGTCATATGATGCAATTCCGCAGGTAATCAGCCTAATGAGCTTCAACCTTGCATCGTCGAACTCACGCATAGAGAACTGGTGATTCATCATCGCTATACAGGAAGCAATCAATTCCTTTCGGCTATAATTATACTTCGGATTTGCTCGGGCTCTGGAGGCATAGGGACGATGGAGGGTGACAATTGCCTTGTGATATAGGAATTCAAGCAATATTGGCTGTGTGGCTGCTGGAGCCGTTGTGGCGTCCAGTGGCTTCTGTAGCCGGAAGTGGTCAGGAAGACAAGCAAAGGTATTCCGAAGCTCTGCGTCGAATTTCCTAACTTCGTCGTAGGCAGGCCGTGGTCCAATGGCATTGGCATGTGCCACGATCTCTCCATACGTTCGTATTAGCCTGACCTTAAAGATTAGGTACGTGATATCTGTCCTCCGTTCGAAGCTGTGCGGAGTGGGCATTTCTTTGAGATCCTCGGTGAGTTCGTCGTCTTCAAAGTTGTTGGGTAATTTAGTATCGAAGTCCATGTTTCGTATCATGGATGGTAGCCCTATTTGTATGGAGTATACATAATCCATACAGAGCAACGATGTCCACAATCGCCTGCGAATTTCAATCTCAAAAGGTGGGAGCCCATACTGCTCCCCATCTCGATGTAAGCCCATAACCATCGCTATTCTGACTACCCATCCCATTAGAAGCCATGTATGATCAGGCCCATAGCTACCAGAGGCACACATAAGATACAGTGTCCTAAGTGAATTATAGTGGTAGGACCTCTTTTTGGTGAATTCTCCAACAATAAGAGCCGCTTCAGATGCATATCGGTATTCGTTCGCTAGTTCAGTTGCCTGGCTTTGATACTCCGCTGGGCCATTCCCTGAGAAAGCAAATAGCTTCCATGACTGATGCATTGTGATGAATAGTAAAGCCAGCCATAATGGGTCTGCGGATTGCGGGTTCCTCCAAAACTCTTCGTACTATTCTCAAATCATATAAGCTTACTACTTGGTACTTGCGTTACAGATCCACAAACCTCTCGGAAAAATCCAGGCTTATGTATAACATCTATCGTTAAAATTAGTAAATCATAACTAATGGTGTTGTGGACCTATAAACTCACGAAAAAGTGGATCATGCCAGACAAAATAGTTTTCCACCACACAATCCGTAACCGACTTTGGCGGTATTAATTCGATCAACTCTTCTTTTGAAAGCCTGGCCCCAGCGGCAAACGGGAATGTTTCTGCATGATCAGCAGCGTTGAGAGCTTTATTATCCTTCGTTTGCTGGTAAAAGGCTTTGATCTCCGATATCTACGCAATCTTTAGGTATAACCCCAACTGTGGCATCCATGAGACGTACCTCCTGCAAAATGGTATTGATATGTGTCTCCCCTCGGAAGTAACTAAGTCCCTTTCCTACCTGCATGACACCTAGGGCATGCCTCACTTCTTCAACTTGGGAATCTGAGTCCGACTTTATTCCGTTTTCTTTGGTCACAGTATCAGTAACCATAGCATCGTCCTCATAGTCATACTCGTCGCCATCGTCCACCTCGTTCAAGACGTGGGAGATTTTTGTGCCACGTCCTACACTCGAATGCCTCACTGAGGATTCACTACCACTGATAGAATGCTCCTGTTTACTGTGCATCAAAGAAAGCACAAGGCCCTCCAAGCGGTCAATCCGCGACTGCATCTCATCTGAGCTTCCGAAAGAGCCAGACGTCTGTAACTTCCGACGACGACCGCAGCTTGATGCGTAGGAGCAGGAATCCACGTCATTTCGCTTTATACAGTTCTCGCAAGGGGTGTGGCGATTACATTTCAATCTATGAATATTACAGAACTTCAGCGCTCAGCATCATGAGTTTTCTCTCACAAGAGGGTATGCGTACTTTCGATTCCTGCAAGGCCCGCAACTCACGGGAATACGGTTTCTTTTCTTTTTTTCTACCCGGAAAGAACTGTGGTCTGGCCATTGCCCTGGGATAGTGGGGGATGTGGAGGACATGGACGTGGTTATTAGGGCGGTGAACACTGTTGGTAACGAGTGTCCTGGGAAAGGGGTCCCAGGAGCACGTTGCAGGAGTAAGAAAGCTGACAACGGGCTCCGATTTTAATTGGGCAAGAGACAATTTCAAACTTGTGATGTTAGTCAAAGGCCTCTTGGTCAGCGATAAGTAGGTAGCCCTGTTCTAGCGATGAGTATGAGGGGCGAGTCGCACTGCTTGTGCTGGCGGATAACCCCAGGATCTTCGTAGTGCCAGTGCCGAACGAGCTTTGAAGAGGAGCCTCTGGATGCCGCCTTGTTGATAAGCCCGGGTCGCGCACTGCACAATGGCTCAAGCCTTCAGCTCTTGGGTAACGTAAAATGTAATTCTGCAATGGTCAGTGTCCACTGTGCTGTAGGTCGGCTTCTGGAAAGATGCAGGTCTGGGGGCGGCCTGTAAGCTAAGGTGAACCTGCCTGCGGATAGGGCTTACTCCTAATTATTGGTGATAGGGTATATGTGTATGTATGTGGGCAGTCAATGCGATGAAGCAGTGAAGCCGTTCGCAATACAGCACGCCTCGATGAGGTTAGGCTTTCTTTGAGGTATGCCAGCGGTGCGAGCCCGAAGCATGTCTCACCATGAAGGGACAAGCACCGTGGCCTTGGCTGAGGTGTTTCTGTCGAGACGGCAAACTCCAGCCAAACAAGCAACTAATTTGACAAGAAAACAGAAACAAATTGGAAACTGTATTAATTTCATCCATAATGTATGCACCTCCAAGAGGCAACCAAAAATACAAAATGGCCGCTCGCAAAAAAAGCAAGAGGGGTAAAAAGAGCTTGAAAGAGACCGTTCGACTGTCGCAGTATTCTCCTGAGCAGGGCCTTACCCCCCTCTTTGGAAGAGCGTATCCCACAGTGCCCCCCCAAATTCCCTGAAAAGTCTCACCTTCTCCGGACTGAACAACGGTGATTCG
>Ga0307511_10000511_pt1 | contig 41762 bp, 37 predicted proteins | sample 13_EM_MG_FD_200266 | JGI IMG/M metagenome (GOLD analysis project Ga0307511, IMG submission 200266) | Populus trichocarpa ectomycorrhiza microbial communities from riparian zone in the Pacific Northwest, United States - 13_EM | ecosystem: Host-associated > Plants > Roots > Unclassified | place... | reverse complement strand
TTCGATCACTTCATAACCGAGGAAGGTGACGAACTTACCCGCGTAGATGTCCAGGCCGTTGCCAACCGGAACGCGGAACTTGACCAAAGCCTGTTCCAGCGCCAGGCCGGAGGTGTTGGTCGTGCCGTTGATGGCCGTATCATTGAGATACTTCGCATCTTCGCCATAAATAACGTCGGTACGAAAACCAGCCGCCCAGTCGTTCTTGTCCGGGAGGGCTTTTTCCAAGGCGATCTTTACCGCATTGATGTTAAAGGTGTTGTTGCTGGTGTCGAACTGGCGAAGGTTCGAGTGCACATTGGGAGGGCCGCCACCAGGATTCTGCGTGAAGGGAGTGCCAGGAGCATATTCGCCCGAACCGGCGAACTGTTCCGTGTAGCTCGTATCGACGTAACCGCTGAGGGTGATGCCCTTCTGCGCGGTTTCAACGTAGTTGATGCTCTGATCCTCGATGGTCTTCTTGAGGTCCTTCTGGTCCTTGGCGTCATCGGCAAGCACAGGCATAACTAGGGCTCCCGTGAGGGCAATCGCGCCAACTGCTTTGAGTAATGATTTCATTCGCTATCTCCTTGGTGATAACTTCACCGTTGTTCCTCCTTGTTAGGACAATCGGCTTCGTCAGTTGATGAGCCCGATTTTCGGGCTCGCTTAGGAGACTAAGGATTGCGCTTTGGCCGTCAATGATTTTTCATTCTTTTTGAACGTTTCAGATCAAGCCTGTTTCAGAGGAAAAAATCAGCTTGCCGCCCGCTCCAACCGTTCATTGATCGCCAGACCAAGGCCTTCCGTGGGAAGCAGGGTCGCGTACAATTCGTTGACTCGCGGATTATCATCCAACGCTCGCAGTAGCCGGAAAAAATTAACCGCCGCCTCACGCAGTTGCCCCTTCGGCGAAAGATTCTCCACCACACCGGAAAAGGGCTTCTCCAAAGATTGCTTGCCAAAAGTCAGCCAGCCGACATCCGCCCGAGCCGGAATTTCCGCTGCCCTCTGGACGAGCCGAAGCGGTTTGCGAGGAGCATAGTGGTGTTTCAACTGTCCCGGGGCCTGGGGCTGGTCATCCACGGCCCGGGCGCGTTCGATGGGCCCCAGCAACGCTTCAAGTTCCTCGACTGGCACCCCACCCGCTCGCAACAGCACGGGCTTATGTTCGGAAAGAAAGATCACGGTCGATTCCAACCCCACCTCGCAGGCACCGCCGTCCAGAACGAGAGGCACCGCCAGCCCAAGCTCAACACTCACCGCTTGTGCGCTCGTCGGACTGATCCGTCCAAACCGATTCGCGCTCGGGGCTGCGATGGGGCCGTCGAAGGCCCGCAGCAACGCCTGCGCCACCGGATGAGCCGGTACCCGCAGGGCCACCGTCGCCAAACCACCCGTCGCCAGGTCGGGAACCACGTCCAGCTTCCGCATCACCAGTGTCAGCGGCCCCGGCCAGAAGCGCTGGGCCAGCACCCGGGCCGCCGTTGGAATCTGACGCGCCATGGCAAAGGCTCCCGCCATATCGGCAAAATGAAGAATCAACGGATCGAAAAGCGGACGTTGCTTCACTTCAAAAATGCGCGCCAGTGCCGCCGGGTTCAAACCGTGGCCCGCGAGACCATAGACCGTTTCCGTCGGCATCCCGACAAGTTGCCCCTGTTGGAGCAATTCCACCGCGCGTGCGATTGCCTCCGGGGAAGACTTCACGACGTTATTGGCTTGCGCCTTGCGGGTCGAGTCGGGTTGTATGGTTTTAGTTGGCATGGAACAGTTCGAATCCTTCAAGGCCTCCCGACTCTATTGTCGCAAATGCGGAAAGTCGATGCCCGTGCGGGAAAGGTTACTTCTTATTCTGCCCGACAAAGATCTCTATGAATATATTTGCACGGGTTGCGCCGAATCTCTGGGACAACGCGAAGTTACTCTTGCCGACAGGCGATAGGCTTCTCCACCCGTTCCTCGCCGCCGACCTCGTCATTAATAAAAGCCGTGCTGACGGCGATTAAGAGATTACCTTACTTATGCGCATCATTTTCATCGGAACGGGCGAGATCGGCCTCCCCACTCTCCACGCTCTCACCAAAGCGCCCGATCACCATGTTCTTGCCGTGGTCACCCAGCCTGACCGGCCCGTTGGTCGTCAGCTCAAGCTCGCTGCCAGTCCGATCAAGGAAGCCGCCTTCAAGCTTCACCTGAAAATCTATCAGCCCGAGAAAATCAGCGCTCCCGCCTCCATCGCGCAGTTGAAATATCTCAATCCCGATTTGATCGTCGTCTTTGCCTACGGCCAGATTTTATCCAAGGCCGTTCTTGATCTACCCGAATATGGCTGTCTCAATGTTCATACTTCGCTCCTGCCCAAATATCGCGGCGCTTCCCCCATTCATGCCGCCATCGCCGCGGGAGAAAAACAATCGGGTGTGAGCATCATGTGGATGGATGAAGGCCTCGATACCGGCGACATCCTCCTCCAGGAAACAGTCACGCTGCGCCGTCGGGAAACCGCCGAAACGTTGCACGATCGTTTGGCCAAACTCGCCCCTGACGTGCTCATCAAAGCCATCTCACTTATCGAAAAGGGCAAGGCGCCTCGTCTGCGCCAGGACAAAGCCAAGGCCACCCTTACCAAAAAACTCAGCAAGGAAGACGGCCATATCAAGTGGGACCGTCCGCAGCGTGAAATCGACGCGCATATCCGCGCGATGACGCCCTGGCCTTCCGCCTACGCCTGGATCCCGCAGGAAAAAGACCACAAGATGCTCAAGATTTTCGGCACCATCCTTTCCCGTCGCGCCAAGGGCAAGCCGGGCGAAATTCTCCGCGTCGACAGCCACGGTATCCTTGTTGCTGCCGGGGTCGGTGGACTGCTCCTGCGCGAGGTGCAACTCGAAGGCAAAAAGCGGATGCACGCCACGGAGTTTGCCCGCGGCTTCAATCTTCCCGTCGGTCTTGTGCTGGAGTAATTCCTAGCTCAGGGAAAAGGTCCCCTCTGTCGGACTTCACGCTCGCCCTGACCACGACGTCTGCTAGCATCGTTTCTTCCCTCATGCTCGACGCCCTGAAAATTCTCCGCTTCGGTTGGCCCTACCTCCGCCGCTACTGGCTCCGGTTCGCTTTGGGGATTTTCTTTGGCTTTCTCTTCGGCCTTTCCAACGGCTTCACGATGGGTGGCGTTTACCTCATTCTCAATCGTCTTGGCGACCCGGCCCGCGTCCAGCAACTCGCCGAGGAAGGTCGCAAGGACCGCGAAGCCGCAGCCCAAAATCAGGCCCAGGAAAGTTCCGTTGTCCACACCTTTCATGTTGCGGTGCGTGTCCTTCATGACGTCCAACACTCCTTTCACGACACCGTCCAGCAAGCCAGCCAGCGCTTTTACGCCGAGGTCGATCCCTGGCTGCCGCTCGCCCACCGTTCGCTCGATTGGAAACAGGTTCTCGGCGGGTTTCTTCTCTTCCCCCTCGTCGCCTCCTTTCGCGGCTTGATGAATTACGCCACCACCTATCTTATGGCCTGGGCCGGTCTGCGCATTGTCAACGACGTCAAGGTCGATGTCTTCCGCAAGATCAGTTCTCTCTCACTCGATTTTTATCACAAGCACACCACGGCTGAATTGATGAGCCGGATCAACGACGATACCGGTGCGCTCAGTCAGTGCCTTCGGCTCGGCCTCTCCGATCTGATCAAGGAACCTTCCACGATTTTCATCCTCTTTATCTGGCTTCTTGTCTTCGACTGGAAACTCACCCTCATCTCCATTGCCTTCATCCCGCTCTGCATCGTTCCTGTCCGCCTCATCAGCCAGCGGATCAAATCGCAGGGCCGTCAGGATAACACCGCCTACGTTCAGCAAGCGGGCCTGGCCATGGAGTCGTTCCAGAATGTCCGCGTCACCAAGGCCTACGAACTCGGTGACCAGCACGCGCAACTTTTCCGCAAATCGGGCGACCGTGCGGCCCATTTTTTTCTCAAGACCACTCAGGCCCGCTCCACGCTCAACCCGTTGCTCGAAACCATTAGTTCCTTCGGCATTGGCGCCGTCGTGATTTACGCCGTCTGGGCCAACATCGGGGTAAAAATTCTCGGTAGCTTTCTCATCTCCATCGTCTTCTTCAACACTTCCTTCAAGAAACTCAGTAACATCCAGGTCTATTTTTCTCAGGCCGGTCTCGCCATGGAACGGCTCATGGCCCTCTTCCAAATTCAGCCCAGCGTCCACGATGCTGCGCAGCCGCGCGTCATGTCCGACTTCGCGCGCGATATCGAATTTAAAAAAGTAGGCTTCTCTTATGGCGACGGGCCCGTCCTCGATGGAGTCAGCTTTAACCTGGCCCGAGGTCAACGACTTGGCCTGGCGGGTGAAAGCGGCTCCGGAAAAAGCTCCCTCATCAATCTTTTCTTTCGCTTTTACGATCCCACGGCTGGCCAGATTGAAATCGACGGCGTCCCTATCCAATCGCTTCGCATTTCCGATCTTCGTTCCCGCATGGCCCTCGTGAGCCAGGACATTCTTCTCTTCAACACCACCGTCGCCGAAAATATCGCCTTCGGTAAAATCGGCGCCAGCCGCGAGGAAATCATCGCTGCTGCCCGCGAGGCCCACGCCCACGATTTCATCGAGGAACTCCCCCACGGTTATGACACCTACCTCGGTGAGCGGGGCCTGCGTCTCTCCGGTGGACAACGCCAGCGTATCGCCATCGCCCGCGCCTTTATTCGCAACGCGCCCATCCTTGTCCTCGATGAAGCCACTGCCTCGCTCGACTCCCAGTCGGAAGCCGAAGTCCAGAAAGCCATCGATCACCTCGCCGAGAACCGCACCGTCATCTGCGTTGCCCATCGTCTTTCCACCCTCCGCTCCATGGACCAGATTCTCGTCCTGCAAAAAGGCCGGGTCGTCGAACGGGGCAGCTTCGATCAACTTCTCAGTCAGCGGGGCATCTTCACGGCCATGGCCGCCCGCCAGAGCATCTTCCCTCAGGCGGCCTGAGTGGAACGAAGAGCTAAGAGCGCAGAGGTTGGAAGTAGGATTTTTCGACCGCTTTTTTCCCCTGGTTCTAAGTTCTTACTTCTCAGTTCTGCGCTCTTCCCCCACACTTTCACTCATGAGCGACAAACAGCCTCCTTACAGCCAACTCTACATCAACGCGTGGACTGCCCTCTCCGCCTTTATCGCTTTTGTTCTCTTCGGCATGCTCATCTTCGGTGAGCATTTCCTCAAGGCCGGTCACATTGTTTGGAACCTGCTCCGTTGGCTCGCCAGCCCGATTATTTAGGGTCAGCTGATCCATTGAATCCCTCAGCGGTCCGCCGTCGAGCCGACGGCGGCTACCTTAAATATCTCGCCGCGCCTTCTCTTTTGCCAGATCGCGCTTCAGTTGTTCCATCGCGGCAAAATGGTTTTCCATTTCGATCCACGGCAGCTTATCGCCGTACTTTTGTTCCAGTTTTTTCAGCATGGCCAGATTGTTCGCGTAACGTGCCTTCAGATTCCGCCAGTGGAACCACGTGCTTAACGCAAAGAATAGGGCTGCCAAAAAACTCAGCGCCGCCATGGCTGGATGGCCAAATCTCCATATGACAAATCCGCTCAGCATCGGAATCAAAGCGAGAATGACATAGCTCAAAGGCAGTCGCCAGGAACGGAGTCGTTCGAATGCGCCAGCCTGCTCGTAGGCCTTCAGCCCTTCCGATTCCACTTGGGGCGGGACTTTCATCTCTTCCGTTCGGGAAAGTACACTATTCCTCGTCTTCAGCCGCCCGGTCCCGATCGCGGCAAATTCCCCGCTTCGAGTTGCTGATAAATTCGATCAGGTGCGCAATTTCCGGGAAATGAAACTTGCTCCGCAATTCCGTCAACGCCTGGCTTACATTCAAACCTGAACGATAAATCAATTCATAGGCCGCCTGAATGGCGCGGCGCGTCTCGTGCGAAAGACCGGCCCGGCGCAGCCCCACGCGATTGGTCCCGCTCAACTGGTTCCACTCCACCGCCATGAAATAAGGCGGCACATCCTTGCTCAGCGGCGTCCCGCCTCGTGTCATGGCCAGGGTCCCCACCCGCACAAACTGATGCGCAATCGTCGCGCCGCCTAAAAAGGCCCGGTCGCCTATCTGCACGTGGCCGCCCAGCAGGACATTATTGGCCAGGATCACATTGTTGCCGATCTGCACATCGTGTCCCAGGTGCACACCGCCCATCAGAAAATTATCGTTGCCCACCCGCGTTACGCCGCCTTCCTTCGACGCGCGATGGATCGTTACATATTCGCGAATCTTGTTTCCCGAACCGATTTCGACTCGGGAAGCGGTCCCCTTATAACCATAATCCTGCGGCTCCGAGCCGATCACTGCTCCGTAGCCGACCTGGTTGTGCGGCCCGAGCGTCGACCGGCCGCAAATCACCGCATGCGCACGCACCTCGCAATAATCGCCGATCTCGCAGCCCTCTTCGATCACCGCGTAAGGCCCGACTCGCACTTCCACGCCCAGACGCGCCGAGGCATCCACAATCGCCGTCGGATGAATATGCGTGCTCATGATTTTTTCAATTATTAGCCACGAAAGAACACAAGGAACTCAAAAAATAAAAAAGAGTGATCTTATTTTTTGCCCGATGTCTTTGAGTTCTTTGCGGTTCCTTATAGCATCCCTTCATTCTTAAAGCTGAAAAAATTCTTTTCGTCTCCAGCCCTAGGTGCACCCAAAATCACGTGATCCAGCAGTTCGATCTGCAACACCGAACCGGCTTCCTTCATGCGCCGCGTCACCGCCAGATCGGCTTCGGATGGACGCGGATCGCCCGAGGGATGATTGTGCACGAGGATCACCGCATGCGCCTGTCGGGCCAATGCAGGGCGGAACGCCTCTCGCGGATGAAAAAGCGATTCGTTCAGCGTTCCGCGCGTTACCTCTTCCACCGCCAATACCTTGTGTTGCGTGTTCAGGCAGATCACCCGCACGCTTTCATGATCGAGCAGCCTCATCTCCTCGCCCAAGAGCCGCGCCACATCTTCCGGCGTATCGACGGAACGCGCTTCGGCCTCGCTTCGAGCCAAACGCGCCGCCAGGGCAAATGCCGCTTTTAATCCAATCGCTTTCGCCTGGCCGATACCCTTGATCCGCGCCAGCTCGCCTACGGATGCGCGACTCAACGCTTCCAGCGACCCGAAGTGGGTCAGCAAAAATTCCGACAATTCAAGAACGGGTCGGTCACTTGTTCCGGTGCGCAAGAGGATGGCGAGCAGCTCGGCTGTCTTTAACGCGGCCGCGCCCTGGTTCAGCAACCTCTCCCTCGGTCTCTCCGTCGCCGGGAGTTCGCGTATCGAGATCGCCGTCATCGCCCGCCACCATATACGGCTTGATTTTACCCTGCAACTGCGGCGGCACATGTGCCGTCAGTACGATCTTGTCGCCCTGGTAACTAATATCCAGCACGCGCCCGACCTGGTGCAGCTCCGCGACCAGGGCGGTCAGGTGGTTTGGAATCACCAGTTTCGCCCGCAGCCGCCACGACTTCACCTGGTGCTCGATCTCGGCGAACAGCTCCGGCAATCCGTCTCCCGTCGCCGCCGAAATCGCCACACTGTTCGGGTAATGATGCAACGCATGCTCAATCAACGCCGGATTCGTCACCCGATCGACCTTGTTGAAAACGACGATCATCTGCTTGCCCCACGCGTTCAGCTCTTCCAGCACCGTCTGCACCGCCGCCATTTGCTGCTCGTAAAGGGGATGACTCAAATCGACGACGTGCAGGAGCAAATCGGCTTCGGCCACTTCTTCCAGCGTCGCCTTGAACGATTCGATCAAATGGTGGGGGAGCTGTTTCAGAAAACCGACCGTATCGGTCAGCAACATCTTCTGCTTGTTCGGCAAAACGAATTGCCGCGTTGTCGGGTCCAGCGTCGCGAAAAGTTGGTCTGCCGCATAAACCTCCGAGCAGGTGATTCGGTTCAGCAGCGTCGATTTTCCCGCGTTAGTATAACCGACCAGCGACGCAATCGGCCAATGTTGCCGGAGACGGCCTGCCCGCTGCACGCTCCGTTGTTGCCGCACTTCGTTCAGCTCCCGCGACAACCGCGCGATCTTTTCCGTCACGCGACGGCGGTCGACTTCCAACTGAGTTTCGCCCGGTCCCCGCGTTCCAATTCCGCCGCTCTGCCGCGACAAGTGGGTCCACATTCCGGTCAGCCTTGGCAACAGGTATTGCAGTTGGGCCAGTTCGATCTGCAGCTTGCCGTCCTTCGATTTTGCCCTCTGCGCGAAAATATCGAGAATCAATTGCGTCCGGTCGAGAATCTTGCGCTCGAAAACTTTTTCCAAATTGCGACTCTGCGCGGGACTCAACTCATCGTTGAAAATCACCGTGCCCACGTTCTCCTTTTTGCAAAGCTCCGCGAGTTCCGTCGCCTTGCCCGGCCCGATGTAGTAGGCCGCCGTCGGTGCGGGTCGGCGCTGGATCGCCGTTTCCACCACTTCGCCCCCGGCGCTCTTCACCAGTTCGCCCAGTTCCTGCAACGATTCCGCGTGGTCCCATTTGCTGTCGTCGGGACGCTCCAGACCCACGAGCAGGGCGCGTTCATTGCCCGGAGGTGGAGAGGTCAGGTGAGATGCTTTCAAAGTTGGAAGGCGGCGGAAAAAGGCTGATGGCCTGTGAGCATCACTTTCTGTAAATTAGGCTCGCGTGCGAACCAAGTCAACTGGCGCTTCGCGTACTGCCGCGTCGCCACGATAATGTCACGTTGGATTTGTTTCATCTCTTTGTCCGCGACCAAAACGTTCTCAATTTCTCGGTACCCAATTCCCGGAAAATTTTGCACTGTCGTTGATCCGTAACGCTTAATCAACTGTCGCACTTCTTCCACCCAACCGGCGGCAAACATCGCCTCCACGCGCGCCTCGATTCTTTGGGAAAGCTCAGCCTTTTCGCGCTGAATCCATAGCGCCGTAAACTCCTTCACCAATGGTTCAGGTGTTTCCTCCTGCCATTCGCGTAGCGAACGTCCCGTTGCCTCCATTACCTCGATGGCACGAATCAACCGCCGTGGATTTGCCGTATCGATTTTTTCCAGCATCACCGGATCGATTGTTTTTAGCCGTCCCTGCAAATCTTCCACGGAAAGCCCGTTCAATTCCGCCCGCAACTCGTCGGAACCCTGCGGGGCTTCGCACAGCCCACGCGTTAATGCCCGGAAATAAAGCCCCGTACCGCCCACAATGATTACCTGTCGCCCTGCCTCACGCTGCTCCTTCAGGAATTGTTCGGCGTGCTTCAGGTATTGCGCCACATCGAAGGTCGCGCCAAATTCAACGAGATCCAGGCCGCCATGCGGAACCTCTGCCTGCTCTGTCGCCGAGGGCTTGCTCGTTCCGATATCGGCCCCGCGATAAACCTGCATCGCATCCATGGCCAGAATGGCTGCGCCGGTGGTCTGTGCAGACATCCGCGCCAACTCCAGGGCTGCCTCGCTTTTCCCCGTTCCTGTTGCCCCCACTAGAAAAACCGGTGCTTCAGGGGATTTTAAACCGGTGACCATGATGGATGAGTATAACGACGGCCAACAGCCTGCTCCAAGCGCGATCGCCCACCTTTGTTTTATGCCTGATAGGTAGGTCAATCTTGATAGAAAATACACCTGATAGAAAATGTTTCTTGACTGACACGTGTTCGTAACAATTCAAGGTCAGCCTTCGCCCCGAATCTGAAACCGGGCAGTGTCTTCGAGGTATCTGGAAAACTCTACCAAGACAGGCCATGACCGGAGGATTTAGGAGCGTGAAACCCCGGGGTTTTGCGGTTTCCTCAACCCGTGAATGAATGAACCAACTCTAACTTAAAAATGAAAAACATCCTCGCCCTCTCCATCGCAGCGGTCCTCTCCGTCTGTTCTGTCCATGCGGACAGCACGGTCGTCATCAAAGGTTCCGACACCCTCGGCGCCAAACTCGTCCCCCAGCTCGCGGAAGCCTACAAGGCCTCGCATCCTGGCGTCAGCTTCAGCATCGCCGCTGAAGGTTCCACCACCGGTATCGCCGCGATCATCGACGGCACTGCCGACATCGGCATGGCCAGCCGCCGCGCCTTTACCACCGAAGTCGCTTCCGCCGGAGCCAATGGCCGCAACTTGAAGCCCACCATCGTGGCTTACGACGGTATTGCCGTCATCGTGAACGCCTCGAACTCTGTTTCGGCCCTGAACAAGAAGCAGATCGAAGGCATCTTCACCGGTGCAATCAAGGACTGGAGCGAAGTCGGCGGCAAGCCCGGCGCGATCTCCATCTATACCCGTAATACTTCCTCCGGCACCTATTCCGACTTCACCAAGATGGCGATGAGCGGAAAGAACTACGCCGATACCGCCCAGAAGATGGCCGGTAACGAAGAAATCGCCTCCGAAGTGGGCAAGAATGCCTCTGGCGTCGGTTACGTCGGCATGGCCTACCTCAATGCCTCCGGAATCAAGTGCCTGTCCGTGGATGGCGTCAAGCCCTCCATCGGGACCGTCCAGAACCACAGCTACCCCCTCTCCCGCTCGACGTTCTACTACACGAACGGCACGCCGACGGGTGAAGCCGCCTCGTTCCTCGCCTTCACGATCAGCCCCGCTGGTCAGAAGATCGTACAGGCCGTCGGTTTCGCTCCCCTCAAATAAGTTAAACTGATACTTTGAAGGAACCCGCTGAATGATCTTCGTTCAGCGGGTTTTTTCTGGATCATTTCTTTCTCTGTCATGTCCGAACCCACCAACATCCGCCGCCTCGATCAACGCCCTCTTCAGGAAGCGATCTCCACGCGCGGCCGTTCCATCATCCCCTGGCTGACCAAGGATGACCTGATCAAGTATTTCTTCGGGGGCAATGCCTGGATCTCGATGGTCGTGCTCGGCCTGATCATGCTTTCCCTTTTCAGCCAAAGCATCGGCTTCAATCCTTCCCAGGGCTTTTTTGGCGAGGATTACCGCAACCAGCTTGTTTACCGGCAGGCGGGCCTCGAATTTGTCGACATCATTAAAAAAGAAGCCTCCGACCTTGATGAACTCGGCGACTATCTGAGCGCCGCCCGCCTTTACGAACTCAAACATCTTCTCGCCCAGGGCGCAAGCCAGGGCAAGACCGAAGACCAAAGTCTGGCCGATGCCAATGTTGCGCTCGCCTCGTTCGACGATTACGCGGGTAAGCTTAGTGCGCTCGGCAACGGTTTGGACGGGATTATTTCCGACCTCGGAGACACCGTCAAAGATACCAAAGCCTCACTCAAGATCCTTGAGGATAAAAAAGCGGAAAAGCAGCTCTATCTTTGCGTCGGCAAAAAAGACCTGGCCGACAAAGTCACCTTCCAGGAAGTTGATATGGCCGCGGCCATCAAGCCGCTCAAGGACGCACTGCCTTCGATCCACGACGCCAGCATCAAATTGGCCGCCGACCTGACCAATCTCATTTCCCAACCGCCTCCAGCCGTTGACGAGGACATGAAAGCGCACTTGGCTGGATTCGAGAGCCGGGTCCAGTCCCTCGTCATGGCCATTCCCGACTATCAGAAGCAGCTCGACAACTGGGACCCCGCCAAGCCTTTGCCTTGGTATGCGGGCCTGGTCGATTTCTTCCTGAATTTCAAGTGGCAGACGGCGAGTTCCTGGCAGAACTATTATGGCATCTGGCCGCTGTTGATCGGCTCGACTCTTATTTCCATGGTCGCGCTCGCCATTGCCGTCCCTCTCGGTGTTGGCGCGGGCGTCTACATCAACCAAATCGCCACTCCCTGGGAACAAAACTTCGTCAAGCCCGCCATCGAATTCATCTCCGCCATTCCCTCGGTTGTTCTCGGCTTTTTCGGCGTGGCCGTTCTGGGCGAATCTTTACGCGGGTATTCTCACGAAGGCCTGCTCTTTTTTGTTCCCAGCCCCATCGCCAATGATCTTCCCGGATGGCTGCACAGTATCCTGGCTTTCTCATTCCTCCCGTCGTTTACCGAACGGCTTAATATTGTGACCGCAGGCATCCTCCTGGCTTTCATGGCTGTCCCCACCATTTTCACCCTCACGGAAGATGCGATCAACAACGTCCCCCGCTCCTTCAAGGAGGCCTCCTACGCCCTGGGTGCGAACCGGCTCCAGACCATCTGGCGCATCATCCTGCCCGCCTCACTTTCCGGTGTGATTTCCGCCGTCCTGCTCGGGTTTGGTCGCGTCATCGGCGAAACCATGGTTGTGCTTCTCTGTGCGGGTAACCGCATCGCCATCCCCTCGATGAGTGATGGCCTCATGGTTCTTTTCCAACCCGTTCACACCATGACCGGCATAATTGCCCAGGAATTGGGCGAAGCTGAAAACGGCAGCATCGAGTGGCGTGCGCTCTTCATGGTCGGCCTGCTCCTTTTCCTTATTTCCCTCACCATCAATTTCCTCGCCCAGCGTGTGGTGCAGAAATACAAGATTTCCATCGGCTAAAATCATGAGCGCACGCACCCATCCCTTTCAACGCAAAGTCACTGGCGCCTCCTACCAGGAGACCCTTGTTTTCTGGATCATCCGCGCCTTCACCTACGTCATTCTTGCCTTTGGCGTTCTCATCTTCTCCAACATCATTTACAAGGGCTCGCCTGCGGTTTTTGGTTCCATGCGGCTGGGTGGCGCTTTCCCTTATATCCATAACGACTTCCTTTTCACCAAACCGCAGACCCTGCACGTCTTCAAGTACAAGGGCGAAATCAAGCAGATGTCCGCGGCTGATTTCTATGCCTTCGCCGGTCAGGTTCCGGAAGCTGCCGCTGCTCCTGCCCCGGAAACTCCGGCTCCAGCAACACCTGTTAATCCGCTTGTGGCAACTCCAGCCAGTCCAGCACCTACTCCCGCACCCATTCTCTCCAACACGGGTATTAACCCCGATGACATCACCGATCATGAAACCTTCAGCTACGCCGCCGGAGGCATCTGGCCGCAGATCGTAGGCACGGTCCTGCTCGTGATCGGCTCCATGGCCATCGCCTTGATCCTGGGCATCTTCAGCGCGATTTATCTCAGCGAATACAGCAAGCAGGGGCCGGTCATCAGCGCCATCCGCCTGGCCATCATCAATCTTGCCGGTGTTCCTTCCATCGTCTTTGGCCTCTTCGGGGTCGGACTCTTCGTTCTTTATTTCGGCTGGAACATTTCCCTCATGGCAGGTTGGTTCACCCTCGCCTTCATGGTTCTGCCCGTCATCATCACCGCCAGCGAAGAATCGTTGCGTGCCGTTCCACAAGGCTTTCGCCAGGGTTCTCTCGCCCTCGGGGCAACCAAGTGGCAGACCATTTACCTCAACGTCTTGCCTTATGCCTTGCCCGGTATCCTGACTTCCTCCGTCCTCGGGATTGCCCGTGTCGCCGGTGAAACCGCGCCGATTCTCTTTACCGCGGCCTACGCCACCAGCGATAAGCTGCCCTGGGAACTGAACATCACGCCGGATCGCCTTAGCCCAGGATTCCTGGGTTACCTGCAATACCCCTTTGTCTGGCTGCATGACTTCGTTTTTCACGGCGTCAACGCGTTGCCCTACCACATTTATGTCGTAAGTTCCAAGATACCGCATAACGAGTTCACCGAGCGCGTTCAGTATGGCACGGCTTTTGTCTTTCTGGCCGTGGTCATGGCCATCGCCCTCGCTTCCATTCTTTTGCGCATCCGCCTTCGTAGCCGTTTGAAATGGTAATCCTGAATATCCCCTCCCATGAGCCAAACTCCGCTAACAACAATTATGGACGAATCGACCCCCGCTGCCCAAACTGCTGAAGTCGTGCATACGCCCGTCACAGCCAACACTTCCACCGATAAAACGGCCCGTCTCAACGCGCCGACCATCATCGATATCGAGAACGTCGATTTCTATTACGGCGCCAACAAGGCCCTTCACGGTATCAATTTTCCAATCAAGGAAAAGCTCGTCACCGCCTTTATCGGGCCATCCGGCTGCGGTAAATCGACCCTCCTGCGTTGCCTCAATCGCATGAACGACCTGGTTGACGGCACCCGCATTGGCGCGGGCTCGATCAAGATTTCCGGCGTCGATATCTACGATCCCTCCGTGGACGTCATCGAGCTCCGCAAACGGGTTGGCATGGTCTTCCAGAAATCGAATCCTTTTCCGAAATCGATTTACGAGAACATCGTTTACGGCCTTCGCCTCCAGGGCATCAATGACAAATCCCGCCTTGATGAAACTGTGGAGCGCAGTCTTCGTGGTGCCGCCTTGTGGGAGGAAGTTCGCGACCGTCTCCACACCAGCGCCCTCGGCCTCTCCGGCGGTCAGCAACAGCGGCTTTGTATCGCGCGCGCCATCGCCGTTGAACCCGAAATCATCCTCATGGATGAACCCTGCTCCGCGCTGGACCCCATCGCGACCGTCAAGGTCGAGGAGCTGATTCACCAGCTCAAGCAGGAATACACCATCGTCATCGTCACCCACAACATGCAGCAGGCGGGCCGTTGCTCCGACATCACCGCCTTCTTCTACATGGGTCGCCTCATCGAGATCGACGCCACCGAAAAAATCTTTACCAATCCCACGCAAAAGCAAACCGAAGATTACATCAGCGGTCGTTTCGGCTAAACAAGTGAAAAGGTGAAAGGAAGGGCGATCCAACCTTTTCGACTGCCTTCCCCTTTTTCCTTTCAATTTTTACCTTTTACCTTTTTCTCATGACCAATTCTTCCCCCAACTCTCCCTACTCCAACGGCCCAGCCTCCGAACAGATCGCCAATATCCGCGAAACTTTGCTCATGATGGCCAGCCTGGCGGACCGCAATCTCTCTCTGGCCATGCGGGCCCTGGTTGAACGCGACGAAAAACTCGCCGACTCCGTCGAAGCCGAAGACTCCCAGCTCGATGAATTGGAAGTCAGCATCGACGAACTCGTCATCAACCACATGGCGACCCACGCGCCCGTGGCCACCGATTGCCGCTTCATGCTCGTTGCGTCGAAAATCTCCAGCAATCTCGAACGCATTGCCGATCAGGCCGTCAGCATTGCCCGCCGCTCCAAGGAATTAAATAAGGAACCGCTCCTTAAACCTCTCATCGATATTCCTCACATGGCCCAGATTGCCGAGAGCATGCTACGCGACAGCGTTACCGCTCTCATCGATCGCAAGCCCGAACTTGCCCAGGAAATCATCAAGCGCGACAAGGAAGTCGACGGCATCAACAAACAGTTGGCCCGCGAATTGACCAGTTTCATGCTGGAGGATCCGTCCACCATCACCCGCGCGTTGAACCTTACTATTGTTGCCCGCTGCCTGGAACGGATTGCCGATCACTGCAAAAATATCGCCGAGGAAGTTTACTACCTCTACCAGGCGGTCGACATCCGCCACGAGCGGTCGGCCAATCCGTAAATAAGAACGGAGGCCGACGCCCTCCCGGAATAGGGAGGTGTTGGATGGAAGGATTTACCGCGCGGAACTGCGCCGTGAGTGCTTGCGTACCGTATCATCGCGTTCCGTTGGCCAGCCGTCGCTTTGAAAGGCGCGAATCAAATCCCGCATGGCGCGAGCATCCTTGGCCGAGCAACGACCCCAAACAAACCTCGTCTCAATCCGCGAATCATCTGCTTCGGTAAAACTCATAAAGATCCTTCCGGTTTTGTTAATCGTCTTCCTGGTGTGAAAATAAGAGGCAGCAACCATGCCAAATATTCCTGAAGATACCGGTCACGTACTCCTACAGAGGCATGTCCTTCAATACAAACCCCTTTGAGAGAGGTTCTTTCTCTCTTATAATCTCCCCTTATCCGGCAAAACGCAAAGATCGGACTACCTTTTCCCGCAACATGCCGGAGCAGGCATGGTTCAACATGAGCGACTTGTAACGTGGCGAAAAAGAGGTTCATGTTAAATTGAACCACCCGGAAATACCCATGAAAATTCTCCTTCTTGAAGATGACGCCAAAATCGCATCTTTTGTGGCCAAGGGCTTGCGCGAAGCCAACTATATTGTCGATATCAGCGCAGATGGTGAAGAAGGCAGCGCCTTGGGCCGAAAGAACTCCTACGATGCGGCCATTGTCGATCTCATGCTGCCCAAGCTTGATGGGCTCAGCGTCATCGAACGGTGGCGCACCGAGCAGATCAAGCTCCCCATTCTCATCCTCAGCGCCAAACGAACTCTCGACGACCGGGTCAAGGGCCTGCAACGCGGTGGCGATGATTATCTGACCAAACCCTTTTCCTTCGCCGAATTGCTCGCGCGGCTCCAGGCCCTGATTCGCCGCGCCGGTTCCAGCGCCATCGTCACCAGCCTCACCTTTGCCGATCTCAAGATGGATTTGCTGACGCGGGAAGTCTGGCGCGGCACGACCAAGATCGATCTCCAGGCCCGGGAGTTCCTTCTTCTGGAATATCTTCTGCGCAACCAGAACAAGGTCGTCTCCAAGACCATGATTCTCGAGCACGTCTGGAATTATCATTTCGATCCGCAGACCAACGTCGTCGACGTTCTGGTCTGTCGCCTGCGCAACAAGATCGATCGCGATTTCGAGCCCAAGTTGATCCACACCCTGCGCGGTACCGGCTACAGCTTGCGCCTGCCTTGAGAAGCTAAGAACTTGGAGCTAAGAAGTTAGAAGTACTGCATTTCCGCTTCAGTCTTACTTCTAAGTTCTGCGCTCTTACTTCATACTTCTCCTCATGCTCGCTCCCCGAAAGCCAGTCGATAGCGTACCCAAAGGCAAGAGCCGCCGCCCTTTCATCCAGCCGCTCGGCTTCAGCCTTCGCCTTAATCTCTGGTACACGGCCTTTTTTGTTCTCGGCGCCTTTGTCCTCTTTGCCCTCGCCTACCTTTTACTCATCCGGCAATTGAACCAACGCGATCGCGATATCGTCCGCGCCCAGCTTGATGCCTGCCGCGCCTGGTATGCCCAGGGCGGGGCCGATGCTCTTCAGTCTCATTTTCAGAATGAAAGCGGTTGGGAAAAAGAATCGACCTTTCTTGAGGTCATGAATGCTAATCAACGCTACGTCTTCTTTCACTCTCCGCAAAGGGACGAGGAAGTGCTCAGCCATTTGGCAAATGGCCACGCGACACCCGAAACCGACTGGCTCAGCGTACCCTCCGCCGAGAAGTACATGCTCTGGACCATTGCCCGCACGCGCTTGCCGGACGGTTCCCTTATTGCGGTAGGTCGCACCACCGAAGACCGTGAAGAACTTCTCGGCCAGTTTCGCAAAGCCTTCCTTTTCTCCCTCGTCTCCATGGTTGCCTTTGGTTTTTGTGGTGGGGCTTTTCTTACCTACCGCGCGTTGGGCCCTATCCGCGAAATCATCGGCGCGGTCCGTACCATCATTCGGACCGGTGATATGCGTGCCCGTGTTCCCGATCCCCGCACCAAAGACGAAATTAACGAGCTCGTGACCCTCTTCAACCGCATGCTCGAACGCAACGAAGCTCTCATCTCCGCCATGCGCGATTCTCTCGACAATGTCGCCCATGATCTCCGCACGCCACTCACCCGCTTGCAGGGCGGCGCACAGCTTGCCCTCCAGCATGATGACCCCGCCCAAATCAAGGAGGCCCTCGCCGATGCCGTCGAAGAGGCCGAACGGCTCAACGCCATGCTCTGCACCATCATGGATATTTCCGAAGTCGAGGCCGGTGCGCTCAAACTCGATTTGGAAACTTTCATCCTCGCGCCGGTCGTGCGCGTGCTCGTTGATCTTTACGAGGATGTCGCCCAGGAAAAGAATATCACGGTGACCGCCAATATCGATCCTGCCGGAGAAATCACCGCCGACCGCAATCGGCTCCAGCTTCTTCTCAGCAATCTCCTCGATAATGCCGTCAAGTATACCCCCGAGGGCGGACGGGTGGAAATCGGCACCGACTTCACGGATCGCGAAGTCCGCATCACGGTGCGCGATACGGGCATTGGCATCGATCCCAGCGATCTTTCCCGGATCTGGGACCGACTTTATCGCGGCGACAAAAGCCGTTCGCAACGGGGCATCGGTCTGGGTCTCAGTCTCGTCAAAGCTTTTGTCGAGGCCCACGGCGGCACGGCAAACGTCCAAAGCGAACCGGGCAAGGGATCAACATTTACGATCGTGTTGCCACGCACCAAAGCGTAACGCATCAGCGTAAACTTCCTCCTCGCCTCCCTGCCCGTCTTTCCCTAATTCAAGGGGGCAATGAGCAATCCGAACGAATCGCCCCAACATACCTCTCGCGAGATTACCGCGGCCCTGTTTCATCCCGTCGTCATCGTTGGTGCCCTCGGTTACTTCGTCGACATTTACGACCTGGTCATTTTTCTCATCGTACGCAAATCGAGTTTGACCAGTCTCGGCTTTAGCGGCGACCAACTCGTCTCCGAAGGTGCCTGGCTCTTCAATTGGCAGATGGGCGGCATGATGCTCGGTGGGCTTCTCTGGGGTCTTTTGGGAGATCGCTTTGGCCGTCTCAAAATTCTTTTCGGCTCCATCATTCTTTATTCGCTCGCCAACATCGCCAACGCCTTTGTTCACGATCTCGACAGCTACACCGTCTGCCGTTTTCTGGCTGGCATCGGGTTGGCGGGCGAACTTGGCGGCAGTATCACCCTCGTCTCCGAAGTCCTCCCTCGCACTCTGCGCGGTTTCGGCACCATGATGGTTTCCGCTGTTGGCGTCCTCGGTGCGGTCGTCGGTGGGACTCTTGGCCTCTGGTGCGACTGGCACGTGATGTTTCTCATCGGTGGCGGCCTTGGCTTGCTGCTCCTTTTTCTCCGCGTCATGGTGAGCGAGTCGGGAATGTACAAACACATGGCCGGAACCAACCGCCCCACCTTTGCCTCGCAACTCATTCTGCTGGCTGCGCCAAAACGGATCGGGCGTTATCTTTGCTGCATTTTGATCGGCTTGCCTTGCTGGTATGTCATTGGCCTTGTCATTGCCTTCAGTCCCGAATTCGGCAAGGCGCTTAATGCCACCGGCCCTGTTGTCGCGGGTGTTGCCGTTTCCTGGGCCTATGGCGGCATTTGCCTCGGCGACCTCGCCAGCAACATTCTCTGCCAATACGCCCGCGCGCGCAAAAGCGTTCTGATTTCTTTTCTCATCGCCGCATTTATTCTCTCCAATCTCTTTTTCTTTCTCAGCGCACCCAGCCCCGCGATGATTTACGCGCTCGCCTTTCTTCTCGGCATTGCGGTCGGTTATTGGTCCGTCTTCGTTACCATTGCAGCGGAACATTTTGGTACCAACATGCGTGCGACCGTCGCGACCACCGTGCCCAATTTTGTGCGCGGGGCTGTCATTCCGATTACTTCCCTCTACCCAATCTTAAAACCCGAGTTTGGCGCACTCCACAGCGGCCTCGCCCTCGGCTGGTTCTCTTTTGCGCTCGCGCTGATCGGCTGGATTGGCCTGCGCGAGACGTTCCACGATGATTTGGATTATTTGGAGTCGTAGGTAGCCGTCGCACTCCGTGCGACGGTTTTCTCAGTGGTTGTCCCAATCCTATTAATCTTGTTAATCCTGTCTAAAAATTCTCCTTAAAAAAGGGCGTTGCTCCCCGCCAGCCGCCCTTTATAAACGATGCTGGTGCGCTGGCCTGCCGCGCACCGACGCATGCCTAAACGCACCGACCTCAAATCCATTCTGCTCATCGGCTCCGGCCCGATCATCATCGGCCAGGCCTGTGAGTTCGACTATTCCGGCGTCCAGGCCTGCAAAGCCCTGCGCGAGGAGGGCTACCGCGTCATCCTGATCAACTCCAACCCGGCCACAATCATGACCGATCCGGAATTCGCGGACCGGACCTACATCGAGCCGATCACGCCGGAGATTGTTGAGAAGATCATCATCCGCGAAAAACCCGATGCGTTGCTACCCACGCTCGGCGGCCAGACCGCGCTCAACACCGCCATGGCGCTTTACGAATCGGGCGTGCTCGAGAAACACGGCGTGAAGATGATCGGCGCGAATGCCGAGGCGATCAAAAAAGGCGAGGACCGCCAGCTCTTCAAGGAAGCGATGGTCAAGATCGGCCTCGATATGCCACTCTCCGGCACGGCCCATACACTTGAGGAAGCCCGCGAAGTCGCCGCGAAGATCAACACTTTTCCGCTCATCATCCGCCCCGCCTTCACCATGGGCGGCACCGGCGGCGGCATCGGCTACAACAAGGAAGAGTTCGAGGAAATCGTCAAGCGCGGGCTCGATCTTTCGCCGGTCAGCGAAGTACTGATTGAGGAATCGCTCCTCGGTTGGAAAGAGTACGAGATGGAAGTCATGCGCGACCGCGCCGACAACTGCGTCATCATTTGCTCCATCGAAAATTTCGATCCCATGGGCGTTCACACCGGCGATTCGATTACCGTTGCGCCTGCGCAGACACTGACCGACAAGGAATATCAGATCATGCGCGACGCGTCGTTCGCAGTGATCCGCGAGATCGGCGTCGAGACGGGCGGCTCGAACATCCAGTTTTCGGTCGATCCGAAAACGGGCCGCATGATCGTGATTGAGATGAATCCACGCGTCTCACGCTCCTCCGCACTCGCGTCGAAGGCGACCGGCTTTCCCATCGCGAAGATCGCGGCGAAGTTGGCTGTCGGTTACACACTCGACGAGATCAAGAACGACATCACCCGTGAAACTCCGGCAAGTTTCGAACCGACCATCGATTACGTGGTGACAAAGATTCCGCGTTTCACCTTCGAGAAATTCCCGCAGACCGATTCCACGCTCACGACACAGATGAAAAGTGTCGGCGAAGCAATGGCCATCGGGCGCACCTTCAAGGAATCGCTGCAAAAAGCGCTCCGTTCACTGGAAGTTGGCGCGTGGGGCTTCGGTGGTGGCAAATACGGCGAACGCGAAATTCCCTCTCGTGAAGTCATTCAGAAAAAATTGGTGACGCCGAATGACGCGCGCATTTTCTATATCCGCCATGCCATGCGTGCTGGTTTCACCAACGAAGAAATCTTCAACCTGACCAAGATCGATCCGTGGTTTTTGGCGCAGTTGAAAGAGTTGGTGGATGAGGAAGAGGATCTTTATTCTGTCATCCCGAGCTTGTCGAAGGATCAGCTCCCGGCAAGTGAACACGTTACCCAACTCATTCGCGCGAAATCGTTAGGCTTCTCCGACCGACAAATCGGCGCAGCTTGGAATACCTCTGAAAAAGACCTCCGCGATCTCCGTGCGAAACTAAATCTCCACCCGGCCTATCGCCTCGTCGATACCTGCGCGGCGGAATTCGAAGCCTACACGCCTTACTACTACTCGACCTACGACAACGGCATGGACGAAGTCCACAAGAGCGACAAAAAGAAGATCATGATTCTTGGTGGCGGTCCGAACCGGATCGGGCAGGGCATCGAGTTCGATTACTGTTGCGTTCACGCTGCCTTCGCCCTGCGCGAAATCGGCTATGAAACGCTGATGGTCAACTCGAATCCCGAGACCGTCTCGACCGACTACGATACCTCCGACAAACTTTTCTTCGAGCCGCTGACGCTGGAGGATGTCCTCAATATTTGCCATCAGGAAAAACCGGATGGTGTCATCGTCCAGTTCGGCGGGCAAACGCCGCTGAATCTCGCTGCCGGACTCAAGGCCAATGGCGTTCCCATCATTGGCACTTCGGTCGAATCGATCGAGCGCGCTGAAGACCGAAAGATGTTCCAGCAAATGCTCCACAAGCTCGACCTGAACCAACCGCCGAATGGCATTGCCACGAATGAAGATGAGGCCGTTGCCGCCGCTGCGACCGTGGGTTATCCCGTGTTGGTCCGTCCTTCATTCGTTCTCGGTGGACGCGCCATGCAGATCGTCTACAGCGACGACGAGTTGCGGTACTACATGCGCAATGCGGTTGCGGCTTCACCCGAACGCCCCGTGCTCATCGACCGTTTTCTCGACGATGCCACCGAAGTTGACGTCGACTGCATCGCCGACGGTGAGACGGCTGTCATTGGCGCGATCATGGAGCACATCGAGCAGGCGGGCGTCCACTCCGGTGACAGCGCCTGCGTGATTCCCGCACCAACGCTCTCTGAAAAAGTGAAGGACGAGATTCGCGCAGCAACCAAGAAGATGGCCATGGCCCTCGGGGTTTGCGGCTTGATGAATGTCCAGTTCGCGGTGAAGGACGAGGTTGTTTACGTTCTCGAAGTCAACCCGCGCGCCTCGCGTACCGTGCCTTTCGTCAGCAAAGCGATTGGTGTTCCGCTGGCCAAGCTCGCGGCGAAAGTAATGACGGGCAAGAAGCTGAAAGACCTCGGTTTTACCGAGGAAATCATCCCCACCCACTACTCATTGAAAGAAGCGGTCTTCCCCTTCGCGAAATTCCGCGGAACCGATATTCTCCTCGGGCCGGAGATGAAATCGACTGGTGAAGTCATGGGCATCGATGACGACTTTGGTCTCGCTTACGCCAAATCGCAAATGGCGGCACAGCCGTCGCTGCCGCTGAAGGGCAACGTTTTCATCAGTGTGCGCGACGCCGACAAGCCCGCCATTCTCGATCTTGCGCGCGGTCTGCTCGAGCTTGGTTTTGTGGTCTACAGCACCTCGGGCACGGCGGCGGCTTTGGAGAATGCGGGCGTTCCGGTGAGGAAGCTTTTCAAGCTGAACGAGGGCCGTCCCAATGTCCTCGACATGCTGAAGAATGACGAGGTCGCGCTCATCATCAACACGCCCTCCGGTCCGGTGGCGCGGCAGGACGAAGTCAAGATCCGCACCACCGCCCTCTACCAGCGCGTGCCGGTGATGACGACGCTGGCGGCGGCGCAGGCGACGTTGCGCGCGCTGCGCTCGCTCAAGACCAAGACGCTGGGCGTGAAGTCGCTGCAGGAATATCACGCCGGTTGATTTGGCGGCCCGGTTTTTGGGCCGGATTCTTATCCAGCTTATTCGGCCTATCTTTTTAGGCGGTATAGAATAAATAGGCCGTATAGAGGTACCGCCTGTCCCTTTTTCCATGAGAAAAAGGAGGCATGCAAACCACTTTACGGATTCTCTCCTACGTCGGAAAGGCGGCCGGGTTTATCGCGACGCTAAACGCGATCCCGTTCGTCTCGCCTTCGACCGGCGTCATCATTTTCTTCATCGCATCGGCGACTTCCTCGACAACGGCAAGGAGGACCTTAGCTGGAAAAGCTAGCGGCTCCGCCTGTGCGCCGGGTTGTCCGAGGCTTTCACTCCTCATCCCTGACCACATCACACCCTCCCGATGCCTGACCCCGAATCCCAATACCGAGCCTGCCTTATGAAGGAACCTGCGGCCGTCGTGCGGACCAAAGTAGCGCCACTGGAAAACAGGACGCCTTTCCTCACGGACCCGTCCCCAAGCGCAACCGCGCGGCGGCCCTTTTCTTCAAGGAAAAGGGAGCAGAGCCTGCGATGTAAAAAAACCGCCATCGAGCCGATGGCGGCTACCTAAACAACCATGATTACCGAAATTGCCCAAGCCAGCGGCCAACTCATTCAACTCATCGATGATCTTCTTCACCAAACCCAGACCCGGCGTCTTGACGCCGCCACGACCCAAGCTTCCGACGATGTCCAGAATTTCAAGGACGATCTGCTGGCTCGCCGCCTGGAGTCTATCAATCTCCGTCTTGACGGGTTGCAGCACGGCATCCTTGTCCGTCTCACCGACACCGAGAGTGAGCAGCTTCGCGGCATCGTCCCCAACCTCGACGCCTACGCCCTCCTCGGTCTCTACGCCCGGGCCCGCGCTGCGGACTTTGCCGCCGAGTGCGGTGAAATTCTTCGGACCAACGTCAGCACCGTCAATTCCTCCAATGTGCTCTAAACCATCGCCGTCACCCATCCGACCATGATTCCTTATTTTCGCGACGCGTTTGCCTTGTTGCTGATGCCCTTCCTGGCCCAGGAGGTTCCTGCGCCCGACGCGGCCCATTTTTCCTCCTGGCTGATCGATGCGGCGGCGCTGGCAGCGATCCTTCTCGTTTTCCTCAAGGTCATCGACCATTTCAAGCGGCGTCCGTCGCTGGAACAGGAGCTGGAGAAGCTGTTGCGCCAGATCCGGGCCGAGCTGAATCAATTGCGGCACGAGCAATCGTCGCATCTTTCCGAAGTCCGGGCGCGGGTGGAGGGCGCGCACCAACGCGTCGATCTTTTGACGCACGATCTCAATAACAAGTTGCAGCGGCTGCCGGCAGAAATTGTCGATCTGCTGCATAAAACCGGAGTGATTTCCTCGCCGAGATGAAACCAATTTTTGACGGAATTAACGGAATTATGGAATTGGGGACAAAGGCAGGAAAAGCAACCGAACTGATCCTTCGACTCCGCTTCGCTCGCTCAGGATGACAGACACTTTTATGAAACCAACCGCTGATACCGAAGTTCCCTACACCGATCCGGGTGCGTTGTTGCAGGCGCGTGTCTTGAAGATTCTCAAGCCGTGTCTCGATTACTGGCTCGACGAGCAGACGCTGTACCTGACGCTGAATCTTTCGCGTCCGCCGGTGAGCCGTCAGCGGCTAGACGAAGCGCTGCATGGTTTGCGCGACAAGGCGTATCTCGATTTTCGAGTCGATCCTCTTTCACGTTTGACCGAATGGCGGCTCACCCCTTCCGGTCGCGCCCTGGCCCAACCGTTGTGAGCGCAGAACGAAGAACTGAGAACGCGGAACTGAGAAAAACCGAAGTGAAGAGAAAAACAAAAAAGCCCACCGTTAAGCCGAAGGAAACGTCTCTGCAAATCATGCACCGCAAGAGCCGGGAGGCGACGGCGGCGAGTCACGCGGAGTTTGCGACGATGGTGGCGGAACAAGAGGCGGAGCGAGCCAGGGAGCCGTCGCCTAATCCGCTGTTCGATTTGCCCGAGGAGCAACGGGCCAAGCTTTTTGCCTGGCTGCGGGAATGTCCCTACGACGATGCGGTGCGCCACATTCTGAAGGACCAAGGGCTGGCCGAGGTGACGCCGGATCAGCTGTCCGACTTTTTCCAGCAGGAAGCGGAGAACCACTGGGAGCGGCGGATTGAACGCGCGGCCTATGAGGCAAACGCGTTGGTGCGGTTGGTGGGGTAGGAGAATTCCTGCGCCAGCTACCAGTTGCAGATTAACGCACGAAGAAATAGCAGGTCATGCCGATGCCGATGGCCATGACAAGGTAGCGGATGATTTCACTGGAGATGCGCTGAGCGATGACCGCGCCGCCATAACCGCCAAGGGTGGAACCGACGATCATGATGAGGCATTGTGGCCAGTCGATGATGCCCGCGAGGACGAAGGCCAGTGCGGCGATTCCGTTGATGATCGTGGCCAGGACGGTTTTGAGTCCGTTCATGACATGGATGTTTTCGTAACCAAGAAGAGTGAGCAGTGCGAGCATGAGGATGCCGATGCCGCCGCCGAAGAATCCGCCATAGACGGAGATGACGAACTGCAGGCTGCAGCCAATAAGGAAGGGGCCTGCGTGCTGCGGGTCGTTAATATCGAGATGGACCATGCGGCGGAGAGCGGCGGTGAGGTGCTTGCCGAGGATGAAGATGAGGGTGGCAATGAGGAGCAGCCAGGGGAGGAGAAGCTTGAAGGTGGCATCGGGTGTTTTCAGCAAAAGGAGCGCACCGGCCAATCCGCCGAAGAGGCTGGTGATGAGGAGGGTGATGAGCGTGCGGCGCTGGCCACCGAGTTGGGTGCGGTAGGCACCGACGCTGGCGAGGGACCCAAACCAAAGAGCCAGGGTGTTGGTGGCGTTGGCGCGAATGGGGGTGACGCCGCAAAACATGAGCGCGGGAAAGGTGAGGAAGCTGCCTCCACCGGCCACCGAATTAATGGCACCGGCGATACCCGCGACCAAGCCAAGGGCGAGCGTACTGCTCCAGGTGAGCGCCGGGGTGACGGCAGCGTGTTGCGCCAGGATGGATGCGGTGGCCGAGGTGGTTTCCACTGAGGGTGTGTCCTTTAAAAGGGCGGACCTCTGCTTGCGGCAGGGAGACAGGCTCCTTAATTCTCGAGGGAAGGCGAGGGGTTGAGGGCATCCCAGTAACGAGGCGGGGGGAGGCCGAAGCGGACAAAAAGGATGTAGCGCAATTTGCCAATGGGATTGAGGTGCTCGTATTGACCCAGGCGGAGGGCCTGGAGGCCGTTCATGAAATCAATGGTGGAATTCGCAGCTTCTTCGGCGCGTTGTGGAGTTGAGAAATAATCCTGGAAGGCGCCCTGTTTGCGATTGAGGTCGTGAACTTCCGTTTCGGATAAAATGCCGGTGGCAGCCAGGGCACCGGCTTTTTGTTCGCTGCCGTAGCTGTGCAGGTAAAGGTAGGTCTTGATGGCTGAATTTTTATGATAGGCGTAGAGAAACGGGTCCATGAAGTAGAGGCCCAGGAAGGCAAAGACAACAGCACAGGAAATAAACTGGGCGAGAGAGCGTTTTTTTTCCTGCGCCGTGCGAACCGAGGAGCGGTTTTTGAGGTGTTCGATTTCCTGCTGGATTCGCTCTTTGCCATAGCGCGGCACAGGCGGGCGGGCGGCGGGGTCTTTGCTGAAGAGTGACGCCATTTCCAAAGGATAGCTCTCACTGCCGTTGGGTTCAAGAGTGGATGAGGCGGAATGAGGACATAATCGGCATTTACGGCGATGCTATCGCTTGCTAATGAAGTCTAAGCTGTCGTTCTTATTTTATGATGCTATCCGTTCCTTTTTTTAGCCGTTTGAAATTGTCCAAATTCACTGGTCGCAGGCTGGCTGTTTTTCCCGTCCTGGTTTTGCTAGGGGCCGGAATTCTCCGGGCTGATAGTCCCAATTTATTGACGGGAGATTTTGAATCGGGCACGCCAAGTTACAATCCATGGACGGGCGTGGACGATTCGGGACTTCTCCATGTCTGGGCAGGCTCGCAGTCAGCGGTGGATGATTCCGGTAAGGAGGGGCTTCAGCCTTTCAGTCCCAGTATAACAATGGGTGATCTCAATGGGGATGGTTTGGCCGATTTAGTGGTGGCAGATCCGCGTGGTTATTTTTGGTTTTACCCCAATTCGGGCAAGCCAGGCGCGCCAGTTTTCACCAAGGCAGAGATCATGCCTATTTGGCTGGAGAGCAGGTCTACCGGAGGAGCCGGAGATCTGGTTCCGCGGATTCAACTGATCGATTACATGGGAGAAGGCAAGTTGAGCATTGTGGCCAGTGATTATGCCGGACGGCTCTTCTACCTGCATAACCATGGTTCGGCGACAATGCCTGATTTTCGGATGCCCGATGATCGGGCTTCGCTCGTGGTTGCGACGCACAGTGACGGTCTTTTATGGTGTAATTATCTTATGCCTTTTCTCTACGATTGGAGTGGGACAGGGAGGCTTGATCTCACCATGGGCGATGGCAGTTACAGTGCCAACAGTATCTATCTTTTTACCAATCAGGGGACGAACTCTCGCCCCGTTTTCAATGAAAAGCATCGGCTGAAAATCATCCCCGGGATGGGCCGCGAGGATTTGACGCCACAGGTGGTGGATTGGAATAACGATGGCAAGGCCGATATTATCGCAGGGGAAAGAACCGGCTATATCAATGTCTATCTTAATCAAAACAAGGATAATTCCTATCCGCCGACTTTTGATCGAGACCACCCGATCCATGTCATGTTTGGGTCAATAGATAAATTCAGCCCTTTCTCCACGGTTTGCGTGGCGGATCTGAACGGCGACAAGCTTTTTGATCTGATCCTGGGTAACCAGGATGGAGGTATTTTTTACGCGCTCAACACGGGGACTCCGGGTGCTCCCAAATTTGGCACACCGGTTCCATTCAAGAGCGCTGCCTCGTATGAGAAGATTATCGCACCGGAGAGTTGGCGTGTTGCCCGCCATATTCCTTATGGTGCTTCCTATGAAGTGCTCCAGTGCGTTAATGCCCAAATTGAACCAGGATTTACGCCTCCTCCTCCCGGTCCCGACTTTAAGGGGCACGGTGCCGCGAAATTTTCGATCCTTCTTCCTCAATTTAAATATTTCAAGGATCAGTTTGTTATCGAACCATTCAACCCGGCCTATTTTTGCCGGCGCGCGATCGAATATACCGAACCTTTGCACTTGGATCGCAATACGCGGTATACGTTGAGTTTTTGGGTTCGCTCTGAGGGAGCCATCTCCGATCTGAGCTGGTTTGTCTGGAAAAACAATGAGGTGAAAGAGAAGGCGGTGGAAGGCCAATCCATGCCGACGAGCAGTAGTTGGACTCGAGTGAGCCAAACCGTCGAGTTACCGGATCCAGGTGCCAAAAAAGGCAGTACGGATGACTATGATTGTCAGTTCAGGCTCAATTGGAACGGTGATGGCACGATTTATTTCGATGACATTACCTTGAAAAAGAAGCAATAGACCCGACGAGGGATGGGTACATGCCGAGCACGAACCTTGAGGCATTCAAGCCATTTATTGTTTAGCTGGTGGCAACGGGTTGGTGTGATCGAGACCAAAGATGATCCCGGCGACGTCTTCTTTGTTGAAGTAGGCCACGACTTTTCTCAAGCCCTTGTCGCGATAAAAATGGATTTTATCGCCAGTACCGGAATCCTCATCGAAGATTTCCGCCGTGACTTCGACTTTGGCACCGCTACGAAGGATGACTTCGAAGACACGCATGTCATTACTTTATGCTACCGTAAGCCGGATGTCTAGAGGTGCCTGATCGCTATCGCCATCTTTTTTCATATATGAGGATTCTTTTTATCCGGGGTGGCGCGCTGGGCGACTTTATTGTCACGCTTCCCACCCTGCGTCTGCTGCGGGAACGCTGGCCGGATGCCCATATTGAAGTTTTGGGGCACCCTCGTCTTGCGGAAATCGGTCTTGACCGTTACTACCTGAATGCGGCCCGATCGGTGAACCATGGTCCGCTCAGTGCTTTTTTCACCCCTCGAGCGGTACTTGATCCTGCCTGGATGGATTATGTGGCAGGTTTTGATTTGGTGCTTTCCTATTTTTACGATCCGGATGGTCTTTTTGCCGCGAATCTGAAGCGATGCGATCCCGGTCGTATCCTGACCCATTCGCCGCGCGTGCCGGAGGGCTTTGACCAACCGGCAGCCCATCATTTTGCGCGTATTCTCGAGCCGCTTGGATTGGAGCTGGCCAAGGAGGCCGCGAGCGATCTTTTCCCCACGCCTGGCGATGTGGATGCAGCCCGGGCGTTTTTGGCCGGAATCGCCGATGGAACACGGCTCGTGGCCATTCATCCGGGGAGCGGGGGCGAAAACAAGAACTGGCCGGTGGAGTCATGGGCTGAACTGGGCCGTCGCCTGGTCGATACCTCACCAGACATTGCCTTGCTTTTGGTGGAGGGGGAAGCCGATGCGCTGCCCGCGCAATTTTTAATCGAGGCGTGGAAGGGCCTGCCTCTTTTGCGGGCCCGGTGGTTGCCGCTGCCGATTCTCGCTGCGGTTCTGCGCGAGACGGCGCTGTTTCTGGGTCACGATTCGGGCATTACCCATCTGGCGGCGGCAGCTCGGCGGGACTTGCCGGTTGTGGCCCTATTTGGTCCAACCGATCCGGCAGTCTGGGCTCCTCCACGCCCTGGCGTGCGGGTATTGCAAGGCTCGCCCACCCTGGGCGAGCTCGCGGTGGAGGAAGTTTTTCAGGCCGCGATGGCGTTGCTGTAGGCGTTTACGGGGCGATGGAGAGGCTGCTGCGCAGTTCGCGCAGACCCAGCGTGGAACGGGTCAGATTTTCGGTGCGTTGGCGCAAAGCTTCGGTGCGGACTTTTCCTTGCAGGATAACAACACCCCGGTTGGCTTTGACCCGCAGGGGCAGATGTTCCGTTTCGCGGACCAGACGCAAGCGAATAAGAATGAGGGCTTGGAGCGATTCATCATCCACATCGGGTGGGTTGGCCGGTGCTGGCGCAGCGGAGGCAGCGATCTTAAGTTTGGAATCGATTTCACCACCCGCGGCCTGAACGAGTTGTTCGGCCCAATTTTTCTGTGCGGCGGAGTGGACTTGTCCTTCCAGTTTCAAGCGCCCTTCCTGGACCTGGATCTGTACTCTCGTGCGCAGGGTCTGGTCGGTGGCAAATAAAAGTGCGACGGATTCCCGGATCGCTTCCGCGTCGCGCTGTTTCGCTGATTTGGCGGGATCGGCCAATTCGGTTCCGTTCACGACTTCATTGATGCCTTCGATTTGGTGGGCGAGAATTTCACCCAAAGTTACCAGCGCCGCGCCGCTTACTTTGCCGGTGAGTTCGGCCGTTTGCCGGCGAACCAAAATGCGCAGGCCTGCCGATTGAAGGAAATGCCGGTTGACGAAGCTTAATTTGAAGAGTGCCTGACGCGAAAGGGCCGCATCCTGGGGAGCCAGAGAAAAGCTGCCAAAATACATCGCGGCCATGCCGATCGGTGCGACGCGACTGATGAAATCGTCCTTGGTATCGTAGAGGGAGGGTCGAAGTTGAATCGATTCGTCCACGGAGGAACTGCTTTCCAGGGAGGGGTGACGTTGCAGATGGGGTTTAGGCATAGGTGGTTCTTTTCTGGTTGGATTTATTGCACGCAAGCTCCATACCGTTTCTTTGTTTTAGGCCTACTATCAATCACTTAGAGATGTAAATAGGCTGTTGTATCCCAAAATTGTCTGAATCAATGACAGTTATGCCATAAAGGGCTGTCATAAAGTCGCTATTTTCGTCTTAATCACAACGCTTTAGGACGTGAACCAAATGGCTCACGGTTACATTTTGCACTATTGACGGTAGCAGTCTGCAATGTTGAGCGCGTGCATGTATTACGGCGCCGTTGGCCCTAGTGGCTTAGGCTGGCCGGTCCATTCGATTTGCACGGGCTGCCCGTTATGCTGGATCAGCTCTTTTAGCCGTTGTTCGACCTGCTGTTGCGCGTCCGTTTTCAAACTCGATTTTTCAGCGGTATCGTGGGCGGCTGAGTTGAGGTCGTTGACGATTTTTTGCCGTTCCTCATCGGTGATGTGGTTGAGGGTGGCGTCTTCCGAGTGATAGACCAGGTCGCCGATCTGTTCGACGGATAAAATTTTTGCGTGCGGCATGGTGGCATGGACCTGGTGCGTGGCAGGGTCGATCCGGACGGTGAACGGTTCCCGCAAATCAAAACCGGCTTTTAAGCGGAAGGGCGCTTCGACCGTGACTTTCTTTTCGGTCAGCGGAATCTGCATGGACCAGAGTTCGAGATGTTCCGTGAAACCCAGCGTAACGAATTCCTCCTTGCTGACCACGGCGAGCTCGGCAATGGGCGCGGTTTGCGTCAGTACGACGCGTTGGTTGACGGTGACCTGGGGCTGGACTTTGAGCACTTGCGCAAAAGCGTCGCGTACCTGATCAATGGTGTGATCGACCGTGTTGACGCAACTTCGCATGGTCACGAAGACGATGGCCGCCAGCGTAACCAGGACGAGCGAGATGCCGACGTAGTGCTTCATGGGTCATGGAGAACCTAGTCCGGTATCCGGCACTTTAAAAGGATAGCCTCCAGGAGTTTGCTGAAAAAGGCCGTCATCCTTCGAAAGGCTCAGGATGATAGTCTTTTAAAAAATAAAGGCTTTTTTCAGCAAGTCCCCTAGTTGATGCAATTGTCTTTTCTGATTGAATGAAGCCAGAGTAGTCTCCTGACCTGAAATGCCTAAGAGATGCACTATCAAAATGGATGTGAACGCATGGTCTTTTCCGACCAGCAGCTATCTTCATTTCTTCATCTTTATCTGCTGTCTTTTTACCTCTCCGTTGTTAAGAGGCCATCCAGTCGACACCACCCTTTATCAGGCGCCTATTCGAGTTGCCTGCGTTGGTGACAGTATTACGGACGGATTTGGTGTGGGGCGTGACTGGGATTACCCAAGCCAACTCGGCCGGATGCTCGGCTCCAAGTGGTGGGTGGTAAACTTCGGTGCAACCGGCACCACGATGTTAAAGAACGGCGATGATCCCTACTGGAAGCACGGTCAGTATACGAATGCCTTGGGGTTCAAGCCAGACGTCGTGATCATTGCCTTGGGCACCAACGACACGAAATCACAAAATTGGCAGCATAAAGACGAGTTTCTCCAAGACTATCAAGCTATGATCGCAACGTTTCAAGCTTTGCCGAGCAAGCCCTCGATCTATCTTTGCATTCCCGCTCCCGTCACGGGGGAAGGGAACATGGGCATACCTGCAAACGGACCGGAGGAGACAGGCCCCCTGATCCGCCAGCTTGCAAGTCGAATTCCCTGCGAGTTGATTGACTTTTACGCCGCACTCGTCGATCACCCTGGGTGGCAACCGGATCATATCCATCCCGATCCCGACGGTGATTTTGCTTTGGCGAAAGCGGTCTATCTCGCACTGACCGGACAAAGTTTTGAGGGAACGATGATCCTGACCTCCCAGGCGCCCCATCCTGTGCCTTGGCCTTAGAAACGTAAAATCGTCCATCCGACAAAGCTTCCAAAATAAGTACTTCGACCCACGCTCAAGTCCTGGAAATGCTCTAATCGCCAAGACTCATCAGTGCTGATGACGTAAGGCGGCTAACGCCTCGAATGGGTCAGGTTTTTTCGAAACAACCTCGAAAATGAACTCTCTCCGTAGCACAAGCTGCAGGGTATCACATTGGTTTCGCCAAAAAGTGTTTTGCAGCATTCATCCCCGCTACTGAGGCCTACCCTGCGTCACTCTCCATGCCTAGTTCGTCGCCACCGCCTATAATTGCTGCGCATCGCCAATCTGACGCCCGTTTCAGTCTAAAAGTGGCCCGCACAGGTTGATGAATTTATTCACCCTTCGAGCAAGCTCCTAGAGAAATCCGCGTTCGGCGAGCGCCCGGGTGAGGGCAATCTGCTTTTGGATGGTGGCGGCGTAATCAAAGGTGGAGTTCTTTTGCGGGTCGGCGGCTTCCGTCGCTTCCACGGAAACAAGTTCCTCGGCCCAGGCGTTGACCGTCTTTTCGGTCTGAACGGTAGCGAGGGCCTGGATGGCGCCGCCCAGCGCTGCGCCTTCGGCTTCGGCCAGGGTGACAACACGACAGCCGAAAATATCGGCGCAGAGCTGCCGCCATACGGTGCTTTTGCTGCCGCCGCCGGTGAGGCGGATTTCGGTGGGAGAAATTCCGAGCGACTGCAGGCGTTTCAAGCCGTAGGCCAGGCCCATGGTTACTCCCTCCATGGCGGCGCGGGCCAGGTGCGCGGGGCTCATCGTGTGCGTCGTCAAGCCGTGGAAAACGCCGGTGCCCTTCGGGAGGTTGGGCGTGCGTTCGCCCTGCAGGTAGGGGAGAAAGAGGAGGCCTTCGGCACCGGCAGGCACGCTGCGGACGGCATCTTCCAATTGGGTGTGCGACCAGCCGAAAAGACTGCGCACCGCTTCGGTCGCGACAGTCACATTCATGGTGCAGACCAGAGGTAACCACGCGTCGGTGCTGTCGCAGAAACCGGCGACGTCGCCTTCGAGATCGATGACTGGTTTCTTGCTGTAGGCGTAAATCGTGCCCGACGTGCCGAGGCTGGCGGTGACGCGGCCCGGCATGACGTTGGACGTGCCGATGGCTCCCATCATGTTGTCGCCACCACCCGCGCTGATGACCACGCCCGAGGGTAGGTTCCAACGTTTGGCCAGTTCGGGTTTCAGGGTTCCCGCCGGTTTTTGGGAAGAACTTAGCGGGGGCAATTTTTTCGCCAATGAGGGATCGATAAAGGCCAGGACATCCTGATCCCAATCGCGGTCGCGAACGTTCATCAAGGCTGTGCCGGAAGCATCGCCGAATTCCATCCGGAGCGCGCCGGTCAGGTAGAAATTGAGATAATCGTGCGGAAGCAGGACCGTGGCCAGCTTCGCGAAATTTTTGGGCTCATGCCGTTTCAGCCAGAGGATTTTCGGAGCGGTGAAGCCGGGGAGCATGTCCATGCCCACCTTTTCAATCACGGCCTTGGCGCCGCCGAAATGGTCCCGCATCAAGGAGCATTCCTCAGCGGTGGAAGTGTCGCACCAGAGCTTGGCGGGCCGGATGACCTGGCCTTCTCCATCGAGGGGGACGAAGCCGTGTTGCTGGCCGGAGATTCCGATGCCGCGTACCTCGCTGCGCCGATTGCCCAGGGTTTGGAGAACGGCCTGGATGGTGGTATCCACCGCCTGCACCCATGTTTCGGGATTTTGCTCGAGATGGCCGGGCGGCAGGCCGGGCAGGACGTCATAAGTTTGCGCGGCGGACGCGATGATTTTTTTCGCATCGGCGTCGAATGCGATGGTTTTGGTGCTCTGCGTGCCGCAGTCGATGCCGAGGTAAATCATAGAGGAAAGCGAAGTCTCAGATTTTTTTTTCACCCTGTCACGAAATTTCGGGCACAACTTTTGCGATTAGTTCCTGGCTGAATAAAACATGGAATCAAGTAAAGCGAAGAGAACAACTCACCTAATAAAACTTCTCTTGCATCGAAAACATATTCCGATAATATCGAAACAAGTTTTCCAACTCGATTAATTCCAACAGACTATGAAAGAGACCAAGACGAACGCTATTGTCGCTATCACGGCGATAGTGGCCGCAATCGTCATGACCCTGGCGCTTAGTTTTGCCATTGGAAAGCTGTCCTTCAGCGGGGGCATGCACACGTTTACCGTAGTTTTCCCCAGCGCGTCGGGAATCAGCGTCAGCAGCGAGGTCAAGCTGGCGGGCGCTCCCATCGGGCGAGTGAAGAGCATCAAGCTCATCCGCCTGGAAGACCAGACTCCGGACCCGTTGTCGAAGCTCTATAATTCCGTCGAGGTCATCGTGCAGGTCCAGCCGACGGCCGAAGTGCAGGAAGGGTGCACCGCGACCATCCAGCAGGATGGCCTTGGGCTCTCCCCTCACTATCTCCTTTTCATGCCCAGCCGAAACCATCAAGCTCCGCTTCTGGCCAATGGGGCCCAAATTCAAGGGCAATTGCCGCAGGATATCAGCAGCATGGTGCAGACGGTGGGCAATACGTTGCTCAAGGCCGATGCGCTCATTGATGAGATGCAGCCTGCCATGGAACAGTTGAAGACCCTGTCTTCCTCGATGAACGATCGGCTGCCGGGTTTCCTGACGACGACGCAGCAGTTGCTGGAAAACGTGAACGGTTTGATGGCTTCCTTCAGCACTCCCGAGGACAAGGATAAGCTGAAAAATCTCGTGACGAATCTCAACCTGTTTGCGGTGAAGGGCAATAACACCCTGGTGAAGGCTGATGCGATGATCGATCACCTGAATCCCGATCTCGATCAGCTGAAAACTTTATCCGCAACCTTGAATGATCGCCTGCCCGATCTCCTGGGCAGGACCGAACACCTGGTGGATAACGCGGACGGATTCATCGCGACCGTGGGTACTCCGGAGCAGGAAGAAAAATTGAAGAAGTTGATCAATAATTTCGGCGTGATCAGCGACAATCTCAAAGTCGTATCCGCCAATGCCATCGCCCTGACGGCCACCCTGGCCCAGACACCGTGGCGTCTCGTCTGGGGCGGTAAAACGGTGCAGCCTCCCTCGGCGGAGGAAGTGTTGAAGAGTGACAAGGCCCTTCCGGTAAAAGATAATATCGCCGGTCATTGAGCCGTCCCGGTCCGAACAGGAACGGAGATAAAAAATCACCCCAACGGGATTCGAACCCGTGCTACCTCCGTGAAAGGGAGGTGAGCTAACCGCTACTCCATGGGGTGTTTGAGAGACGAGCCGGAAACTATAAGCGTAACCGGGGGTGGAATGCAATCGCCAGAATTAATTTCTGCGTTCGCCATGAGTTTTTCTTGCGACAAGGTCGACCCCTGCGCTGATTCACGGTAAGGTGGGCGGCTTGAACGGGATGAACGAATGATTGCGCCGCTGAACGATTTTCCTTCCGAATTTGAGCGGCAGGTCACTCTGGCTTTTGGGCCGGGGGGATTGCTGGCCCAGTCGAAGGATTTCGAGTATCGGCCTCAACAACAGACGATGGCGGTCGCGGTGGCGCGTGCCTGTCAGGATCGGACCCATCTCATCGCGGAGGCGGGAACCGGCGTGGGCAAGAGTCTCGCCTATCTGGTGCCGGCCATTTTCCATGCGCTGGCGGAAAACCGCAAGGCGCTGGTCTCCACGCATACGATCAATTTGCAGGAGCAGCTTTTCCACAAGGACATTCCGCTCGTGCAAAAACTTTTGCCGACGCCTTTCAAGGCGGTGCTGCTCAAGGGGCGTCAGAATTATCTTTGTCCGCGACGATTGGAACGCGCGATGAGTCACGGCGGGGAGCTTTTCGCGTCGCGCGAGCAGGAGGAGATGAAGCGGATCTGGGAATGGAGCCACCGGACGTCCGACGGTACGCTTTCCGATCTCGATCCCGCGCCCGATCCGGTGGTCTGGGCCCAGGTCTGCAGCGAGCCGCATGTCTGCACGCCCCGCACCTGCGGGTTGACGGTCGAATGTTTTTATCAGCGCGCGCGCAAGGAGGCGGAATCGGCGCGTGTGCTCGTGCTCAATCATTCGCTGTTCTTTAATTTTCTGGCCGGTGCGGAAGGTTCGCTGGAAGAGCGGGGTTATCTCTTCCATAACGATTTCGTTATTTTCGACGAGGCGCACACGTTGGAAAGCGTGGCGGCGCGGCATCTCGGTCTGGAAATTTCGCACGGCAGCCTGCGCTATCTGTTGCATCGGTTATTTCATCCGCGCACGCAAAAGGGAATTGTCGCGGCCTTGCGCAGCGGCGAGGCGATGAAGCTGGTGCGCGAGGCGGAGGAAGAGGCCGATCTTTTTTTCGACCGGATGGAACGCTCGCTCGATTTCAAGCGCAGCAAGGAAATCCGTCTGCGCGAACCGGGGGTGGCGAAGAATTCGCTCGATCTGCCGCTGGCCCGGTTATACCGCAACCTGGCCGATGCGGCGCGCGATATCGAAGACGAGGTGTTCAAGGCCGAGGTGCAGGAGGCGGCCCGGCGGGTCGAGGGCATGCGGGTGGGGCTGGAGGAATTCATCGGCCAGACGCGAAAAGATCACGTTTATTGGGTGGAGCGGTACGAGAAACGGGACGCGCGGCTTACGTTGACGGCGGCTCCAATTGAAGTGGCGGCGCAACTGCGCACGCTGCTGTTTCGTCCCGACAATACGGCGATCATGACCAGCGCCACGCTGGCGGTGGGCGACGGGTTGCGCTATTTCGTCAATCGGATCGGCGGTGAAGACGCGGCCACCTTGCAGGTCGATTCGCCGTTCGATTATGCGCGGCAGATGCGCGTTTATATTCCGAAGAAGATGCCCGAACCGGCGGCGCGTGATTTGTACGAGCGGGCGTTGGAGCACTGGATCCGGCATTTCGTTTCGATGACCCAGGGCAAGGCTTTCGTTCTCTTCACGAGTTACCAGACCATGCAGAAACTGGCCGAGACGCTGGCTTCCTTTTTTCGCAGCGAAAAAATCACCTGCCTGGTGCAGGGCGGTGCGCTGCCGCGACATCGCATGCTGCAAAAATTCAAGGAAGACCGCGACTCGGTTCTCTTTGGCACCGATTCGTTCTGGCAAGGGGTCGATGTGCCGGGCGAAGCGCTGAGCAATGTCATTCTCACGCGGCTTCCGTTCTCGGTGCCGGATCATCCCCTCACCCAGGCGAAGTGCGAGCGGATCATTGCGCAGGGTGGCGATGCGTTCCGGGAATTTTCCCTGCCCGAAGCCTTGCTGAAATTCCGGCAGGGCGTGGGGCGGCTGATCCGCACGCAGCAAGACAAGGGGATCGTGGTGATTCTCGATAATCGCGTCCTGAGCAAGCCCTACGGGAAGGCGTTTCTTTCCGTGTTGCCGAAGTGTCCGGTCGAAGTGGTGGAGTGATGGCGGTCCGCCGTCGAGCCGACGGCGGCTACCTATGAAAGGCGTTCCTTGATCGCGCGGCCCATCTGGGTGGTGGGGACGGAAGTCTCGCCGGGTCGGGCGAGGTCGGCGGTGCGGAGACCGGACGAGAGGGTTTTTTCCACCGCGCTTTCGATGGCAGCGGCGGCTTCGTTTTCGTTGAACGAGTAACGGAGCATGAGCGCGGCGGAGAGGATTTGCGCGATGGGATTGGCAATGCCTTTGCCGGCGATGTCGGGCGCGGAACCGCCGCTCGGTTCGTAGAGGCCGAAGGTGCCCTGGCCGAGCGAGGCGCTGGGGAGGAGTCCGAGCGAGCCGACGGTGGCGGCGGCTTCGTCGCTGATGATGTCGCCAAAAAGATTTTCGCAGAGCATGACGTCGAACTGTTGCGGCTTGCGCACGAGTTGCATGGCGGCGTTGTCGACGTACATGAAATCAAGCGTGACGTCGGGATACTGCGGCGCGATGGCCTTGACGGTCTTGCGCCAGAGCAGGCTGGTTTCGAGGACGTTGGCCTTGTCGATCAGCGTGACTTTTTTGCGGCGCAACTGCGCAGCCTTGAATGCGACGTGGGTGACCCGTTCGATTTCGCGCGTTTCGTAGACCATGGTGTCGATGGCGCGTTCGCCGAATTCGAACGTGAGCGTGTGCTTGGGTTGGCCGAAGTAGAGTCCGCCGGTGAGTTCGCGCACGACGAGGAGATCGAAGCCCTCGGGAATCCACTCGGTCTTGATCGGCGAGGCGTGGAGGAGGCCGGGATAACATTTCGCGGGGCGCAGGTTGGCGTAGAGGCCGAAGTGCTTGCGCAAGGGCAGGAGCGCGGCGCGTTCGGGTTGTTTGTTGGGCGGCAGGCTTTCCCATTTCGGCCCGCCGATGGAGCCGAAGAAAATGGCCTGCGCTTCGCGGCAGCCTTCGAGTGTGGTGTCGGGCAGGGCGTTGTCGAAGAGGTCGATGGCGGCGCCGCCCACGGCGTATTCCTTCGCTTCGATCTGGAAGCCGAAACGTTTCGCGGCGGCGTGGAGGACGTCGAGTCCGACTTCCATGACTTCGGGGCCGATGCCGTCACCGGCGAGGACGGCGATCTTGTAGGTTTTGCTCATAAATTTTTAATGTAGCGGCGACCGTCGCTGAATTTTGACGGAATTACGGAATTTTTTAAGGAAGGAACAGAAGGGGACTTTTTTAGACAGGATTAACGAGATTAACAGGATTGGGATCAAGAAGGCAAAATCGATTCGTAGCGTGGCAAGGCAGGAGAGTTTTCACTTGATGCGGGAAAGGAGCGTCACCTCTTGTGGAAAAAGGGAATGCGTCTGATCCCTCGACAAGCTCGGGATGACGGAATCTGAAGGCGGAAATGCTAGCCTACTTCTGGCTTTGCTTTTGGGTCTGGGCGGGCTCGGGTTCGAGTTCGGGCGCGACGAGCGGAGGAGAGAAGAGGTAGGTCTGAAAGATGGCTTCGCCGATGGCGTTGAGCTTGATTTGCAATTCGTCCATGTATTCGTGCATGCCGACGGTTTTGATGTCTTCGAGTGCGCTGTAGTTGAGTTCGGCGACGAGTCGCCCGGCGAGTTTTTCGGCCAGGTTGGTGAAGTGTTCCTCCTTGCAGCCGGAGATGCGGCGCAGGGCGTCGTTGAGAGTCTGGGCGCAGAAGCGGATGGAACGGGGGAAGAATTCATTGAGGATAAGAAATTCGACGACTTTGTCGGGCTCGACCTGCGCGACATAAAATTTCCGGTAAGCGTCGTGGGAACTGCACGAGCGCAGGATGGCGCTCCATTGCAACGTGCCGCTGGTCTGGGTCTGGGCCGGTTGCTTGATGAAGATTTCGTCGTTGGCGTCGAGGATGCGGGTGGTCATGTCGGCCCGTTCGAGGTATTTGCCGACTTGAATGAAGTCCCAGTCTTCGCCATGGGTCATGGTGCCGTCGGTGATGCCCTGGAAAAGATGCGAGGCATTTTTGACCTGGGTGAAAAATTCATAAGGGCCCTGGCGAAGAATTTTCTTCAGCGTCTGGCTTTTCATCACGAGGTAGGTGCGGTTGATTTCCTCCCACATTTCGAGCGAGATTTGCTCGCGGACGTGCCGGGCATTTTCGCGCGCCGTGGTGACGCAGTTGAGGATCGAGTTCGAGTTTTTCGAGTTGAGGGTGAGGAAGTCGATGACGTTGTCGCTGTTGGCTTCCTTGTAGTGCTTGTAGAAATCCTCGTGGTCGCCGGTGCTGCGCAGGACCGGTTCCCACAGCGCCTTCATTTCCCCGGAGTCGAGCTTGGGCAGGTCGAGCATGAGCTGGAGGTTGACGTCGAGGATGCGGGCGATGTTTTCGGCCCGCTCCGCATAACGGCTCATCCAGTAGAGAGAATCGGCGACGCGTGAGAGCATGGTTTTGACTGAAAATTTTGACGGAATTTACGGAATGACCAAATTAACAAAATTTAGACAGGAGGGACATGGAGAGGAATGAAGGAAGGCAGGAGAATTTTAGACAGAATTAACATGATGAAAAGGATGGGGGATTAGCTGTCGCCATAAAGCACCCAGGTGTCTTTGCTGCCGCCGCCCTGGGAGGAGTTGACGACGAGGGAGCCTTTGCGCAGGGCGACGCGGGTGAGGCCGCCGGGGACGATGGTGATTTTTTCGCCGTAAAGGATGTAGGGCCGAAGATCGACGTGGCGGCCCTCGAAGCGGTCGTCGACGTAACTGGGATGGCGCGAGAGGTTGAGGGTCGGCTGGGCAATGAAGTTGCGGGGATTTTCGAGAATCTTCGCCTTGAAGTCGGCGCGTTGCGAGCTGCTGGAAGCCGGGCCGACGAGCATGCCGTAGCCGCCCGATTCGTTCGCCGATTTGACCACGAGCTTGTCGAGGTTCTTGACGATGTATTCGCGTTCCTTGGGATTGGAGGCGAGATAGGTGGGGACGTTGGCCAGGATCGGTTCCTCGGAGAGATAAAACCGGATCATGTCGGGCACGTACTTATAGATTACTTTATCATCGGCCACACCGGTGCCGATGGCGTTGGCGAGGCTGACGTTCCCGGCGCGATAGGCCTCGACCAGACCGGGGACGCCGAGGACGGAATCTTTGCGGAAAACTTTTGGGTCGAGGAAGTCGTCGTCGAGCCGGCGATAAATCGAGTCAACCTGTTGCAGACCCTTCGTCGTGCGCATGTAGACCTTTTTGTCCTGCACGACCAAGTCCTGTCCTTCGACGATCTGGATGCCCATTTGCCGGGCGAGGAAGGAATGCTCAAAATAGGCGCTGTTGTAGATGCCGGGGGTGAGGAGCACCACGGTCGGCGGGCGGCCATTCGGCGGGGCGATGTATTGCAGGATGGTGAGGAGGTCCTGGGTATAATGATCGACGGGGCGGACGCCGACGCTGCCAAAAAGATTGGGGAAGGCGCGCTTCATGGCCACGCGATTTTCGAGCAGATAAGAGACACCGGAGGGGCAGCGGCCGTTGTCTTCGAGGACGAAGTAGGTGCCCTCGCGGTCGCGCACCAGGTCGCTGCCGCAGATGTGGATGTAAATATCGCGCGGGACGGAGAAGCCGACCATTTCGGGACGGTAGTGCTTGGCCGAAAGGACATCCTCTTCCGGGACGATCTTTTCCTTGATGATCCGCTGCTTGGAATAGATGTCCTTGAGGAAGAGGTTGAGCGCCAGGAGACGCTGGGTGAGGCCCTTCTCGATTTTGGTCCATTCGGCGGCGGGGATGATCCGGGGCATGAGATCGAACGGGAAAATGCGCTCGGTGCCCTGCTCGTCGCTATAAACGGTGAAGGTGATGCCCTGACGCAGGAAAGCGGCGTCGACGGCGCTGCGGCGTTGCTCGAATTCCTCCCGGTCGAGATGCTGAAAGCGTTCGAAAAGAGCCGCGTAATGAGGACGAACCTTGCCTTCGGCGGAAAACATTTCGTCAAAAAAATCGCCGGGATGATATTTATCGAGCAAGGCCATGGACGTAAGGTCTGCGAAAAAATTAAATTAGGGGTAAATCGGCCATTGGCAACGGTTAAGGATGCCGGTTCATACGG